>Ga0068868_100004186_pt1 | contig 10089 bp, 4 predicted proteins | sample KBSMisM42_FD_64660 | JGI IMG/M metagenome (GOLD analysis project Ga0068868, IMG submission 64660) | Miscanthus rhizosphere microbial communities from Kellogg Biological Station, Michigan, USA - KBS Miscanthus M4-2 | ecosystem: Host-associated > Plants > Roots > Rhizosphere > Soil ...
CCCGCAAAATTCTGTCCCATGTCTGCTATAAAAACACCTGGTTTGTATTCCCATAGCTTTACGGGCATAATGATTTTTGTAATCTTAATGGCCGGTTGCATTTGTACTGTTAGTGAACCGTCGGGACCGGGCACTATTGCTGCTTTTTTCCATGCTGATGCGTTTACCCTGCCATCGTCCCAGTTCTTTTGCTCTAACCGGGCATCGTAATGCTCGCCTATATAAACATTGTTTTGGATAATGGGGCCAGGCGCACCCTCCCAGGATTCATCCGTGGCCACTATTTCTGTTGAACCATCCCGATACTGAAAATGTATTTCGGCTTTTACACAGGGCCGGCCGGTTTGCTGGTAATCTCTTAAATCCCATCTGCCGAAAAATTTAAACGGCAATGGGTTCCACCATCCATTTCCCAGCATGATGGCGGCAGTATTATCTCCTTTGGTTACCAGTCTTGTAATATCATGCACTACGTATTGCACCTGTTTGCGATAAGTAGTAAAGCCGGGATCGAGCATATTGTCTCCCGCCTTCTTTCCGTTGAAATAAGCTTCATAATAACCGACTCCTGAAATGTACAACCTTGCCGATTCAATTGCCTTTTCTGCATGGAAAGTTTTGCGCAACAACGGCATCCTGTCCGGTTTATAATAGTCTTCATCGCGTGCAGGATTTTGACTTCCATCATTTATCCACTGTGCCTTCCAGTCAGATGCATCCAGCATCGCGGTTTCAAACCAGTTTATGTTGCTCCATGCGGATGCTTCTCCCTGCCGGTTGTATACTTTCACTTTCCAGTAATAGCGCGTGAAAGATTGCAAAGGCTTTCCGGCATAGGCGATTTGAATGTTTTCTGCAGAAATGGTTTTGCCTGTTGACCAGCAGTTACCAACGCTTTTGCTGATGGCCGCCAGGTTATCACTCACAATTATTTCATACGCGGATTGAACCTGGCTTGTTTCATTGCTGATAAAATTCCAGGCCAGCCTTGGTGATCTGGTATCAATGCCAAGCGGGTTAGTAATATACTCGCAGCTAAGCGATACCGGCTGCAAAGGCATTGCCCTGGCGTAAACAGAAAAAATAAAGAGGATTGTGCAACTGAATATTTTCATCCCTGAGTTTTTGTCCGGTTAAAACAGAAGCCGCGGAACAGCAGCGATAATAAATAATATGGCTGCCTGGTAAGCAGCCATATTATTTCAAAACTTATTTGTTTGCATTGTCAATTGGCTGTTGTTGGCGTATACTCAAAACTATAGTCACCCGATCCTGCGTCTATTACTACATTGCCCTTATCCTGTTTGGCATCTTTGAAAACTGTGCTTATTGGGATACCCGTTTCCGTTACTTTGTCTGCAGAGGCAAATGGAAGCATGATGGTAGCCCTTGTATTAGCGGGGATTTTCACTTTCAGCAGCATTTTACCGTCTTTCATTTCCCAGCCGGAAGCAATCTGTCCATAGCTGCTTTCAAAACTAGCTTTGGCATAAGTAAGTTTTTTATCTGGCTGCGGCTGTATCAAAATATGCTTATAGCCGGGCTCGCCTATCTCTATGCCAGCCACTACACGATACATCCAGTCGCCAATGGCGCCATAGGCATAATGATTAAATGAATTCATGCCTACATCCTGGAAAGTGCTGTCTGTTTTCTGGCCATCCCATCTTTCCCAGATAGTTGTCGCGCCCATTTTAACGGGGTATAACCAGGAAGGAAAGGTTTGCTGCAATAGCAGATCATAGGCTACATCAGTACGGCCATTGGCTGTTAACACATGACAGAGATAAGGCGTACCCAAAAAGCCTGTTGATAAATGGTTACCCCGTTCTTTAATATCAGTCACCAGGTATTCCGTAGCTTTTGGCCGCATGGCTTCCGGCAATAAACCAAAATGCAGTGCCAGTACATAACCGGTTTGTGATTCGGATGCGACGCGCCCTTCGGCTGTTACATAGTTCCTGTTAAATGCCTCTTTTACTTTTTCAAAAATATTGCTATAAGTTTTTTCATCATCCGTTTTACCCAATACCGCTGCAGCCTGTGCCAGCAGGTGCGAGGAGTAAGCATAAAACATGGTAGCGATCATATCTGGGCTGGTATATCCGTCGTTCTCTGTCTGGCGCATCGACTTATAAAATAACCAGTCGCCAAATACGCTGCCTCCTTTCCACAGGTAACTATCGCCGGCCTTGTTGCGGATGTATTCAACATAGGATTTCATACTTGGGTACTGCGTTTCCAGTATCCTTTTGTCGCCAAATACCCGGTACATGGTCCAGGGTGTTATAGTTGATACATCGCCCCAGCCGGCAGAAGTGCCTTTATTCCTCAATACATCGGGTATCACAAACGGAACGGCACCGTTTGAATCCTGGTCGGCCGCTACATCTTTCAGCCATTTGGTAAAGAATGGCGAGACGTCCATATTAAATGCAGCCGTGCGACAAAATGCCTGCGCGTCTCCCGTCCAGCCCAGCCTTTCATCACGTTGGGGGCAATCGGTGGGCACATCAATAAAATTTCCCTTTTGTCCCCATTGAATATTATGCTGCAACTGGTTAACGAGGGCATTGGAACATTCAAAAGAACCGGTGGGCTTCATGTCTGAGTGAACAACGATGCCCGTTAGATCTTCCGGCTTCAGTTCACCGGGATAGCCATCCACTGCTGCATAGCGGAATCCAAAAAAACTAAAGCGTGGTTCATAGGTTTCTTCTGCGCCTCCTTTTAAAGTGTAGACAGCAGTAGCAGCGGCAGCGCGCAAATTATCTGTATAGAAATTTCCATATTTATCCAGTACTTCTGCGTGTCGAATAGTAACCGTAGTGCCCGCAGATCCATTTACTTTTAGTCTGATCCAACCCACCATGTTCTGGCCAAAATCGGCTACCAGCAAGCCTTTGGGGGTTTTAAAAATACGGACAGGTTTTAATTCCTGTATTTTTCTTACCGGTACTGATTGTACAGCCACCAGGTTTTCTTTTCCGGCATCATTTACTGCAACCGGCTTCCAATTGCTATCATCAAATCCTGCATTGCTCCATCCTTTTAGTTCTTTCCGCGCATCATACCTTTCTCCATCATAAATGCCGTCTGCCGTTACCGGCCCATCCTGCGTTCCCTTCCAGCTATTATCTGTAATAATTGTTTGCTCACTGCCATCTGTAAACGTAATTTGCAACTGGCAAAGCAATCCAAGCTTTTTACCCCAGATGCCCCAATTGTTTTCCCATGCCAGCGAACCCCGGTACCATCCATCGGCCAGCATGGCACCAACGCTGTTTTTGCCCTGTTGCAATAATGGTGTTATGTCAAATACCTGGTACTGCAGTCTTTTGCTGTAAGATGTCCAGCCCGGTGTAAATACTTCATCACCCACTTTTTTGCCATTGATGTGCAACTCATAAAAGCCATGGCTGGTAACATACGCTCTCGCTGAAGCTATCTTTTTAGCCACTGCAAATTCTTTGCGCACCAGCAAACCCGGCATATGCCTTTCTTCCGATTGAACAGGTTCTATCCATTGTGCTTTCCAATCTGCCGTCTGCAAAAAGCCAGTTTCCCAATAAGCGGGTTTGCTCCAGGCAGATTCATTGCCATTGTTATCCCAAACTTTTACCTGCCAGTAATATCGTTTAGCCGATTGCAATGCATTGCCTGCATAAGATTGCAAAACGGATTCTTCGCTCTCTACTTTACCGGTCTGCCATGTTGTTTGCTTTGAACCGAAACGCGGATCGGTTGCCACGCGGATACTATAAGCAGATTGCATAATGTTCCTTCCGGTGCCGCTTAACTTCCAGCTTAGCCTGGGTTGGCTGCTACCGATACCGATGGGATTCATTTTATGTTCACAGGACAAATCGGTTACCAGCAACTTTTGCGCGAAAACGATTTGTGCAGCGAATAACAGGACAGCAGAAGTCAATAATTTCATAATAGTGATTTATAACGCAATAGTGATGTAAATGATGCTGATATTCAAATGCTATTTATCAGGCAATGAGAATGCAATATAACTATCGCCCGAAACAGTTTTCATTTTGCCGCCGCCACAGGCAATAACAATATATTGCTTTCCATCTATTTCGTATACAGCGGGTGTGGCATAGCCCGGCGCGGGCAAACCCACTTCCCATAACAGCGCGCCTGATATTTTATTGAATGCGCGCAATTTGCCATCTTTTGCAGCCGCAATAAATAACAGTCCCCCGGCAGTTACTACAGAAGCACCATAATTTTCCGTGCCTGTTGGTGCGGTACTGCCCCTTGAAAATTCCGGGTCATTCCCCAGCGGCTTTTTCCAGGCATACTGACCGTTGTTAAGATTGATGGCATTCAATGTTCCCCAGGGCGGCGCGATAGCGGGATAACCTTCCCTACTCAAAAATTTATTATAACCAGTAATTGAATAAGGTACGGTGAAATGTTCGTCTTTTTTATTACTGCTATCGATAAAAGTTTTTGCTTTGTCACTATTATCCAGCACAAAAGAGGCAATGGCTTTTCTTTGCGTTTGATTCAATTGCCTGAATGCAGGCATCATCCTTCTGCCTGATTGAACCAATGTATCAAAAGCTGCAATACTGTATTTGTTTTTTATATTGATAAGTGAAGGAAAATTGCCGGAACCTTTTCGTTCCGGGCCATGGCAGGTCATGCAATTGGCCTGATACAGGCGTTGTCCCGCCTGCAGATAGGTTTCACCGGAGGCTATATTATTATTTACGGGTACGGCCTGTATTACCCATGCCATTTCATTGGCGTTTACATACATCATTCCCGTTTGCGGGTCGAAAGAGGGGCCACCCCATTCGCCACCTCCATCAAGACCTGGAAATACGACGGTACCTTGTAATGAAGGCGGGTTAAACATATTATCCGATTTGTAGGAAGCAAGCCGCTTCTTTACTTCCTGGTAGGAAGAATCGGGTAATAATGGGTTGATATCTTTTTCCGTAAACAACTGCCGCACAAAGGGAGCTAATACCGTTGGGTGTGGTTGTGTGGGCGATAATTTTTCTCCGGCTAAATCCGTCACGATTGGAACAGTCTCTTCTGAAATATCATAAATGGGTTTGCCTGTTTCCCTATCGAACACATAAATAAATCCTGATTTGGTAGCCACTGCCACAGCGTCTGATTGCTTACCATCTTTATTAAGTGTAACGAGCATGGGTGCGGAGGGAATATCCCTGTCCCACACATCGTGGTGTACACTTTGAAAATGCCATAGCAGTTTGCCGCTCGCAGCATCCAGCGCTAATACACAGTTGGCGAAAAGATCGTTGCCCAATCTTTTGCCACCATACCAGTCGTAAGAAGCAGAACCGGTGCAGGCGAAAACAATACCTCTTTTTTTATCGAGGCTAAAACCGCCCCAGGCATTTGCACCGCCAATGTATTTATATGCTGTGCTATCCTCCCAGGTGTTAAAACCGTCTTCCCCGGGGTGCGGAATCGTGTGAAATATCCACTTACGTGCTCCGGTGCGCGCATCGAATGCACGTATATGGCCGGGTGCTGCATGCTGTCCTTCATCAACCCTTGTTCCGATTATTAGCAAATCATTAAAAATAATCGGCGGTGAAGTAGCAGTCACAAATAGATCTTTCACATCGTCCCGATCGAGGGCACTGTGCAAATCCATTTTTCCTTTATCGCCAAAGCTGCTAATTGTTTTACCTGTTGTTGCATCGATGCAATATAAATCGGAACCGGCGGTATAAAATATCCGCTTATCATTGGCGCCATCGGTCCAATAGGCCACGCCTCTTGAATTGTTCAGGATAAAAAACATGCGCTTGTCGCTGGTCATTGAATCAAATGGGTTGAATACCCATTTCTCTCTGCCTGTTTTGGCATCGGCCGCAAACAATTTCATTTTGGGTGATACCCCAAACAAAACGCCGTCGATAACTATCGGGTTGCACTGTATCTGCGAATGATTAGCCGTATCCGCATCACCCGTGTGGTATTGCCAGGCGACTGTCAATTGTTTTACATTATTGGTATCGACCTGCGTAAGCGATGAATAATGGATATTTTCATTGGAACCTTTGTATTGCGGCCAACTCCTGTATTGTTGTTTTTGCCGGCAACTGCATATTGTCAGTATAACAATGGTGATAAAAAAAATGGCATACAAAGATTTATTCAATGGCATAGCGGTAGTCGCTCCTTAGCGTTTGTTAATATATAAATAGATTAGAACACATCATATGTTTATTTCTGGGGTAAGAGGTATAAGGTGTAGAGCTTAAGGTTTTTTTGCTAACCTTTACCTTCCACCCTTCACCTTATACCTTCCCTATTTCTCCGTTATCCCTTTCCACTTATCCGTGCGGAAAGGCGAAGCAGGAAGTCCTTCTTTGTTATACAGGTTAGCATCATCTGGATTGTTCGCCCAGGCATAACGCACAGCCACCGGCGCTGGTACTGCGCTACTCCATACAACAACTTTGTCGCCGTCAATAGTCGCATTCGCCCATGCAAAATGCTGATCGCTGCCGGCAATGGCAAATCCTTTCAGGTAACCGTATTTATCTTTAGCTACCAGGCCGCCGCCGGTATTGCTGAACTGCAATATGATCTTATTGGTTTCCGTTTTCATCGATTGGTAAACCGGACCTGAATACACAATGTCTTTTCCGTACACGAGTTTCTCTGCACTTAGGGCTAACCGGTAGCCAACATCCTGTTTGTTTTTCGGATGAATATCGAGTGCCTCGCCGATATCGATAATAACCGCCTGACCTGTTTGCGGAACCTGCAGGGTCATATTTTGTGCTTCTCTTAATTCTGCCCATTCACTTTGCACCGGCAGAGAATCTGCTTTCATAAAATTGGCAAGCTGCACCCATAAAAAAGGAAAATTGTATCCCCATTTATTCCGCCAGTTGTTTATCATACCTGGAAACAAGGTCCGGTATTTATACGCCTCACCTGCGTTTGCTTCGCCCTGGTACCAGATGGCACCGGCTATAGGGAATTGTATCAATGGCGCTATCATGGCATTGTATAATTGTGAAGGGAAAGAATTGGGACCGCTGTCGGCCAATCCAAAACTGGTATTTAATGCTGATGCTTTGTACTGCCAGTCGCCTGCAAGATTTATCTTTTCGTTACCTGATTGCAAATACAATTGATCCGGCTTTCCATAAAGGCCGCCACCGCCGCCATTATCAGTTACTTTAACAATGATGCTGTTTTTACCAACTGCCAATGCAGCCGGGTCTATTTCGTATACACGATCTGTATTCCATCCATTAATAGCACCCACCTGTTTGCCATTAATATAAGTAACATCGTTGTCGTCGATGGGCCCAAGATTTAAAGTTGCTTTTTTGCCGACAAGAGAAGCGGGCAACTCAAATTCCTTTTTAAACCAGACGATACCGTCTGCATTGCCGATCTCGGTTTGTTCCCAGGCCTGTGGTAATTTTATATTTTTCCAGCCGCTGATATTCGCTGACGGATCATACCATTTTTCTGCATCGCCTCTATCATTTTTTAAAGACTCCTGGAAAGCCTGTTGCCTTTTGGCAGTGGCGGCACGATCGGCTTCCATTTTTACCAAATCTATTTTGCTGTAATCAGCGGTCTTCGACATAATATCCCAGCTTGTCCAGGTCTCTATATTGGTACCGCCCCAGGAACTGTGTATCAAACCAATGGGTATATGGATGTCTTTAATTAATTTCCTGGCAAAGAAATAGGCTACCGCGGAGAAATCGCCTGAACTGGAAGGACCGCATTCCTCCCATTGTTCTGCCTGTACATCTTTTTGTTCTGCAAAGCTCATAGCTTTTTTAACAGTAAACAACCTGATGGTTGGGTAACTGCTTGCAGCGATTTCCTGTGCAGCATTGTTTGCCTGCTTTAAAGCAAACTCCATATTGGATTGGCCACTGCAGATATACACATCGCCTATTAATATATTGGATAATACAATATTATTTTTTCCGTTCACCTGTAATTCAAAGGGACCGCCTGTCTGCATAGCCGGAAGGGTTGCTGCCCAATCGCCATTCTTATCCGCACTTACGATAACTTTTTTCCCATTGAACTGTACCGTTACCTTTTCTCCTTTGCCAGCCCAACCCCAGATCTTTATCGGTTTATCGCGCTGCAATACCATATTGCTGGTAAATACTTTTGGCAGTGTAACAGCAGCGAACAAGGTTCCAGAACACAGGAACAGAAAGAAGAGTGAACTATATTTTTTCATACATATTAAGGTGGAAGGTGAAAGGTGTAAGGTAGAAGGTGAAAGACAAAGCCCTGCGACCCTACGCCTTACACCCTATACCTTTTACCTTATCCCTATTTAAGTTTAGCAATTTCGCTATTGTACAGTTTTACGGTTTCTATCACATCAGGCACACTATGATACCAGTTAGATTCATGCTCTATGGATAACATTCCTTTAAACTGCTGGCGTTTCAACTCGGCAAAAATGGGTGCAAACTGGATCACACCTTTGCCAACTGTAGTGTCTGCCGCTTTAGGATCATCGAATTTCACGATGTCTTTCAGGTGTACCCCATACACATGGCCTTCTAATTTCTTTAAGCAGTCTACAGGGTTCAGACCATTGCGTGCCCAATGGCCAAGGTCGGCACAGGCGCCGATATTCGGATGACCATTGACTGCTGCCAGCACAGAATCAGGGTGCGAATAGGCATTTGGCTTGGGATGATCATGTATCGCAATTTTAATATTGTATACCCCAGCAAGGCTATCTGCAAAATCCCAGAAATTCTTTTTAGGTTCTGCAGTGATATAACGCAGGTTAAATTCTTTGGCGAGTTTAAAAGCATCGATCCAATCCTGTTTGTTGCCCGGCGAAATAACACCCATGGCCACCATCTGCATATTGTGTGATTTCAACAGATCCTTTAGTTTATCCCTGCCCGATTGCGTCATGCGGATGCCAAACGTATCTTTGGTTTCACCTCCCAGTGCCTGTCCCCAAAAGGCTTCTACGTATTTAATCCCGCAACTGTCTACTTTTTGCAATGCTTCGGTTATGGTAAACATACGGAAAGTCCAGAGCTGCACACCCAGTTTCCAGTCCTCTGTTACCCGTGGAGTACTGTCTGCTTTCGCCGAAACGCTGTCTGTTGTTCCACTGGTTGCCGGTGCGTTGTTGCCACATGCCATAAAGAGAGAAAGAAAAAGAATAATTGCGGCTCCTGCAAAATGTTTCTTCATGAGAAAATGTATTTTAATAATGATTAAAAACAAGTACGATATGGTTCTGACAATTATCAATTAATAATTGCTGGCCATCCCATCCAGTAATTTATCTGAATACACAATGGCGTCCAGCAAACGTATCTCATATTCCTTTGATGGGTTGGTGATCTTTAGCCTTATTCTGTGATGCCCTTTCGGTAAACCATACTGCCAGCACAATTCATAGCGCCGGGTCGTATAATTAACTGGCAAATTAATGGATACCGCCGATTGATCGTCTACGTACAGGGCTGCCTGGAAAACGTAATCCGTATTGTTTCCCCATTTGGCTGATTCACCCCGCAGTACAAAACCAGTTCCTTCAAAATCCAGGCTGATTTCATCTTTTGCGGACGACCAACTGGCTGCAGTCTTTGCTACAGGAAACAATCCCGGAAAACTCTTTTCATATTTTACGGTAGCTGGATGCTGCAAAGAAATGCTGATATTATCTCCCTTTACTTTGCCGCCGTTTTTTTCAATGTTCAACAATGCATGTTTCAAGCTAATTTCATACACCTTATTTAAAGACATCGCAGTGTACTTAAAATCGATGTCTTCTGCTTCCTGTAAACCCATTTTCCAGTACGCTGGAATTTTATCATATCCCAATATAGCGCCCAATATACCTCCGGCGGTAGACGGATTACAATCTGCATCCTGGCCACAGCGCGTAGCTATCTCAAGTGTGCGGGTAAACCCGCCTTTGCCATACAACAGGCCCATCACCACATAGGCAGCGTTTACTTTTGCATCAATATTAAAAGGGGCGAATACGCCATCCGGACATCCAATATCGTTGGCCCATTTCTTTTGCACTTCCAGCCAGGTTTGTTTCCAGTTGTC
>Ga0068868_100004187_pt1 | contig 10086 bp, 9 predicted proteins | sample KBSMisM42_FD_64660 | JGI IMG/M metagenome (GOLD analysis project Ga0068868, IMG submission 64660) | Miscanthus rhizosphere microbial communities from Kellogg Biological Station, Michigan, USA - KBS Miscanthus M4-2 | ecosystem: Host-associated > Plants > Roots > Rhizosphere > Soil ...
CCCGTCACGAGCAACGATCCGTCGACCAAGACCGTCGTCTTCGACGAGCTCACCCAAACGGCGATCGACAAAGTCGATCTGCTCTTCGCGATCGACAACTCCGCCTCGATGGGTGACAAGCAGGACCTCCTCGCGGCGGCCGTGCCCGTGCTCGTGAATCGGCTGCTCAACCCGAACTGCGTCGACTCGAACACGACGTGTCAACAGGCGAGCGATTGCACGGCTTCGCACGGCGCGAGCGCGCAATGCGACACGTCGGCGAACAACGGTGCGGGCGCGTGCTTCGTCGGAGGCGACAACCTGGGTGGCGCGAACCAGTGCTCCACGATCCCGAACACGAAGCCGGAGTTTCCGCCGGTGCACGATCTCCACGTCGCGATCGTGAGCTCGTCGATGGGCGGAGGTGGCGCCGAGACATGCGCGCCGACGGACGCGAGCGACAGCACGCACCAGGACGATCACGGCTGGCTGCTGAATCGCACCGCGACGAACACGCCGATCACGAACGCGAACGCGGTGGCGCCTCCGGGCGGAAATTTCCTCGCGTGGCTTCCCGCGAGCGATCCGAAGAACGCCGGCAAGGCCGCGCCGAACGTGACGCCGTACGCGACGTCGACGCAGATGGTTTCGGATTTTCAAGCGCTCGTCTCGGGTGTGCAGCAACACGGTTGCGGCCTCGAGGCGCAGCTCGAGAGCTGGTACCACTTCCTCGTCCAGCCCGATCCGTGGCAGTCGATCGAGCGCGGCAGCGACAATCGCGCGGCGTACCAAGGCGTGGATTCGACGCTCTTGAAGATGCGTCACGATTTCTTGCGACCGGATTCGCTCGTCGCGATCATCCAGCTCACGGACGAAGAAGACTCGTGGAGCGACCCGATGTGGCTCGGCGGCTTCGGCTGGGTGGCGCGCACGAACTCGTTCCCGAACGGCCCGGACAACGCAGGCACGGGCCCTCGCGGCACGCACGAATGCGACACGAACCCGAACGATCCCGACTGCGTCTCGTGCGCCTTCGCGGACGCGACGACGCGCAAGCCCTCCTCCGGCACGCTCATCAAGGACGATCCGAATTGCACGTCGTGCGCGGGCGGAACGAGCAACTGCCCGAAGCCCGGCTGGTACACCTCGGCGCAGACGAAGCCGCCGATCGCCGCCGCGGACGGATTGAACGTTCGCTACAGCGAGCAGCTCATGCGGAAGCGCTACGGCTTCGACAACCAACACAACGTTCAGCGCTACGTCGACGGGCTGCGATCCACGACCGTCCCCGATCGCGATCACGAGTCGCACGATCACGACAACTACGCGCCGCAACGGAACTGCACGAATCCGCTCTTCGCGTCGGAGCTCCCGGACGGGAGCGATACTTCTCAAGCCACGCTCTGCAACCTGAAGGTGGGTCGCCAGCCGAGCCTCGTCTTCTACGCGCTCATCGGTGGCGTGCCGAACGATCTCGTCGACGGGAATCCGCAGTGGTCGAAGATCCTTGGCAGCGATCCCGAGCACGGCGATACGACGGGCATCGACCCGCGCATGATCGAATCGATCACGCCGCGCGCAGGCGTGCAGGGCGAGTGGAACACGCTCTCGTCGGGCGCGTTCATCGACTACCAGTACGCGTGCACGTTCGATCTGCCGAAGTCGCGCACGTGCGCCACCGGCGAGACGTCGTGCGATTGCCAAGGTGCGACCGATGGTCCGCCGCTCTGCGCGTCTGCCGGCTCGACGACGCAAGTGAAGGGCAAGGCGTACCCGACGATCCGCGAGCTTCGCGTCGCGAAAGGGCTCGGCGAACAAGCCGTCGTCGCGTCGCTGTGCGCGAAGGTCGTGAGCGGCAGCACGTCGGATCCTGCGTATGGTTACAACCCGGCGATGCAGGCGATCGTGAATCGCCTCAAGAAGTCGCTCGCCCAGCAGTGCTTGCCGCAGAAGCTCACGCGCGACAGCGCGGGCGACGTGCCATGCCTCGTGCTCGCCGTCTACGGCTCACAAACCGATCAGGCCGGGGGCTGCACCGACCCGGGCATGTGCAACCCGGCCGATCCGACGACGTGCGGATGCAAGCCCGACGACGCGAATTGCATCGCGACGTACAAGAACATCCTGTCGCGCTACCAGCACGGCTTCCAAGAATCGCTCGGCGACGCAGGCGCGAGCACGCCGACTCCGGTTGCGTGCATCTTCCAACAAATCGCGAACGACACGTGCTCGAAGCAGCAGGACGCGGGCTGGTGCTACGTCGAAGGAACCGGCAACACCGGCGGTTGCCCGCAGGCGATTCAATTCGGCGGCTCGGGACCTCCAAGCAACGTAACCATCTCTCTCGAGTGCATCGAGTAGCTTGAGTTTACTTAAGCTCGCCATATCCACGGCGTGTGTGAACGGGCGTGTCCCCCTCTCTCGTAAAGCCAATGTATTTGCGGGAAGCGACAGGGCACGCCCGATGCTCCTTCCATGAACAGCGGGCGCAACACCGCACCCGCAACTCAGGAGCAAATCAATCATGTTCGGTTTCAAGAAAGTCGTCGCCACCGTTGCAGTCACTCTCGCTTCGATCGCCGTTCCTTCGCTCGCGCTCGCGGACGATCACGACGGCTGGCGCGGCAACAACAATCGCAACGACGAGTACTCCATCGCCCAGCTCCGCGCCGAGATCCAGCGCGACCGCATCGAGCTCCAGCGCGATCGGTACGAACATCGTTGGGCCGCAGCGCGACGCGAAATGCGCGAGATCGAGCGTCGTGAAGCGCAGCTCCGCGAGCTGATGCGGCACCGCCACGGCCGCTGAGTTACGCTGATGGCATGTTCACGTTCGTGACGTGGAACGTGCTCGGGCCATCGTACGTACGCGCGTCGTATTACCCGCGCAGCGACGTCCGGCATCTCGACCCGAAGTGGCGAGCGCCGGCCGTCGTGGCGCGGGCGCGCGCTCTCGATTGTGATCTGATGTGCTTTCAAGAAGTGGAAGTCTCGATGTTCGACGCGCTTCGCATGGCGCTCGCCGAGATGGAGTACGTGGGCCTGTACGCGCAGAAGCAGGACAAGCCGGACGGCTGCGCCGTGTTCTTTCGCGTCGGCCGCTTCCAGCTCGTGGAGTCGCGACGCATCGTCTATCGCGACGCCTCGGGTCACGTCGCGCAGCTCGTCACCTTCGAACATGACGCGCGTCGCATCGCGGTCGTGAACACGCACTTGAAATGGGATCCGCACGACACGCCCGCCGCGTTGAAGTTCGGTTTTCGTCAGGCGAGCGAGATCGTGGTCGCGCTGCAGTCCGAGCGCGCGCAGCACGCGGCGCAGATCGTGTGCGGTGATTTGAACGTGACGCCCGACAGCGACGTCGTCTCGACGCTCCGTGCGGCGGACTTCCAGTCCGCGCATACGGACGTCTTCTCGTGCAACTCGAACGGCGCCGCGAAGCTCATCGACTACGTCTTCTCACGCGGCCTTCGCGCCGAGCCGATCGCGCCACGGCTCATCGATGACGAGACGCCGCTCCCTTCCGAAGAGGAGCCTTCGGATCACCTGCCGCTCGCGGTGCGTTTCACTTTCTAGCGGGCGGAACAAGGGCGGGACGCGCGCCGTCCGCGTCGAGATCGATCACCGTAGGCATGCGCTCGCACTCCCACGTCGTTGCGTTCACGAAGAGCGTCTCGCCGTGCTGCCACGCGCCGCCGTCTTGGTGGATGTGACCGAAGAAATGGACGCGCGGCTTCACGACGCGCACGCGCTCGAGCAGATCTTCGCAGCCGAGCCGACCGGTGACGGGACCGTGGTCGCCGATGCCATGCGGCGGACCGTGCGTGACGAGGACGTCTACGCGATCGGGAATGAGCGCCCATTTCTCTGCGAGCGCGGCTCCGCGCGGGAGGTTGAACGCCCAATCGTTGAACTCGGGCTGCCACGGGCTTCCCCAGAACGAGACGCCGTCGATCGTCGCGGGTGAGTCTTGCAGATAAACGAAGTCCGAGACCATCGCGCGCGCTTCGCTCGGGTTCTTCGCGAACGCGAAGTCGTGATTGCCCGCGATGATCACCTTCGTGCGATGCGGAAGCGCGCGGATCCAGCGCACGGCGCGCTCGAGCTCCGCGAGGTTGCCGCCCTGGCACATGTCGCCCGCGTGCAAGAAGACGTCGCCTTCCGGGACGACGAGCTCGTCATGGAACAAATGCGTGTCGGCGACGGCGACGATCCTCATCGCGCCGGAGGCGCGTTGATGTCGAGCGTGGCGATCGACTCGGACAGCGGCATGCGCGCCGTTCGGCACGTCGGCGCCTCGGCCCAGCCGAATCGCATCAAGAACGCGATGCGTGTCCCGTCCGGAATCATCGGGAAGACCTTGCGGAACGACTGCAAGAGCGGCGGCAACAGATCGTTCTCCGTGCCCATCGCCGAAGGTCCGAGCCCGAGCGAGATGATGCGCGTCATCGGATGCACGGCGAGGCCTTCTCGCGTGAGCGTCATCCACGCGCGCTGCATCACGCGACCTACGTCGACATCGGCCATCGGCTCGTTGCTCGCCGTCGTGATGAGGAGGACACCCGACGCGCTCTCGATCAGCTTGCGCGCGCGCGACGCGAGGACCTTGATCGACGCGACGTTGACGCCCGAGGTCGGCGGCTTGCGGATCGTGAGCAGCGCCGCGCGCTCCGCGGCTTGGAGCTCGAGCGAACCGATCGCGATGCCGCGATCGACCGACTCGCGATCCTTCACGTCGAAGCGAATCGCGTTCATCGCGCGCTCGCGGAGATTCGCGTCGAGGAAGAAGAGCTCCTCGGCTTGCTCGAAGATCGGCCCGAGCGCGCGCACGTGGGTGCGGCCGAACCAGTGGCCTTGCGGGATCGCTTCCTTGAGCTTCTTCAAGAGCGCATCGTCGAGGGCGCGCCCGTCGTAGACGCGCCGATTCGTGACGCGGCGCAAGCGCGCGAGGTCGGGCTCCGGAATGCGCTTCGGCCCTTCGATCGAGAGGGTGACGAGCGCGCCGTTGCGAGGAGGCTGCGATCGCACCGTCGCGCCCATGCGCGCCGCCGAGAGGGTCGTGCACTCGAGCGCGGCGCCCAGTGCGATGCGCGCCATCGTTCCGTCCGGAGAAGGATCGCGCTCGTGGTCGATCGAGAAGGAGATGGTGTCGCCTTCGACCGCGAACCGCCACGGCTGCGCATTTTGGTGCGAAGGCGCGCTCTGGGCGGCGTCGATGACCTTCTCGATGTGCTCGGCGATACCCTCCATCGAAGCGGAGCGTACACGATCCTCATGACACCAGTGTCGGGGTGCCGAAACGACCGGAACCTCGAAAACAGCGGGAAATCCCCGTCGGCACGACCGTTGCTGAAGAGGTGGTCATGATGAAGACGGTGCTTGGCATGATGATGGTGGTTGGAGCTTCCTTCGTTCTCACGGGCTGCTTCGGCTGCGACCCTGGGAACAACAGCCAGCGCGCCCCCGTCACCTTCGAGCCGTCCAGCACGGACGCCGTCCACTCGTGCAGCACCGTCACGATGAAGCTCCTCGGCGACACCACCGTCGCGCCGCCTTACACGCTCATCGAGATCGACATCGCCGACGCCGTCATCGTCGGTGAGGAAGTTCCTCTCTGGGTCGACGAAAGCGCGACCACGGCGCACTCGAGCGACAACAAGATCGCGTTCTCGATCCAACAGGGCGGCAACCTCGACGCGTATCCGCTCTCGTCCGTCGTCGTCACGCCCGATTCGCTCCCCTCGGCGGACGGCGCGCTCGTGAAGGTCGAGCTGCGGCTCACGTTCGAAGACGGTCGCGTCCTCGATGCGGTCTATACTGCGCCCGTGACCAACGCGCAGGGCCAGTGCGGCATCTGATTCTCGCTCTCGGGCTCGCATCGAGCGTCCTGGGCTGCTCGCCCGATCCGAAAGCGCACGAGGTCGTGCTCCTGCCGTTTCCAGACGACGCGGGTCAAGTGACATGGGACGGCTGGGCCGGTGCCTTCGTGCGCGACTACTGCACCGAGTGTCATCAGCCGAGCGCGCCGTGCGGCGGAAACGGCTGCCACGCGCCGGGCGATCCCGCGCTCTGGGACTTCCACGACAAGACGCAGTTCACGCTCCGCGCCGACGTGATCAAGTGCGGCATCGCCACCGTCCAAGACCCGAGCTGGAACTGCAGCGTCTCGCCGAAAAAATTCCCGATCATCGGCGACAACCCGCTCCCGGTCGACGAGCAGCGCGACATCATGGTCGGCTGGATCGACGCCGGCTGCCCTTAAGGCGTGTTCTTCGTCACGTCGGCGCGCACACGGATGGCGCGTGAAGTGTTGCCGGATTCGTCGATGGCGGCGACGGCGAGCGAGACCGTCGAGCCGGAGAAGGCGAAGCGGTGCGGATCGCACAGGCTGGTTTGGCCGATCGACAAGCGGCGCTCGTAGGGGAAGAGGAGGACGTCGGGCTGGCGCGTCGTGTCGATGACGCCTGACGCGTTCGGTTTCCACACGCCGAACGCGAGCTGGGCGTCGGCGCGATTGTCCTGCGCGATGAAGTCGTCGAATTGGATCCACGGGCCGGCGATGCTGCAGTCGCCTCCGCCGGAGACCGCGTTGATGCGCGTGTGCTGTTTGCCGAGGCTGTCGAGGCGCGGCGCGGTCGTGTCCGGCGCGGTCGCCGTCATGAAGGTGCCGACGACTTGCGTGGGCGGGTGTTGCGAGGGCTCGATCCATGCGACCTCGAAGCGCGTGCTCGCGGGGAGCGGCGCGGTCGGCACGAGCTCGACGATCGTGATGACCGGTTCCGAGTACAGCTTCGCCGTCGTGGGGATCGTCGCGCCGTTGTGGATGCGAAGCACGAACTGCGACGTTTGATGACCGCTCGACGGCGCCTCGACGATGACGTGCGCGTTCGTCGGCGCAGCGTTGGACGTCGGCGAGAGAAACGCGAGGTGCGGCCCGACACACGAGCACGCGCGCGCGTGAGGCTCCACCAGCGTCGAGAGCACGATCGCGGCTAAAAATAGGGCCGTTCGCGTCATAGGGTGATCCGAGTCGGGGGATGGAACTCTTCTCGATTGGTGTAGTCGAAGCGTCCCCAGCAGTAGAGCTCGTCGCCCGCCGTGAGCGCGCACGACATCGACGACATGCAAACCACGAGGGTGGCGCGCGTCACGCCCGGGACCTTCACGGGCGGCGACTTCGTGTAGCGCGCGCTCGAGCTCGTGGGCGGCGGCACGCCGAGCTGACCGTCGTTGTTCAGACCGAAGCACCACACCGATCCGCTCGCGTCCACCGCGCATCCATGGAGCGGCGAGAGATGCACGCGCCGCGGGTGAGCGACGGGGAGCGTCACGATCTCGTTGGCTCCGCCCTGCGACGCGAGGAGGCCATACGTCTGTCCCCAGCAGATCAGCGCGTCTTTCTGCACGCCGCAGAACGTCTCTTCGTTCGACGTGAGCGACGTCGTTCCGTCGAGACTCGGGATGGCGCGCGCCTCCTCCGTGAATGGTGACGTCGCCGGATCGTCTTTCACGTGCTTGCGGCCCCAGGTGATCATCGCGCCGGTTCGAGTCGCAGCGAAGGTCGCGTCCCATCCGAGCGCCATGTCGACGACATCGTCGACACCGGGCACGATCTGCGGCTCGACGAGCTCGCGCGCCGCCTCGAGGTATTGCGTCGTGCTCCCGTTCTCGCCGAACTGGTTCTTGCCCCAGCAAGCCAGGCGCCCACCGTCGAGCACCGCGCACGCGTGCTCGGGCCCCGCGAAGATCTTCTTCACGCCTTTCAGATTCGTGACCGCGATCGGAGCAGCATGCTGCGCGTCGCGAACGTTCGCGCCGAGCTGGCCGAAGTGATTGCCGCCCCAGCACAGCGCCGATCCATCTGGAATCACGGCGCACCCGAAATCACGACCGAGCGAGGCCTGCTTCACGTCGAGCGCCTCGAGACCCGCGACGACGGGCTCGCTCGAGAACGGCACGTCCGGCGTCATCGCGTTGCGACATCGCAGCTTGCCACGCGCGAGGATGCACGTTTGGTAATACGCGAGGAGCGAGATCGCCGGCTGTCGTTCGACGGTGGTGACGTGCGGCTGTGGCGACGCGCTCGAAGACGCGAGCGGGAGCGGCACGTTCGTCGTGGCGGGTGGCGATCCACAAGCGACGACCAGCGCGAGCACCGCCGCCGCGTCGCGCTTCACGGCGATCCGAAACGGGACGCCGCGATCGAAGCGACCGACTCGATCTGCTGCTGCGTGGCGCGCACGTGGAGGCGAACCTTGTTCCCGTCCGGCACGATCTCCACGTTGTTCAGCAGACCCGCTGTCATGATGCGCACGCCGATGTTGTTCGTGCGCTTGATCTGCTCGGCGATCGCGACGGCGTCCGCTGCAGCCGCCGCGGGCGAGGGACAATCCGCTTCCGCGTAGATGTCCGCGCTCGAGTCGGCCGCGCGCGAATCGACCCAGACGCGCGCTTCGGAGATGTCCGCAGGCACCGGATATCCACCCGCCGGGTGGAGGATCTTCATGTGCAGCGCTTCGTTCGTGTGAAACGCCGGCGCAGCTGGAGGCCCCGCTGCGATCTCGCGGAGCGCTTGCTCGAGGTGACGCGCGGGCGCGATGCGGACGTAGTGCGGCTGCGCGCGCAAGAGCACGATGTCCGTGTTGTTGATCATGCCGCGCCACGCCTTCACGTTCGGCGCCGCGACCACGATCGGACGCGCAGTCTGTGCGATCGCCGCGTCGATCTTCGCGTCCGGCGCGTTGTGGAAGACGAGCATGTCGTCCTCGTTCTGCGTCATCCAGTCGAGATCCACGATCGGATCGATGTTCGGAAACGCGCGCCACGCCGGCGCCGATCGAATCACGACGTCGATGCGCGCCGCGTCCGGGTGCTTGCGGGCTTCGACGAAATTCACCGCCGTCGTCGTTTCGCTCCGTTGCGCCGTGTACGTCGGCGGCGGCGGGACGTCTTGCGTCGGGACCGGCTGCGCGCTCACGGTCGGCAGCGGCTGCGGCTGAGACGACGCGACGGGCTCGGCGACGGTCAAGTCCTCGTTCGCGCCTCCGCATGCGACGAGAAGACCGAAGATGATGACGCGCACGCCCTGATGGTACTCCGTGATAGGCTTTGCGTTGGAGCTTTGGATGACTTGGGCTTCGAGGCGCGGCGTCCTCGTCTTCGCGTTGGCCGCGACCACCATTGCGTGTGAGCTCGTCCTCGGGATCGGCGATCAGCCGCATCTGTCGGACGCGAGCTTTGCCGACGCCGAAGGCGGAACAGGCACCTGCGTCCTACCCACGACCGGCGACGCGAAGGTGCGCATCGCGAACGTCGTCCCCGCGCTCGCGAAATACGACTTCTGCTTGACGCCGAGCGGCTCGAGCCCGCCGCCGAGTGGCGTCCTCGCATCGAGCGGCAACGGGTGTCCGCCCGGCCTCCTCTATCGCAACGTCCTCGCCCCGTTCTCCGTGCCCGCGGGCATCTATCGCGTCGACGCGATCGCTCCCGGCACGGCATGCACGAGCACGCCGCTCGCCACCGAGCCGAGCGTCAGCCTCGACACGCAAACCACGACGACGGTCGTCCTCTTCGGCACCGACAACGGCACGCAGCTCCAGCTCAAGTCCTTCCGCGAGGAGACGGGGACGATCGCCGACCCGAAGGTGCGCTTCGCCAACGCATGGAGCGACGGCCCTTCCTCGCTCGAGTGCGGCGTCACGACCAACGACGAGATCCCGACGTCGATCATCTCGGCGGAGCTCTTCGGCGCGAACACGCCGTTCGGGAGCATCGCGCCGCAATCGGCGAAGGTCGATGCGAACGGTTACTTCGCGCTCCTCGGCGGCGTCACGTTTCCCTTCGGCTTCGCCGCGACGGGAACGGGCACCGCGGGCGGCGTCGCCGTCGCGCGCAACTTGAAGGCCGTCGGCAGCGTCAGCACGTTCGCGATCGGCACCAGCGCCGATCCACGCTTCCCGGTCGATCTCATGGTCTGCAACCAGGATCAGAACGACGGCATCTTCACGCGCTGCTCGAACCAGGTCGCCGACGACGTCATCGTCACCGTCTACAACGCCCAGCTCCAAGGGCGATTCACGCCGACCGAAGCCGACCGGCGCACGGCCG
>Ga0068868_100004193_pt1 | contig 10079 bp, 11 predicted proteins | sample KBSMisM42_FD_64660 | JGI IMG/M metagenome (GOLD analysis project Ga0068868, IMG submission 64660) | Miscanthus rhizosphere microbial communities from Kellogg Biological Station, Michigan, USA - KBS Miscanthus M4-2 | ecosystem: Host-associated > Plants > Roots > Rhizosphere > Soil ...
GAGGCCTGGCTCGAAGGCGACGTCAACGGCGACACCCTCACCCTGCACGGCCGCGACGCGAGCACCTCCGTCACCGCGACGGTCGACCGGGCCGCGCTCCACGGCAACGTCACGCTGGCGGGCGCCACGCTGCCGTTCTCGGCACAGGCCGCGACCGGCCAGGCAGGCCTCTACCAGAGCCGCCGCGTGCTCAACGGGATCGCCACCCGCATCGGCTGGATCGTGCTGCCCGACGGGAGCCAGGTCGGCATCCGCAACAACGGCGGTGCCCGCACCCCGGCGCCCACCTTGGACCCCACGACCGCGCAGGCGAGGGACGACAACGGCGAAATGGTGCGCGCCGAGCGGATCTCCGGCTCGACGACCGTGCTCGGTCCATGACCTACGCGTGCATCCTCACCGACGGCCTCGGCATCGGCGCGGGGCAGGGCCGCCTGCAGGGTCGGTTCCCGTGACGGACGAGCTGCCCCTGCTGGGGTTCGGCCTGCCGGTGGCCGGGAGCTGGGCGACGCCCTCCACGCTGCGGCGCGTCGCCCGGCGGGCCGAGGAGCTCGGGTACGCGTCGCTGTGGACGTTCCAGCGCGTGCTCCACCCGGTCGACGCCGAGCTCGACCCGGCGCACCGCGCGGTGCTCGACCCGGTCGTCGCGCTCGCCCAGGCCGCCGCCCACACCGAGCGGATCGGGCTGGGCACGGCGACCGTCTGCGCCCCGTTCACCGCGCCCGCGCTGCTCGCCAAGGCGATGACGTCACTGGACGTGCTGTCCGGCGGCAGGCTCACCGTCGGGCTCGGCAGCGGCTGGCTGCCGCAGGAGTACGCCGCCGCGGGCGTCCCCTTCGAGCGGCGGGGCGCGCGGATGGAGGAGTACCTGCGCTGCCTGCAGGCGCTGTGGACCGAGGACCCGGTCGAGTTCGCGGGCGAGTTCTACACGGTGCCGCGCTCGCACGTCGGCCCGCCGCCCGTGCAACGACCCCACCCGCCGATCCTGCTCGGCGGCACGGCCCCGCAGGCGCTGCACCGCGCCGGTCGGCTCGCGCAGGGCTGGATCGCAGGCAGCCAGCACGACCGCACCCGGATCGGCGCGGACATCGCCACGGTGCGCGACGGCGCCCGCGAGGCGGGGCGCGACCCGCACGCCCTGCGCATCCTGGTGCGCCTCATCCCGCGAGGGACGCGCGAGCACGTGCTCGACGACCTCAAAGCGCTACGCGCGCAGGGCGTGACCGAGGTATTCCTCGACCTCAACCTCTCGCCCCACGCCGACGTCGCCTCTGCGGAACGTGTGCTCGACGCGTTCGCTCCGGGTTAGTCCTCGGCATTGCAGGCAGACCCGCCCGGGCGATGGGACGCCCGCGCGGGCCGACTGCCCACAGTGGTGTTACTGGGGGTCTTCCACCTTGATGATGGGGCCCTCGGCGTAGCCCATCATGTCGTAGCCGACCGCGCCGAGGGTCGAGTCGAGGAACGCGGTTACGACGATCTTGTACGTACCCGACTGCGTCGGGTCACCGGGGTTCTCCTCCGGCAGCGTGAACGCCGGGACCGTGAGCTTCGCCGAGTAGGCCTCGTCGAGGGAGAACACCGGTCCACCGACCGGCACGTCCACGCTGCCGAGCGAGACCTCGTCGCCCGGCCCCTGCGACTCCGCGTACGCCGTGACGACCCAGTTCGGCGAGTTGACGGACAACGCCGTCAGCCACAGCGGCACCAGGTTGCCGAAGACGTGCCAGCTCACGGCGATGTCGAACGGCTCGGCGCGGTTGACGACGAGGTTGGACTTGCCGAGCGTGGGCCGCTCGGTGATGGCCACGATGCCGGTGAACTCGCCCTCGATGGCCGGGTCGGTCGGCCCGGCCGGGGGGATATTCGGATCGAAGCGGTCGGTCATTCCATGCTCCTTCTACGCTGACGAGCTCGACTTTTCGAGTCGCGGTCATCCTGCGCGCGGGAACTTAGCCGGCGCTTAGCACGGAATTAATCGATCTCCCAGCGCTACGTGATAGCCACGTCCCGCATGGCAATGCCACCGGTACCACCGACGTGTCGCACCGCGAAGTCACCTTTGTCGATCACCGTCAGGCGCGGGTGGGACTTCCCGACGACAACGCGACGACCGCACGACGCGTCCGTGCAGACGAACAACGCCTCGGTGGGCAGCTGGGCCTCGCACACCATCTCGTGCGTCGCGACGGACGGAGTCCAGTCGGTCGCCATAAGGTGCACCTCGTTTCGGTGATCAAACGAACCAACGTATTCGACATACCGAGTCGTCAGACGCTACTGCGCAATGTCCGCTCTCGCACATCCGCATCGCGACCCCGCCCTCGGGCAGCGCTTGACGGACCGGGGGCGGCCACCCACCGGGATCGGTAGGCCGAGCGCTCAGGGCGTCAACCGCTGGCGGTCGCGGGGGAAGAGGGTGGTCTGGCGGATGTTGTCCCGCTGCGCCAGCTGCGCGGTCCAGCGCTCCAGGCCGATGGCGAAGCCGCCGTGGGGTGGCATGCCGTGGCGGAAGGCGTCCAGGTAGCCGGCGTAGGTCGCGAGGGGTTCGCCGCGTTCGGCGAGGGCTCGCTCGTAGTCGGCGATCTCGTGCAGGCGCTGGCCGCCGGTCACCAGCTCCTGGCCGCGGAAGAGCAGGTCGAACGAGTTGGTCGCGGTGGGGTCGCCGGGCTCGGGGTGCGTGTAGAAGGGGCGCTTGCGGGCCGGGTAGCCCTCCACGGCCAGGAAGTCGGAGCGGTGCTGCTCCTGCGCCCACGCGCCGAGCAGGCGTTCGTGCTCGGGGGCGAGGTCGGGCTCGGCCGGGTCGGCCCCGACCAGCCGCAGCGCGTCTCGGAAGTGCACAACCGGGATGCTGTCGGGCAGCGCGGGCAGCCGCACACCGGCGAGGTCGACGTCCTCGGCGGCGATCTCGGCGAGCATCCCGGCCAGCACCTCGCCGAGCACGGCGAGCACGTCGCGGTGGTCGTCGATGAAGCCGAGCTCGACGTCGAGCGAGACGTACTCGGCGAGGTGCCTGCTGGTGTCGTGGGGCTCGGCGCGGAACACCGGCCCGGTCTCGTAGACCCGCTCGAACACCCCGACCATGATCTGCTTGTAGAGCTGCGGAGACTGCGCCAAGTACGCCGGGCGGCCGAAGTAGTCCACGGTGAACACGTTCGCGCCGGACTCGGTCGCGCCGCCGACCAGCTTCGGCGTGTGGATCTCGGTGAAGCCCCGGACGTCGAGGACCCGGCGGAACCCGCGCACCGAGGAGGCCGCGATCCGCCAGAGCGCTTGGCGGGTGCGGTGGCGCCAGACGACCGGCGCGTGGTCGAGCACCGTGGGCAGCCCGACGTCGAGGGCCGGTCGCCACAGTTGCACGGGCGGGGTGGCCGCGGGCGCGCTCAACGCCGTCACCTGCGGGCTCGTGAGCTCCACACCGCCGGGTGCCTGCTCGCGCGCGGTCACCGTGCCCTCGACCGCGATCACGGTCTCCTCCGGCAGGGCGTCGAGGACGGCGCCGTCACCCAGCACGACCTGCGCCACCCCGCTGCGGTCGCGCACGAGCAGGAACGCCACCGCGCCCAGCCGTCGACGGCGGTGCACCCAGCCCTGGAGCAGCACCCGCTGCCCGATCCGGTCGGGCAACTCGCCGACCAGTGTTCGCAACACCCTCAACCCACCTCCTCGGTCCGGAACCCCGGGAGGTGTGGGCGATCGGGAGCTCGCGGTGCCACCACACCTTCACCGACCGCGCGGGTCGGCCTCAAACAGCCAGGCGGCTCGAAGGTCGTCACGCTCGTCAACGCCGCTGCCCCCAGGCTACGGCCAGGCGGCAACCCTTTTCACGCCTTGCGCGACCGGTCGACCTCGCAGGCGTCGACGAGGGCGTCGAGCGGCAGGCGGAGTTCGACGGCCAGGGCCGCGACCGTGAAGAACGCCGGAGTGGGCACCCGGCCGGACTCGATCTTGCGCAGGGTCTCCACCGGCATGCCCACGGCCGTCGCGACCGACGTCATGGACCGACCACCGCGCGCTTCCCGCAACACCGTGCCGAGACGACGGCCGCGTTCGTGCTCTTCGGGGGTCAACGGCACACGCACCATGACCGTGATACTAATACCGGTATAACTATCCCACAGCCGGAGTGCGACATGATCGAGATCAAGACCGCCGACGAGATCGAGCTGATGCGCCGGGCGGGCCGGATCACCGCGGCGGCGCTGGCCGCCGTCCGGGACGCCGCCGCGGTCGGCGTCCGCCTCGACGCGCTCGACGAGGTCGCCGCCGACGTCATCGCGGACGCGGGCGCCGAGGCACTGTTCCTGGGCTACCAACCCGGCGCCGCGCCCACGCCCTACCCCGGCGTCACCTGCATCAGCGTCAACGACGCCGTCGTGCACGGCATCCCCGGCCGCTACCGCCTCGCCGCGGGGGACCTGGTCTCCGTCGACTGCGGAGCCCGCTACCGCGGCTGGAGCGGGGACGCCGCCCTCTCGTTCATCGTCGGCGAGCACCCCGACCCCCGGGTCACGCGCAGCGACGAGGCCCTGATCGCCACCACCCGCGCCGCCCTGGACGCGGGGATCGCCGCCGCCCGGCCCGGCGCCCGCCTCGGCGACGTCGCCCACGCCATCGGCCGGGTCGCCCGCGCCGCGGGCTACGGGCTCATGGCGAACCACGGCGGGCACGGCATCGGCCGCGAGATGCACGAAGCCCCGCACGTCCCCAACGAGGGCCGCCCCGGCCGCGGCCTGGTGCTGCGCCCCGGGCTGGTCCTCGCGCTCGAGCCCATGCTCATCGCAGGCGGCACCGACGCCTACGTCGAGGACCCCGACGGCTGGACCCTGCGCACCGCCGACGGCAGCCGCGCCGCCCACATCGAGCACACCGTCGCCGTCACCGAGCACGGCCCCGAGGTCCTCACCCAGCTCGCGAGAACGCGGGCGATGCGCTGAACCGCCCCGAGGTGTGCTGAGATCCGTGCCAACGTCGTGGCGAGGGGGCGAGCTCGGATGGTCGAGAACGTGTTCGTGGTCGGCCTCAACGACCACAGCGCCGCGATCCTGAGCAGGCTCCCGGACGCCGACCGCTACCGGTTCCACAAGCTGCTGGACTCCGACGTGTTGCTGTTCAGCGACACCATCCCGCTGCCGGACCTGTTGGCCGAGGCGCAGCAGCAGGTCGAGGCGTTCGACGGGCCCGTGCACGCGATCATCGGGTTCTGGGACTTCCCGGTGAGCACGATGGTGCCGATGCTGTGCGAGCGCCTCGGCCTGCGCTGGGCCAGCCTGGAATCGGTCGTGAAGTGCGAGCACAAGTACTGGAGCAGGCTCGAGCAACGCCGGGTGATCGACGAGTACCCGAGATTCGGGCTGGTGGACCTCGACGCCCCACCCGCCCTGCCCGAGGGGTTGCGCTACCCGGTGTGGGTCAAGCCGATCAAGTCGGTCTCGTCCGCACTCGCCTACCGGGTGGCGGACGACGAACAACTCGGGCAGGCCCTGACGACCATCCGCGGCGGCATCGCGCGGATGGGCGAGCCGTTCGACTTCGTGCTGTCCCAGCTCCAGCTCCCGCCCGAGGTGAGCGGGGTCGGTGGGCGCGCGTGCCTGGCCGAGGAGGCGGCGATCGGGGCGCAGGTCACGGTCGAGGGCTACAGCTTCCAGGGGGACGTCCACGTGTACGGCACGGTCGACTCGATCACCTACGCGGACACCTCGAGCTTCCTGCGCTACCAGTACCCCTCCACGCTCCCGGCGGCCGTCACGCAGCGCATGGCCGAGCTCTCCGCTCGGGTCATCCGGCAGATCGGCCTCGACGGCGTCACCTTCAACATCGAGTACTTCTGGGACGCCGACCACGACACGATCTCCCTGCTCGAGGTGAACCCGCGCCACTCGCAGTCGCACGCCGAGCTGTTCGAGCAGGTCGACGGCGTCGCCAACCACGACCACATGTTGCAGCTGGCGCTCGGCCGCGAGCCGCGCCCGCGGCACGGCGAGGGCCCCTACGACGTCGCCGCCAAGTGGTTCGTGCGCCGCACCGCCGACGGTGTAGCGCGCCGGGTGCCCACCGCCGAGGAGATCGAGCGGGTCGAGCGCACCATCCCCGGCTGCACCGTCGACGTCACGGTGGCCGTGGGAGATCGCCTGTCCGAGCTCTACGACCAGGACAGCTACAGCTACGCGCTGGCCACCGTGTACCTCGGAGCCGACGACGAGGACGAGCTGAACCGCAAGTACGAGCAGGCTCTTGGGGGGCTGCCGTTCGAGTTCGAGGAGCCTGCTGGATGAGGTTCGTCGACCGGGAAGGGTTTCCGCATCGCATCAAAGAGGACAGCCAGGTCAGCATCCCGCTGTCGGACGGCACCCACCTCGCCGGTCGGGTCTGGCGGCCGGAGGCGGCCGACCTGCAACCCGTTCCCGCCATCCTCGAGTTCGTCCCGTACCGGCAGCGCGACCTCACCGCGGTGCGGGACTCGATCCACCACCCCTACTTCGCGGGTCACGGGTTCGCGGGCGTCCGGGTCGACCTGCGCGGCAGCGGCAACTCCGAGGGGGTGCTCACCGACGAGTACCTCGAGCAGGAGCTGTCCGACGCCGAGGAGGTGCTGGCCTGGATCGCCGCGCAGCCCTGGTGCGACGGGCGCACCGGGATGATGGGGATCTCCTGGGGCGGGTTCAACACCCTCCAGGTCGCCGCGCGACGACCGCCGAGCCTCAAGGCCGTCGTCACCGCCTGCTCGACCGACGACCGCTACGCCGACGACGTGCACTACATGGGCGGCTGCCTGCTCACCGACAACCTCTCGTGGGCGTCGACGATGTTCGCCTACAACTCCTGCCCGCCCGACCCGGACGTCGTCGGCGAGGGATGGCGCGAGATGTGGCACGAGCGGCTGCGCGGCAGCGGGCTCTGGCTGGCGGAGTGGCTGCGCCACCAACGTCGCGACGCCTACTGGCAGCACGGCTCGATCTGCGAGGACTACACCGACGTCGCGTGCCCGGTGCTCGCCGTGAGCGGCTGGGCCGACGGCTACACGAACTCGGTGTTCCGGCTGCTCGCCGCGCTCGACGTCCCCCGCAAAGGCTTGATCGGGCCCTGGTCGCACAAGTACCCGCACCTCGGTCAACCGGGCCCGGCCGTCGGCTTCCTCCAGGAGCTCGTCCGCTGGTGGGACCATTGGCTGCGCGACGTCGAGAACGACGTCATGGCCGAGCCCATGCTGCGCATCTGGATGCAGGAGAGCGTGCCGCCCTCGACGTCCTACGAGGACCGGCCGGGTCGGTGGGTCGGCGAGCCGAGCTGGCCCTCCCCGCACGTCGCGGCGGCCACCCACCCCCTCGGCCGCCGCGAGATCCTGCCCGCCGACGCCGCCGACGGGCCGGGCCGCGAGCTCGCGCTGACCGTGCAGTCCCCGTTGTCGGTGGGCCAGTTCGCCGGGAAGTGGTGCTCCTACAACGCGCCACCCGACCTCCCCTACGACCAGCGCGAGGAGGACGGCGGCTCGCTGACCTTCGACGGCGAACCCCTCACCGAGCGGATGGAGATCCTCGGCGCCCCGGTGGTGCACCTCGAGCTCTCCGCGGACCAGCCGGTCGCGATGGTCGCCGTGCGGCTCTCCGACGTCGCGCCCGACGGCAAGGCCACCCGCATCAGCTACGGGCTGCTCAACCTCACCCACCGCGCGGGCCACCACGAACCCCTGCCGCTCACCCCCGGCGAGCGCTACCGGGTCGCCGTCACGCTCAACGCCATGGCGCAGGCGATCCCCCCTGGCCATCGCCTTCGCCTCGCGCTGTCGACGTCCTACTGGCCGCTGGCCTGGCCGCCGCCACGACCGGTCCAGATGACCGTCTACCCCGCCCACAGCGCGCTGGTGCTGCCGCTGCGTCCCGACGCCGGCGACGCCGAGCTGGTCATGCCCGCCCTCGGCGAGCCGGAAGGGGCGCAGCCGCTGGCGACGACGCAGGTCGAGCCCCCACGCCACCGCTGGACGGTCACCCGCGACCTGGTCGACTACGAGTCCGCCCTCGACGTGGTGAAAGACCTCGGCGTGATCCGCTTCGACGACATCGACCTCGCCGTGACGCGGCGGGCCGTCGAGCGCTACAGCTGGGTGGCCGAGGACGTCACCTCGGTGCGCGGCGAGACCAACTGGTCCATGGGGTTCTCCCGCGGCGCGTGGGAGGTCCGGACCGAGACCCGCACGGTGCTCACCTCGACGGCGACGACCTTCAAGCTCCACGCGCAGCTCGGCGCCTACGAGGGCGCCGAGCTGGTGTTCGAGCACAGCTGGCGGCTCACGATCCCCCGCGACCACGTGTAGCTTCCACTCGCCAGGAATGCTGCCGACGCAACCATCCGGCCCGTCGACGCGGCCTACTGTTGGCGGGGCTCCGGAGGCGGTCGGAGGGGTTCACCGTTCTCCGGAGCCCGACCGCTCACAGCTGCTCGAGCAGCCGGGCGACCAGGTCGTCGAGATCGTCCGCGGTGGCGAAGTGGTCGAGGAGACCCAGTAGCGCCAAGGGCCGTGCTACGTGTGGATTTTCCCGGACGCCGACGAGGTGCAGCCGGGTGGGAATGGTGCGCAATTGCAGCGGCGTGCCGTTGCGGCCCGAATGGCCGCTGCCGACACCGATCAGCAAACTGATCCCGGACGAACTCAGAAAGCTCACCTGGGACATGTCGATGATCAGATGACGGGGCGATCGCGCGGTGGCGTGGCGCAGGAACGCCTGCGTCTGGGCGACGGACTGGAGGTCGAGGTCGCCGACGATCGTGACCACCATGAGGTCGTGATCCGGCCTGCGGCAGCTGAGCCGAAAGCTGCCGTACGTTTCTTCCTCAGCCATGACTTCTCGAACTTCGCGCGTCGATGCGTATTCGGGGGACATCGGCCGCGACAATATCGATACCGCCGACAGTCACCCGAATGGGGGCGCGAAATAGCCGTTGTTCATACCCGGCGTGACGACCACTAGTCTGTTGCGGTTCACGCCTCCGTAACCACGGAGCGTCGGGAAGCGCGCCGTGGGTAACGACCCGGCCAGAGGAGCGATCTACCGAGGTGTCCGACCAAGCGATCGACGCGACGGGTGTCGTGATGTGGTGTGCGCACGCCGGTGAACGCCGCCTCGACCAGGGTGTCTGCGCTCCTCCGTGCGAAGCCCTCCACCTGCGGTGCAGCACCTGCGGCACGGCCGTCGGCGGCTGCCCGTTCGAGACCCCCAGCCACCGCGAGCTGCTCGCCCGGCGGGTCTTCGCGCTGACCGGCGACGAGACCCTGGCACTCCTCGTACTGGCGATCGTCGAACGGGCCGCGCAGTCGGGTACCCCGGTCACCTGGAGCGCCGCGCGATCGACCGCCATCGGCCAGCTCGCCGGGTGCTGAAGGGGCCGGTTGCCGGGTAGTACTCCGCCATGCCCGTCCCCGCAGGTCCGCTGCCGAGCTCCATCCTGCTGTGGCACGCCGACGAGCTGCGCAGCCCGCCCGCGGCGTGCTGCTGCCTCCGCACCACGCGGGCCGGGGCGCGGGCCGCGGTGTACTGCACCGGGCCCGGCGGCGGCGTCGCCGCGCTCGTCGACTTCACCACCGACGCGACGGCGCACTCCGGTGGCAGTTGGGCCGCGGAGGGCATCGTGCACGTGTTCGACAGCGCCGTGCCCCGCCCGGTGCTGCTCGCCGACGACCTGCTCGGGCCGGTGTTCCGGCACCTGCGCGGGCGACGAGGGCTGCCGGAGCCCGCGGCGCGGCGGCTCCTCCGCCTGCTGAGCCGGGAGGCCGTGCGATGAAGTTCCGCTACTGCACCGAATGCGCCTCGCCGCTGACGCAGCGCGACGCCACCGAGTACGTCTGCGGGAACGGCCACGAGTACTGGAACGAGCCGCACGGCAGCGTCTGCGTCGCCGTGCTGCGCGACGGGCAGGTCCTGCTGGCGCGCCGCGGGGTCGAGCCGCGCAAGGGCAAGTTCGTGCTGCCCGGCGGGTTCGTCGACTTCGACGAGACCCCGTACGAGGCCGCGCGGCGGGAGATGGCCGAGGAGACCGGCCTGCGCTGCCCCGAGCTCGACCTGCTGGAGGTGCACACGATCCGC
>Ga0068868_100004195_pt1 | contig 10077 bp, 11 predicted proteins | sample KBSMisM42_FD_64660 | JGI IMG/M metagenome (GOLD analysis project Ga0068868, IMG submission 64660) | Miscanthus rhizosphere microbial communities from Kellogg Biological Station, Michigan, USA - KBS Miscanthus M4-2 | ecosystem: Host-associated > Plants > Roots > Rhizosphere > Soil ...
GCGATCGCGCCGCCGTTGACGTTGACCTTCTCCATGTCGAGGCCCATGTCCTTGACGAAGCGCAGGACGACCGCGGCAAAAGCCTCGTTGATCTCGATCAGGTCGAGCTGGTCGACCGCGATCCCGGCCTTCTCCAGCGCCTTGCGCGACGCGGGCGCCGGGCCGGTCAGCATGATCGTCGGGTCGGCGCCGGAGACCGCCGTGGCGAGGATGCGCGCCTTCGGCGTCAGGCCGAGGTCCTCGCCGGTCTGCTCGTTGCCGATCGCCAGCAGCGAGGCGCCGTCGACGATGCCCGAGGAGTTGCCGGGCGTGTGAACGTGGTCGATCTTCTCGACCCAGTGGTACTTCTGCAGCGCCACCGCGTCGAAGCCGCCCATGTCGCCCATCGCCTCGAAGGAGGGGTTGAGCTTGGCCAGCGTTTCGACCGTCGTGCCGGGACGGATGAACTCGTCCTGCGCGAGGACGACGTTTTCGTTCAGGTCCTTGACCGGGATCACGGCGCTGTCGAAGCGGCCCTCCTCGCGCGCCTTGGCGGCGCGCTCCTGGGAGCGGGTGGCGTAGGCGTCGACGTCCTCGCGGCTGAAGCCCTCGACCGTGGCGATCAGGTCGGCGCTGATGCCCTGCGGGACGAAGGAGGTGTCGTAGTTGGTCTCCGGGTCCATCGCCCAGGGACCGCCGTCGGAGCCCATCGGCACCCGCGACATCGACTCGACGCCGCCGGCGAAGACCAGGTCCTCCCAGCCGGAGGCGACCTTCTGGGCGGCGATGTTGACCGCCTCCAGGCCCGAGGCGCAGAAGCGGTTGAGCTGGACGCCGGCGACGGTGTCGGGCAGGCCGGCCTTGATCGCCGCCGTCTTGGCGATGTCGGCGCCCTGGTCGCCGACCGGGGAGACGCAGCCGAGGACCACGTCGTCGACCCGGTTGGGGTCGAGCTTCTCGTTGCGGACGAGCATCTCGTGCATCAGGCCGACCACCAGGTCGACCGGCTTCGTGCTGTGCAGGGACCCGTTGACCTTGCCCTTGCCGCGGGGGGTCCGGATCGCGTCAAACACAAGCGCATCGGTTGCAGCCATGTTCAAAGCTCCTTGGTTCGCGAATCGTTTCGAAGGCTGGGGCGAAGAATAACATTCAGTCATGAACGCAAGTTTCATTAGGATGGCTCGCGATGGCCACCGCTGAGACCCCCGCGCGCCGCAGCCAGGCCGAGCGCAGCGAAGCGACGCGCGAAGCGCTGCTCGACGCGACGATCGAGTCGCTCTGCGAGGACGGCTACGCGAAGACGACGACCGGGCGGGTCGCCGAGCGCGCCGGCGTCTCGCGCGGCGCCCACCTGCACCACTTCCAGACCCGCGAGGCGCTGGTCGCGGCCGCGGTCGAGCGCCTCGCCCGGCGCCGCTCGGCCGAGCAGCTTGCCGCCGTCGACGCCCTGCCCGAGGGCCCCGAGCGGGTCGCCGCCGGCCTCGACTTCTTCTGGTCCAACTACGCGAGCCCGCTCTTCCAGGCGGCGCTCGACCTCTGGACCGCGGCCCGCACCGACCCCGACCTGCGCGCCGCCCTGGTCAAGGTCGAACGCGACCTCGACCGCCAGACGCTGGAGCTGGCCCGCCGCCTCTTCCCAGACCTCGCCGACCGCCCCGACTTCGAGCGACTGATCGAGATGGGCGCCGCCACCGCCCGCGGCCTCTCGCTGCTCGACACGCTCAATCCCGACAGCGACCGCAACCGCAAGCAATGGGAGTTCTGCCGGACGAAGCTCGTCGAGATGTTCCAGGAGGCGTCGGTGTGATTGCACTGCGAAGTTGACGGTGGCATGATGCGCGAGATGGCGTTCGGGCTGTCTAGGGGCAATCGGGCAGGAGTGAGCATCCGCGCCTCGCTTTGCGCGCTCGCGCTCGCTGCTCTTCTCGCCCTGTGGGCACCCACCGTCGCCAGCGCCGCACCCGGCGACCTCGACCCGACCTTCAGCGCGGACGGACTGGCGAGCGCCGGCTTCGAAGACGAAGGCGGAGCCTCGGCGGTGGCGGTACTGCCCAGCGGCAGGATCGTCGTCGCCGGTGGGCGAGAAGACTTCGACCTGGCGGTCTTCGACGCCGACGGAACGCCGGACACCGAATTCAGCGGCGACGGCAAGCTGACGACGGACTTCGGCTACGAAGAAGAGGGCGCCAACGCGGTCGTCGTGCAACCGAACGGCAAGATCGTCGCGGCCGGCGAAGCGGGACCGTTCTTCGCCCTCGCCCGCTACAACGCGGACGGCACTCCCGACAGCTCGTTCGGCGGCGGCGACGGCAAGGTCCTCACCGACTTCCCCGAAACCGACTTCGACGCCGCCAACGCGCTCGTCGTGCAGCCGAACGGCAAGCTCGTGGCGGCGGGGATGGCTTGGCCGGACATCGACTCGCCCCGGCGCTTCGCCCTCGCCCGCTACGAAAGCGACGGCTCGCTCGACGAAGGCTTCGGCGAAGACGAAGACGGCCTGGTCGTCACCTCCTTCCCCGCAAGCGAAGACGACGTCGCCAACGCGATCCTGCTCCGGCCCAACAACAAGCTGGTCGCCGTCGGCACGGTGCACGATCCTCCCAACGGGATCGGCAAAGGCGAGGTCGGCCTCGTCCAATACGACACCGACGGCACGCTGGACGAAGGCTTCGGCGGCGGCGACGGGATGGCGAGCGCCCGCTCCGTCACGCAGGCGACGTCGGCGGCGCTCGCGCCGAACGGCCAGATCGTCGTCGCCGGCGGCTTTCAGAACTTCCTCACGGGCCGCTTCGAATCCGATGGCAGCCTCGACAGCGGCTACGACGGCGAGGGCGCCCTCTTCCCGGGCTGGCACGGGGAAGGCCGTCTCGCCTACGCCGTCGCGGTACAGAAAGACGGCCACGTGATCGCCGCCGGCACGATCGGGGACGAAATCTCGGGCGAGGTCGACTACGCCGTGGCCCGCTACGACACCGAAGGCGCGAACGACACCTCGTTCGGCGAAGAAGGCATGGTCACGACCGACTTCGAAGGCAGCAACCGCGGTGCCCGCGCCATCGCCCTGCAGCCCGACGGCAAGATCGTCGTCGCCGGGGGAGCTGAAGGTGGCTTCGGGGTCGTCCGCTACGAAGGCGATCCGCCACCGTTCGAACCGCCCGCCAAAGGCTTGGCGCCGCCGCCCTCGGCCGGAACCTCCGGCGACGCCGGTCAGCCCGCGAAACACCCGCCCAGGAAGAAGGGCTCGCACAGGCGCTGCGGGAAGCACAAGGGCAAGAAGGCGAAACGGAAGTGCGGTAGGAAGCACCACCGCTCATCCAATCGCTGAATCCCTTCCAGGAACAGCGCTAGGCCGGAGTCATCAGCGCCACCGGGACCGACAGGCCGGCGGAGCGGCGCAGGGTCGCGATGCCGCGGCCGGCCTGGACGGCGGGGCGGATCTCGCCGACGCGGTCGCCGAGGCCGGCGACCGTCTCCTCTAGGTCGTCGCTGAGCAGGGCCAGGCCCCAGAAGAAAGCGGGACGGGAGGTGCCGCCGCCGCGCTCGATCGCCTCGGCCGGCTCCTGCACGACCTCGAGAATTACGGAGCCGAGGCGGAAGAAGGCCTGACGGGGGGCGCCGGCCGGGGTCGGCTCCTCGCGCAGGCGGCGCAGGTCGAGGCCGGCGGCCTCCAGCGCCGCGACCGTGCGGTCGAGGTCGGGCGAGATCGCGACGACGTGGTCGATCGCCGTGATGCCGTTGGGGTGCGCGGGCGTCGTATCCGGCGGCGGTCGGCCCGAGCTCGTCGTCGGCAGCCCGTCGAGGTCGCGAGCGTCGACGCCGCGCAGCGACCAGCCGCTCAGGCCCCTGCCGGCGTCGGCACCGGCAAGCCGGATCCGCACGTCGCCGACGACGCAGACGTCGCCCTCCATCGCGAAGCCGAGCGCCGCCCAGGCCCCCGGCTCGCCCCCCACCACCAACTCGTCGACCGTCACCACAGAACCGACCCTAGCTTCCGGTGCGCCTTTTGGACCCCACAGGTACATAAGGCGCACCGGAACAGCAACAGGGTTACTCGTTGCGCACCATGATCGAGAAATGGCCGAAGTCGGCGCTGCGCACGGGCTCGCCGAAGAAGCCTTCGGAGGGGGTCAGCGTCGCCTCGCCGGCGGCGACGGACTCGGCCGCGCCGGCGAGTTCGGCGAGGAAGGCGGGCGGCACGGTCGGGCGCAGGCAGTGGGCGGTGTAGACGGTGCGCAGCGCGCCGGCCAGCTCGTCGGCGAGGCGGCGCGTCGAGGCGACGAAGTCGCCGAGGTCGGCTCCCGGCTCGTAGACCAGGTGCGGGCCGTAGTAGGCTTGGTCCTGCGCCCAGAGCACGCCCTCGCGCTCGTCGAGCAGGCAGACGTGGTCGGGCGCGTGGCCGGGGGTGTGAAGCACTCGCAGGACCCGTCCGCCAAGGTCGATCTCCTCGCCCTCGCGCAGCAGCCGCGTCGGCGGCGGCGGCTCGATCCGCCAGCCGCGCTCGGCAATCCCCGCGGCCGGCCAGGGCCGCATCTCCTCGTCGGGGCCGACCAAGAAGAAGCCCTCGCGGTCGGCGGCCAGCAGCCGCTCGTAGGCCGCCTCCATCTCCGGGATCAGGTCGGGATAGGCGCGCAGCTGGCCCGGCTCGCAGCCGGCCTCGATCCACGCCGGGCCGAGCTCGTGCATCGCCGTCTCGGCGAAGAGCTCGTTGCCGCCGACGTGGTCGAAGTGGACGTGCGAGTTGACGACCAGCGGCTCCTCCGCGCAGACGGTCGCCACCGCCGCCGCGACGTCGGCGAGGCCCATGCCCGTGTCGAGCAGGATCGCTCGCTCCTCGCCGCGGATCAGCCAGCTGTTGACGTGCCCGGGCTCGCCGATCAGCCAGACACCCGGCTCCAGGGAGGCGACCCGGAACCAGGACTCGGCCTCCGCCGGGAACTCCCTCCCAGCGGAGGCCCGGCCCTCGCCGCCGGCCGTGTCGCTCACTCGGTCGGCTGCGGCACGATCCTGATGTAGGGGCGCGGCGACTCCCAACCGTCGGGGTAGGTCTCGCGCGCTTCCTCGTCGGAGACCGAGCCGGCGATGATCACGTCGTCGCCCTGCTTCCACTGCGCCGGCGTCGCCACTTTGTGCTTCGCGGTCAGCTGCAACGAGTCGACGACGCGCAGGACCTCGTCGAAGTTGCGGCCCGTGGTCATCGGGTAGATCAGGATCAGTTTGATCTTCTTGTCGGGGCCGATGACGAATACGTTGCGGACGGTCTGGTTGTCGGCCGGGGTGCGCTCGCCGGGGTCGCCGGAGACGTCGGCCGGCAGCATCCCGTAGAGCTTGGAGATCGCGAAGTCGGGGTCGGCGATGATCGGGTAGTTCGGCGCCGTGCCCTGGGTCTCGGCGATGTCCCTGGCCCAGGCCTCGTGGTCCTCGGCCTGGTCGACCGAGAGCCCGATGATCTTCACGCCGCGCTTGTCGAACTCGGGCTTGACGTTCGCCATGTAGCCGAGCTCGGTCGTGCAGACGGGAGTGAAGTCCTTCGGGTGGGAGAAGAGGACGACCCACGAGTCGCCCGCCCACTCATGGAACTTGATCGGTCCCTCGGTCGTCTGCGCCTCGAAATCCGGCGCCGTGTCTCCAAGCTTGAGCATTGGTTCCTCCGTCGAAAGTTCGTTTGCCGTCTCCTCCAGATTCAACATCATCGCCGACCTCGACCGGTTGCCATCTCGGGGCCGCGGGTAGAGCAGCCCTATGGCGAACCGGCTCGAAGGCAGCGTGGCGCTGGTCACCGGCGCCAGCAGCGGCATTGGCGAGGCGACCGCGCGGGCGCTGGCGGCGGAGGGCGCCAGGGTGGCGCTCGCGGCGCGCCGGCTCGAGCGGCTCGAGCGCCTCGCCTCCGAGATCGCCGGCAACGGGCATACGGCGCTGGCGATCGAGGCCGACATCGCCGAGCCCGGGAAAGCGGCCGAGGCGGTCGGCCGCACGGTCGACGAGCTCGGGCGCCTCGACGTCCTCGTCAACAACGCGGGCCAGATGCTGCTCGGCCCGATCGAGGACGCGCCGACGGAGGAGTGGCACCGGATGATCGACCTCAACCTCAAGGCGCTAACCCTGACCACTCACGCCGCCCTGCCGCACCTGCTCGCCGCCGCCTCCGAATCCGAGCGCCGCTGCGCTGACGTCGTCAACGTCAGCTCGGTCGCCGGCCGTGTCGCCCGCCGCGGTTCGGCCGTCTACAACCTGACCAAGCACGGCGTCGGCGCCTTCAGCGAGTCCTTCCGCCAGGAGTTCGGCGACCGCCGCGTGCGCTCGATCGTGATCGAGCCGGGCGCCGTCGCCACCGAGCTCACCGACCACATCCGCGACGAGGTGCGCGACCGCGTGCGCTCACGCTTCTCAGACATCGAGATCCTCAACGCCAACGACGTCGCCGAGGCGATCGTCTTCGCCGTCACCCGGCCCTGGCACGTCTCGGTCAACGAGCTGCTGATCCGCCCGACCGAACAGGAGGGCTAGGCGAGCAGCTCGGCGAGCGTGCGGCCGCTGAGCGCCGACTCGGGCCGCTCGGCGACCACATCGGAGCCCGGCGCGGCCTCCTCGTCGCGCCGCTTGATCAGCAGCCACTGTGGCTTGGCCCCGGGGCGGCTGCGCTGCAGCGCGAAGCCGCCGCGCAGCTTCTCGCCGTGCAGGACGAAGACGGCATGGCCTCGTTCGAGCGCCTCGGGCCAGGGCACGCGTCCGCCCTGCTCGTAGGAGCCGCGGTCCCAGATGATGACGCCACCTCCCCCGGTCGGTCCCTCGAAGGAGTTGTGGGAGAGGTCGTGGTCCTCAACCTGGACCGCGAGCCGTTTAACGGCCGGGTCCATCGACGGGCCCTTCGGCACCGCCCAAGAGCGCATCCTGCCCTCGAGCTCGAGCCGCAGGTCGAAGTGATGCGCCGTCGCCTGGTGCTCCTGGACGACGAAGGCTCCGGCGCTGACGCCGCGGATCGCGAACTGCTCGTGCCCCTCGGGCTTGACCCGCTCGACCTCGACCCCCTCGACGCTCGCGGCGGGCGGTCCCTCGCGCAGGAAGGCGAGCAGCGCCTCGACCGCCGGCTCGGGGCCCTCGGCGTGGACGAGCACGCTGCCGCCGGGAGCGTTCCGCACCCAGCCCAGAACACCAAGCTCCAGCGCCTTCGCCCGCGTCGCTTCGCGGAAGAAGACGCCCTGCACCCGGCCGCGCACCGTCGCGCGCACCGCGATCTCGTCTTTTGCCACTCCTCGTGCCAGAGCGGCAAAGCTACATCGAGACCGCCCGCGGCCGCGCGGCTTGCGGGTTCGGCAGCGCGCACGCCTTTCCCTCGCTGAAGCCCTCGGCGCCAAGGCCGAGCGCGACGTTGGCGCGGGCGCGGGTGTTCTCCCAGGCGATCAGGTGGATCAGCTCGAGCGCGCCCTTCTCGCCGAAGCGCTCGACGGCCCGCCGCGTCAGCGCCGGCTCGATCTCGCCGGGGGTGCGGCTCATCCCGGTCGCGAGGTCGATCGCGAGCAGCTCGTCCTCGTCGAAGAGCCCCGACTCGTGCGCGTCGTGCAGGGCGAGGAGCTGCTCGTCGGAGAGGCCGGAGCGGCGGGCGTACTCGGAGCCGATGTCGATGCAGAACTCGCAGCCGACCATCGTCGCCGCCCTCAGCACTCCCAGCTCGCCGAGGCGCTTCGGCAGGTGTCGGACTCGCTCGAAGGCGCGGTTGGCGCGCATGTAGTCGAACATCAATCGCGGGTGCAGCGCGTAGACCCCCGATGACTTCAGCTCGCGCCCGTAGGCGATGCGACTGCCGCGGGCGACGATGCGGGCGAAGACTCCCCGGCGCGGCTCGATCCTCTGCATGGCTGGCCTCCTCTCGCGTATGGGCACCGGAGGCTATCCAGGCTTTGGCCTCAATATAAGGTCCAATTCGACCGTGAATATGGGTACCACCTCGCATTCCGCCTCCCCCGAGCTGCTGCTCCCCGAGTGGGACCCGCGACGCGCCCGCCGCGCCCAGCTCGAGACCGGCCTGCGCGACGCGATCCGCTGCGGACGACTGGCGCCCGGCACCCGCCTCCCCTCATCGAGGGCGCTCGCCGGCCAGCTCGGCGTCTCGCGCCGACTCGTCGTCGACGCCTACGGGCAGCTCGGCGCGGAGGGCTACCTGATCGCCCGCCGCGGGTCGGGCACGGTGGTCGCCCCCCATGCCCACGAGCCCGGCGTCGGCACCCCGCCCGAGCCGCCGACGCCGGTCCCCGCGCCGGTTGAGGGAATCGACCTCTTCCCCGGCGCGCCTGACCTGGGCCTCTTCCCCCGCCGCGCCTGGGAACGGGCGCTGCGGACGGCGCTGGCCGAGCTGCCCGACGCGCGCCTCGGCTACGGCGAGCTCGCCGGCACGACCGAGCTGCGGGTGGCGCTCGCCGCCTACCTCGGCCGCTCGCGCGCCGCCGAGGCGGCCGCCGAGCGAATCGTCGTCACCAGCGGCTACCAGCAGGGCCTGCGCGTCTTCTGCCAGCTGGTACGCGCCCGAGGGGGCAACCGGGTCGCGGTCGAGGATCCCGGCTACCCGATCGCCGGCTGGACGATCGAGTCCGAGCGGCTCGAGGTCGTGCCGGTGCCGATCGACGAGGACGGCATCGACGTCGAGGCGCTGCGGGTCGCGGCGCCCGACGCCGTCGTCGTCACTCCGGCGCACTCTCTGCCGCTCGGCGCCGTGATGGCCCCCGACCGCCGCCGGCGCCTCGTCGCCTGGGCGCACGAGTCCGGAGCTCTGGTGCTCGAGGACGACTACGACGCCGAGCTGCGCTACGACCGCGGGCCGGCAGGGACGCTGCAGGGGCTCGCCCCGGACGTAGTCGTCCTCGCCGGCACGGTCTCCAAGACGCTGGCACCGGCCCTGCGCCTCGGCTGGATCGTCGTGCCCGCCGAGCTGACGCCGCTGGCGGTCACCGCCCGCGCGACTGCCGACGGCGGTGGGCGCCGGATCGGGGAGCGAGCGCTGGCGGAGCTGATCGAGAGCGGTGCCCTCCACCGTCACCTGCGCGCCGCGCGCCAGCGCTACCGGGCCAAGCGCGGGGTCCTGCTCGAGGCGGTCGCGGTCTCGTTGCCGGACTGCCGCCTCGGCGGCGCCGCCGCCGGCCTGCACGCCGTCCTCGAGCTGCCGGAGCAGGCCGACGAGAACGCCGTCGTCGCCGGCGCCGCCAAGGCCGGCGTCCACGTTCACGGCCTCGGTGCCTTCACCCGCGCGCACCGCCGGCCGCCCGGCCTCGTGCTCGGCTACGGCCTCGCCAGCGAGCGGGAGCTGCGCGAAGCCGTGACCGCGATCGCCCGGCTCGTGCGTTAGGCGGATGACGCGACGTCTACGCGTCAGCTCAACGCCAGGACCAATGCCAGGGCCTCGTCGACGCCGTCGATCTCCTCGGGGCTCAAGCGCCCGCTGAAGTCGTCGAGGCGCCGGACGTCAAGGGCGCGCAACTGCTCGACCATGACGCGGGTGCGGTTGCCGGCCACCTCCACGTCGGGCCGAAAGCTCGCCGGCAGCGCGCTGCGCGAGGTCGGCGCGACGAGGACGGTCGAGAGCTCGAGCAGCTCGTCGGCCTGGACTACGACCGCGTAGCGAGGGCCGCGCTGTTCGCGACCCCTACCGGCGGGCAGTCGCACGCGGTAGACGTCGCCGCGCGTCACTCCGGCCACTCGGCCGCGACGACGTCCATGTCCGCCGCCACGCGGGCACGGACCGCCCGGTCGGCAGGATCGGCCGCCAGGCGCGCCACCTCCGCGGCAAGGCCCGAACGCCGACGCTCGCGCTCGGCGGTCTCGGCGATCGCCTGGCGGGCGGCCTCGGCCCTGGTTATGCCCCGCCTGCGGGCGATGTCGTCAAGGGCGCGACGGCCGTCGGCGCCAAGCCGGAGCGACAGAGGCTGAGCCGTGGAAGCCATGTAACGTGCAAGTGTAGCGCGAAACGCGCTACGTATTCAGGCTGAGCGCGGCCTCGATGTGCGAGAGGTGCGTCAGGGCCTGGGGGAAGTTGCCCAGCATGCGCTCGGCGTCGGGGTCGTACTGCTCGGCGAAGAGGCCGAGGTCGTTGGCGGTGGCCGCCGCGGCGTC
>Ga0068868_100004206_pt1 | contig 10069 bp, 10 predicted proteins | sample KBSMisM42_FD_64660 | JGI IMG/M metagenome (GOLD analysis project Ga0068868, IMG submission 64660) | Miscanthus rhizosphere microbial communities from Kellogg Biological Station, Michigan, USA - KBS Miscanthus M4-2 | ecosystem: Host-associated > Plants > Roots > Rhizosphere > Soil ...
CGCACGTCGAACGCGATGTTCGACACCACGGCGGTCTTGATGCCTTGTCGGTGCAGGCCCTTGAGCACGTCGGCGGTGTCCGGATAGGGCGTCCACGACGACGGGTCGATCACCCGGTCGTAGAGCGTCTCGGCGTGATGATCGGCAAGCCCGGACTCGCGCAGCACGTGCAGATACGCCTCGCGGTGCAGGTGCGGTGCCAGGTCACGGTTGACCCAGGCGTGGTAGGCCTCGGGTGTCATTTCGACGTGCTGGCCGACCGGGGCCGTGAGCCTGCGCATCAGCTCGGCCTGGACGTGGCCATCGATCTGACGCTCGTCGGCCTTCATGCCCTCGAACCAGCTGTCGTCCTCTTCGAGGCGAAAGAGCGTGCCGGAATAGTCGAAGAGAACGGCTTGCACGTGGGACACATCCGTCATCGTGCCAGGTGTGAAAGCCGGGCATTCCGGCTAATTAGCTGTCATGGCAGATATCGAACAGGTCGTGGTGGTGGTGCCCGCGCACAACGAACTCGAACACTTGCCGCGCTCCCTGAGGGCGCTGACGACGGCCGCACTGTGCATGCCTGTGCCCGTCGTCACCGTCGTTGTGCTCGACGCCTGCGACGACGGCAGCGAGCGCCTCGCTGGCCGGTACGGGGCGGACGTGCACTTCGTGTCGGTCGACGCAGGCTGCGTCGGCGCGGCGAGGGCCGCGGGGTTCGACTACGCACGGGAGCACTGCCCGGCCGCCGTCGATCGCACGTGGTACGCGACGACCGACGCCGACAGTGTGGTGGATGCGCAGTGGCTGCCGCGGATGACGTCTGCCGACGCGGACATGGTGCTCGGGATCGTGCGCGTCCCGGCATGGCGGCACTTTCCTGCTGCGGTCGCCCGCCGATACCTCCGCGCGTACCACTCGAAAGGCAAAAGCCACAACCACATTCACGGCGCAAACATGGGCTTCCGCGCTGACGCGTACTGGCGTGTCGGGGGCTTTCGTGCACTTCCCACGGGCGAGGACGTCGAGCTGGTCGAGCGGTTCCAGGCTGCAGGCATGCGCATCCACCGTGACGCCGAGCTGGTGGTGGCGACGTCGGATCGACGCGACGGCCGGGCGCCTCGCGGCTTCGCGCAGCACCTGCGCGACTTGACACGTAGGACAGGTGCCGGGGCATGAATGCCGGGATGGTCGCCGAGTGGCTTGCATCGGGTGAGCTGGACCTGCCGCTGCCGGGTCGCGGTTCGACGGCCGCACGGTGGCGGCGGCTGGCCGCCCTGACTGAGACGGACATCGTCGCGGGCCGGCTGGCTGAGGCACACGCCGATGCGGTGGCGATTCTGGCCGATCTCGAGGGGCCGGACGTCCAGCCACACGAGTTGTGGGGGGTGTGGGCGGCGGAGGCCCCCGATGCGGTCGTGCAGGCCAGCGATGCAGGCAACGGGGTGACACTCGACGGCACCAAGGCATGGTGCTCGGGTGCGGGCCTCTGCTCGCACGCCCTGGTAACCGCGCGGATGTCGTCCGGGGACCGGGGACTGTTCGCCGTGCCGCTGCGCCGGCCCGCCGTCAGGCCCCTTCCGAGTACGTGGCGCAATCCCGGTATGGCGCAGTCCGACACGCGCTCCGTTCACTTCAGCGGCGCGCCTGCCATTCCGGTCGGACAACCCGGCGATTACCTGAGCCGACCCGGCTTCTGGCACGGTGCAATCGGCGTCAGCGCGTGTTGGCTGGGTGGAGCGCGGTCGGTGGCGAAGCCCCTCTACGACCGCGGCGCCGACGGCGGCGCGGATCCGCATGCTCTGGCGCATCTGGGCGCCGTCGACGCGGCACTCGCCGCAGGAGAAGCGATACTCATGGCGGCCGCCGCCGAGGTGGACGCGGATCCGTTGAACCGCAAGGGTTCAGCCGAGCTGATCGCGCGACGAGTCCGAGCCGTCGTGGAGACCGCAGTGGACCAGGTGATCAATCGCACGGCGCGTGCACTCGGGCCCGGGCCGTTGTGTCAGGATGCCGACCACGCGCAGCGGGTGGCCGACCTGACCATCTACGTCCGACAGAGCCACGCCGAACGCGACCTCGAACAGCTGGGCCGCCTTGCGGGGCAGAAACGATGAAATCATCCCCGGCACTGAGCAACACCGCCCGCTTCGCGGCCCGGCCGCTGTCTGGCGGTGGAACCCCGGCGCACGTGTGGCTCGACGCTCGGCGCGAATTGCCCGTACTTGACCATTCCTCTTGTCGTGAAATCGTGGTGGTCGGAGCGCATCCCGACGACGAGACGTTCGGCTTCGGCGCGACGACCGCGATGATGGCGGACGCGGGTGTGCGCGTTCAGGTGCTATCCGCAAGTGACGGCGGGGCGTCGCACCCTGATCTTTCGCCGCCGCAGCGCAGGCAGCTCGAACAGCTCCGCCGAGCGGAGCTTCGCAGTGCCGCCGACGCCCTTGGTCTATCGGACCCGTCGTCACTTGGCCTGCCCGACGGGCAGATCGGCGACCACGAGGCAGAGCTGGCCGATATGTTGACCGAGATTCTCGCGGCCCGTCCCGCCGGAACCTGGTGCGCGGCAACCTGGCGCGGCGACGGCCACCCAGACCATGAAGCGGTCGGGCGGGCAGCGGCGGTCGCGGCCGCGCGCACCGGGGCGCAGCTGCTGGAGTACCCGGTGTGGATGTGGCACTGGGCACACCCGGATGACTCGGCGATCCCGTGGCACCGCGCATACAGAGTGTCGCTGACCCGCGCCGCGATGCTTCGCAAACGCGTTGCAGCGCAGGTATTTCGCAGTCAACTCGAGCCTGCGGCGCCCGATGCAGCGCCGGTTATCCCAGCAGCCGTGTTGCGCCGACTGCTGGCGGTGGGAGAGGTGGTGTTTCGCTGACCGCTCGGCTGTCCGACGACTACTTCGACCGCATGTACACCGAGTCGGCCGATCCCTGGCAGCTGCAGACGAGATGGTACGAACGACGCAAGTACGCAATTACCCTGGCCCTTCTGCCATATGCGCGGTATCGCCACGCGTTCGAACCTGGTTGCTCGGTCGGCGTGCTGACCGAGCACCTCGTCCACCGGTGCGACCACGTCACTGCCACCGACGTCGCGGTGGCGGCGTTGGACGCCACTCATCGCAGGCTTGTCGACGCCGGATGCCGCGACCGGGTGACGCTGCTCCGCGCATCCCTCGCCCAGCCTTGGCCGTCGGAGGGATGTGATCTGGTTGTGCTGTCGGAGATCTGCTACTACTTGGAGTCCGCCGTACTGCGCACGGTCATGGACCGTGAGGTGCCGCGGCTGGCGCAAGGCGCAACCCTGCTGGCCGCGCACTGGCGCCACCCGGTGGCCGACTATCCGATGACTGGTGATCACGCGAACGACGTCATCGGAGCCACTGCCGGCCTGCATCATGTCGGCGGATATCGGGACGCCGACGTCGTGATCGAGGTGTTCGACACCGGCACGCCGACATCGGTGGCCGCGCGCACCGGGGTTCCCGGTACCTAGCGACGACGCGCCTGGGCGGCCTTGTCCGTGAGCACTTCTCGTTCACGGTCGTTGTCGGTCATCTGTGCTGCGCGGTCGAACTCGTCGGCGGCCTCGGCACCGCGACCGAGCCTGGCCAGTAGTTCGCCGCGCACGCTCGGCAGCAGATAAGAGCCGTCAAGGCCGTCGAGGTTGTCGACGATCTGCAAGGCGGAGGCGGGGCCCGCCACAGGATCAGCCATCGCCACGGCGACCGCCCGATTCAGCTCGACCACCGGTGACGGCGCCACCTGGCGCAGCCCGTCGTACAGCAGCACGATGCGCGCCCAGTCGGTGTCCGCCGCCGTCGGCGCGACGGCGTGGCATTCGGCCAGCGCAGCCTGCAGTGCGTACGGTCCCCAGCCAGCACCCTTGTGTTGCAACGCATTAGCCGCCTTCTCCAGGGCGGCGACGCCGCGCCGGATCTGTGCGCGATCCCACTTGGTGCGGTTCTGGTCCTCGAGCAGGATCGGCTTTCCGTCGGCGTCGGTGCGCGCGGCGAAGCGCGACGACTGGAACTCCATCAGCGACACCAGGCCGTGCACCTCTGCCTCGTCGGGCACCAGCGCCGCCAGGACGCGGCCCAGCCGCAGCGCCTCGCTGCACAGCTCGTCGCGGATCCAGCGCTGCCCGAACGACGCCGAATAGCCTTCGTTGTAGATCAGGTAGATCACGCTCAGCACTGCCGACAGCCGTTGCGGGTACTCCGACCGGTCCGGCACCTCGAACGGCACATTCGCCGCGGCCAGCGTCTTCTTGGCCCTGGTGATGCGTGCTGCGACCGTCGCCGTCGACGTCAGGAACGCGCGGGCGATCTCCTCGGCGGTCAGGCCGCCGACGACGCGTAGCGTCAGCGCGATCTGGCCTTCCCGGGACAGCACCGGGTGCGACGAGATGAAGATCAGCCGCAGCACGTCGTCATCGATGCGGTCGGGATCCCAGGGTTCAGGAAAGTTAGAGACCTGCGTCTCGAGTTCGTGGGCCATCGCCGCGTATTTGGCGTCGAGGTTCTCCTGCCTGCGCCAATGGTCGATGGCCTTGCGCCTCGCGACGGTGGTCAGCCACGCGCCTGCATTGCGCGGCACACCGGATGACGGCCACTGGGTCAGCGCGTCGACAAGGGCTTCCTGCGCCAGGTCCTCGGCGAGGCCGACGTCGCCGACCGCGCGGGTCAGCGTCGCGATGATCTTGGCGGCCTCCATCCGCCACACCGCATCGACGGTCTGCTGTAGATCCGGCACTTGCCCATTGTGCCGAGCGGCTCAGGCCGTCCCGCGCAGTGCTGCGGTCGCGCCCGCGAACATGGTGGACTTGATCGCCTGCAGGGTGCCGGGATCCTTGCCCTTCAAGGCCGTAACGAGATCGACGGCCGCCGACGTCACCTTGTCCTCGGAAGCGGTCGCGGTCACCAGGCCGACCGCGTGAGCGTCGGCCCCGCCGTAGCGACGTCCGGTGGTCATCGCCTCGACCGCGGCAGCCGGCGTGAGCTTGGCCTGGATCACGGCAGCCATGCCCGGTGTGAACGGGATGCGGATGTCGACCTCGGGGAAGCAGTAGTAGCCGCGGTCGACCCGCATGATCCGAAAGTCGTGGGCAATTCCGAGCATCGCGCCGGCGCCGAACGCGTGACCGTTGACGGCGGCGACCGTGGGGACCGGAGCGACGAGCACACGAGCGAGTAGTTGCTGCACCTGGTCGATGTACCAGTCGCGTTGATCGCTATGGGCGGCAAGCCAATCCAGATCCAGGCCGTTCGAGTAGAACTTGCCGTCTCCGGTTGTTACCAATGCCTTGGCCTCACCGGACTCGATGCGGTCGAGGAATCCGTTGACGGTGGCCAACCAGTCGGGCGAAAAGCGGTTCTCGTCGTCGCCGAGGTGCAAAACCGCTATGTCATCGATGATTTCGAGTGCGGGCATGGTTGTCTCCTAACTTGACGGACAGGATCGCTTGCACGGCGGCAGCGAGGCGGTGGCGGGTGTCGGCGGTGGGCGGCATGGGCCTGCGCAGCATCAGACCGGTGGGCAGGCCGACCACGCAGTCCTCGATCACGGCAACGGATGCGGCGTCCTTGCGGTCCCACATGGCGATCGACAGCCGGATAAGCATGTCGCGCAGATCGCTGTCGAGCGCGCTCAGTTCGGCCTGTACCTCGGCGGGTGCCTCGCCGATCAGTTCCTCGCGGCTGATCTCGAACACCAATCGGGTCGACGACGGGTACTGCTCGCTGAACACGGCGGGCGCATCGGCCGCGGCGATGACGGCGCGGACGGGCTCGTCTTCGGCGTCGACGGCCTGCCGCTGCAACGTCAGGAAGCGTCGGGCGGCGCGCACCCAGGCGCGGCCGACCAAGCCGCCGCGGGAACCGAACGCGTGATAGATCGCGCCGTTCGAGATGCCTGCCCGCTCGGACACCGCGCGGATCGTGACGGCCTTGATGCCCCCCTCGACGGCGAGTCCTTCGGCCGCGTCGAGCATCGCGTCGCGGTCGTACACCTGCGGGCGGGGCATGACAGCCAAGATAACAGAGCGGATGCTCTGTTATCAAACGCCGTGCATGACACGCCGAGGCAAAGCGGGCGGTAGCAACGATCAGGGGCGGAGAGTAGTGCTATGGCACACAGGCTCGTCACCGCGTACCGGGAAGGGCGAAAGGCCTTTCCGCATACGCTTCTCAACCCGTACGCGGGAATGGGCGATCGTGTCGTCGCCCGTGTGTGGCGACTCGGTTGGCAACGGGCCGCCGAGGAGAGCCGCGGCATTCCTCCTGAGGCGGAACGCATCGAGCGGTTGGCCGCCGAGATCGACGCGCTGCTCGACTAGGTGCACTCCGGGGCGGGCGGCGGCTAAGCCTCGACGACGCGGGCCAGCTGCTCTCGCGAGTCGATCTGGAGCTTGCGGTAGACGTTTCGCAAATGCCACGCCACGGTGTTGCGTGAGACGAAGATGATTTCCGCGATATCGCGGTTGGACCCGCCCTGCGCGGCCAGCTGTGCGACTCGCAGTTCGGTCGGCGTCAACGATTCGACTCCGCTGAGCGCGGGGCGGCGCGGTCGGGCACCGGCGGCCGCCAACTCCTGGCGGATCTCGGCCTCGAGGCCGCTCGCGCCGCATCGATGCGCTAGGTCAAGGCCGATCGTCAGATGGTGTCGTGCCTCAACGCGCTGACCCGCCCGCCGCAAACCTCGACCCAGCCCGGCATGGGCATGGGCGAGCTCGAGCTTCGCCTCGGTAGTCTCCAGGGCGGCGATGGCCTGGCGGAGTGTGTCCAAAGCCTGTTGGCCGCGCTCGGTCATTGCGCGGCGTCGCAGCGCGACACCCAGTGCGATCGGGACTTCATAGCTCTGCGCGAGGCGAATCTCCTCTTGGATAAGCACATTCGCACGTGGCTGGTCGCCGCCGAGGTGGGCGATGACGCCGGCAAGTGATCGCCACGGAAGCGCCGACGGGTTGGCGTCGCCGAACACCTGCAGCGCCTCCTCGGCTGCCACGAGATCCTTGCGCGCCGCCTCGATGTCACGCAATCCCAGATGCAGTCGGCCACGGGCCAAATACACGTACGCGTCGACGCCGGGAACATCGACCGGCGGAGGAATCTCCTCAACCCTGTCGAGCACGCTCGCGGCTTCGGTGAGTTCGCCACGTTCGATCATGCAGTTGGCCAACGTCGCCGCCGCGGTTCGCGCGTGCGCATGCCATCCCATCCGGTCCAGCGCCATCTGGGCATCGACGGCCGCCTCGGTGATACGCCCCCGCGCCAGGAGGACGAGTGCACGACAGAGCGACGCCTCCGCATAGGCCATCGGTGCGCCGCGGCCACGGGCGTCTGTCACCACGGCATCGGCGGCCTCGTGCGCCTCGACCAGCCGACCCGAATGCAGCAGCGCAAGGACGGCGAGGCTGACGACGGGACTTCGCGAGGTGAGCTCGGCGAGCAGCATTCCATCCTGCAGAGCCCGGGTCGCCAGATCGGCGCCGATACTCGCCGGCGGCGACGTCAGGCATTCGCGCAATGAGTGAACGGCGAGGACCGCGCGGTCGCCGGGCCCCGTGCCGTCGGCGGCGCTCAGCGGGCCGTGTTGTTCGGGCGGCAGGTGGTACTCGGCGCCGAAGGCGGCGGCCTCGAACCGCAGCCGCACCTGCCGGTCGCCGTCCTCGAACAGGGCGGCGCCGCGCCGAAACACCGTCCCGGCGTCCGTGTACCGGCCGAACCGGTACAGGGTTTGTCCGAGCGAGTAGAGCGCATCGGCGCGCCGCCCGGGTTCACGAATATGCTGCAAAGCCTGCTCGAAGCGAGCCAGCGAGGTGGCCTCGCCCGCCGAAGCCTCAGCAAGGCAGAGATCGACGAGCAACTCGGGCGGCGGATCTGCGGCGTCCGCGGCATCGAGGGCACTGCGCAGGTAGCGCACCGCGGCCGCGGGCGCTCCCTTGCGGGCGGCGCTGCGTCCGGCCTCCTGAAGCGCCGACACCGACCACGCGTCTCGGGGCGGTCCCGCGAGCAGCAGGTGTTCGGCGACGACCTCGGGGTCAGTTTGGTTGGCGGCCAACACCTTCGCCGCATGCGCGTGAAACGCGGTCCGCTTGCGCGGCGCCAGCAGGTCGTGGATGGTCATCCGGACGATTCGATGCGCGAACATTATCGGGTCCGTGCTGGTTAAGACGTGGGCGGCGACGAGTTCGTCGGCAGCTGCCCGACCCTCGTCCGGCCGTAGGCCTGCGAGCTGGACGGCGTCGGTGAGCGCGGCCTCGTCGCCGAGCACCGACGCGGCTTTGGCAAGGGTTTGCGTCGCCGGATGCAGTCGGGACAGCCGGCGCGTGATCTGGCGGCGCACAGAATCCGGTGTTGTCGCCCCCGCGACCTCGCCGGCACGGATTGCGTCCGCGACGGCCACCACGAGGTACGGGTTTCCGCCCGTCTCCGCAAGGACGGTTTCCGTCAGGTCCGCGTCGACGTCGCGGTCGGGAAGTGCGTCGGTAAGCAGCGCGCGCACCGCGGGCTCGCTGAGGTTGGCGGGACGGATCGGTCGCCCACCCGCCGCATCCGATAGGTGGGCGATCAACGGTGAGTTGGCGCCCGGATCCCCGTGGCGGATCGCCACCACCATCGCCGCTGGAATGTCGTCGATTCGGTCCGCGAGGTAGGCCAGGTAGCGCAGCGAGAAGTCGTCGGCCCACAGCACGTCATCGACCAGGATCGCAACCGGCTGTTGTTCGGCGATGTTGACCGTCAACCAGTAGAGACCATGAATGACGCCGAATTCATCAAACGCCTCTCGCGGTCCGAAGACTGGCTCGGCCATTGCGGCCGGGCCGTGCATCAGTTTGGCGCGTGTTTCGGCGTCCGTGCGGACAAGCGTGGGCTCAAGAAGCGTACGGACGACGCTGAATGGATGATCGCGGGTCAGCTCGCTACAGCGTGCCCGCAAGACCGACAGTCCGAGCCCTCGGGCGGCACTGGCGCACTCGTCGAGCAGACGCGACTTGCCGACCCCGCTGGGCCCTTCGATGACACAGACCTGCCCGCGGCCGGTTTGGGCCGCGGTTAACAACGCCGAGAGCTGCATCAGCTCGGCTTCGCGCTCCAAGGGTTCGGCCAGACCCATTCCGGCAATCGTAAATCCCATCTACCCGTACCCCTTAATCCCATCCGCCGAGGATGGCGACTGTGCCCACCCACGTACGTACGTTCGGGGACATGTCAGAGTTCGACGCCGTCCCAGATCGGACCGGGTCCGATGAGAGCGACGCGGAGTTGACCGCACGGTTCGTGCGCGATGCCGTCCCGTTGCTGGACGTGCTGTACGGCGGTGCCCGGCGGATGACCCGCAATCGCAGCGACGCCGAGGACCTCGTGCAGGAAACCATGGTGCGGGCCTACTCGCACTTTCGTCAGTTCCGCGAACGCACACACCTCAAGGCATGGCTGTTTCGCATCATGCACAACATCTGGATCGACAATCATCACAAGACCCTGCGCCGCCCACCCGAGCACCTCACCGAGGAGATTGCCGACTGGCAGCTCGCCGCGTGGCAGCGACACTCCTCAATCGGTGATCGCTCGGCCGAGGTGGTGGCGCTGGAGGGGCTACCCGACGGCGAGATCGTCGACGCGATCGAGGTGTTGCCGGAGAGGCTCCGGATGGTGGTCTACTACGCCGATGTCGTTGGGTATCGCTACCGGGAGATCGCGGCGATCATGAATATTCCGTTGGGAACGGTCATGTCCCGGCTTCATCACGCGCGCCGGCGCCTGCGCATCCTGCTTGCCGACGTGGCGCTGCAGCGTGGTGTCACGAGGCAGTGTGCGAGCTAGACGCGACACGATGTAACTGCCCGCGCCGAGAAATCAGCCGACTGACGCTGGATTGTCGGCTCAGCCGACGGCGCGGCCTGCGCCCTCCCAGAACTGCGCGCGCACCGACTTCTTGTCCGGCTTGCCCAGTGCGGTCACCGGCACAGAGTCGACCACGATCACCTGCTTGGGCGACTGCACCGAGCCCTTGCGCTCCTTGACTGCGGCCTGGATCTCGGCGGTCATCTTCGACACCGACTCCTCATCAGACGG
>Ga0068868_100004212_pt1 | contig 10061 bp, 9 predicted proteins | sample KBSMisM42_FD_64660 | JGI IMG/M metagenome (GOLD analysis project Ga0068868, IMG submission 64660) | Miscanthus rhizosphere microbial communities from Kellogg Biological Station, Michigan, USA - KBS Miscanthus M4-2 | ecosystem: Host-associated > Plants > Roots > Rhizosphere > Soil ...
CGCTCAGGCGTCACACCTTGCTGCGGCGGCGCCGATGTGGCCGGCTCGGCCGCCGGGGCCGGCTCGGCCGGCGCGGGAAGCGCGAGTCGGTAGCCGACGGGGAACAGCCGGAACCGGCCGGCGAGTCCCCACAGACCGTGCGGCAGCAGGAGGGTGAACGCGATCGCCGCCACGCCGAGGATGACCAGGTACCACAGGTCCAGCGCCTGCAGCCGGTCCTGGATCAGGTAGAAGGCGACGGCGCCGACGATCGGCCCCTCGATGGTGCCCATCCCGCCGATGATCACCATGAACACCATCAACGCGGTGTAGTTCACCGAGAAGACCGAGTCGGGCTGCACCCGCAGGGTGTTGCACGCGATGAGCCCGCCGGCCAGCCCGCAGCCGACCGCGGCCACGACGAACACCAGGCGGCGGGCTCGCACCACCGGCACGCCGACGCTGCCGGCGGCCACCGCGTTGTCGCGGATCGCGGTGAGCCCGAGCCCGAGGCGCGACCGCATCAGCAGATAGGTTCCCGCGACGGTGAGCACGGCCAGGCCGAGTCCCAGCCAGTACACGTAGGCGATGCGGAAGCCGGGCGTCAGGTCGCCGAACGCCGCCAGGCGCAGGGACGTGCCGGAGCCGGCCCCGACCGCGTCGATCTGCGTCGTGATCAGCCGCAGCACCTCGGCGACCACCCAGGTGGCGATCGCGAAGTAGCCACCGGCGAGCCGGAACACCAGATACGACACGGCGAGCGCCACCACGCCGCAGGCGAGCGCCGCCACCGGCAGCGCCAGGAACGGGCTGACCCCGCCGGTGTTCGCCAGGTACACCAGGCCGTACGCGCCGACGCCGATGTAGGCCTGCTGCCCGATGGAGACCATCCCGCCGTACCCGGCGAGCAGGTTCCACATCGTCGCCAGGACGACCAACGCGAACAGGTTCGTCAGCTCCCCTTGGGTGCCCCGCGACACCGCGTACGGCAGATACGCGAGCGCGGCAACGACGGCGCAAGCCGCGGCCAGACCGGGCCACGGTGAACGGGCGGACCGCCGGACCGCAGCATGACTCATGTCGTCACCGTCCGGGGGAACAGGCCCTGGGGACGCAGCCCCAGCACCACGAGAAAGACCAGGTGCCCGGCCAGGACGCCGTAGGCCGGCTGCACCTGCGCCCCGATCGTCTGCGCGACGCCGAGCACGATCCCGCCGGCCAGCGTGCCCCACAGAGACCCGAGCCCCCCGATGATGACGGCCTCGAACGCGAAGATGAGCACCAGTGGCCCGAGCGTCGGCGAGAACTGGGTGCGCATCCCCAGGAACACGCCGGCGAGTCCGACCGTCGCCAGCGCGATCGCCGTCGCGATGCCGTAGACGTGCCGGTTGTCGATTCCCATCAGGCCGGCGGCCTCCGGGTCGTCGCTCGTCGCGCGCATGGCCCGGCCGAGCCGCGTTCGCGAGAGCACCAGTTGCACCGCCGCGACCGCCCCGACGCCGACCGCGAACGTGACGAGCGGCAGCCAGCCCACCGCGAGCTGGTCGGTCAGCCGCAGGCTCGCGGTCGCGAAGCCACCGCTGTCGAGGCTTTGTGTGTCGGCGCTGAACAGTTCCTGCAGCACGTTCTGCAGCACGACGGCAAGCCCGAACGTGACGAGCAGCGGAGCGATCTCTCCGCGCGCCAGCGCCGGGCCGAGCAGGCCGCGCTGCAGCGCGTAGCCCGCGGCGGCCATCACCGGCACCACCGCGACAATGCTGACGGCCGGATGCAGCCCCGTCCGCTCCACGACCACGAGCCCGAGGAAGGCGGCGAACACCGCGAGGTCGCCGTGCGCGATGTTGACGGTGCGCATGACACCGAACACGAGCGAGAGCCCGCACGCGAGCAGCGCGTACAGCCCGCCCAGCAGCAGTCCCTGCACGAGCGCGTTGACCCACTCCATCCGCATCACACTCCGAAGTAGGCGCCGGCGATCTGCTCCCGGGTGAACGCGTCCGCCGCCCCGGCGAGCACCGTGCGACCCTCCAGCAGGCACTGCACCCGATCGGCGACCCGCAGGGCCTGGTTCACGTCCTGCTCGACGATCAGCACCGTCGTGCCGCTGGCCGCGATCGCCGGCAGCGCCGCGTACAGCCGGGCCACCACGACCGGGGCCAGCCCGAGCGACACCTCGTCGAGCAGCAGCAGCCGAGGGTTGCTCATCAAGGACCGCCCGATCGCGACCGCCTGCTGCTCGCCGCCGGACAGGTGGTGGCCCATCGCGGTGCGCCGCTCGCCGACGAGCGGGAACAGTTCGTACACAGTGGACAGTCGCCAGGGCCCGGTGCGGGCGAGGTGCGCGCCGACGAGCAGGTTCTCCTCGACGCTGAGACTGGGGAACACCCGCCGCCCCTCGGGCGTGAGCGCTACGCCGAGGGCCACCCGCCGATGAGCGGGGAGCGGACCGACGTCCTGCCCGGCGAAGCACACGGTGCCGCGGCTCGGCCGCAGCAGACCGGCGATCGTCTTCAGCAGCGTCGACTTGCCGGCCCCGTTGGCCCCGATGACGGCGAGCGTCTCGCCCTCGTCGAGGCGGAGGTCGATGCCGTACAGCGCCTGGAAGTCTCCATAGTGGACATCGACGCCTTCCATCGACAGCAGCGTCATGAGGAGACGTCCACGTCGAACGTCGAACCCAGGTACACATCCACGACAGCCTTGCTGCGCAACACCTCGCGCGGCTCCCCGATCGCCAGCACCCGCCCCGCCGCGAGGCACATCAGCCGGTCGACCACGGCGACGAGGGCGTGCACGATGTGCTCGATCCACACCACCGCCATGCCGTCGGCGCGCAGATCCCGCACCGTGCCGACGAGTTCGGGGACCTCGCGGTCGGTCAGCCCGCCCGCGATCTCGTCGAGCAGCACCAGCCGCGGACCGGTGGCGAGTGCGCGGGCCAGTTCCAGCCGCTTGCGATCCAGCAGCCGCAGCGCACCGGCCGGCTCGTTGGCCACCCGCAGCAGCCCGGTGCGCAGGAGCGCGTCGCGGGCCGCGTCGTAGCCGGCCTGCCCGTGCGTGCCGGCACCGAAGGTGGCCGCGACGAACACGTTCTCGAACACCGTCATCTTGCCGAACGGCCGCGGGATCTGGTACGTGCGGCCGATCCCGGCCCGGCAGCGGGCCGCCGGGTCGAGGCGGGTCAGGTCGCGGCCGTCGAACCGCACGGCGCCGGCGTCCGGGCGCACCACGCCGCCGATGAGGTTCAGCAGCGTGGACTTGCCCGCCCCGTTGGGCCCGACGATGCCGAGAGCCTCGCCGGGCGCAACGGAGAACGTGACGTCGGCCGCGGTGACGACGGTGCCGAACCGCTTCGCCAGACCGTCGACGTCCAAAAGGGGCGTCACGGCGGGTCCCCACTTCGTGGTGACCCGCTCTGACGGGCCCGGCTGAGCCCAATGGTGCCCTCGCTTCGCTCGGTCACGGAAGGGCTTCGACCTTGCCGCCGACCGGTACCTGCGGCGCCAACTGGTTGTCGACGACCACGAGGGTGAACGGGTACTTCCCGCCGGAACTCTGCCGCCACTGCCCGCCGGCGAGCGGCGTCTTGGCGACGTTGGGAACCGGTCCCTTCGTCCAGTCGAGGTTGCCGACGATCGTCGTCGCGGTCAGCGCCTTCAGCGCGTCGCGGACCTTGGCCTTCTCGGTGCCGCCGGCCTTCGTCAGCGCCGCCACCGCTACCTCGAACAGGGCGTGGACGAAGCCGAGCGGCTGGGTCCACTGCTTGCCGGCCGCCTCGTACGCGTCGGCGAGCTGTTGCGCGGTCTGCCCGGTGAGCGAGCTCTTGTACGGCGCGGTCGGGTGCCACCACACCTCGGTGCCGAGGTTCTGGCCGATCGCGCCGAGCGCCTCGACCGACGACGGGAACAGCAGCGCCTTGCCGATCGTCGCGATCTTCGGGGCGTAGCCCTGCTGCTTGGCCTGCTTCCAGAACGTCGTGAAGTCGGGCGGGATCGGCACGCCGAGCAGGATCTCGGCGTTCTCCGCCTTGAACCGGGAGATCTGCGCGGAGAAGTCCTGGGTGCCGTTCGGGTAGTGCCCGGGGTCGGTGATCGTGTAACCGCTCTTGCCGACGACGGGCGCGAACCCGGTGGACGGGTCGCCCCAGGCGTTGCCGTCGGGGTCGTTGGGCCAAAGGGCGCCGGCCTTCTTGTTCGTGGAAAGCGCGTTCCACATGTTCAGGTAGACCTGCTCGACGTCCTCCAGGCCCCAGAAGAAGTGGTATGTCCACTGGAACGCCTTGTCGGGCGTCCCGCCGCGGCCGAAGAAGAACGGCTGCCACGGCGCGACGGTGGTGATGCAGGGCGTGCCGTTGGCCTCGCACTGGTCGGCGACCGGGTTGACGATGTCCGGCGTGCTGGACGCCAGCACCAGGTCGACCTTGTCCTGGTTGATGAGCTCGCCCGCCACGTCGCCGGCCCGCTTCGAGTCGCTCTGGGCGTCCTTGACGATGATCTGCACGTCGTACTGGGTGCTGCCGATCTTCAGCGGCTTCGCCTTGAAATGCTGGTTCATCTGGTCGACGACGAACTTGTCAGCCTCGCCGAACGGCGCCAGTGGGCCGGTCTGCGGCGTCACGTAGCCGATCTTCACGGTGCTGTCGGCGGCGGCCTCGTCCTTGTCCAGGTCGCCGCAGGCGGATAGGCCGGCGGTCACCAGTAGGGCGGCCGCGAACGCCGCGACCGGTCTGCTGCTGCGCATGGGGTTCCTCCGGGGAGGCGGGTGGTGGGGGATCCCGCTATCCGCGGGGGTAGAACGGCGGCAGCGCCGCGTCGACGTTGATCCAGACCGACCTGGCCTCGGTGTACTCGCGCATCGCCTCGAAGCCCATTTCGCGGCCGTACCCCGACGAACCCACGCCCCCGAACGGAGAACCGGGGTTGACCCGCTTGTAGGAGTTGACCCAGACCATGCCGGCCCGCAGCTCGCGCGCGATGCGGTGCGCCCGGGACAGGTCGCGGGTCCACAGCCCGCCGCCGAGCCCGTAGTCGACGCCGTTGGCGATGGCCAGCGCCTCCTCCTCGGTCTCGAAGCGGTGCACCGTCATGAACGGGCCGAACACCTCCTCGCGGGCGACCCGGTCCGACGGCTCGGCGCGCACGATCGTCGGCTCGACGTAGCAGCCGCGCGACAGCTCCGGCGCCGTGGGTGGCCGGCCGCCGGTGAGCACGGCGCCGCCGTCGTCGACGGCGACCTTGATGTACGACAGCACCCGGTCACGGTGCCCGGGCGAGGTGAGCGGCCCCATCTCGGTGGCCGGGTCCTTCGGGTCGCCCAGCCGGATGCTGCGGGCCAGCGTGATCAGCCGGGCGAGGAACTCGTCGGCCACGTCGCGGTGCACGATGAGCCGGCTGGCCGCGATGCACGCCTGGCCCTGGTTGTGGAAGATGCCGAACGCGGTGCCACCGACCGCAGCGGGCAGGTCGGCGTCCGGGAAGACGATGTTGGCGCCCTTGCCGCCGAGCTCCAGGTGGACCTGTTTGAGATTGCCGGCCGAGCCCGTCACGACACTGCGCCCGACGGCGGTGCTGCCGGTGAAGGACACCTTCGCGACGTCGGGGTGCTCGACCAACCGCTGCCCGGCCGTCGCCCCGTAGCCGGGGACGACGTTCACGACGCCGGGCGGGAAGCCGACCTCCGTGACCAGTTCGGCGACCCGCAGCGCCGTCATCGGGGTCAGCTCGGCCGGCTTGAGCACGACGGTGTTGCCGGCGGCCAGCGCGGGTCCCATCTTCCAGCTGGTGAACATCAGCGGGAAGTTCCACGGCACGATCTGGCCGACGACGCCCAGCGGCTCACGGGTCACGTAGTTGAGGAAGCCGCGCTCGACGGGCACCACCGTGCCCTGATGCTTGTCGGCCATTCCGCCGAAGTACCGGAAGGTGGCCGCGGTGCGGGGCACGTCGAGCCCCGTCGTGTCGCGCAACGGGTGCCCGGTGTCGCGCGTCTCCAGCAGCGCCAACTCGTCGGCGTGCGCCTCGATCGCATCGGCGAGCCGCAGCAGCAGGCGGCCGCGCTCCGCCGCCGGCGTCAGCCGCCACCCGTCGAACGCGCGGCCCGCCGCGGTCACCGCACGGTCGACGTCGGCGGTGCCGGCCTCCGCCACCTCGGCGAGGACGCTGCCGTCGTGCGGGTCGAAGACCTCGATGGTGCGCGCCTCGACCCCGTCGACGAACTCGCCCCCGATCAGGAGCCTGGTCTGCACTGTGCCTCCTGAGTTCGGCCGCTTGACCGCGGGCTCCGCTGCGCTGCGCCCGCTGGCGGCCGCTTAGAACTCCACCGGGTAGGTCGGAGTGCGGCCGCTCGCGATCAGATCGGGCAGCGCCGGGTCGCCGTTCTCCCACACCAGCAGCATCGACCGCTTCGGCGCGTAGCCCTGGTGCCGGATGTCCGCGGGCATCGCGCACACGTCGCCCGGCTTCATCACGACGCGGGCCCGCACGCCGCCGGTGTCGCGGTGCTCGACCTCCCAGTGGATCTCGTCGGAGAGCTGGAAGAACCACTCCACGCGGTCGTTGCCGTGGATGATCGGCAGGATGTACTCCTCCGTGGTCGGGCAGAACAGCGAGTTCTTGCAGACGCTGACCACCGACGGGTTCCAGGTCACCTGCGAGCGCGACAGGTAGGCGAACAAGTTGAACGCGGCCACCTCCGACTCGAAGCCGGGCTCCGCCTCGATCTCCGGCTCGTCCTGCGGCACGTCGAGGAACATCCGGTTGACCGGGTGACCGTTGTCGTCGGAGCGCAGTTCCTCGTCGCCCGCAACGTTGACCATCCGGTCGGCGGCGACCCGGCGACGGGTCACGGCGGCGTTGTTCCCGCCGTTCTTGATGCCGAAGGCCGGCCCGGTCTCGTGCGGCGAGGCGAACGGGTCGAACGTCTCGTTGGTCCAGTCGTCGAGCATCGCGGCGAACGTGCTGCGGATCAGCGGCGTCTCGATGTTCTCGCTGTAGTCGAGTTCGGCCTTGCGGTAGGCCTCGTTGAACCGGCCGGCGAACATGTCGACGGTGCCGTAGTGGTTCACCGTGCCGAACACGCCGTCGAAGTTGACGATGCCGTAGAAGAAGTCCCAGGCGACGTCGCGTTGCAGCGCCCGCAGGAACGCGTCGACGCTCATGATGTGGCTGCCGGTGGGCCACGTGATGTAGGCGAAGAACTCGTCGCGGCGGAACCTGAACTCACCGAGGGCGAACTCGCGGTAGCCCTGGCTGTTGACCGGACCGGCCTGCACGGTGTCGACACTCATCGTTGACGCTCCCCTCAGACCGTCTGGCAGATCTCGTTCCAGCGGAACTTCGTGTCCCGGCCGGCGATCGTCTGGATGATGAGCACGCCGGTGCGCCGCGCGTCGAAGCGGTACGCCGCGCCGGCGGGCAGCAGTGCCTGGTGGCCGCGCCGCACGGTGATGCGGCCCATCCGCGGGCCGGCCGGCTCGCCGTCGTGGCCGACCGAACCCTCCATATCGGACGGTGTGACCCGGTCGGTCTTCACCAGTTCGACGACGATCTCCCCGTCCATGCACAACGCGAACTGGTCGTGCGACGCGGTGCGCCACGGACTGACGCCCTCGGCGCGCACGCACTCGAGGACGTACTCCATGTTCTTGCCCACGGCGACCTGCTCGTACGGTGCCGAGATCGAGGCGACCTCGAACACGTTGGAGAACGCGTAGTGGCGGGCGTCGTCGTTGATGAGTTCGACGCCGCCCTTCTCGTAGTCGTCAAGGGAGGCGAAGCGCGTGTGGTACGTCGCGGACTCCAGCGCGCCAGACTTCGTCACCCGGCCCGGTCCGGTCACGGTGAACCTCCTCGGCTCGACTCGGTGAGTCGAGTGTCGAGGCAGCTACCGGGGTGCTTCCTGCACGTTCCTGCTGAGGTCGCTGCACAAAACGCGCATGTGTGGCACGCGTTCCAGATCTTGGACGCTGGTTGCCCCTGGAAGGGCAACCAGCGTCCAAGATCTCCCGAGAGACGCGCGTCAGCCGCGGTCGAGCAGTGCGCGCGTCGGGCCGACGACGAGGGCCAGCGTCTGGGCCAGCAGGTCGGCCACGTCGATCTCGTCGGCGAGGGTCACCCGCAGTTCGTCGGCGCCGGCCCGGGCCAGTTCGAGCACCAGCGCCTGGGCCTGTTCGAACGTGCCGAAGATCCCGGCCACCTGCGGGTGCGCCGCACCGGCGAACCGCGCGTCGCGGGCGGCGCGCGCCGCCGCCTCGCTGCGGGTCCGTCCGATGGAGACCGCGACGTCGACGACCACACGGGCGTCCTTTCCGGCGCTCGCCCGGGCGGCGCGCACCGCGTCCGGATCGGCGCTGCGAACGATGGCGGTGCCGGGCTGCGGGCCGTCGGTCAGCAGCGCGGCGGGGGCCGCGGCGGCGGTGAGCCTTCCGTTCTCCTCCGGCGACAGGCCGGGCGGAACGACCACCGCGGCGTAGCCGAGGCGGCCGGCGAGCAGCGCGATCTGCGCGCGGCGGGCCGGATCGTGGTCTTCGTGCAGACGTACGCTCAAGGCCAGCAGCCCTGCTTCCACCGGGCACCTCCCGCATAGGATGGTGCGCCATGCGCACAGGAGTTCGCCAGTCGGACGGTCCAGCGTATGCCGGTGGTCCGTCGGCGTCCATGGCGCTCGCGGTCGCGCCGGCGCAGGCGCTCGCGGGCCGGTTGCGCGCCGTGGGCCTGCCGGTCTCGACGAGCGAGGTGCTCGACGCGGTGCGCGCGGTGGCCCGGGTCGACGTCGTGAGCCGGGTCCAGGTCCGGGCGGCGCTGCGGGCCACGCTGGTCAAGGACCCGGCCCACGACGCCGCGTTCGGGCGGGCCTTCGACGACGTGTTCCCGCGCGCGGCCGGCGTCGCACCGGTGGGACCGCCGCCGGCCGCACCGGCCGGCGGCATCGGGAGTGACGCCGACCCCGCGACGCTGCTCGCCCGCGCCCTGCACGAGCACGACGACGACCTCCTGGAGCGGCTGCTCGCTGAAGCGGTGCGCCGCTTCGCCGGCACCGAGGAGGGCCGCTCGGTCGAGCACCACACCCAGCGCACGCTGCGCCGGCTCGACCTGGCCCAGGTGTACCGGCTGCTGATGGCCGACCGTCGCCGGGAGGCGCGGTCGGACCTGGAGCGGGCGATGGCCGGGCCGGAACTCGACGCGGCGCTCGCCCGGCTGCGCCGCCTGGCCGGCGAGATCGTGGCCGGCCGGCTCGGCGCCCGGACCGATCCGGAACCACCGGCGGATGTCACCGACATCCCGGTGCTGGGCGCCTCCCCCGACGAGCTGCTCGCGCTGCGGCAGGCGCTGCGCCCGCTGGCCCGTCGGCTGGCGACCCGGCTCGGGGCGCGGCAGCGGCGCGGGCGGGGCGGGCTGGACATGCGCCGCACGATCCGGCGCTCGATGGGCACCGGTGGCGTGCCGGTGACCCCGGTCCTGCGGCGCCGGCACCCGACCAGGCCTGACCTCGTGCTCCTGTGCGACGTGTCCGGCTCGATCGCCGAGTACGTGCCGTTCGCGTTGAACCTGTTGCAGGCGGTGCACCGGGAGTTCAGCCGGGTGCGGTCGTTCGTGTTCGTCGACGGGGTGGTCGAGGTGTCGGACGTGCTCGCGACGAGCCCCGGCGTGCTCGACCCGCGCCAGCTGCTGGACCGGCGCGGCCTCGTCGCCCGCGACGGCCGCAGCGACTACGCGCTGGCCCTCGGCACGTTCCTGCGCCGCTACGGCGACGTGGTGACCGCCCGCACCACATGCGTGGTGATCGGCGACGCGCGTAGCCACGACCGGGAGCCGGCGCTGGCCGAGACGCGCGAGCTGGCGTACCGGTCCCGGCGGCTCTACTGGCTGAACCCGGAACCCCGCCGCGAATGGGACGCCGACGACTCGCGACTGTCGTCCTACGCCGCGCTGTGCACCGACACGTTCGAGGTCGCGTCGCTGCGCCAGCTCGCCGAGGCCGTGACCCGCATCGCCTGACCGCTGCGACCCGCGATCTTGGACGTCCACTACCGTTCCGGCGCTCGGTGAGATCCTGGAGTCCCGTGGTAGCTATAACGACCACAG
>Ga0068868_100004219_pt1 | contig 10054 bp, 16 predicted proteins | sample KBSMisM42_FD_64660 | JGI IMG/M metagenome (GOLD analysis project Ga0068868, IMG submission 64660) | Miscanthus rhizosphere microbial communities from Kellogg Biological Station, Michigan, USA - KBS Miscanthus M4-2 | ecosystem: Host-associated > Plants > Roots > Rhizosphere > Soil ...
CAGCCCTGGGATACCTGAAACACCGGTTACTGCACAGGACGTTCTGAATCAGACAGCACGGAATTCACCTCAATCTCAGGGTGCTGCCTCTGCAGCCCCGCGCATGACCAACGTCAGTCCGGAATTGCAACAGGCTGTGGTCGATGCCGCCCGCCAGACCGGCGGGGCCGTCAATCCGGAAGTCCTGAACCGGCATATCGAGGCGGACTCCCTACCGGTGAAGATCCAACTGACTCCCGGTCAGGCTTCGCAGAGTCCCGGAATGATCTCGGCGGAAATGAATAACCGCGGGCGCATCGCTGGCTTACCGGAGATGCTGAACGAGCAGAACCGTCGTCTGACGCAGAACGTCCAGGCAATCCGCGATCGTGTGGGGCCGGATGTGTTCTCGGCCAACCATGTCGAGCATGGGGATACCCTCATCCAGGCCTACAAAGACAAGGCTGCGATCGCTGATGCCGATATCAACCAGAAGTACCAGGCCTTGCGGGATGCGGCCGGCGGGAATTTCCCGGTCAGCGCGCCGACACTTCTGAAAAACGCGACCTCCGCGCTCAACCAGGAGCTGCTACTCGATCACGCGCCGAAGTCGATCATGTCCACGCTCGGTCGTCTGGCCGATGACGACAGCATGACCTACCAGAATTTCGAGTCGTTACGGACGAATCTCGCGCGGATCGCCCGGAGCTCTACGGACGGGAATGAGCGGGCTGCGGCGGGAGTGATCCGCAGCGCGATGGAGGAGTTGCCATTGAAACCCGGTGCGGCGGAACTGAAGCCCCTGGCGGATGCGGCCCGCTCAGCCGCGCGTGCGCAGTTCCAGGCCTTGGACGCTGATCCCGCCTACAAGGCCGCGGTGAATGAATCGGTGCCGCCAGACCGCTTCGTGCAGCGGTACATCATCGGTGCGCCGCGCGATCAGGTCGCACTCATGCGCGAGAACCTGAAAGACAACCCCACGGCAACCCAGACCATGGGGGTTGCGACTCTGGACCACCTGCGCCAGTCGGCCGGTATCGATCCGATGGGCAATGGAACCTTCAGTCAGGCTGGCTTCAACAAGCACCTGCAGGCGCTGTCGCCGAAGTTGGGATCGCTCCTGGATCCGCAAAGCATCGAGCAGCTCGAGACGCTCGGCAATGTGGCGCGTTACACCCAGGCACAGCCCAAGGGATCGTACGTCAACAATTCCAATACGCTTGTGGGGGCGCTCGCCAGTCATGCGGCCACTGCGGCGGAGACGGGTGCGAATGTGGCCGCCAAGGGATTCCCGATCGGCACCATCACCCGGAAAGTGATCCAGAACCGGGCAGAAGCGAAAGCCGCCAAACAGGTCCTGAAGCCCTATGGAGGGCTCACGGACCTACCTGAGAAGCCGTAATGACTCACAGCACGGCGAAAAAGGCGACCAGCAGGAACATCGAGCCGACAATCCAGTGTCGGGTGCAAAAGCACGCGCCCGCAGCAAGGAAAATGACTGTTGCGACCATAAGAAACTGTAGTCCCACCCAGCACTGTATGCGCAACTGGATGGAGGCCATTCTGTGACGGCCAGCTTCCTCGCACCCGCACCGATTTCACGGTTTTATGACAACAACGGCAATCCGCTCTCGGGTGGACTGCTTACGACCTATGCGGGCGGGACCAATACGCCGATCGCGACTTATATCGATAGCACCGGGGTGACGACGAATACAAACCCCATCACGCTAAACTTCCGGGGTGAGGCGTCCATCTGGCTACTGCCCAATATCGCTTATAAGTTCGTCCTGACCGATTCCGCCGGCAATGCCATCCCCGGTTACCCGGTCGATAACATCGTCAATGCCGCGCTTCTATCCCTCTACGGCGGGGTGGATACCGGGGTCGCCAATGCCTACATCATCAATTTTGCATCCCCGGTTCCTGCGAATACGAACGGGCAGGTGATCTATTGGCTACCATCGAATTCGAATACGGGCCCCTCGACGATCAACGTGAATGGTGCGGGCTTCCAGGCCATCCAGAACCCCAATGGGACGCCTCTGGGAGCCAATCAGATCATAGCGGGCCAGTTCGTCAGCATCATCTCCATCAACGGGGTCTGGCAGCTCTACGGCGGTTCCGGGGCAGGGGTGAATGTCGGCACCTTTGGATCTGAATATCCGATCCCATCCGCCACCACGACCGATCTCGGCAGCGCTCCGGCGCACAACGTCCAGATCACGGGAACAACCACGATCACCTCGTTCGGCACATCGGCCCAGACGATTGCGCCGATCTATGTCGGTCGATTCTCAGGCGCTTTGACGCTCACCAATTCCACATCCCTGATCCTTCCAGGTGGCAACAACATCACCACGAGCAACGGGGATGCCTTCATCGCGGAGTACATGGGATCGGGCAGCTGGCGGGTTCTGTTCTATCAGTACATCTCCGCTACGAGCACGACTTATTCGGTCAAGGCTGCCGATACGGCCCGTCAGTCCACCACGACACTGACGGCGGATCCGGATCTATCCCTCACGCTTCTCACGGGTCAATACAGTTATGAGCTGTTCATGCTGTTTGATTCGGTGGCGGCCGGCGCCGGATTCAAATTCCAGTCGGTAGGGACTGCGGTCGATAGCCGCGCTACCTCTCCGGCGAGTGCTACGGGCTTTGTGAATGCCGCCGCTTACGGCCCGAAGCTTGAGTCTTTTGTGGGCGGTACGATCAGCTATGCAACGGTGGGAACCGCATCGGATAGCAATCAGGTGCTCTACAAGGGCTCCTTGTTGGTCACCACTGCGGGGACTTTCGGCGTTGAATGGGCGCAGGTCTCCAGCACAGCGAGCAATACAACGCTTCGAGCGGGCTCTTACCTCACGGCAACTCTTCTCGCCCAGAAGACCGCTATCAGTTCAGTCGTTCGTGTCTATTCTGCTGCGGCAACGGCCAACGAGACGATCCCAGCCGGATACTCGACATGCACGATCGAAGTCTGGGGGGCAACCGCTCGCGGTGGAACCAGCCTGAATCTGGGTGGCGGAAATATCTCAGGTGGCGGCGGCGGTGGATCGGCGGGCTATGCCCGATCTGTCGTCAATGTCTCGGGTGCAGGTGGCCAAACAATGGCCTACACCGTGGGGACCGCCGGAGGGAATACCGGTACCGCAAGCACCGTGAGCTCTGGGACTTTCACCGTTGCCACCATGACCGGTAATTCCGGTATTCGAGGAGGGGACGCTTCCAGCGGGGCAGTCGCGGGGACTGGCGGCGCAGGGGGCACTTCCACGGGAGGCAATCAGGTCAATCTAACCGGAAACCCAGGCAATAATGGTAACAATGTCGCCGCGGGGGGTGCTGGAGGAACAGGTGGATCGGGAATCCCAGGAGTCAATTATGGAGGCCGTAACGGCACTGCAGGAGGAATCGGATCTCCTGCCGGTCAGGATGGCATCATTGTATTTGCGTATTCACCATGACCTCACAACTCTCTCCCTCTCCTGTTTTCCGCGCCTATGACAACAACGGCTTGCCGTTGGTTGGCGGAAAGCTGACCACCTATGCCGCTGGCACAACCACCAAGCAAGCGACTTATGTCGATAGCACCCAGACGACGCAGAACACGAACCCGATCACACTCAACTTCAGAGGTGAGTGCGCGCTGTGGCTCGACCCCACGCTGAGTTACAAGTTCCTGCTCACGGATTCCTTCGGGAACACCATTCCCGGCTATCCGGTCGACAACATCCAGGGGACTCTGTTCATCCTTTATCCGCAGACGGCAGCGGAGATTGCCGCCAATGTAACGCCGACCAATTACAGTTATCCGTCTGGAAATATCTTACGCTATGGTGGTAACGGCAACGGCATTGCCAACAATCTCTCCGCCTTCCAACAGGCCGCCTCCGTCTGCAAAGCCACCGGTCTTGCGCTCGTGGTTCCGGCCGGAAATTACAGTATTGACACGACCGGTGGCACGATCACCTGCTCCTATTTGAGTATTCAAGGGGATGGGGTGATCGATGGTTCATCCACTCCTGCGGCGGCGGGTTCGGTACTCTCGATCATCGGTACGGCCAACAGTCCCTTTACCATCGGGCCCGGAGTGACCTTTGATGGAATCGCGATCTACTATCCCAACCAGGTGGATAGCGCGACACCGACTGTGTATCCCCCGACGATCATCACCAGCACGGCAATTGCCGGGGCCATCAACTTTGTGGGCATCCAGAATTGCACGGTATTCAATGCCTACCGGTTCTTTGTCGATACGGACACAGGCGGCGGAATAGGGCACATATTTGTCGATAACAACGGAATCTACGGGATTCTCACCTGTTTCGAGATCGCCTACAACGCTGAAGTCATCCATTTCACGGACAACGACTTCACTTTTGGTCTTTTCGTGAATGCGACTGAAGGGGGATTAAGAGGTTATACCCGCGCCAATGGGACGGTTTTGCAGGTTCCGAAGACGGATGGGTTCACCTGCACCGGCAATCTCTTTTTCGGGTACCTGAATGGTATCTACTTCAACACCAATGCCACGTTGTGTCAGTTGACAAATATCGAGGGGAACTTCTTCGATCAATGTTTGATCTGTATCAAGGCGGACGGAACCGGAAATATCTCCGGTGAGCAGATCACCGGCAACAGTTTTGTTTCCTTCAATAGCCAGAATCACGCATCTGTAGGGCATGCGATCAGTATTTCCACATCCGGTACGATAGCGACCGAGACGCTGACGATCACAGCCAACAACTTTTCCACCTCGACCGGGGATCAGATCCTCACCAGCGGGACTGCGAAACGGCTCTTCACGGTAACCGCCAATCAGTTCAATTCCTGGGGAGCTTTTGCTGCGGCAGGAAGTTTTGGCGGAATGAATATCGGAGGAGCCTCCACGAGCTATACGGCACAGGCAAATATCTTTACAGCCCTAGGGACTGCTTTTGCTTCCGGCATCCTCGGCTCCTGCAGCAGTGCCAATATCGTGGGTAACGTATTTCTCAATTGCTTCAACGCGCTCAATATCTCCGCCAGTAATTCAGTGATCGGAAGTAACACCAGTTTCAATTCAGGAGATACGGTATCCGATGTGGTAGCCGGCAAGAGCTATGCGATGAACAACCTCTGGGACAAAGCGAGTGGAACCACGTCCCGTCCGGCGTTCGAAGTGTTGATCAATGCGGCGCAGACCTTCAACAGCGGCACCTATGCTGCGGTTACATTCGCCACAACAGCCTATGATCAGGGAACTAACTGGAGCGCCAGTACCACTTTCACGGCTCCCCAGAAAGGACGCTACCGGTTCGAGTGGGCGCTCACCCATGATGCGACCGGGACTGCGGGAGATGTGTGGAATATCGCTCTCGTCAGCAGTGGGAGTGTGAATAAGGGGGTCTCCTTCACCATGACGGCGGCCGTCAACACCGTTACGGGAGCTGCGGATATTCTGATGTCGAGCGGGGATACCGTACAGTTACAGGTCAAACGCACCGGAGGGGCGGGGAATTTTGTTGAGGTCAATGATGCAAACTTGAATTATCTCTGTGGCAGTTTGATCGAATGACCTTCCATTGAGATCAATAGATGTGCAAATACCAGATAACGATGTTTGGGGTGGGCTTGGTGTCCTGGGTGCTCTCGTGGCCTGGCTCGTGAGACTCGAGGCCAGGTTGAATGCTCGTCCCACTCGGGCGGAGCAGGAAGTGATTGCCGCGAAAGTAGCCCATGACGTCAAAGGCCAGTTTGACGAGGTCAAGCGCATGCTGGAGAAACAGAACGAGCAGACGGCACTGCACCGTGAACTCGTAGGCGCCTCGCTCGCCGAGATCCGCACCAAGGTTGCCGTACTACGGGATCGGGCCGGAGATGACCCGCTCGAAGAGACCGGTGCGCATCGGAGACGGCTGTGAGCGCTCTACAGCAAGAGTTCGCGCAAAGCGCCGCCAAACTCATCCAGAAGGCCGTAGAGCTAGGTTATGGGGTGACCCTAGGGGAAGCCTGGCGCTCACCCGAACAGGCCGCATTGAACGCCTCCCACGGCACTGGTATCGCGCATAGCCTACACACGGACCGGCTCGCGATCGATCTGAACCTCTTCAAGGATGGCGAGTACATTACCGCTCCTGAGCCGTACATAGAGCTCGGAACGTGGTGGAAGACGCTGGGTCCAGCGTATCGGTTTGGAGGGGATTTCCAGCATCTGAAGGACTACGATCACTTTTCGATATCACCCGATGGGGTACGCGCATGAACTTGGCCAAAGACGCTCTCCATGTCCTCCAGACCGTAGCCCCGACGCTCGCCAGAGCGACGCTAGGACCCTTCGGAGGGCTGGCCGCTACGGCCATATCCGCCATCCTCGGAACGCCTCCTACGGACGAAGCGGCAACTTCAGCCGCACTCCTGAACGCCACTCCGGACCAGCTGCTAGCGCTAAAGAAGGCCGAGAACGACTTCCAAGTCCAGATGAAAAGCCTGGGCATCTCAGAAGATAAGCTGGTCTATGACGACATCGCCAATGCACGGGCCCGGGAGATGTCCGTCAAGGACGCGACACCACGGAATCTCGCTTACCTGATCATCGGGTTCACAGGTGCCTGTATTGCGGCAACCCTTGCCGGCTGGACGAAGGTGGACTCAGCACTCGCTGGAACCCTCATCGGCTACCTGGTGGCTGAGTCACGCTCGACACTCACCTACTACTTCGGTAGCTCACAGAGCAGTCAGAACAAAGACGCAACGATTGCTTCAATCGCCAAACAGCCGTGATTCCGACGTCTCTATCAACAGACGATGCGGCTTCTCTTAGCATCTGATCGTAGATAGGCCACTGGTGGTGGGGTGCTCGCGCATCCATTACCACGGATTCAAGCCAATTGATAACCTCCTCTTTAGTCATAAAACGCGTTTCATCCACTCGAATTGAGACTCAAACCCTGCATCAAAAGGTCCGAGGCGATCTGGTGGGAATCGTGGTAGTGGCATCCAATAGGCCACGCGCCATGGCTCACCCTGAACCCCGATCAGCGAGAAGCGATTGATCACAGTGTCGTAGTAGGTCTCATGGAAGATTCCAGCCAGCGGCTGAAGATAGCCGCTCGTGTAGCCGGGATTGCTGGCAAGCACCGCAACCCATTCGTTGTGCTTCGGGAGTCTGTCAGTGCAGGCAATCCACTCGCTCATTAGTCACCTGTTGAGTTAAAAGGACGTCTCAGGCCCACATAACGGAATAATCACTGGATGGCCTAGCATCACAGCGGCATAGTTCAAAACGCGTCCGAGGTCGTCACCGGAGCTGACCGAGGACTGTTGGCCGAACTCGTCCATCGTCTTGACCTCAAAGTGTGGGTTGGTGCTGTTATGAACCACAAGCGCCAGTTTTTTGTTCATAGCTTTCCGTATGGTTGATCCGGCGATATCAGTCCCGCGGAGATGGCATCCTGCCGTGTCACCAAGAATCGATGCGGGCGAAGGTTCCGTAGACCCGCTAACCGCTGTACGATCGGCTCGATGGCTCGCTGATATGCCTGGCGGTGATAGGCAAGCTGATCGAGCAGCAAGCGTTCCATCTCGTCCAATTTCTCATCGCTCGACGCCATGCTCAGCTCCTAGTTGGTCAGCAGTTACAAAGTGAGGCCGGACGCTACACCGGCTAAGGGACGATAGGCGTGGGATCGACGCCTCGTTTTGGATGCGGCCGCGGCAGGTGATGAGATTTGAACTCACGACCGCCAACCCCCGGCTGGTGCTCTACCAGACTGAGCTACACCTGCCATTCCCCGGGCACCGCTCTCGTTCCCCTGATTACCGTGTCTGCTTTCCACGGCGCTCACTTTGTAACTGCTCCTTGGTTGTCCGATAACGATGGCCGAGTTTCCCCGGCCACCGAGGGCTCTAATTTTCTCCCCACGCCACAGCAGTTATCGATTGCTGCTCGCCGACTGATTCTTTCGTGTCGCATATACTTCGTCGGCTCCTCTATGCGCCTACTACCTCGAGGGTAGCGATCGGGAGAGCGGCACGGGCCCGGATCACCGACCAGTCATTTAACCAATTCGCAGCCGATATCCTCAGCCAGCGACTCAGCCTCGCGGATCGCCACATCCTGTGAGTCGAAGGCATCCCAGCAAGCACCTTGCGGTAGGCCGCCACCAACAATGCACCACTGCTGATTACCGTTGGCCCATTCGACCTTGATCTGGTTCGTGTTCATTTCTACTTCTCCCGCTTTGCCTTAGCCGGCTGAATACCGGCCCAGTACTCGGTCACCGACATCTCTATACCTCGCGAGACCGTCCCGCCGATCGCACGAGCTTGGTCGATCGTTGTGCTATGCAGCGTCACTTCTATGGCCTGACGACGTTCTTCTGGCTTCATCGGAGGACGACCCCGGGACTTCTTTTTGGCTTGCTTCATGGGGGCCATCTTATTTCTATCCGGGTAGTAAATGCAAGTACTATTTATCCGGGTGAGAAATAGGCGCTGTCTGTGGTGTGGGTGAGCACGCTATACGATAGGGACACCAAGTCGCGTGGATCGTCGGATCCTCGCCCTGTTTTCCGCAGTGGCACGCGTAACGGAATACGGCTTTCCGTAGCCGCTCGTTCTCATAGCACACGTCCGCGTAATCCCGCTCCTGTTCGCGCGTGCGCTTAATGGCGTCGAGTTTGGCGCTGAGCTGATTGATACGTTCAAGACACGCGCCATGCTGATCCTTGTAGCGCTTCTCATTGTAGGCGCGGAATTCCTCTCGCTCCTGCGGTGATAGCCAATCGCTCATGGTTGTTTCTCGTTCGTGGGGACGGCGGTGCACTTTCCCGCATAGCCACCCGTTTTGGTGTAGTGAATTCCGAACTTGTCTGCCCGCTGGATCTGGGTGTTCGCTAAGAGCATCGCCGACTCGCATAGAGCGCAATACTCCAGCGGCGTCTCACCGGCCGCCCGCATACAGTCGTCGCAGACTGGCTTCGTCCAAGTCGTTGGCTTTTCGCAGCCGGCGCAGATCGGGCGTGGACCATTCATGGTTCGGACACGGTTGGAGATGAGCTTTGCGCATCGGCCGTTGTGATAGCTCTCCACAGAGCATTCCAATCGCGCACCGAAATGATGAGATGCTCACCGGCGGATGCCTTAAAGTCGACTGCTTGAAAAGTCCACTTATCCTCGGCTAAATCTGCGTTATCGCTCAGCATCGTTTGCATGTCGCGTTCCAGATAGGTGCGCACTTGCTTAAGATCCATGGTTCTCTCCTGCGCTGACAGCGAAGTCTTCATCCGAAAGGCCGTGCTCAGCCAGCAACCGTTGATCGGCGCGCTCCTGAAAATGGCCGTCCAGATAGGCTTCTAGGAGTATCGAGGTAACTCGCATTGCCGTACGTTTCCGCCAGCAGCGAAATAGCGCGCGAGTGCCAGTCCCAGCCTTCACAACCCAATGCAGGCCATCACGTTCCCAGCGATATCTCTCGCGGTCAACCATGCTTGCCGTCTCCATTGTCGGATGATTCCGGTGCTTCTGTTGGTACGATACGGAAACCTTCCTCTTTCAGCAGGTTCCAATTCTTCACGTGGAAGACTTCCATGGCAAACTCAGCAGCGCGTAGACCTGACCCGAAAATGCGTCTATGCCTATTGCCGCTCGGAAATTGAATGGCATACCAGCCAGTCGGTGAGACCCTAGCGATGCCATTGGCGAATCGAGTCATTTTGTTACATTCGTGCAACGGGACGCACTATGACCACGTCGCTTTGGAACTTTCGCTTTCGGCCATCGATTCTTAGTCGATGCTCGCCATCCCGCCTCAAACGCCTCAATCAGATCCGGCTTATACCACCAGACGTTTGGGCAAAGGCGATCGGCGCATTCCTTCGCGAGTTGTTTCATGGATTTACGTTTCATCTGTTCGACTCGCTGAGGATGTAACAGCACGCATCACGGCGCGCCCGATAACTGTGGCCATCCCTGGAGGGTTGCTATCGCCGATTGCTTCGACGGCAGCGTTGCGGTCGAGCCAATGGGAAGGCCCATTAGCCACTCGCAGAGCTCGGGGTGGACCCTCGATCCAATGGTTTCCGGCAGTGGC
>Ga0068868_100004228_pt1 | contig 10043 bp, 9 predicted proteins | sample KBSMisM42_FD_64660 | JGI IMG/M metagenome (GOLD analysis project Ga0068868, IMG submission 64660) | Miscanthus rhizosphere microbial communities from Kellogg Biological Station, Michigan, USA - KBS Miscanthus M4-2 | ecosystem: Host-associated > Plants > Roots > Rhizosphere > Soil ...
CGCGGTGGTCTATCTGGAAATCCACCTCGCGACCGGCAATGGGCTGCTCCCGGCCGACCCGCAGAACCTCGTCGCGGTGGCCGTCTTCTTGCCCATCGCCCTATTGACCAACGTCCTGGGCGCCCAGGCGCGGCAGCGCGCCGCCGAAGCCCGGCGCGCGACACGACAGGTCAGTGAGTTGGCCCACGGGCAGGCCGCCCTGCGCCGCGTGGCCACGTTGGTTGCCCACGGCGTCTCACCAGATGAGATTTTCGCCGCGGTGGCCGACGAGGTGGCCAACGCGCTCGGGGTGGGCAACGCCACGCTGTTCCGCTTTCTGGACGCTGCCTCGGGCGAAATCGTCGCGGCCTACGACGAGGGCCCGAGAAAACTGCCGGTCGGCGCGCTGTTGACCCTGGAGGGTGACAACATCCCGGCGTTGGTGCTGCGCACGGGCGCCACCGCACGAATGAACAGCCATCAGCACGCGGCCGGTTCGGCTGCCGCGCTGATCCGAGATCTAGGCCTTGTCTCTGGGGTGGGAGCGCCCATCATCGTCGACGGGCGGCTGTGGGGAGCGGCGATTGTCGGATTCCCCGGATCCGAACCACCCCCACCCGATACCGAAGAGCGGCTGACCGATTTCGCCGAATTGGTCGCGACGGCAATCGCCAACGCCGAAGCTCGTGGCGAGTTGATTGCCTCGCGTGCGCGAATCGTGACGGCGGGCGACGAGGCTAGGCGCCGAATCGAGCGCGACCTGCACGACGGAGCACAACAACGCCTTGTTGCACTCGCGTTGCGAGTCCGGTTGCTGCAGGCATCCCCGCCGACGGACAGCGACCTCCGCCAGCAACTCGCCGACGTCGGTGACGGACTCGCCGAAGCGTCCGAGGAACTACGGCAGGTTTCACACGGCATCCATCCGGCGGTGTTGACCCAAGGGGGGCTGCGCCCGGCTTTGGGCGCGCTGCGCCGCCGCGCTGCCATCCCCGTCGAGCTCAGAGTCGATGTCGAGCGACGACTACCCGAGTCCGTTGAGGTGGCCGCCTATTACGTCGTCGCGGAAGCGCTGACCAACGCCGCCAAGCACGCGTGCGCATCACAGGTCACCGTCGACGTAAATGCCGACGACAAGCTTCTGCGCCTGTCGGTGACAGACGACGGCGTCGGAGGTGCTGTCCCGGGCGGCGGTTCTGGACTGCTCGGGCTCAAGGACCGAGTGGAGGCGCTGGGCGGCCACATCCACCTCACCAGCCGCGATCACCAGGGCACCACACTTGCCGCCGAGATTCCATGCGGCGCTGTGTGATTCACCGCTCAGCCATCGGGACGCGAGCAGCTAATCAGGTATGTAATCGAACTGATCGGGGTTCGGCCCCGTGCGGCCCGCCTCACCCTTGTCGAGCGCCGTCAACGCGTCGATGTCGGTGTCGGTCAACTCGAAGTCGAACAGCGCGAAGTTCTCTCGAACACGCTGGGGTGTAACCGATTTCGGGAAGACGGTGTCGCCTCGCTGGATGTGCCAGCGCAGCACGACCTGGGCGGGTGTCTTACCCGCGGCTTTGGCGATGCGCTGCACGACCGGATCACCGAGCACGTTGCCTTGGGCGATCGGTGACCACGCCTCGGTCGCGATGCTGTGCTCAGCGCCATACGCGCGGACCGTGTCGTTGGTGAAATACGGGTGCACCTCGATCTGGTTGACCGCCGGGGTGGTCTCGGTCTGTTGCGCGAGCCGCTGAAGGTGGGGGACCTGGAAGTTCGACACGCCGATGCTGCGCGCGCGCCCCTCGTTCTTGAACTGCTCGAGGGTTTGCCAGGTCGACACGTAGTCACCGTCGTACAGCGTCGGCAGCGGCCAATGGATCAAGAACAAATCGACATAGTCCGTATCGAGTGCCGTCAGTGTGTCATCGAACGCGCGTCTCGCATCGTCGGGACGGTGAAAACCATTGTTGAGCTTGCTGGTGATGTAGACCGCGGACCGGTCCAGACCCGCGGCGCGGATGCCCTGCCCGACCCCGCGTTCGTTCTGATACATCTCCGCTGTGTCGATGTGTCGGTAGCCGATCTGCAGCGCGGTCTCGACCGCATCGGCGGTCTCGTCGGGGGGAATCTGAAACACCCCGAAACCCAATTGCGGAATCAGCGCGCCATCCCGCAGTTCGATCATGGGAACGTCACTCACGTCGTGCCTCCTTTACTACCGTCACGGAATCTCCGTGACTTGTCGTGCGTTGACGGATAACCCGAAGCACCTTGTATCTGCGAGTTCCCGGGTAACGCCCATCCAACTCCTCCACGATCCCCCGCGGGCACGCGACTGACCATGGTGCTGCCGCCAACCATGACTCCGTGACAGCCTCAACGACGACCTACCTGCCAACCGCCGCCATCGCTGGTCATCGCCAGGCGTCTGGCGTGACAGCATCTGCTCTTCAACCGCGGCGACCGAACGCTGTGCAGCGCCGAGACTTTGGCGGAATGAGGGTCGGGATCGACTTCGGCACCACGCACACCGTCGCGGCGATCGTCGACAGAGGCAACTACCCCGTCGTGTACTTTGACGGCGTCGACACGTGGCCATCGCTCGTCGCTGGGAACGCCGCTGGAGAGTTGCGCTTCGGTCTGGACGCCGCCGCCGTCGGCCGTGAGGCAGGGTGGTCGGTCGTGCGGTCCTTCAAGCACCTGCTCAACAACGCCGGGCCCCGGACCGAGGTGACGCTGAGCGGGCGCATCCACCGGTTGTCCGATCTTCTGACGGGCTTCCTCGTTCAGCTGAAGAGCGACCTTGTCCGTCGCGCGAACGTCGAATTGGAGCCGGGTGAGCGCATCGAGGCCGCGATCAGCGTTCCGGCCAATGCCTCGAGTGCTCAACGCTTTCTGACGCTGGATGCCTTCCTCACTGCAGGCTTCGAAGTCGTCGTTCTCCTCAATGAGCCGTCCGCCGCGGGTTTCGAATATGCCCACCGTTACCGCTCGACCATCACCGGCAAGCGCGAGTACGTCGTCATCTACGACCTCGGCGGTGGCACGTTCGACGCGTCGCTGTGAAGATGACCGGGCGGTGGAACGAAGTGGTCACGAGCGAGGGCATCCAACGCCTCGGCGGCGACGACTTCGACGAGATGATCCTGAAGCTCGTCCTGACAGAGTCGAAGCTGCTTCACGAACTGGATCCGACCACGCGTGACCTCCTGCTCGAGGAGTGCACAGCCCGCAAGGAAGCCGTCGGGCCGAACACGCGCCGCTTCCTGGTGGACCTTTCCGAGATCGATCGGCCACCGCTCTCCCGTCCAATCGAAGACGTCTACGCGGCCTGCGCACCGCTCGTCGACAAGACAGTCGAAGTTCTGACCAGCGTCCTGCGCGATCCCGCCAGGCACCGCGGCCACGTGGAGTGGTCAGAGATCGCCGGTATCTACACGGTGGGCGGGGCCGCCGGCTTCCCGTTGGTAGGCCGGATGCTGCGCAAATCCTTCGGTGAAAAGCGCGTGAAGCGCTCACCGCACCCCTTCGCGGCGACGGCCATCGGCCTCGCGGCATTCCTCGACAAGGAGGCCGGCTTCGCGCTCTCCGACCGCTTTTCGCGGCATTTCGGGGTCTTTCGCGAGGCGCACAGTGGCGAAGACGTCGTATTCGACCCCATCCTTCCGAAGGACCTTTCCCTGCGCCGGTGGCGAGCCCCCGCTCGTGGTGACGCGGAAGTATCGCGCCGTACACAACATCGGACACTTCCGGTTCGTCGAGTGCAGTCGCCTCACCGACGGCCGCCCAGACGGCGACGTGACGCCCTACGATCCGGTCTTCTTCCCGTTCGATCCGGACTTGCACGACGAGGACGACCTCAGGCACCGGTCGGTTGGCCGCCGGGAGTTCGGGCCGGATGTCGAGGAGTGCTACACCGTCACGCCAAGCGGCGCGGTAGAGGTGATCATCACAACGCTCCCAGCAGGCTTGACGCGGACCCTTCGGCTGGCGCGACACGTGCCTGCGAGCCTGTGATGGACTGAAGGTCAGCTTTTTCTCAGCAAGCGCTTCGAGACTGGCGGAGTGCCACCGATCGCTCCTTCGACCACACCCCCGGTTCCCACTCCGATACCGATGCCCCCGCTGCCCGACCCCGATTTCAGCAGGTTCGGGCACGGGATCTCGCTGCTGGGCGGTTGGCTTCCAGTCACAGCCGAAATCCTGGCGGTCGTCGCGCTGGTCATTGCGATCGGTTGGCGAACCCGTCGCTGGCGATTCGTCTGGGTACCGGTCGCCGCCGCCGTCGGAGTCGCGGTGGCCCTCGGCGCGCGCGCCTACATGAACTCTGAAGGGCTGGCGTCGGACCCGGCACCGTTGCGGCTGTGGCTGTGGACATCGATCTTTGCGGCCTCAATAGCGGTGGCGGTGCTGGGTTTTCGCGGTACGCCATGGTGGCGTCGTGGACTGTCTTTCCTGGCGATTCCCCTGACGCTGCTGTGCACTCTGCTGGTGCTGAACAACTGGGTCGGCTACTACCCGACCGTGCAGAGGGCGTGGGGCGATCTGACCTCGGGCCCGCTACCTGACCAGACCGATATGTCCGCGCTCGACGGCCTGCGCAACACGCATCCCGAAACAGGCAAGTTGGTGCCCGTCGACATCCCCGAGGACGCCAGCGGCTTCAAGCACCGACGCGAATACGTCTACCTCCCGCCGATCTGGTTCACCGGGACGGCACCACCACCTCTTCCGGCGGTGATGATGATCGCCGGGGAGTTCAGTAACCCGACCAACTGGATGCGGACCGGAAACGCAGTGTCCGTGATCGACGAGTTCGCCAAGGCGCACGCAGGTGCGGCGCCGCTGTTCGTGTTCGTCGACTCCAGCGGGAACTTCAACAACGACACCGAATGCGTGAACGGCCCGCGTGGCGACGCCGCCGACCACCTGACCAAAGACGTCCGCCCGTTCGTGGTGTCTCGATTCGGCGCGTCGCCGGATCCTTCGCAGTGGGGCGTGGTCGGCTGGTCCATGGGTGGCACGTGTGCCATCGACCTCACCGTGATGCATCCCGACCTGTTCACGACCTTCGATGACATCGGCGGTGATCGGGGTCCCAACTCCGGTACCAAGCAACAGACGATCGAGCGCCTGTACGGCGGTGACGCCGCGGCCTGGGCCGCGTTCGACCCACGCACCGTCATGGCGAAGCACGGACCCTATGTCGGCGTCGCGGGATACTTCGACGACTCTCAAGAACCTGCCGACGATAAGACAAAGAATCTGCCCGAGCGCCGGCTGCAACGCGATGCGCCAGTGGGATTCGGCGGCCACGACGACGCAGACGAGTTCCGCGAGAAGGGCGCGCTACCGGATCTGTGTGCTGCCGCGCTCAAGGTCGACATCGGATGCTCGTTGCGGGTGTATCCGGGCTACCACACCTGGCAATTCGCCGCGAGGGCTTTCTCCAACGACTTGCCATGGCTGGCAGAGCGGGTGCACACGCCCGGGGTTTGACGATGGCGCGGGGCTTGTGGCGTCAGAACTTTGCAACCGCTCCAGCGTCGATCGGCAGCGCCGCTCCGGTTATGTACTGTGCTTCGTCGGAGGCGAGGAAAAGCACGGCATTGCTGACTGCTCGCGCCTCGATCACTGGCTTCGGCAGCAGATGAAAGTGTCCGATCACCTGTGTCGCGTCGGCCATGGTCGGCTCGGCGAGGTCCGGCCGCACGGTGCGACGAAAGTGGTCGTTGTCGATCATCGGTGTCAGGATGTTGCCGGGGTGTATCGAGTTCACTCTGATCCACTGCGGTGCAAGCTCATTGGCCAGCGAGTTCATCAGGCCGACCACGGCGTGCTTGGCCGAGGCGTAGCCGGCCATATAGCCCCCGCCGCGCAATCCCAGCATCGAGCTCACCAAGATGATCGATCCTCCGCGGCCGTCAGACATATGGGGCAGTGCCACCTTGACCGTGTGCATGACGCCGGTCAGATTGATGTCGAGCATTGTCTGCCACGCAGACTCGTCGATCAGGGCGGCGGGGGAGGGGGACCCAGCGATACCGGCATTGGCCACGACCACATCGGGCCTGCCCAATTCGTCCACTCCCCGTTGCAGCGCGGCGCGAAGACCCTCGAGGTCCCTGACGTCTGCCTTCGCGGTGACGATGCGCCGGTCGAGCTTCTCGACCAGTGCCGCGGTTTCGTCGAGATCCGCTTCCGTCGCACCGGGGTAGCCGGCGCTGCCGATGTCGCTGCACACATCGACCGCGATGATGTCGGCGCCTTCCTCCGCGAGCCGGATGGCGTGTTCGCGGCCCTGGCCCCGCGCTGCACCGGTGATGAACGCGACCTTGTCGGCCACTCTGCCAACTGTGTTCGTCATCGTTACCTCTCGTGCAGAAAGATTGGCCCCTATACCTTGCACGAATCACCGGTGGCGTGGGTACCGTCACGTCGATGAAGCTGATTTCGCCGACCGATTCGTTGTTCCTCATCGGCGAATCCCGTGAACACCCGATGCACGTTGCAGGCCTGCAGCTCTTCGAACCTCCCGAGGAGGGCGGCCCCGATTTCATCCGCGATCTGCACGAGGCGATCGTCGAGCACGATGACTTTCAGCCGACGTTCAGAAAGCATCCCGGCAGACTTCTCGGCGGCTTCGCCAACGTCGCCTGGGAATTCGATGATGACGTCGACATCGATTACCACCTGCGCAGGTCGGCATTGCCGCGTCCCGGCCGAATCCGTGAGCTGCTCGAGCTCACATCCCGGTTACATGGCACGCTGCTCGATCGGCACCGACCATTGTGGGAGGCCCACCTCGTCGAGGGCCTCGAAGACGGCCGCTTCGCGATCTACACGAAGATGCACCACGCGCTGCTCGACGGAGTCTCTGCTCAGCGCCTGACGATTCGGTCGATGACAACGGACCCCGACGATCTCCAAATCCGAGTGCCGTGGACACTCGGCCCGAAGCGAAGGAACAAGGACTCGGGGCAGTCGCGGTCTGCACTGCAGTCAATCACCGGCGCAGTCGGATCGGTTGCCTCGCTGGGCCCGTCCACACTCTCAGTGGCCAGGGCCGCGCTTTTGGAACAGCAATTGACCCTGCCGTTTCGCGCGCCCAAGACGATGTTCAATGTGCCGATCGGGGGAGCGCGACGGGTCGCCGCACAGTCATGGGCGCTGGCGCGCATCCGCGCCGTCAAGTCCGCCGCAGGCGTAACCGTCAACGACGTCGTGCTGGCGATGTGCTCGGGTGCGCTACGCGCCTACCTCATCGAACTCGACGCACTGCCCGACACACCTCTGGTGGCGATGGTTCCGATCAGCCTTCGCGGGCAGGACGAGCAGGACGCGGGCGGCAACATGGTTGGCACGATTCTGTGCAACCTGGCGACCGACACCGCCGACCCCGCCAAGCGGCTCGAGGCGATCAACACCTCGATGCGCGACAACAAGAAGGTGTTCGCCGAGCTTCCACGAAACCAGGCGCTCGCGTTGTCGGCGTTTCTGATGTCCGGCATCGCACTGGCGTTGGTGCCCGGGTTCGTGTCGTCGGCGCCGCCGCCTTTCAACATCGTCATTTCCAACGTTCCCGGTGCGCGCGAACCGTTGTATTGGAAGGGCGCCCGACTCGACGGCCATTACCCGCTGTCGATCGCGTTGGACGGGCAAGCCCTCAACATCACGCTGACCAACACCGCCGACAACCTCGACTTCGGTCTAGTCGGGTGCCGCCGTAGCGTTCCACACCTGCAGCGACTGCTCATCCATCTCGAGGACTCGTTGGCCGATCTGGAACGAGCTGTCGGAATCGCGAATTGATGCTGTCATTCTCTGCACAACGGGAGTTCTCGGCGTACGGCCCGTCGCACTTGGTGGTGCTCGCGGTGTTCGCCGTAGGCGCTGTGCTTCTGGTCTGGATCGGACGCCGGCAGACCGAGTCTCAGGCCCGGCTCCTCGGCCGCGTGCTGGCCGCCCTGATCGTCGCGGCATTCGTCGTGGCGCTGGTATACAAGCTGATCCGACCCGCCCTCGACACCTCGGTTCCGCTGCAGCTGTGCGACGTCGCGGAACTCACGGCGGCGTATGCCTTGTGGTCGCAACGGCATTGGGCTTTTGTGCTCACCTATTACTGGGGCCTCGTGCTGAGCTCGCAGGCGTTGATCACGCCGGACGTCGGCACGCCGGAGGAAGGCGCGCCGGACTTCCCTCACCATCTTTTCCTGACGTTCTTCACGCTTCACGTACTCGTGGTATGGGCCGCCATCTATCTCACGTGGGGGCAACGGAATCGGCCAGGGTGGCGCGACTACCGCTTCGCGATCATCGTGACCCTCGTGTGGGCGGCGTGCACGTTCACCTTCAACGCGATCACGGGGACCAACTACGGCTACCTCAACAGGAAACCGCCCACCGCATCGCTGCTCGACGTGTTGGGCCCCTGGCCGCTCTATCTTCTGGCCGAGGTCGCGATCGTCCTGATCGTATGGGCCCTGATGACCTGGCCGTGGGAGCGGAGCCGGCGCCACGCAAACGCTGTTGCGAGACCGGCCTGAGGAACTGGTCGACGGATCCTCTCAGTACGGACCAAGCCACGGGCGAGGGCTCCGAACGCGCTCAGCTTGCGATACCTGCCGTGAGTGAGCGCCGTCGCCATCAATCCGGTGAGCACGCCGAGGATGAAGTACCCGCGAGCACGTCTCTTGTTCCTCAGAATCACCGCCGATGCGATGAAGCCACACACTGCCCCAGTGCCGAACGCCACGAGCAGAATCAGTTGCAGCGGTCCGGCCGCACTCACGTGGCAACCTCCAGACAATCGTTCGCACAGATCGGTTGCCCGATCAAACCACCGTCGTCGTCAAGCGGGAAGCGCGCGCCCGTTGTCGTGACCAAACCGAGGATGAGGTGTTACCCCGGTCGGTTGATCCAGGGCGTGTGAGAGTCTCAGGACGGCTCGACAAGATCATGGCGACGAGGCGGCGCGTCCATCGAATGCGTCGCGCGCAAGCTCGATCTCGGACATGTGCCCGTACGCCCAGTCGCGGATCGCGTCGACCGCTTCCGTCAGGCTCTGCCCAAGGGGCGTGAGCCGGTATTCGACCGTCACCGGCACCGTCGGGTAGACGGTCCTGCTCACGAGCCCGTCGCGCTCGAGTGCCCGCAGCGTCTGCGTGAGCATCTTCTGACTCACGCCCTCGATCCGACGGCGCAGCTCGGAGAAACGCAGTGCCTCGTCGCCCTCGAGCGCCGTGATGACAAGCATCGCCCACTTGTCGGCGATGCGGGCGATCACCTGGCGCGTCGGGCAGGCCGCCTTCATCGCGTCCCACCGGATACAGGTTTCCATTGGGTACCTATACCACTTTTAAGTACTATCTTCCAGATGGAGAGCTGGTCTCATACGGTTCCCACCATGAAGGCATTCGCTGTCGCTCGGGACGACGCTCCCGCGATCGAGATGATCGATGTCGACGCACCAACCCCCAGACGCGATGAGGCGGTCATCGCCGTACACGCGTTCTCGGTCAACAGAGGTGAGACGTTCCTGCTCGAGCGCGAGCCCGCAGGCTGGCGCCCCGGCAAGGACATCTCGGGATCGGTAGTCGCCGCGTGCGCAGACGGCAGCGGTCCGGCCGTCGGAGCGCGGGTGGTCGCCCACGTCGATGCGGGTGGCTGGGCAGAGCTGGTCGCGGTGGGCTCGGATCGTCTGGTCGAGCTCCCGGAATGCGTATCGCATACCGATGCGGCCACACTTCCGCTCGCAGGCCTGACCGCGCTCCGACTCCTGCGGGTTGCGGGACCGCTCTACGGCCGCACCGTGCTGCTCACCGGCGCGTGTGGTCGCGGCCTCGCGGCCCCGCCAGGCCGGACATCCGAATGGAGCACCGGACATTTGGTGCTGGGCCGGATGTGTTCACGTATGAGTCGCCCTCGCGAGCCCGGCCGAGCGGCGCGCTGTTGTGGATGCATGACGGGGCACGGTGATGGGCGCCGCGCGTCAAGATCACGGATGGTGCGCTCGTCTGGCCGACGAGCTCGGGGCTCTGGTGATCAGCGTCGACTATCGCCTGGCGCCTGAG
>Ga0068868_100004231_pt1 | contig 10039 bp, 4 predicted proteins | sample KBSMisM42_FD_64660 | JGI IMG/M metagenome (GOLD analysis project Ga0068868, IMG submission 64660) | Miscanthus rhizosphere microbial communities from Kellogg Biological Station, Michigan, USA - KBS Miscanthus M4-2 | ecosystem: Host-associated > Plants > Roots > Rhizosphere > Soil ...
GAGAATACGCATTCTTGTTCTCGAGGTTACCGATCACCGTGATGCGATCGAGAAACGGAGTCAGTGAACTGAGGATCGGCGACAACTCCGTGATTGCTCCAACCGCGGAAGGAAACCACTGCGCTTGATTGGCACCCATTGGAATATATACAAATCCCAGGCGCCTCACCGGACTCGCCGGCGTGGCAGCAAGCGCAGTCATAGCGGGAATCATGGCATCGAGCAGCGGCAACGCGAGTACGCTGCCTGCGCCGCGCAGAAACGAGCGGCGCGGAAGAGCCTTCTTGGTGATGATCATTGTGATCTCCTCATCTGAAACGGAGCGCTGTTGACGATTCCTAGAACCAGGGACGAAAAGCGATAGTCGTTACCGCGCGCCGTGCGCACGATCCCACGCACCGCGGGCGCGTCATTCTCTTCCACGCCGCGGCCTAAAGCGTAGGTGAGCAATTTCTCGGTGGTGGTGGTGACAAACAACTCCGGGTTGCGCAGCAATGCCAGCCTCAAACCGGCGGCTCCCGTGAAAGTGCTGCCATCCGGCAGACCTCCTGCTGTATCCACCGGCACACCACCTTCGGTGGTTCGCCAGCGGCCTACTGCATCGTAGTTTTCGAGCGAAAAACCGATTGGGTCCATCAGTTTGTGACAGCCCGCGCAGGCCGGATTGGCGCGGTGCTCGGCCATACGTTCGCGCATGGTGAGCACCTTTCCGGTATCGGCCGCTTCCTTCAACGGCGGGACATTGGGCGGCGGTGGGGGCGGCGGTGAACCAAGGATATTGCTCAGAACCCACTTTCCTCGAATCACCGGAGATGTCCGATTGGCGTAGGACGACACGGTGAGTACACTACCCTGCCCGAGCAAGCCACCGCGAACGCTGCCCTCGTCAAATGTGACGCGGCGGAAACGGCTGCCATAAATATTGGGTATTCCGTAATGCTTCGCCAGGCGCTCATTCACAAAGGTGTAATTGGCTCGCAAAAGGTCGAGCACATTGCGGTCCTCGCGCATGATGCTCTCGAAAAACATTTCGGTTTCGCGCCGGAACGCTTGCCGTAGGTTGTCGTCGAAATCGGGGAACAGGCGGGCGTCCGGACTGGCGGATGTGAGATTGCGCAGGTACAGCCATTGCTCTGCGAAGTTGTTCACCAACGATTCGGAGCGCGGGTCGAAAAGCATGCGACGCACTTCCTTTTCCAGCACGGCAGGCTGCTTCAAACTGCCCTGGATGGCAGCGTCCAGCAGTTCATCGTCGGGGATGCTGCTCCAGATGAAAAAGGAGAGACGTGATGCCAGATCGAGATCGCTCAGGGCATACGGAGTGCGTGGAGCTATCCCGGCGGGGTCCTGCTCAATTCGAAACAGAAACCGCGGACTCATCAAAACGGCTCTCAGCGCCTTTTCGATTCCATCCTCGAAGCCTGCCTGCTCCCGCGCTTCGCGATAAAAGCGCAGTGGAACCTGGAGTTCGGAATCCTTAACCGGTCCTCTCCAGGCACGCCGCGCCACAGTGGCGAGAATGCGTTTGGCACACGCATCCTGTTCGGAGGCCTTCTGCGGGTGGCAGACAAAAATACGCTGGCGACTGGCGGTATCCCCCGGTCCGCTGGCATTGAACGGCCCGATGACTGAGATAGAGTAGAGCGCCGGCTGAATGCGCGGATGCCGATCCGCGTTGAAGTGCGCCTGATAAGGCTGGCGATCGGTTTCAAGCAGCACGGACGGTTTTTTGATGAAAGTTGCCGCAAGTTCATGCGATCCGGCTTTTACCGGAACCCTTAAATGGAAATCTTTATCGACAACGTCCTGATCAACGCCCGCCGGAGGCGGCTTGGCCGTGAATACTTGTATCCTCTCACCGTCGATCGTGAGCTCGACCTGATGCGCTTCCCGCAGGCCTTCAACGTGCTCGTTGCGGTCGCGAGTCAGGCGAAGCTGAATCTCGTATTCGGCATCCAGGGGAAAGGTGTAATGAACCGCCGTTCCGCCACGGGTCCCGAAGGGAAGTTCGTCGAAATGTTGCTCCTGTGTGAGGTCCGCCGGAAGCTCGATAGTATCGCCCCCCGGAGCACGGACGGCGCCGCCGATTGCCAGCCGGCTGATCTTCTGCGCCGCCGAGAGATATCGCTCTAGCAAGGTCGGCGAGAGTTCTCCCACGGTTACATTATCGAAGCCGTGGCTGGAATCGTCGCCGGGTAGTAGCGATGAAACATCTATGTCGAGGGCGAGGAGATCCCGGATCGCGTTGTGATATTCGGTGCGATTGAGGCGCCGGAAAGTGTCGGTCCGCCCGGGATCGGGTTTAGCGGCGGCAATCCGGTCGAGCGAACCTTCAAGTAACGAAACGGCAGCGTTGTAGGCGCTCTCATCCGGACGCGGAAGTCCAACCGGAGGCATGTAGCGGGAGCGGAGCTTACGCACCACCTTTTCCCAGACTGCCGTGTTTTGACTGACACTCTGGGTTGCTATGGTATTGAGCGCCAGCCCGCCCACTTTGAGGCGTTCGTTATGACAACCGATGCAGTACTTGTCAACGAGTGCGCGCGGCGGCACGTCGGCCCCCTCGGTTGTTACCGAGGCCCGCTGCTGTGGGATTCCCACGCAGGCGGTCGCCACGGTTAACACGGCAACCGTTAATCCACGGGGAAACCGCACGCCAAGCCTCTTTATCATCTACGCGCCCGTTACCAGCTTAACCTAGCATTCAGTTGCACGGTCCGTGCTCCCAAAGTGTTTGTCAACAGGCCAAAACGGGGGTTAGTGATTTCCGTGATCAGCCCAGAGTAATTGGTGTGATTCAGCGCGTCAAACATATCGGTCCGGATCTGCAGTTGCGCCCGTTCGGTCAGCTTAAAATTCTTGGCGAGCGAAAAGTCTATATTCCATAGACCAGGCCCGCGGATTGCGCCGTTGCCGATATTGCCCGGCCGGGCAGTAGCTCCCGACGCAGCGATGATCGGGACACGGGCGAAGTCGGCCGGATTTAGGTATCGAAGCGTGGACCTATAGTCCGACAAGACGGCCTCTCCGCCGAGATAGTCCGGGCGGCTGGCCGGCAAAGCAGAAGACTGTGTGAGGGTAAAAGCGCTCCCAGTCTGGGCGGTAAAGATGGCGGACACCTGCCAGCCGCCCAACACGGGACTCAACCATTTTTTGTGTTCTAGGCCCGGCAACTGATAAAGCCAATTGGAGGCGACGACGTGAGTGACGTCTCCAGCGCCAGGTCCGCGGTCGGCGTTGTAATTGAAAAAGTTCTGGTTCACCGTCGCGGCGTCTCCCTGATAATACGTGCCATTATCTCCGCCCTGCGGCGCGAGCAACCGGCTCCAGGTGTAATGGAACGATCCACTAAAGTTTTTGGAATACCGCTTGTTCACCGATGTCTGCCATGAGTTATATTCCGATTGCTGGGAATTATCCACGTAATACGTTACGGAAAGCAGCGGATTGGGTTTAACTCCAGTCACGCGGTCCGGCAAATTCATGGGACGCTGCGCGAGAAATTTCACGCCACGCAGACCGACATAGCTGCTTTCCAGCACCAGGGTCGAGGTGATCTGCCGCTGAATGCCCAGAGAATACTGCATGCTGTATGGATTTTGCAGATTGGGATTGAATATCGAGAATGTGCTCAGCACGCCGGTCTGGGCCTGCTGCGCCGCGACAACATTGCGCAGATCGTCGGTGTACTGGCCGTATTTGAGGCCATACTTCAGAACGTCCTGTTGCGTGAAGGCAGTGCGGAACGGAATCACCGGCCCGCTCTGCACGGTTTGCCACATAGCCCCTGGAACCTGGCTACTAAAGAAGATTCCGAATCCCCCGCGAATTACGGTTTTCGCTTTGCCCGGTGAATAACTAAAGCCAAAGCGGGGCGCTATATTCAGGTGATCTGGATTATATGGCTTGTCCTGCGGCCGCACAGGCCCTACGTGGAAAGAAGAGTCGAGGATCCCATCGGGGTTATAGAAGCCCGTGCCCGCGCCCTGGGTTCCCAGGGGGTGCACTACTAGATTGGAATAGGAGTCATTACGCAAACCGAAATCCAGCACCAAATCGGTTCGGACGCGGTACTCGTCCTGCGCAAAGAATCCGAAGTGATAGATGTCCGCGGTGTACACGCCATTTCCGAAGTTGGCGGTGACGGTGGTAGGTGTGTTGCTCAAGATTTGAGCCAGCGTTGCGTAGTGAAATTCCGGATTCTGCGGATCCGTCCGGCTACAGCACTGATGCGTAAAATCGCCGCCGAACTTCAGCGAGTGCTTGCCGATCTGCCTCGAAACTTTGCTGTTGATGCTCCAGGTGGGCCCGGTCACCGACCACAGCTCGGAGGAGGCCGTATTCCATCCAAGTGAAGTTGATACATAAGGTAGCCGTTGCCCGAAAGCGAATTGTTCGTTCGAATTCAGCGGATTCTTCTGGTTGAAAAACGCGTCCAGGCGCTGTATATCCGTAATCGCATAGCCGAAGTGTGTTTCAGATGTCCAACTCGCACCGCCGGTTGTATAGCTGGCGCCGCCCCGCTCCTGCACGTTATTGAAGCTACGGTCGTTGGCGCCATTCAGAAAGATCGTGGGCGTTCGATAGTAAGGCCGCCCGTGGCTATAGGAAAGGGAAAGCCTGCCCGCGGCGCCGAGGATCACGTCGCCTTTCATGTCGACATGGTTGTCGCTTTTTTGAGAGGATCTCGCGGAAAGGTATGTTCCCGTGGTAGCGCCAGCAGCAGTCGGCTGATTCGGCAGCGGAATCGGCGCAAGGACAAGATTAAAGGAGGGCTGGGCTGCCAAAATCTGGTCGCGGATGGCCTGCGTTGGTACGGTGCCCTGCACTACCGGGGTGCTGCGCTCCTGATATCCCTCATAATCTCCGAACAAAAAGATCTTGTCTTTGCGAATCGCCCCGCCTGAAGAAGCGCCGAACTGGTTGAATGTCAGTGGGACATTCTTTGCCAATAGCTGGTTTCGGGCATTCAAATTTTCCGCCTGAAAATTTTCGAACAAACTCCCATGCCATTGGTTGGTGCCGGACCTGGTGATCAGGTTGACTTGCCCGCCCAATGCATCGCTATACTCAGCCGGCGCGATTCCTTTAACTGTCTGTACCTCGGCAATTCCCTCCAGGCTCATAATCTGGATATAGCTCGGGTTTCCATACGCGGCATAGGTGCGGCCCTCAGTGTTGCCACTCGCGGCGGTTCCATCCACTGAAAAATTAGTCCCCGCTTCGCCCGCTCCGTTCATGCGGACGGTTCCGTTGGTGGCGGTGCTGACACCGGTGCCGAGCTTGAGCAATCCTGAAAAATCGCGGCGCGCCAGCGGAAGTTCTTTCGCGGTGGTGCTGTCAATCGATTGCTGTTGTTCCGCCGATACGGTGTTCAGCAGAGCCGCGGTACCTTCCACTTTAAGAGTTTCCGTGACCGAGCCGACATCAAGCTGATAGCTCTGTCGCGTCTGTTGTCCGGCTGTAAAGGTAATTCCCGCAGTCTCAAGCGCCCTGAATCCTTGCGCCTCTATGCGCAGAGTGTACGTTCCGACAGGCAAGAACTGGAATCCGACTTCACCCGCGGCGTCGGACGTTTTCCTGAAGACTTCCGACGTTCCTACATTCGTGAGGCTAACCATGGCGCCGGGCACCACGGCTCCCGTCGCGTCGTTCACAATGCCATAAAACGTAGCCGTCGTCACCTGCGCAGTCACGGAACCGATAGACAGTCCGCAGCACGCCATTAACAGCATTACCCTGAAAATCCGTGAGATCGAATGCATATTGCCCCTTTTTTCAACAATGCTCGACGACCATTCGCTAGCCTTAACATCGCGAAACGGCCGGACCGATTCTATTAGAAAGGGTGAACAAATGCAACGGGGGTTTAAGCACCGTGCGCGTTATGGGAGAACCATTAAGTCAATAAGCAATGAGGAAGGTTGATAAAACTTTACCGCAACCGGACTTTTATACCGATAGCCCTCCTTGTTGCCGAAAGGGCCGGGCGCTTAAAATAACGCTAATATTACAATTTTACACTTCGAGAGGACTTGTGCTGTCGCCTATCTTGTCGATCTCGACGCCCGATTTCTTCAGGATGGTCAGCAGCAAATTCGACATCGGAGTGTCCTTCGTATATGCCAGATGACGCCCGGTCTCGAATTGCCCGCCCAGTTTCCCGGCCATCAGACACGGCAGATTGGAGTGCCGGTGCAAGTTGCCATCGCCCATACCGCCGCCGTAGAGAATGAGGCTTTGGTCCAGCAGCGAACCGTCGCCGTCCTGTGTTGCCTGTAGCTTTTGGAGGAAGTAGCTGAGTAACTGCACATGGTAGGTATCGATCTTGGCCTTCTTTACGATCAGCGCAGGATCATTGCGGTGATGCGACATAGGATGGTGCGGGTCAGGCACGCCGATCTGAGGATAAGTGCGGGCGCTCAACTCGCGGCATACGATCATCGTGAATACGCGCGTGGCGTCGGCCTGGAACCCTAACGCCTGCAGATCAAACATTAGTTTGATGTGTTCCTCAAACGTACTCGGAATATCGGTGGGACGCTCCGGCAGTTCAATCGACTGGGCTCCGCGCGCTTCTACGCCTTGAATACGCTGCTCGATTTCGCGAACCGAATCCAGATATTCGCTAAGCTTGCTACGATCACCGGGGCCCAGCATTTTGTCGAGGCCGCTTACTTCCTCCATTACGGAATCGAGGATACTGCCGTTGCGCTTCATCCGCGCCAGCCGCTGCCCTGCACTGCCGCCATCGCCGAACAGGCGTTCAAACACCACCCGCGGATGAGCTTCGGCGGGATTCGGCGTGCTCGGATTGCGCCAGGAAATGGTGTTGTTGAAGAAACAATCGCTGGTGTCGCAGGCGCCCTGTGTCGGAAGATCAAGATTGATTTCGATGGAAGGCGTCTGTGTGGTTTTCCCGATGACCCGCGCGGCGAGCTGATCCGCCGACGTGGCCAGGCGCACCTCGATATCCGGGCGGCTGCGATCGTATGCATGCACTCCGGTCAGCCAAACGGCCGAAGAACGCGGATGGTCGCCGGTGCCGTCTCCGAACGTATCGGCCTGCAGGTGCGAGAGCCCGCTCAGAACATTGATGTATTTCTGCACCGGTTCGAGCGGCTGCAATATAGGCGACAGCGCGAAGTTGGATCCGGTGGTCTTCGGGATCCACTGATCCTGGATTACACCATTCGCGATATAGATGAAGCCCAACCGTGGCGTCGTCTTTAACGGCTTTGCAGAGAGCGCTGGAATCATGGCGTCCAGCAGGGGCAGCGATAGTGTAGCGCCTACGCCCCTCAGGAACGTCCTTCTGCGCAAGGCTTTCTTGGTCACGAACATCATGCGATCCTCCTGCTGCGCTCTGATTGAAAGTTTAACGCCATTACCGCCTCGCCACCTTGGCTTCGCCGGCCGCAGGTGTCTCGCGCATCTGGAACGGCGCGCTTTGAACCACTCCCATAATCAGGGACTGGAAGTTGTAATTGTTGCCTGCGGCTTGCTTGATAATGGCGCGGATGGCAGGCCGATCGTAGTACTGCACGTTACGCCCGAGGCCATACATCATCAGCTTCTCGGTGATGGTGGACACGAACTCTTCGGGGTGACTTAGCAAAGCCGCTTTCAACCCGGCCATACCGTTGAATTTCTCACCGCCGGGGAAAACTCCAGAAGCGTCAATCGGATTGCCGGCGTCCTGGTCGCGCCAGCGTCCTATACCGTCGAAATTCTCCATTGCGAAACCGATCGGGTCCATGCGCGAATGGCAACCGGCGCAGGCCGGGTTGGCGCGGTGCTGGATCATTGCATCCCGCATCGTAAGAGACTTGCCGCTGTCTTTCCCCTCGGTTTTCAGCGCCGGGACATCGGGCGGCGGAGGAGGAGGCGCAGCCGACAGCAGATTCTCCAGCACCCACTTGCCGCGGCTCACCGGAGAGGTCCGGTTCGCATACGAAGTGATGGTGAGAATGCTGCCCTGCCCCAAAAGTCCGCCCCGCGGGCTGTCCGCGGGAAAGGTAACGCGCCGGAAGTCGCTGCCATGCACATTGGGGATTCCGTAATGTTTAGCCAAACGTTCGTTGACGAAAGTATAGTTCGCCGAAAGTAAATCCAGAACACTGTGATTCCCACGCAGCACGCTGTCCAAAAACAGATCCGTTTCGCGGCGAAATGCCTGGCGCAGCGACTCATCGAAATCGGCGAACAGAGCCTCGTTCGGCCGCTTGTTTTCGATATCCCGCAGGTACAGCCACTGTTCGGCGAAATTGCTTACCAGCGAAGTGGAGCGCGAATCCGCCAGCATCCGGCTCACTTGCTGCTCCAAAATCCCGGGTTGCCGCAGCTTCCCCTGGATCGCAAGATCGAGGAGTTCGTCATCTGGAATACTGCTCCACAGAAAGAACGAGAGGCGCGAAGCCAGTTCCAGATCACTCACTGGATGAACGCTTCCCGGTGCCGATGTCGGCGGCTCGCGTTCGATGCGAAACAGGAACTGAGGACTGACCAGCAGCCGTTGGATGGCGCGCTGAACTCCGAGGTCGAAGCCGCCTTCCGCCTTGCCGGCAGTGTAGAACGGCATCAACGTTTCGACATCATTGGCAGTTACGGGCCGGCGGTAAGCCCGGCGCTCCAGCGCAGAAAGGATGCGGCGCGCGCAGGAATCTTCTTCAGACGCCGGCGCCGGGCGGCATACAAAAATGCGCTTGCGCGACAACGTATCTCCGGGGCCTTTCGCATTGTAAGGTCCGCTGATGGTTACGACGCCGACCCCGATTTCCGCGCCCGCGGCACGCAACCGGGGACGCAGCACCTCTTCGTCGCGCACTTCGTCTTTTTCGATGAAAGCCACACCGATGAGACGCGGTCCAGCTTTCACGGGCACACGGAATTCGATAGGACGCCGGCCAGCCGCATAACCCGGCGCCGCATCGGGATCACCATCATCATCCTTGGCTGCGTTTGCGGTGGCATTCGGTGTGGCTTTCTTGGCACCCCTGGCGGCCTGACGAACCGCGCTGGTCACTAGCTGGGCGCGTTCACCATCCACGGTGAGTTCCACCTGCTCCTGCTGCTCGGACCTACCCACGAAAGTTACCTTGATGCGGTACTCCCCGTCCGCCGGAAAGTAACTGCGGACTGCAAGGCCTCCCCGCGTACCAAAGGGCAGCCCGTCCACGCGGACGTTCTGCGGCTGCTCGTCGGCGACACGGTATATGTTGACCATGGGCGGGGCAGCGGGATCGCCCACTGCGAGCCGGCTGATTTTCTCCGCCGCTCCCAGGTAACTCTCCATCGCCGTCGGCGAGACAAACAGCAGATCCGCGATATTGTCGAAGCCGCTGTTGGAATTGTCGGGCGGTAGCAGCAAGGAATATTCCATCTCCTTCGGTAGCGCCTCCACCGCCAGGAGATCGCGCACCGCATTTTGGTATTCAGTCCGGCTTAAGCGATGCAGCAGAGGCAGTTTTCCAGGGTTAGGCTTGGCGGCCGCGGCGTTGTCCAGTTGGCTCTCCAGATATCCCGCCAAAGCGTCATAGGTGGCCGCATCGGGCCGCGGCAATCCAGGTGGCGGCATGGTGTTGGCTCGCAGCTTGCGAATCACTTTTTCCCATCGTTCCGCGACGGCGGGAACGTTAGAAACCGCTGCGGGTTCGAGGATCAGCCCCGCCGTTTGGAGCTTAGCGTTGTGGCAGGTCGTACAATATTTGCCGATCACCGCGCCGGCCTGCGTCGAGTCGAAGGCTTGCGCTCGCGCGGACGGCGACATCAGCCCTGCCGCAGCCGCTATCGCTATGAAAAATCTGATCATTGGTTCACGGAAAGCCAATATCTACGCAACCGGAGTCATTATATACACCGCCGCTAAGGACAGCAATGGAGCCCATGGTGATCCGGAAGTGGCTGTAATATACTGATGCCGGAAGCACGGCATCCTTATGAACCTTCTAAGAATTGGAACGGGCCTACTAGTTCTTTCGGGCGCTGTCGCGGCGGCCGCTGACATTCGTTTGATAGATGCCGCACGGCACAAGGACGT
>Ga0068868_100004232_pt1 | contig 10039 bp, 11 predicted proteins | sample KBSMisM42_FD_64660 | JGI IMG/M metagenome (GOLD analysis project Ga0068868, IMG submission 64660) | Miscanthus rhizosphere microbial communities from Kellogg Biological Station, Michigan, USA - KBS Miscanthus M4-2 | ecosystem: Host-associated > Plants > Roots > Rhizosphere > Soil ...
CATGTAGAGGACGAGGGTGCCGGGGAAGGCGGCGAGCGCGCTCCAGTCGATCGCGCTCTCGGGCTTCTCGGGGTCCTCGTGGCCGGTCACGAAAGCGACCGCGGAGGCGTCGTCGCGGTGGGTGACGGGGATGCCGGCGTAGGCGGTGGCGGCGACGCCGGCGGTCACCCCCGGCACCACCTCGAACTCGACTCCGGCCTCGCGCAGCGCTTCCCCCTCCTCGCCGCCGCGGCCGAAGACGAACGGGTCGCCGCCCTTGAGGCGGACGACGCTCTTGCCCGCTCGCGCGGACTCGACCAGGCGCTCGCCGATCTCCTCCTGCGGGACCGACGGCACCCCGGGCTGCTTGCCGACGTAGACGAGCTCGGCGCCCTCGCGCGCGCCGTCGAGCGCCCCCGGGGGGATGAGGCGGTCGTAGTAGATCGCGTCGGCGGAGGCGATCAGCTCCAGCGAGCGCGCCGTCATCAGCCCGGGATCGCCCGGCCCGGCGCCGACGAGGTAGACGACCCCCGAGCGCACGCTCACTCGCCTGTTCCTTTTCGGTCCAGGACAACGAAAAGGAACAGGCGAATGTTCACGCTTGCTCCTCGGCGCGGTCGAGGAGCTCGCGGGCGCCGGCGCCGAGCAGGCGCTGGACCAGTTCGGCTCCGGCGAGTGCCGGCTCCTCGGCACCCCCCTCCAGCCGGTCGCGTAGCCACTCGCTGCCGTCGGGGAGGCCGACGAAGACCTCGATCTCGATCCGGGGCCCCTCGACCCGAGCATGCGCTCCGAGCGGGCTGGCGCAGGTCGCGTCGAGCAGGGCGACGATCGTTCGCTCGGCGGTCAGCTCGCGCATCGCCCGCAGGTCGCCGATCGCCCCCGCGGCCTCGCCCGTCTCGGAGTCGCCGATCCGCGCCTGCAGCGCCAACGCGCCCTGGCCCGCCGCCGGGACCATCTGGTCGATCGGGAGCGCGAACCCGATCTCCTCCTCGCGCCCGAGCCGGCGCAGGCCGGCGGCGGCGAGGACGATCGCGTCAAGCTCACCGTCGGCGAGCTTGCGCAGCCGGGTGTCGACGTTGCCGTGCAGCTCCTCGACGCGGAGGTCCGGCCGTGCCGCCAGCAGCTGGGCGCGGCGGCGCAGGCTGGCGGTCCCGACCCGCGCCCCCTCGGGCACGTCCTCGAGCGACCCGCCCGCCCCGATCCAGACGTCGGCCGGGTCCTCGCGCTCCGGCACGGAAGCGATCTCCAGCTCCTCGGGCATCTCCCCCGGCAGGTCCTTGGCCGAGTGGACGCCCAACTCGGCGCGGCCGTCGAGCAGCGCCCCCTCGACCCCGCGCACGAAGCGCGACTTGTCCCCCGGCTCCCCGTCCGAGCTCGCCTCGACCAGCTCCGCGCCGCCGAGCCGCTCGGCGACCCAGCGCGCCTGCGTCAACGCCAGCGCGCTGCCGCGCGTCGCGATCCGCACCCTCAGCCCTTTTGGTCTTTGGGGCGAAGCTCCGTCACGTTGCCGCGCGCCTCGCCCTCGGGCTCGGTCTCGACGTCGAGGCCGAAGAGCTCGCGCAGGGCGCTGACGTAGTGGTAGGCGTCGTCGGAGCCGGCCGAGCGGCGGATCCGCAGGGTCGGCTCGTGCAGAAGGCGGGAGGCGATCGCCTGCGCCATCTTCTCCAGCCGCTCGCGGTCGGCCTCGCCGAGGCTCTCCCAGCGGCCCTCGTTCTCGGCCAGGACCCGGCGCACGATCTCATCCCCGCGCTCGCGCAGGGCGGCGATCGTCGGCACCATCTCGAGCGAGCCGAGCCAGCGCTCGAAGCGGTCGAGCTCGGCCTCGACGATCCGCTCGGCCCGCGCCGCCTCGGCCTCGCGGCCGCCCTGGTTTCGTTCGACGATCTGCTGGACGTCGTCGATGTCGTGGACGGTGACGCCGGAGATCTCGCGGCAGGCCGGCTCGATGTCGCGCGGCACCGCCAGGTCGATCGCCAGCAGCGGCCGTTCCGGGCGCTGCTCCATCACGTGCTCGAGCCCGTCGCGCTCGACGATGTGGTGGGGCGAGTTGGTCGCCGAGACGACGATGTCGGCGCCTGTCAGCTGCTCGGGCAGCTCGTCGAAGCGGACCGCGGTTCCGTCGAAGCGCTGGGCGAGGCCGATCGCGCGGTCGTAGTGGCGGTTGGCGACGAAGACGGTGGCGACGCCGCGGGCGACCAGCGCCTTGGCGACCAGCTCGGCGGTCTCGCCGGCGCCGACGACCAGCACCCGCTTCGCGGAGAGGTCGCCGATCGCCCGCCGCGCCAGCTCGACGGCGACCGAGGGGATCGAGACACCCTTCTGGCTGATCCCGGTCTCCTCGCGGGCGCGGCCGCCGGCCGTCAGGGCGCCGCGGAAAAGGCGATTGAGGATCGGCCCGGTCGCGCCCTCGACCAGCGCCAGCTCGTAGGCGCGTTTGACCTGGCCCTGGATCTCGGCCTCGCCGAGGATCATCGAGTCGAGCCCCGCGGTCACCTGCAGCAGGTGCCGGGCGGCCTCGCTCGCCCGCAGCGAGTAGAGGTGGCCGAGCAGCTCGGTCGGGCGGATCTCGGCCTGGCGGGTGAGGACGCTGAGCGCGGTCGACTCGGCCTCGACCGGGTCGGAGACGATCAGGTAGAGCTCGGTGCGGTTGCAGGTCGAGATCGCCGCCGCCTCGTGGATCCCGCTCGCCGCGGTCAGCTCGGCCAGGGCGCCGACCGCCCGCCCCTCGGTCAGCGAGAGGCGCTCGCGGAGGTCGAGCGGCGCCGTCTTGTGGGAGACGCCGAGGGCCAGCAACTCGGCCATCAGGCGTTCACCTCCTCGCGCCTCTCGTCCTTCCGCTCCTCGGCGATCGCGGCGACCTCGCGCAGTTCGCGCTCGATCCGGCCCAGTTTCGCCGCCATGATCGCGACGTAGACGACGAGCAGGACCATGAAGACGATGTAGGCGCCGGCGACGTACTTCCCGGCCTCGTCCAGCGGCAGCGCCGGGGCGGCGATCAGCACCTCCATCAGCTCACCTCCGGGGCGATCCGCGAGTTGCCGCCGGCGACCGGCGCGTCGAGGGCGCGGCGCAGGCGCTTGACCTGGCCGGAGGCGCTCTTCGCCGTCAGCTCGAACTTGACCAGGGTCGTCCAGAGCAGCCCCATCGTCACCAGTGAGCAGAGGAAGGTCAGCATCATCTCGCCCGGCATCCCGCCTTCGGCGGTGGCGAAGGTGCGCGGGTGGACGAGGCTCTGCGCCATCCGCACGGCCATGAAGTTGAGCGGGACGAAGGCGCCGGCGGTGACGGCGAAGACGGAGGCGTAGCGCGCCTGGCGGTCGCGGTCTTCGATCGCGTAGCGGAAGGGGTAGTAGGTCGCGTAGAGGAGGAAGACGATCAGGAAGCTGACCAGGGTCGGCTCGTCCCAGACCCACCAGTGGCCCCAGGATGCCTTGGCCCAGATCGCGCCGGTGATGAGGACGGCGACACCGAAGATCACCGAGATGTGGATCGCGACGTAGGAGTAGGCGTCCCATTTGCGGTCGTTCGAGCGCAGGTGGAGGATCGCGAAGACGCCACCGGCGATGAACCCGACCAGCGCCGTGATCGCCAGCGGCACGTGGACGTAGAAGATCTTCTGGATGAAGCCCTGGTCGGCGTCGAGCGGCGCGTAGAAGAAGACCAGCGATAGGGTCAGCGCCAGCATCGCCACGGTCGCGATCGAGAGGGGCTTTAGTCCTTTGCCGTACATGCTCCGAGGGGTGTGGAGGCGGGGCGCCCGGTCAGTCCTCGAGGAGGAAGTCGAAAACCGCATACCCGACCAGGCCGAAGATCAGATCGTATAGACCGAGGACCATCAGCCAGGTGCCGAAGCGATCGTAAGAGGGGCCGCCCAGCGAGAGCAGGGGCTCGGTGGCGCCGGTGGCGGCGATCATCAGCGGCACCGAGAGCGGCAGCAGGACCAGCGGCACGAGGAGGTCGGGCGCGCGAGTTGACCGCCATCGAGGAGATCAGCGTGCCGGTGGCGGCGAGGCCGAGGTCGGTGAGCAGGAGGACCGCGACCAGCGGCCCCAGCCCGGCGGCGTCGTCGAGGAAGAAGATCGCGAAGATCGGCACGGTGACGAGCTGCAGCGTGCCGAGGTAGACGAGCAGCGCCGCGACCTTGGCGGCGAAGAGGACGGTGCGGTCGATCGGCGCCAGGCGGATCGCGTCGAAGCCGCCCTCCTCGCGCTCGGCGACGAAGAGGCGGTTGATGCCGAGGACCGCGGCGAAGAGCAGGGTCGCCCAGAGCACCCCGGAGGCGAGGCTGCCGGAGAGGCTGGTGCGGTCGAGGCCGAAGCGGAAGATGACGAAGGTGGTGACGGCGAAGAGCGCCATCGCCGGCAGCGACTGCAGGGTCCGCAGCTCCGAGCGCAGGTCCTTGGCGAGGATCGCGGCGAAGGCGGTGTGCGAGGGGGTCACGAGACCACCGCCCTCTCGCCGATCCCCAGCCGCAGCACCTGGTCGGCCCCGGGGACGTGGCGGTCGGGGTCGTGGGTGACGACGACGCGGGTGCGCCCGGCGGCGGGGCCGATCAGCTCGCGGGCCAGCTCGCGGCCGCCGGTGTCGAGGTTGGAGTCGGGCTCGTCGAGCAGCAGCAGCTGCGGCTCGTGGAGGACACAGCGGCAGATCGAGAGCCGCTGGCGCATCCCCGCCGAGAGCTCGGCGACCCGCTCGTCGGCGCGCCGCTCCATGCCGACCGCGCTCAGCAGCCCCTCGATCCGCGCCTCGGCCTCGCTGCGCTCGACCCCGTACAGACGCGCCTGGAAGCGGAGGTTCTCGCGGCCGCTGAGGTCGCGGTAGAGCAGCGGCTCGTGGCCGAGGTAGCCGATCCGGCCCCGCAGCTTCCAGGCTTCGTCCGGCAGCGAGCAGCCGAGGACGCTGACCTCGCCGCCACTCGGGCGCAGCAGGGTGGCGAGGATCCGCAGCAGCGTCGTCTTGCCGGCGCCGTTGGGCCCGAGGACGACGAGCGAGGCGCCGGCGGCGAGGTCGAGGTCGACGCCCTCGAGCGCCGGCCGGTCACCGTAGTCGCGCCGCAGCCCGGCGAGCGAGATCGCGGGCCCGGCCTGATCCTGCGCGGGGAGCAAACCGACGCTAGCGGCGCTTCTTCAGGGTGCGGCGGCCGATCTTCATCAGCGGCGCCGCACCTTCGCGCAGCGCTTTGGCGCGGACCTCGCCTTTGCCGTAGAGAATCCGGGCCGAGGCGCGGACCGCGTCGCCGAGGGTCTGGTCATAGGGGTGCCACCAGAAATCGCGGGTGAGGCCCGGCTCCCAGGCGTTCATCTTGATGTTGACGCACTCGTAGAAACCGAATTTCGAGTGCGAGCGGCCGAGGCCGGAGTCCTTGACCCCGCCCCAGGCGCACTGGCAGGCGCCGTGGCTGAAGGAGTGGTCGTTGACCCAGACCATCCCCGACTCGATCCGCCGGGCGATCCGGGCGCCGCGCTGGCGATCCTTGGTCCAGACCGAGGCGCCGAGCCCGAACTCGGAGTCGTTGGCGAGGTCGATCGCCTCCTGCTCGGAGTCGACGACGACGATCGGCAGGACCGGGCCGAAGATCTCCTCGCGCATGATCCGGGTCTCGTGGGTGACGCCGGTGAGGACGGTGGGGGCGATGTAGCGACCGGCGGAGAGCCCGGGCGGATCGACCGGGCCGCCGCAGCGCTTGGTCGCGCCGGAGGCGACCGCGTCCTCGATCAGGTCGACGACGATCGCGTACTGGTCCTCGGAGGTCATCGGGCCGATCTCGGTGTCCCACTCGAGCGGGTTGCCGATCGTCAGCTTCTCGGCCTCGCGGACGACGCCCTCGACGAAGCGGTCGGCGACGTCGCGCATCACGTAGACACGCTCGATCCCTGAGCAGGTCTGGCCGGCGTTGGCGAAGCCGCCCCAGACGGCGCCGGCGATCGCGTTGTCGATGTCGGCATCGGAGCAGACGATCATCGGGTCCTTGCCACCGAGCTCAAGGACCGAGCCCTTCAGGTCGGCGGCGCAGACCTCGCCGACCTTGCGGCCGACGTCGACCGAGCCGGTGAAGAAGACCTTGCCGACGCTGGAGCGGCAGAGCGCGTCGCCGATCCGGCCGCCGCCGTGGACGACGCGGACGAGGCCCTCCGGCAGGCCGCCCTTCTCGAAGACCTTGGCGATCCGCTCGCCCAGCAGCGGCGTCAGGCTCGCCGGCTTGAGGACGACGCCGTTGCCGGCCATCAGCGCGATCGCGACCTCGCCGAAAGGGATCGACCAGGGGTAGTTCCAGGGGGCGATCACGCCGACGACGCCGATCGGCTCGTAGCTGAAGCGGCCTTTCTTGGAGAGCGTGAAGGCCTGCGTCATCGGCACCTTCTCGTCGGCGAGGATCTTCGGACCCTCCTTCGCGCACCAGTGCAGCGCGTCGACGGTCGGCAGCAGCTCCATCGTGTAGCTCTCGGCCCGCGGCTTCCCCTGCTCCCTCGTCAGCAGCTCGGCGATCTCGTCGATGTCGTCGAGGAGAGCGTCGGCGGCGCGCTTCATGTAGCTGGCGCGCGTCTTCGTCGGTAGCTCCGCCCAGGCGGGCTGAATCCGCGCCACGTCGTCGACCACGCCCTGCACTTCCTCCGGCACGATCGTCGGCACCGAGCCGACCATCTCACCGGTCGCCGGGTTGAACGACTCCAGGGTCGAGGTGGACAGGGCTGCTGGTTTCTGTTCGGTGGTCGCCATTGGTCGATTGTACGGCGGTTTTTGGGAGGGGATAGGGGGAGGGGTCGGCGGACAACTGCGGGGAGGGTCCGGCGACCCCTCCCCCTATCCCCTCATAATCCGCCCAGGTGGACGAGCAGCTCTTCGACACGAGTGAAGAAGCGCCCGGCGGGGAGGAAAAGCTGTCGAGGGACGCTCCTCTGGCGGTGCGGATGCGGCCTCGTTCGCTTGGTGAGGTGGTTGGGCAGGGGCATGTGCTTGGAGAGGGGTCGGCTTTGCGGGGTGCGATCGAGTCTGGGAAGCCGCACAGCGCGATTCTTTATGGGCCGCCGGGGGCGGGGAAGACGACGTTGGCTCGGATTGCTGCGGCGGGGGCGCAGGGGGCCTTTGAGGAGGAGTCGGCGGTGAACGCCGGCAAAGCTGAGATCCGGGCGGTGATCGAGCGGGCGCGGGAGCGGCGGCGGGGTAGCGGGCGGCCGACGATCTTGTTTCTCGACGAGATCCATCGCTTCAACAAGGCCCAGCAGGACGCACTGCTGCCGGCGGTCGAGGACGGGACCCTGACCCTGATCGGGGCGACGACCGAGAACCCCTACTTCGAGGTCAACTCGGCCCTGCTCTCGCGGGCTCAGGTCTACGAGCTGCGCCCCCTGGAGCCGGCGCAGGTGGAAGAGGTGCTGCGGCGGGCGCTGGGCGACCCCGAGCGGGGGATCGCCGACCCGCCGGCGGTGACGGACGAGGCGATCGAGATGCTGGCCCTGCGCAGCGGCGGCGATGCGCGGGTGGCGCTCTCGGCGCTGGAGCGGGCGGTCGAACGCGTAGCCGACATTGACCACAGTGGGGTGGGGTCAAAGTCGGCCACGGTCGACGTCGCCGCGGTCGAAGACGCGCTGCAGCGCAAGGTGATCGACTACGACCGCCAGGGGGATCGCCACTACGACTTCGTCTCGGCCTGGATCAAGGCGACCCGGGGCTCCGACGTCGACGCCTCGCTCTACTACCTGGCGGTGATGATCGAGGGCGGCGAGGACCCGCGCTTCATCGCCCGCCGCATGGTCATCCTCGCTTCCGAGGACGTCGGCAACGCTGATCCCCAGGCGCTCCTCGTCGCCGACGCTGCGGCGCGGGCGGTCGACCGCGTTGGCCTCCCCGAGTGCGCGCTCAACCTCGCCCAGGCCGCCGTCTACCTCGCCCTCGCCCCGAAGTCGAACGCCTCCTACAAGGGCCTCTCGGCCGCCCGGGCGGAGGTCCGCGCCAACGGCGCCAAGACGCCTCCCGACTACCTGCGCGACGCCCATTACCCGGGCGCCGCCGCGCTCGGCCGCGGCGAGGGCTACCGCTACGCGCACGACGAACCCGACGGGGTCAGCGACCAGCCGCTGCTGCCGCCGGAGTTGCGCGGGCGGCGCTTCTACGAGCCGACCGACCGGGGCTTCGAGGCCGAGCTCGGGGAGCGCCTGGCGGCCTTTAGGAAGAAATTAGACAACTTGTAAAACCGGGGGCGCAACTTCCAGGTCCATGTGGGGTTTCGATAAGCGGCTCACCAAGCTAAGCCAGGGAGAGCCGACAGCCCGGCCGGAGACCTGGACTGGGGGCTCCGGTCGGGTGGTTGAAATAGGGGGGAATGAGGGCGTCGAGTGGACTGGGCTCGACGCCCTCTCACTTGCCGGTCAGGGGCATCGCTTATCTTGGGCGCATGGCCTCTGAGAAGAGCGAGAAGCTCCGCCTCGGCGGGATGGCCCTGCGCAACGGGCTGCTGATCCACGGACCGACCCACTGGGCCGCCGCGGTCCGCAAGCGCGACGGCGGCATCGAAGTGGGCTCCGAGCGAAAGCCCGAGTTGGCTCCCGGCCTCGTCGCCAAAGTTCCCGGTCTGCGTGGCCCCCTGAAACTTGCCGAGGCGCTGGCGGTGCTGCCGCTGGCGCGCCGGCGACTGCCCTCGGCGCGGCTGCCGTTCGAGGACCCGCGCGTCCTCGCCGCCGCCGGGGCGACGATCCTCGCCACCTCGCTGCTGCGCAAGCGCGCCCCGGCCACCGCCCTGCGCGAGGGGATCGTGCAGGCGATCGGGGTGGTGCCGGCGCTGGTCGCCCTCGGCGACCGCGACCTCGCCGCCTACCACGGCGCCGAGCACAAGACGATTGCCGCCTACGAGCGCGGGGTGGTCGAGGACGTCGCCTCGGTCCCGAAAGAGCACGACCGCTGCGGCTCCAACCTGATCGTGCCGATGATGCTGCTCTCCGCCGGCGGCACCGTCCTGCTCGAGCGGCTGGTCGCGAACCCGAGCTCGGCGGCCCGCGCCGGCGTCGGCCTCGGCGGCGCCTCGATCGCGGTCGAGATGTTCGCCTGGAGCGATCGCCACCACGGCGACCCGCTGGCCGAGGCCTTCCACGCGCCCGGCCGCGAGATCCAGCGCCACTGGGCGACGAAGGAGCCGACGCCCGAGCAGCTCGAGGTCGCGGTCGCGGCGCTGGAGGAGATCCTCCAGGCCGAGGCCGCATAGACTTCGCCGCCTTGTTCGGAAGGATCGACCACATCGGAGTCGCCGTCGAGGACATCGACGCCGCGATCGAGCTCTACCGCGACAGTTTCGGGATGGAGCTCGCCCACCGTGAGACGGTGGAGTCCCAAGGGGTCGAGGCGGTCCTGCTCGACGTCGGCGACGGCCACGTCGAGCTGCTGGCGCCGCTCGGCCCCGACACCCCCGTCGGCAAGTACATGGCCAGGAACGGTGCCGGCCTGCACCACGTCGCCTACGCGGTCGATGACATCGACGCGACGCTGGAGAAGATCGCCGCCGCCGGCGTACAGCTGATCGACTCGGAGCCGCGGACCGGCATCCGCGACAGCCGCGTCGCCTTCCTTCACCCCCGCTCCACCGGCGGGGTCCTGACCGAGATCGTCGAACCCGCGGGAGGTCACTGATGGCGGATGCGCAGAGAGTCGAGATCGGCTTCGAGGGCGGCCAGGTGATCTCCACCCGGCTCGGCGAAGCGGACCTGAAGGACCTGCGCTCCCGGCTCGAGCAGGGCGGCTGGTTCGACCTCCACACCGAGGAAGGGACGATCGCCCTCTACCTCGGCAAGGTCCAGTTCGTCCGGGTCGAGTCCGGCGAGCACCGCGTCGGCTTCGGCGGCTAGGAGCTTTCGATGAGGCCACGGCATCTGCTCGGAGCAGCTGCCGCGGCGACCGTGGGGGCGGCGCTGTGGTGGCGCAAGAACCCCTCCGCCTGCCCTTACGGCCAGCGCTTCTGGGTCGAAGCGCCGCACCCGATCATCACCCGCGATCGCCTGCGCTCGGTGCTGCGTCCGCAGCCGGGCGAGCACCTGCTGGAGATCGGCGTCGGCACCGGCTACTACAGCCTCGA
>Ga0068868_100004233_pt1 | contig 10038 bp, 7 predicted proteins | sample KBSMisM42_FD_64660 | JGI IMG/M metagenome (GOLD analysis project Ga0068868, IMG submission 64660) | Miscanthus rhizosphere microbial communities from Kellogg Biological Station, Michigan, USA - KBS Miscanthus M4-2 | ecosystem: Host-associated > Plants > Roots > Rhizosphere > Soil ...
GGACTCTTCTTCGCCGCGGACGACGGCGAGCACGGGCTCGAGCTCTGGGCGAGCGACGGCACGCCGGAGGGGACGCGGCTCGTCCGCGACGTCACCCCGGGCCTGGCGTCGTCGTCGCCGGCCTCGCTCGCCGCGGTCGGAGACCGGATCCTCTTCGCGGCAGACGACGGAGAGCACGGGATCGAGCCGTGGGTCAGCGACGGGACGGAGGACGGAACGCGGCTCCTCGAGGACGTCTCCCCCGGGACGACGTCGTCGCGCCCCGGTCAGTTCCTGGCAGCCGGATCGGTCGTGTACTTCCGGGCGACCGACGAGGAGGCGGGGGCGCAGCTCTGGTCGATCCCGGCGGCGGCGCTCGAGCCGAGGCCGGGCGAACGCCCGCGCACTCCGCGTGTCGCGCCGCCCAGGGAGTAGCGAGCTCCGAGCCTCCGGATCCGCTCCGGACCTCGCGTGTAAAGAACCCGCCAAGGACGGCTTAGCCTTTGATGAGTTCGACGGCGAGCATGGACGGGGGCTCTGGAGGAGCGACGGGACCGCCGACGGGACCATCCTCCTGCAGGACGTCGCCTCCGGCCTGGCCTCGTCCGCGCCGCAGGGTCTGACGCAGGTGGGAGACGTCGTCTACTTCCAGGCCACGGATGACGCCGGCCCGCAGCTCTGGGCTCTTCCGGTGGACCGCACCCCCTCGACGGCGCCGCGGTCCGGCGGGCAGAGAAAGTCGCCTCGGGGGGACTAGATTGACGTATTAGCGGAGGCTAATACGTCGGCGGAGGCGCTCGCGGACGGGGTCTCCCCCTCACCCACTTCCTCTCCCCCTCCGGGGGAGAGGTGTTTGCTCGTTACCGGAACTGGAACTCACTCACCAGTCACCTGGTGACAAGCATCAGGCCAGCTTCCTGAGCCTCCGCATCCGCTCCTTCAGCTCGCGCTTCTCCTCGGGGCCCGGTTCGACGCCGCCGAACGCGCTGGCCGTGTAGATCGCGACGACGGCTCGCGCGTCGCCGGCGCCGGGCGGGACCTCGCGGCCGAAGAGCCGCGCGACCTCTTCGGGGGGAACCGAGTCGGGGACGATCCCGCGGCGCTTGGCGAGCATGCGCCGCAGCGCGAGGTACGCCCGCGCGGCGGGGCCCGCCCGACGAGTGCCGGAGCTTCCGCCGCGCCTTCGGCGCGCCAGCAGGTACGCCAGCCCCGCCATGACCAGCAACAGGCCGACGTTCTGCGCCGTGACCAGCTCCGCCGCGGCCGACCGCCAGCCCGTCAGCGAGCTCGCCGCCTCCGAGATCTGTTCCCGGACGGTCTCCGCCGCGCCCGCCTGGTCGGCCGAGTCGAAGCCGAGTACGCGCCGGTCGTAGAAGAACTCGATCTCCTTGCCGAGCGAGGCGAGGCGCGACAGCAGCGAGAACGACCGGAGCACGGGAGGAACTCCCGAGGGCGGCGTGGGATCGAGGACCTGGAAGCCGGTGCCGTCGAGGTCGGCCTCGACCCACGCGTGCAGGTTGTCCGCGCGCACCAGGATCGTGCGCGCGAAGAGTCCCTCCTCCCCGCCGTACGACCCCGTCACCAGCCGCGCCGGCACGCCCCGCGCCGCGAGCATCATCGCCGCCGCGGACGCGAAGTATTCGCAGTGGCCGGCCTTCGACCGCTTCAGGAAATGCGCGATCGGATCGCCCTTCGCGCGCGGCGGGTCGAGCGTGTAGACGAAGTCCTTGAGGAGGTGCTGCTCGATGCGGCGGTAGATCGCCTTCGGATCGGAGAGGTCGCCGGTCAGGGAGAGGGCGTACTCCTGGACCTCGCGCGGGACGTCGGCCGCCGAGATCCCGCCGCGTCCCGCCACGCGCGCGGGCCGGCGGGTCACGTCCACCTCGTAACGCACGGGTCCCCGGCCGGAGATCTGCATGACGCCGTCGCTGCGCTCGACCGCGCGGCCCCGGTCGAGCCGGATGGCCGAGGTCCCGTACGGCAGGAACAGGAACCCGCGGCCGATCGCATTCAGCTCCACGGTCATCACGGCCGAAAGGGCGCCTCCCCCGGCGAACGCGGAGCGGGTTCCGCGGCGGGGGCCGGAGCCCGGCTCGCGGAGCCAGACGCCCTCCTGGTAGCGGGTGAAGTCCGCCTCGCGCAGCCGGAGGGAGTCGCCCGCCGGCAGCGCCGGCCGCGCGGCGAGCCTCAGGATCACGCGGTCGCTGCGCTTCGCCGCGCCGAAGGACTCCAGGTCGACGCGATCCGACGTCTGCGCCTGCGCGAACGCGTCCTCGAGGCGCACCGGCGCGACCGCGAACGGGCCGTGCAGGCGAGGCAGCGCGAAGAACAGCGGGACCGTGCACGCCGCGGCCCCGACGATGGCGACCGCCGACATGCCCGCCGTCGGGACGCTCGCGAGCACGCGGTCGGGGGGCGCATCCGAGAAGTCGGCGAGCACGGCCAGGCGGCCCAGCGTGCGGAAGCCGAGCCACGCCATCGCCGCGAAGTAGACGAGCGACGACACGTGCGTCGACGACGACGCGGAGGCGAGCGTGAGGAGGAAGATCACGAGCAGCGCGAGCCTCGCCTCGCTGGGACGCTTGAGCGACGCGAGCTTGGCGATGGCGGTGAACAGCAGGAGGTGCGACACGGACCGCAGCAGCCCGAGGCGAAGCGTCGCCATCTCGAATCCGAGCCAGCCGAGGTAACCGAGCCCCAGCACGTTGAGCCATCCATCCGAGACCCGAACGGGCCGCTCCACCCGCGCCCGGTACCAGAGGTAGAGGAGGATCAGCTCATAGAGGAGGATCGCGGAGCGGCTCGAGCCGTGCGTCCAGAGGAGCGGCAGCGGGGCGAGGAACGCGGACGGCGCGAGCGCGAGCAGATACGCCCGGGACAACCCGGGCGGCATGGATTTTTGGCCCATTACGAGACGAACCACCGCACGTCCCCCCGACGCATGGACGGAAACGGTTGCGCGGTCGTCGTGGGCACCGGCTCGAGCCTCGCCAGCGCCTCCAGGATCCGCAGCCTCTGGCTGCGGCCGCCGCGCGCGGCGACCTTGACGCCCCGCGCGTGGAACCCGACCTCGGCGCCCCGGGAGAGGAGCAGGAGCGCCTGTCCCGCGCAGCGCGCCACCGCTCGCTCGAAGCGTTCCAGCGCGGCGGAGTCGACCGGGAACGTCACGGCGTTGTCGACCGCCAGGAACACGGCTCGGTCGCGCTCGGCCTCGCGCTCGCGCACGATCCACCGGCGCATGCGCGCCGACTGCTTCCAGTGGAGGTCCCGCGGATCGTCGCCGGGTGAGAACTCGCGCAGGGTGCGCAGGTCGGTGCCGCCGCCGCGCGAGCGGGGGTGCGGCCGCCCGCCGCGGGCGTCCTCGGGCGGAACTTCGGGAACCGCGTTCGCCTCGGGCAGCGGGTAGACGACGATCTCGCGCGCGAGCTCGGCGCGCCGGTACTTTCGGAAGAGGCCGAGCGGAAACCGGGACAGGAGCCCGGCGTCGACGTCGCGGTAGACCCCGCGGCGCGGGAACTTCCCCTCCACCACGACCTCGCGGCTCTCGCCCGGAGCGAGAGGGTCGATCCAGAGCGGACCGGGCAACGCCTCGTGCAGGAAGAAGAGGGACTGCGCGGTGCCCGCCTTCATGCGGTTCTGGAACCTGAGCTTCAGCCAGGCGGGCCGCGTCGCGACGACCTCGCCGACGGTCTCGATCTCGCACCGGACGGCTCGGACGTTGCGTCGCGAGAGGACGCCGGAGACGACCATCGCGGCCAGCATTCCCGCGAGGACGAGGTAGAGCCCGTTGTTGCCGGTGTTCGTCGCGGCGATCGCGACGACGAGGCACATGAGGATGTAGCCGAGTCCGAAGTTGGTGATGCGGATTTCCCAGTCGGGGATGAGGCGGGTCATGGGTCGGGTGCTGAATGTCGGGTGTCAGGCGTTCCGTGTGAGGTGATGTCGAGGCCCCGGTTCGTTCCCCGGCGCCGGACGCCCACCGCCTGTCACCTTGTTCAAACCGGCACCGCCACCTGGCCGAGGATCCGCCGGACGATCTCGCGCTCGCGGCCGCCGGCGCCGAAGCCGTCGGAGGAGACCGACAGGATCCGGTGCGCGAGGACGGCCTCCGCGACCGCCTGCGCGTCGTCCGGCGTCGCGTAGGGGCGGCCGTGGAGGAGCGCGTATGCCTGGGTCGCGCGAAAGAGCGCCTGGGCGCCGCGGGTCGAGACGGGCAGGCGCAGCTCGGCCGTCTGGCGCGTCGCCTTGACGAGCGCGTGCAGGTAGTCGAGGAGCGCGTCGGACACGGTCACCCTCTCGGTCTCGTCCTGCAGTGCGAGGACCTGGGCCGGCGAGAGGACGGATGGGATCGCCTGGAGCACGCGCTCGGTGCCGCCCCGCCGCAGCAGCATCTTCTCCTCGTCGGCCGCCGGATAGCCGAGCGACAGGCGCAGGAAGAATCGATCCATCTGCGACTCCGGGAGAGGGTACGTGCCGAGGTACTCGACGGGGTTCTGCGTCGCGACGACCATGAAGGGCTCGGGCAGCGGACGGCGCTCCGACTCGACGGTCACCGCGGACTCGTTCATCGCCTCGAGCAACGCGGACTGCGTCTTGGGCGTGGCCCGGTTGATCTCGTCCGCGAGGACGATGTGCGCGAAGATCGGCCCGGGGTGGAACTCGAACCGGTCGCTTCCGGAATGGAACACCGAGATGCCGATGACGTCCGCCGGGAGCGTGTCGCTCGTGAACTGGATACGACGGAAGTCGAGCGCGAGGCTCCGTCCCAGGGCGCGGGCGAGCGTCGTCTTCCCGACGCCGGGCACGTCCTCGATCAGGACGTGGCCGCGCGCGAGCAGCGCGGTGAGCAGCAGGTCGACCGCCCTCGGCTCGCCTCGATAGGCGAGCCCCACGTTCTCGCGCAGCTTCGACAGCGAGGTCGACGGAGGCGAGGTCTTGGTCTCGGTCACGAGGATGTTCCCTTCCCGGCGCCCGCTCCGGCCAGCGCCGCCACGGCCGACCGGAGCTCGCCCTCGCGGTCGAGCGGCAGGACGAGCGTTCCGTCCCGGCCGACGACGATCGCGGTGTCCCGAACTCCGGGCGCGAGGACGGGACCGGGGGCGACGACGAGATTGCCGGCGCCGTCCGCCCCTCGCAGGTCCCGGACCGAGCGCCACGTGCCGACGTCGCTCCAGCCGGCGTCGAGGGGCACCGCCCGGACGTTCTCCGCCTTTTCGACGAGCGCGAAGTCGATCGAGATGTTCGGAAGGGCCTCGTAGTCCGCGCGCGACCCGGTGGCGACGAACCGCTCGACGCCGGCCACGAGCCCGGCGTCCACGCGGCTCGCCTCCGCCAGCAGCCGGGACGGCCGGAAGACGAAGATGCCCGCGTTCCAGAAGTGCCGGCCGTCCGAGACCCACTCTCTCGCGCGCGCGAGGTCCGGCTTCTCCGTGAACCGGGTCACGCGATCGCCGGCCAGCTCGACGTAGCCGAAGTCGGGCTCCGCGCGGGTCGGGACGACCGCGAGGATCGCGAGGGAGGCGGAGTCGGCGAGACGCCCCGCCGCGGAAAGCGCCGCTCGGAAGGTCTCGTCGTCGCTCACCGTCTGGTCGGAGGGGATCGACGCGGTGACCGGATCGCCGTCGTCTCGGAACCGCACCGCGGCCGCGAGAAGCGCCGGGCCGGAGTTACGGCGCGCGGGCTCCCCGAGGATGCGCGCGGCGGGCAGAGCCGGCAGCTCGCGCCGCACCAGGTCGACGTGGCGCTCGGACGTCGCGGCCCACACGTCCTCCGACAGCGGCGCGACGCGATCCCACGTCTCGGCGAGCAGGCTCCTGTCCGACAGGATCGGAAGGAATTGCTTCGGCCGGTCCTCGGTCGAGAGGGGCCACAGCCGGGTGCCGGAGCCTCCCGCCATCAGCAGGATGCGAATCGCCGTCACGCTCGGCCCCCGCGGAAACCCCTCATCTCCATTCCACTCCCAGCATCTCCACCTCGGGCAAAAGGGTAACCCGGAACCTCGCGGAGACCTCGTCGCGCATGCGGCGCATGAGCGTCAGAACGTCCGCCGCGCGGGCGCCGCCTGTGTTCACGATCACATTCGCGTGCCGCGCCGAGATCATCGCCCCGCCTTCCCGCTCTCCCTTCAGGCCGCAGGCCTCGATGAGACGCCCGGCGTAGTCCCCCTCGGGATTCTTGAAGACGCTGCCGGCGTTGGGCTCCGAGGGCAGCGCGCCGCGTCGCTTGTCGGCGACGCTCTTCGTGCGGGAATCGATCTCGGCGCGAGGCGCGGGCTTCAGCCGAAGCACCGCCTCGCTGACGATCTCGCGGCTCTCGATCAGTTGCGACCAGCGGTAGCCATGCCGGATCTCGGACGCCGCCGCCTGGCGCCGCTCTCCCGCCCTCGACACCAGCCGGACCGACTCGAGCACGTCGAAGATCTCGCCGCCGTAGGCGCCCGCGTTGATGCGAACCGCGCCCCCGATCGAGGAGGGAATTCCGGAGATCGCCTCGATTCCGGAGAGTCCGGCGCGCCCCGCCGCCGCGCAAACGCCGCCGAGCGCGGCGCCCCCGCCGGCGGCGACCCTCTCCCCATCGACCGTCACCTTCAGGAAGTCGCCCTCCAGCCTCAGTACGTAGCCGGGGAACCCGTCGTCGGCGACGAGGATGTTCGAGCCCATCCCGAGGAGCGCGAGCGGGAGGCCGTCCGCCGCCGCGGCGGCGAGCGCCGACGCCAGGCCGGCCTCGCTCCGGACGCGGCAGAAGTAGCGCGCCGGGCCTCCGATCCGCCACGTCGTGTGGCGCGACAGCGGCTCGTTCTCGAGAACGATCCCGTCCCCGTCCGCGATCCGGAGGCGAGCGGGCGGGCCTAGATCCATCCGGCCAGTCCCGCGGCCCACCCGAGCACGGCCAGCAGAACGCCGGCGAGGATCCCCGCGGCGACGTCGTCCATCACCACTCCCCAGCCGCCCGGAAGGTCCTGCACGCGATGGATCGGACCGGGCTTCACGACGTCGAAGAGGCGGAAGAGGACGAATGCGGTCAGCCACGGCCACGGCCACGCGAGCGCTCCGCGGCCCGAGAAAGCCGGCACGAGGGGGATCGCGGCACACGCCAGGACCTGCCCGGCGACCTCGTCGATCACGATGCAGCCCGGGTCCTTCGAAGCGAGCGCCCGGCAGATCGGCGCCGACACGGCGACCCCGACGGCCGCGATCGCGAGCCCGGACATCAAGAGTCCGACCGGCGTGCCTAAGATGCCTCCGTGATCGCGAAGAAGCCAGGCGATGACGAGCCCGACGACCGAGCCGGCGGTTCCCGGCGCCACGGGCGAGAGGCCGGAACCGAATCCGGTCGCGACGAAGGCGGCGAACGGATTCGCGGAGAAAGCGCGGCGTGCGTCCGACATTGACACCGGGTCGTGTCGGAGCGAAGATCGATTGGTCCTCATCGCGTCCTGCAGCGCCGCAACCGGAGTCTATAATCGCGCGGAACGCGCGGAATTTTCCCTCGATCGAGAAAGGTGAGGACATGTCCAGCGTGAAATCCAGTGAGAAGTGGCGCGCCGTCGAGACGGCGCTGACTCAGATCGAGCGTCAGTTCGGCAAGGGCTCGATCATGCGACTCGGCGAGCGGCCGGAGCAGGCGATCGCGGTCATTCCGACCGGATCGCTGGCGGTGGACGCCGCGCTCGGCGTCGGCGGCATCCCGCGCGGCCGCGTCGTGGAGATCTTCGGCCCGGAGTCGTCGGGCAAGACGACCCTGTCGCTCCAGATCATCGCCCAGGCGCAGAAGACCGGCGGGCTCGCGGCGTTCATCGACGCGGAGCACGCCCTCGACGCGGACTACGCGAAGAAACTGGGCGTCGACACGGACAACCTCCTCGTGTCGCAGCCCGACAACGGCGAGCAGGCTCTCGAGATCGGCGAGATGCTCATCCGCTCCGGCGCCATCGACGTGATCGTCGTCGACTCGGTCGCCGCGCTCGTGCCGAAGGCCGAGATCGAGGGCGAGATGGGCGAGGCGCAGATGGGCCTCCAGGCGCGGCTCATGTCGCAGGCGCTGCGCAAGCTGACGGCCATCGTGTCGAAGTCGCGCACCAGCCTGATCTTCATCAACCAGATCCGCGAGAAGATCGGCGTGATGTTCGGCAACCCGGAGACGACCACGGGCGGCCGGGCGCTCAAGTTCTATTCCTCGATCCGGATCGACATCCGCCGCATCGCGTCGCTGAAAGACGGCGAGACGGTGGTCGGCTCGCGCACGAAGGTCAAGATCGTCAAGAACAAGGTCGCCTCGCCGTTCCGGCAGGCGGAGTTCGACATCAACTACGGCGAGGGAATCTCGCGATCCGGCGAGCTGATCGACATGGGCATCGAGGCCAAGCTCATCGAGAAGTCGGGCGCGTGGCTCTCGTACGGCGACCTGCGCATCGGCCAGGGCCGCGAGAACTCGAAGCAGTTCCTGAAGGAGAACCCGGAGCTCGCCGCCGAGATCGAGCGCAAGCTGCGCCAGAGCCTCGGCCTCGCTCCGGCCGAGCCGGCGGCCGCCGCGGCTCCGGCGCCGCCTCCCGCCGCGCTCGCGGAGGCGACCCGGGAGAAGGAGAAGGTCCGGAAGTAGAGCCCGGCGCTTTCCCCTTGTCATCCCGAGGAGCGGCGCGACGAGGGACCCCTTTCGCCGCCGCGCTCCTTCGTGTTTACGCAGTGCGCGCACAAAACGGGTCCCTCGCTGCGCTCGGGATGACCGGGAAGGAGTTGCGCGCCTCCTCGACGTCCGAGCCCGCCCGGGAACATCTTCATAGATACTCCCGTTGCCCATGACGATGCGACGAGCGTTCGGCGCTCGCTTCCTGGCGAGCGCCTTTCTTTTGTGTGGGGCGGCGGGCTCGATGCCGCTCGCCGCGGCGGAGCGCCTCCGCCTCGCGGCCGCGCGCCCCGACGGCGGCTGCCCGGTCGCGACCGGGCCGGAGGCGGTCCTCGGAATCGCACGCCTCGCCGCGGACACGGCTCCGCCTGTCGATGGGTCGTCGTGCCTCCTCGTCGTCCGCGTCGACGGCCTGGACGACGCGGCGCTGGAGAGCGCCTCGCAGCGTCTCAACGAGGCGAAGGGCGCGGCGGCGACGATCCTCGCGATCCCGGCGTCCGAGGACGCGGAACGCTTCGCCTATGCGGTGAAGCGCCTCGCGTCCGTGGCGCGCTCCGCCTCTCCCGACGGACGGATCGCGCTCGATACGCCGGAGAAGCTCGCGGGAGACCTCGCCGAGCAGCTCTCCCCCTACGACGACGCCCTCATCGTCCGGCCGGGAGATCCGAATCCCCCGCCGCCGGACACCGAGCAGAGGCTGTGGGTCCTGACGGGCGCCGGCCCCGGATCCCCGGCGGACGCCGTGATCGCCGCGCTGGCGCGGTTCCCGCGCGCGGAGCTCGTCGCGGTCGAAGGGGGCGACGCGCCGCTCGACGACGCCGGCCTCGCCGCCCTGTCGCGGCTCCAGCGTTACTTCACGGGCGACGTCTCGGCCGATCCGACGGCGACCTCCGTCCGCCGCGCGGACGGGAGCGCGGCGACGGCGGTCCGGTACTTCGATGGGAAGACCTTCACCCCGATCCTCCTCCTGCCGAACGATCCCGCCGGGAAGGTCGCGGTCGAGCTCTCGGGAGGTCCCTACGACCGCGCCTCGGTCGAGAACCTGTCGAGCGGCGCGAAACGCGACTTCCCCGTGGCGGGCGCCCGCTCGCTGACGCTGGACGCGTCGCAGGGCGCCCTGGCCGTCGTCCTGCACCCCGCCTCGCGCGGAGGAACCGAGACGCGGACGGCGGTGAACGTCGGCGCGACGCGGGGGCTCACCGCGGACGAGATCATCGCCCGGGAGCGCGCCTGGGACGCCGGACAGCGCGAGAAGGTCCCGTCCTACATCGCGAAGGTGAACACTTCACTGCGCTTCCGGATCGCGGAGCTCTCCGATTCGCTCGACCTGACGATCCTGGGCCCCTACTTCTACGAGCGCGGCCGGCCGAGCGACTGGGTCTGGGAGGAGTTCTTCCTGAACGGCGTGAAGTGGAAGGGACGCACGATCCCGAAGCT
>Ga0068868_100004234_pt1 | contig 10038 bp, 5 predicted proteins | sample KBSMisM42_FD_64660 | JGI IMG/M metagenome (GOLD analysis project Ga0068868, IMG submission 64660) | Miscanthus rhizosphere microbial communities from Kellogg Biological Station, Michigan, USA - KBS Miscanthus M4-2 | ecosystem: Host-associated > Plants > Roots > Rhizosphere > Soil ...
TTGTGCCTCGGCGCGGCAATGGCGTTCTGCGGCGCGCATTTCGCGTTGCGCAAGGCCTGAGCGAACACTGTCTTCGAGCGAAAGCATGCCCCTAGGCGGTCAGGCGCTGCCGCGGCTGCGTCAGCATGTTCTCGACGTCGGCGGCAGGACGCGGGCGGCTGAACAGATAGCCTTGCGCCTGCGTGCAACCCTCCTGGCGCAACAGATCGAATTGCGCATCGGTCTCGACACCTTCAGCCGTGGTGACGATGCCGAGGCTCTTGCCGAGGCCGGTCACCGCCCGGACGATCGCCATCGAATCGTCGCGCGTCGCCAGTTCGCTCACGAACGAACGGTCGATCTTGATCTTGTCGAACGGGAAGCTGCGCAGGTAGCTCAGCGACGAATATCCCGTTCCGAAATCGTCGAGCGAGATCCTGACGCCAAAGCCGCGAAGCTCGTGCAGCACCGCCAGCGTCGCCTCGCTGTTCTGCAGCAGCACCGATTCCGTTATCTCCAGTTCGAGCCGATGCGCCGGAAGGCCGGAGGCCTTCAATGCATCCTTCACCGACGACACCAGGTCGAGATTCTTGAACTGCACCGGCGAGAGATTGACGGCGACGCCGACGTCCTGCGACCATTGGGCCGCGTCCATACAGGCCTGGCGCAATACCCAGTCGCCGATCGGCACGATCAGGCCGGTTTCTTCCGCCAGCGGAATGAAGTTGACCGGGGAGATCATGCCGCGCAGTGAGTGGTTCCAGCGCACGAGCGCCTCGAAAGCAACAACGACGTCCCTGGCGACGTCGCGGATCGGCTGGTAATAGACTTCGAACTCTCCGCGGTGCAGCGCGGCGCGCAAGTCGAGTTCCAGCAGCCGCCGGGCCTGCGCGCGCGCGTCCATTCCGGTCTCGAAGAAGCGGTAGGTACCGCGGCCGTCCTCCTTGGCGCGGTAGAGCGCAAGATCAGCCTTCTTCAGCAGTTCGTCGGGGTTCTTGCCGTCCTCGGGCGCCAGCGAAATGCCGATACTGACCCCGATGACGAGCTGGTGACCGGCGATCTCGTAGGGCGCTGAAATCTTCTCGACCACTTGGCTGGCGAGCATGGCGACGGCGGACGGCTCGCAATCGCTGCAGAACTGCACGATCGCGAATTCGTCGCCGCCGAGCCGCGCCACCGTGTCGTGCTCCGTCACGCATTCGCCGAGACGACGGGCGACCTCCTTCAGCAGCGCGTCGCCGACCGGATGACCAAGTGAATCGTTGATGTCCTTGAAGTGATCGAGATCGAGACACAGCACCGCAAGCTGATCGCTGCGCTTGACAAGCCGCAACGCCTTTTCGAGTTGCTCGCGGAACAGCGTCCGGTTCGGCAGATTGGTCAGCGCGTCATGGCGCGCCATGTGCGAGATCTGTTCCTGAGCCGCCTGCCATTCGGTGATGTCCTCGAAGGTGGCGACCCATCCGCCGCCCTTCATGGGCTGATCGACCACGCGGAGCGAACGTCCGTTGCGACCCAACGTCTTGGTCACGGTCTTGCCGGCTCTCGCATCCGCTACCACCGCCGCGAAGAACTCTTCGGGATCGCCGTCCCACTCGCCGACCGCTTTCACTTCGCGCAGAACGTCGATCAGCAAGCGGCCCTGAAGCGGCATGCCGGTCCTGTCCATGAGGTCGACATAGCGCTGGTTGAACAGGAGGATGCGGCCCTCCGCATCGAACATGCAAAGTCCTTGCGACATGTTGTCGATTGCTGAATCGAGCAGGATCTTCTGCTGATGAAGTGCGCCCTTTGCGGCGCGATCGAACATGGCCGCCAGCAGCGATATGCCAAGGATGGCAAAGGCGCCGATCGAGGTCAGAAACGAAAGCGCGGCCGGAGAAACCGTTAACGCATCGGAGCCGAGCGTCGGATCGGGAACCAGCGTGACGGCGCCCATGGCCGTGAAATGATGTGAAACGATTGCGACCGTCAGCAGGCCGCCAGCGGCCAGCGTATGAACAGAATCGTCGCGGCGCACGGCGACGAGCATTGCAAGGGCAGCGAATACGCTTCCAAGAACGATCGAGGCCGAAACGATGCCGGGAGACCACACGATGAAGGCCGGAAGCTCGACTGCCGCCATGCCGGTGTAGTGCATCGCTGCAACGCCTGCGCCGATGACGGCGCCGCCGATCGCAACCACCAATCGCCGTGCGCTCAACAGCGCGATGCACAGGCCGATGGCAACAATGGCTATCGCGAAAACCAGCGACAGCAGGGTGACGGGGATGTTGTATCCGGCGCTGCCGCCAGGACCGTAAGCCAGCATCGCGACGAAATGGGTAGCCCAGATTCCGCAGCCGCCGACAGCCGCGTCGAGGCAGATCCAGATCGCGCACGTTCGGCCATGCGAGGCCCTGGCACGATGAAACAGGCTGATGGCAACCGCGCTGGCAAACGTGCAAATGGAGCCTGCCAGCAAAACCAGGCGCCAGTCATGCTCGGTGACGAGGCAATTCAGGACTTGGTACATTACAGACCCCTCAGTGGGCCTGTAATTGCGGTTTCATTGGTATATTTTGGGGTAACCACCGCGGTTCAGTTGTGCGGATGGTGAACAAAATGCTTCCGGAGGCGCTGGCGGAGACGGTCTTGTTGCTTGCGCGCTATCCGGAAATGCCGGGAACCAGTTCGCCGCCGGTCTCGACCTTGAGCGAGGAGCCGGCAAAATCGCTTCCGATCGGCTGGTAGCGGCCGCCGAGATGCTTGGCGAGGAACGCCTCCGTCACCCCGTAGAAGGCAAGCCGGTTCTCCGGCCGCACGAAACCATGTCCCTCGTCGGGAAACGTGATGTAGGTGACGGGCACGCCGCGCTGCTTGAGGGCGGTCACCATCTGCTCGGATTCCGCGGCGACCACCCGGACGTCCCGCATCCCTTGTGCGATCAGAATCGGCTTGGTCGCGCGATCAAGATGGTTGATCGGCGAGCGCTCGGCAAGAAAGGCGCGACCGGCCTCGGTGGCCGGATCGCCGAGGCGGTTTTTCCAGACGCTGAACCACGGTCCCCAATAGGGCGGAATGGTCGCCATGAAGGTGATGAGATTGGAAATTCCGAAGAGATCGACGATGCAGGCGAACACTTCGGGCGTCTTGGTCGCCGCTATCAACGCGGAATAACCGCCATAGCTGCCACCAAAGAAGCCGACACGCTTCGGATCGGCAACGCCCTGCGCCACCGCCCAATCGACCGCATCGATCAGGTCGTCATGCATCCGCCCGCCCCATTCGCGGTCGGCGGCCTTGATGAACGCCTTGCCGAAACCGGTCGAGCCCCGGTAGTTGACGCTCAACACCGCATAGCCGCGGTTGGCGAGCCATTGATGGGTCGAATTGAAGCCCCAGACGTCTCGCGCATAGGGACCGCCGTGGATCACCAGCACCAGCGGCATCCGGCCGCTTGCGGCTTCCGCCGCAGGCAAGGTCAGGTAACCGTTGAGGCGCAAGCCGTCACGGGAGGGAATGATCACCGGCTGCATCTTGCGCAGCGGCACGTCGGCCAGCGCCTTGCGCTGGACCAGCAGCTTGCGCACCTCGCGCTTCTCGCGGTCGAGCAGCGCAAATTCGCCGCTCTCGCTGTCGCGCTCGAAGAACACGCTCGCCATCCGCCGGTCGGCGCTGTCGCTGAGGAAGTAAACATCGCCGGATCCGTGCCGGGCAAGATCCGCGAGGTCCTGTTTGGCCGTGGGGTTAACGGCGTACCAGCGGGAGCGGTCCCGGTTCGCCCGGGCGGCGACCGGGCGGCGCTGCTCGTCGAGCGTGGCCTCCACGATATCGGCTTCGTCATCGGCGGCGAGCAATCTTGTCTCGCGCGTCGTCATGTCCATGGAAAACAACGCGGCCCTGTCGCGTTCGCGCGAGTCGAGAAAGTAGAGCGTGTTGCCGTTGACGTCGACATCGATCAGCCTGGTGGCATCGATGTCGCCGATTGGCACCTGGGTGAACGGCACCCACACGCCATCCGGCTTGCGCTCAAAAATTTCAGCCGTGCCGTCGGCAGCCAGGCGCGTTGCCAGTCGCAACTGAAAATCGCTGTCCGTGAACAGGTCGGCATATTCGGTGTTCTCGAACTTCAATTCGCTGGCGCCGGTCGCGATGTTGATCCGGAACAGATCGAAGCGGCTCTTGTCGCGGGCATTGTGCCGGAACAGCATCTCGTCCGGAAATTTGCGATCGATCTCCTGCAGGAACGACTTCACGCCTTGCTCCGGCGTCAGCGGAACGACCGTCCCGTTCGTGATATCGACGCTAGCGGCGCGCCAGTTCTCGTCGCCGTCGCGTTCCCTGAAAAATACCAGATGACGGCTGGTATACGCCCAGCGGTAATAGCTTCCGATATTGCGGTCGGTCACGCGGGTAACGGGCCGCGCCGCGGCCGGATCGGTCAGCGGCGCCACCCACAGATTGTTCACGCCGTTGAGCGGCGCGATATAGGCGACGTTCTGCCCGTCGGGACTCACCCGCACATTGGTGCAATCGGGATTGTCGAAAAAGACCCGGCGCGCCACCAGCGCAGCCGGCTCTGCGCGCGCCTGCAGCGCAAGCCCCGCCATCGGCAGCGCGGTGCCGAGCATGGCCGCGTGGCGCAGGAAATCGCGGCGATCGAGCGGCGCGGTGGGCATTGCGGAGCCTCCCCCTGACGGCAACGCGACGTTGCTGTTCCGTAAGGTTAAACGGCGCGGAACGTTTGCACAAATTACAACCGGTTCATGATTCTTCGTGAGCCGCCATGTCGATAGGAGATCCCCACCAGATCGCTGCGGCGGCTGCGAGCAGCACGCTCGCCGAAATGATCAGCGATGCATGCAGCCCTGTCATGAAAGCACCGGACCGGCCGACCAGCGAACCGAACAAGGCGACGCCCAGCACGCTGCCGGTTTGCCGGGTCGCATTGAGCACGCCCGCGGCGATGCCGGAACGCGATTTCTCCACGCTGCCGAGCAGCGTCGATGTCAATGGCGGCACCAGCAACCCAAGACCCGTGCTCATCGCAATCAGCTGCAGGCAGATCGCCCAGTAGCTCGTATCGGCCGCGATACCGAGCATCGCGAGGCATCCAGCCGCGGAGAGCACTGCACCGGCAGCGATGGTGGCGCGCGCGCCGATATATTCGGTCACGCGGGGCGCGACCAGGTTCACGGGCAACACCGCGCCCATCATCGGCACGAAAGCGAGCCCGGTTTCGAATGCCGACAATCCATTGATCTGCTGGAAATAGAGGCTGAGCACGAAGATCAAACCGTAGATCGCGACATTGACGAGCAGGCCGATCAGCGAGGTCAGTGCGAACATCCGGTTCTGAAACAGCCGCAGCGGCAGCATGGGTTGTGGCGCACGCGCTTCCCGCCAGACGAACAGCACCGCAAAGATCGCAGACGCCGCAAAGCCCGCGATGACGAACGGACTGCTCCATCCAAGCGAGCCGCCTTCGATAATGGCGCGGGCGAGAAAGCCGAGCGCCGCGACCGCGGCGACCTGACCCGGCAAGTCGATCCCGCGCTGCGCGGATCGCGTGGTCTCGCCGGCAAAACGCCACGCCAGCCACAACCCCGCAAGGCCGATCGGCAGATTGACCAGGAAGATCGAGCGCCAGCCGACCAGCGTGATCAGGCCGCCGCCCACGAAGGGACCAGCCGTCAGCGCAAGGCTCGCGCCGGCGGCCCAGATACCGACCGCGCGTCCGCGCGCTTTTTCGTCAGGATAGGCGTGACTGAGCAGCGCCAGCGAGTTCGGCACCAGAATGGCGGCCGCCAGGCCCTGGACACAGCGCGCGGAAATCAGGGTCGCTGCATTGGGCGCCAGCGCGCAGGCAACGGAGGCCGCCGTAAAGAGCGCAAAGCCCGCGATGAATATCCGCTTGGAACCGATCCGGTCGCCCAGCGCGCCCGCCGTCAGGATGAAGGCCGCAAAAGCGATGGTGTAGGCGCTCACCACCCATTGCAACTCGGCGACGCCGCCGCCAAGCGAGATTCCGATGGCATTGACCGCGGTGTTGACGATGGTGACGTCGAGCTGAACCACGCCATAACCGAGACTCATCGCCGCGAGCGTCAGCGACGTTGCCAATCTTGACGGCGCCGGTCCGGCTTTCGAAACCGGCTTGAATTCGACAGAAGCGCTTCGCATGGATCACCTCAATTTGGGGATCCAACGCCATTCCATGAGGTCCGTTTCAATAGAACATTTCGGCAAAGATCGAAGTATGGATGTATCCGGCGGTTGCCTGACGACAAAATGCCGCGCGAGGTGTCCCCCGCGCGGCTTTTTGCCTCATTCAACGGAACAGATCAGCCTGCGGCCCGCAGGTTGACCTTGCCTTCCGCCAGCGAGGTCAGCTTCTGGTCGGTGGTCTTTTCCTCGTCGAGCGTCTTCTGCAGAATGCTGGCGCAGTCGTTGCGTCCAAGCTGCCGCGCCCACGCAATCAGGCTGCCGTAGCGGGTGATCTCATAGTGCTCGGCGGCCTGCGCGGCGTTGATCAGCGCGGCGTCCAGCACGGCCTTGTCGGCGATTTCGCCTGCGACGTCGTCGGCTTCCTCGATGATGCCGTCGATCGCCGGGCAATTGACCGCCTTCACCTCGGCGCCGTGCATGCGAAATACCTCTTCGAGGCGTTGCACATGCGTCCTGGTTTGATCGAGATGGCTCAAAAAGCCCTGTTTAAGCTGCTTGTCGGTGGCTTTTTCCGCCATCTTCGGCAGGGCCTTCACGAGTTGTTTCTCGGCGTAATAGATGTCCTGCAATTGATGTATGAACAGGTCGTTCATCGTCTTGATGTCTTTGCTGAAGAGTCCCATTGCGGTCGTCCTTTGCTTGGGGAACATGCAGGCACAGGCCTTTTCCGGCCGGATGCGTGCGCTTCATGTTCGATGCTGATGCGGGGCTAACCAGCCCGCGAAAAGGATGTTCCTAAGGGTCCCGAAAACGCCGTGATGGAACGGACGGAGCGGCAAAATGAGCCCGCGGAACGGACCTCGTTGCGACTCAAAATCGTTAATACGGCGACATATGTAGGGCGTATGACAGGGACGGCGGACGAAGCCAAAAGGCATGTTTGTCAAGGGCTGCACAACGGCCCGGTTTTGGCTTATGGATTTCGCGCACGGTGCCTCTGACCGTCGACTGTCACCTGTCGTGACAGGTCCCATTTTTACGTGTTGCCCCCCGCCGGGAGGATGAATGCATCGGCTGCTGACCGCGCTCGGGCGTGGCTTCAAGAAGAAGATCGGCTGGAAACGGCTAGGAATCGCTGCGAGTCTTCTCATCATCGGTCTTGCGATCACTCACCTGGTTCACACCCTCAAGGGGGTCGACACCGGGGTCATCCTGACTGCGCTCACCGACATCGCCCCGCACCGCATTGCGCTGGCCGCGCTGTGCGTGGTGGGCGCGTTTTGCACGCTGACCTTCTATGATTTCTTTGCCTTGCGGACCATTGGCAAGACGCACGTGCCCTATCGCATCGCCGCGATGTCGAGCTTCACCAGCTACACCATCGGGCACAATATCGGCGCCACCGTCTTTACCGGCGGCGCGATCCGGTTCCGGATTTATTCCGACTACGGCCTGACTGCGATCGATGTCGCAAAAATCTGCTTCCTCTCCGGCCTCACCTTCTGGCTCGGTAATCTGTTCGTGCTCGGCTGCGGCATGGCCTGGCATCCCGAGGCGGCATCGGCGATGGACCTGCTGCCGCCGGCGATGAACCGGCTGATCGCGATCGGCTGCCTTGCCGGCATCGCCGCCTATTTCGTCTGGCTGCTGATGGGCGAAGGCCGCCGCGAACTCGGGCAGAACGGCTGGAAGGTCGTGCTGCCGTCCGCCCGGCTGACACTGCTGCAGGTTCTGATCGGCGTGGTCGATCTCGGCTTCTGCGCGCTGGCGATGTATCTCTTGATGCCGATGGCGCCGCATATTGATTTCGTTTCGCTGGCAGTGGTGTTCATCCTGGCGACGCTGCTCGGCTTCGCCAGCCACGCGCCCGGCAGCATCGGTGTGTTCGACGCCGCGATGCTGGTGGCGCTGCCGCAATTCGGCAGGGAAGAGTTGCTGGCGACGCTGGTGGTGTTCCGGATCCTGTACTTCCTGATCCCCTTCGGCATCTCGATCTGGATCATGGGTTCACGCGAACTCTGGCTCAGCGTGCTGCAACCCTGGATTGAACGGCGCCGGCTCGGCGAAGCCTGCACGGCCAAGGCCCGGGTGCGGCCACCGATCAAGGGCCGGCAATCCTGAGGCCGGTAACGGCGTCGTTATCTGCGCCGTCTGGTCTTTTGACGCAGAGCTGCCTCATTCTCTTATTTCTGCCTTACCGCTAACGTCAAACGACGCCATGGCTGGAATCTTCCTACGTTCAATGCTGTCGGTCGCGCTGGTTGCCGGCGCGCTGGCCGGACTATCGACGCCCCCTGCGCAAGCCCAGGCCGCCGCCGGCTATGGCCCGCTGCAGATTTCCTGGGAGGTGCGCAATCGCTTCCGCCTGTTCCGCGAGGAGCGGGATTTCCTGCTGCACGCTGAAAGCAGCCGCGGCCGCAGCGTGCTGGCCTCGGAGCAGGTGCTGGCAGTCCAGAGCGACGGCCGCGGCTGGGCGCGCAACACGGTGAACCGGCTCTGTATCGATCTCGCCGGCCACGTCAACGAGCCCTGCACGCGCGACAACGTCAAGGAAAGCTATCTCACCCCGATCGATCATCCGGTCGTGATCCGCCTGACCGGCCCGGTACCGGTCGGCGCCACCTGCGCCTGGACGGTCGACGATGGCGACGGCCCGCAAACCTCCAACTTCGACTGCGCCGAACCGGTCAATCTCCGGGTCCGCTACGGCCGCACCACGGGGGTGACCGCCGACGTGTCCAGTTCGGAGGGCAGTCAGCGCGTGTTCACCGAGATCGCAGTGCGCGACATCTTGATCGCCGGCCTCGGCGACAGCGTCGCTTCCGGCGAAGGAAACCCGGACCGGCCGGTTGCGCTGGCCGATGAAGGCTTTTGTTTCCGCTCCTATCTCGGAACGGCCGCCGCGCAATATTACCGTCCGAGCCGCGCCGGCTATAAAGGCGGACGCGCCTGCGAGGCGCCGGACTTGCTGGCGGTCTGGCAGCGCCAGAGCGCGCTCTGGTTCAATCCTGCCTGCCACCGTTCGCTCTACAGCTATCAGACCCGGACGGCACTGGCGCTCGCGGTGCGATATCCGCACATCGCGGTGACCTATCTGCCGCTGGCCTGCACCGGCGCCACCATTGCCGACGGGCTGTTCGGCTCGCAGCGCGCCCGCGACTGCCTGCCGTCGAAATCGGGCGGCGCGTGCCAGGGCACCGTCAACGGGCAACTGTCCGAACTGCGCGACGCCATCGGCGCCGCGAAACGCCGGCAACCGGATCGCAGGCTCGACCTGGTGCTGCTGTCGATCGGCGCCAACGACATCTATTTTTCCGGCCTCGTCGCCGACGTGATCGTGGACACGGCGACCGAACGCACGCTGTTTCGGCGCAGTGGGGTGATGGCCTCGGTGGACGATGCACGCAGCGCGATGACGCGGGACCTGCCGCAGGGCTTTGCCAAGCTGCGCGAGGCGCTGAAGCCGCTGGTCGGCGACCTGTCGCGGGTGGTCTATACCTCCTACGCCAATCCGACGCTGGCGAATGGCGGCGCGCCCTGCCCCGGCGGACGCGCCGGCTTCGACATTCATCCCTCCTTCAATGCGCAGCCGCAGCGGCTGGCCGCCGTGTCGAACTTCGTCGAAAGCGAATTCCTGCCGCAGTTGAGAGGACTGGCGCTCTGCGAGGGCGGCATACTGTGCCGCAATCCGCGCACCGACCGCATGACCTTCGTCGATGGCCATCAGACCAGCTTTGCCAGCCACGGCTTCTGCGCGCGCGCCGAAAGCGATCCCGAATTCGACCGGCAGTGCTTCTCGGCGACCGGCAACAGCTTCGATCCCGATATCGTCACGGCCGCCAACCAGCCGATGCTGTGCGGCCGCAGCGCCGGCGAGTACCGCGCCTACCTGCCCCGCGCGCGCTGGAT
>Ga0068868_100004235_pt1 | contig 10038 bp, 7 predicted proteins | sample KBSMisM42_FD_64660 | JGI IMG/M metagenome (GOLD analysis project Ga0068868, IMG submission 64660) | Miscanthus rhizosphere microbial communities from Kellogg Biological Station, Michigan, USA - KBS Miscanthus M4-2 | ecosystem: Host-associated > Plants > Roots > Rhizosphere > Soil ...
CATACTCACTTCTTAATATCGAAGGTAACAGAAATACTCACTCAAACAACATACCGTAACAAGTTTTGATCATTAAGTCTATTTTTGCTGGATATAAAAAATCAACTCATGCATCCAAAGCTCACCCTTGTCTTGCCTGCTGCCACGATCATTTTTTTATCTTGTAATAATAAAAATTCAACAACCACAAAGGCCTCCTTGTGTGATACTGTTTGCATGCAGGATAGCCTTAAATTCATTGACAATAATAACCAGCTGAAACCGTATGTTTATATCAGTGCTAAAAACTGCAGCGGCGATACGCTTACCTGGGGATTCATCGGGCAAAATAAAAATATCCCATTTGAATACAGGCTGAATAAAGATTACACGAGATGCTATATCAAAGACACCAGTTATGCCCTGCTGGTCTTTAATACGTGTGAAAACGGGAGAGGATATTTTCTAAAGCTTTCGTATGCCAAAAAAAGCAGTTTCAGAAAATCCACAACAGCGGTCAATAATTTTGACCATAAATTCTTTGTTGGCGATAGCTTGCTTGCTTATACCGATAAGGGAAATCTTTTTGTGGAAGATATCACAAGCGAGAAACAAGCGTCCATGACCTTTGGCAAGGAACTCGATTTTGATTTTGATGCGATACATGAAACACTCGACTCAGTAAACATTACCCGGGACCGTATCTGGGCTAAAGTAAAGATTGATGGCGAATGGAAGGAATTGGAGAAGAATATTTCGTTGCAATGATTTTATAAATCAAAAGAACCAAATCTCAATTGCAAACAAATTAAAAGCAAAAAATAAATGGCCTTTTTCAATTTCAAAGATTGATTGTCATTTGGAATTTGTTTTTTGTTATTTGGAATTTTTTCAACCATGTGGGAATCTTATAAAAAAGGATTCAAAGCGTACCTGCAGCTTGAAAAATCTCTTTCTGATAATTCAGTGGAAGCTTACCTGCGGGACATTGAAAAGCTAACAGACTATCTTCAACAATCAAATAATTTAAAAGCGCCCACAGAAGTCCAGTTAAAAGATCTGGAAAAATTTCTGAAATGGATCACCGAAATCGGTTTGAATGCCACGTCGCAGGCAAGGATCATTTCAGGCATCCGGGCATTTTATAAATATTGTCTTTTAGAAAATATTGCCGCAAAAGATCCCACCTTCCTGCTCGAAGCGCCCAAATTAAAAAGAGCATTGCCCGATATTTTGAGTTTCGACGAGATAGAAAATGTCATCTCCCAAATAGATCTCAGCAAGCCTGAAGGGGGCCGCAACAAAGCGATAGTGGAAACGATGTACAGCTGCGGGCTTCGCGTGAGCGAAGTGGTGAATCTAAAAATATCAAACTTATATCTTGAAGTGGGGTTTATCCGGGTAATTGGAAAGGGTGACAAAGAACGATTAGTGCCCGTTGGCAAAAGTGCCATCAAGTTTATCAATATCTACAAAAACAAGATAAGGGTGCATACGACACCGACACCGGGCAATGAAGACATCTTGTTTCTTAATAACCGGGGAGGTAAGTTATCGAGGGTTATGATATTTTTAATCATTAAGGAGCTGGTAAAAAAAGCCGGAATCAAGAAAAATATTTCACCTCATACTTTTCGTCATTCCTTCGCCACTCATTTAATAGAAGGGGGAGCCGATCTCAGGGCTGTCCAGGAAATGCTGGGCCACGAAAGCATTACTACCACGGAGATATATACTCATCTTGACAGGGAATTCCTGAGAAAGACACTTGAAAAATATCATCCCGCGTTTCAACATTCCTGAGCGCTATTTTTTCTTTGATTTCAAAAACTTTCCAATGGTGAGTCCATACATGGAGTTATAGATAGAGGGGCCCTGTTCCTCGTTATTCATGCTGATCAGGCCATAGAGATAGTACGCGTAGATCGTAAAGCCTTTTGAGTTTTCGAATCCAAATTGGCTGACGAGAGAAGCATTGTACCGGCCGTAAGCATTAGTGGTGCTGAGTTTCAACTTACGATCAACAGATTCACCGGTGGCAAGGTTATATTTTTCGTTGCCCCATAAAATGAAATTAAAAGAGGGGCCCGCTTTAATAAAAAGGTGATTTACTTTTTTGCTAAGATCAAATTGCAATAAGGGGTCGACATTAATTTCATGAAACGTCACATTGTTGTCGATAGCAAGAAGATCAGGGGGAAATGAGGGCCGATTAAATTGAACTTTATAACCCCTCATGGCGTAAGAAATAGCAGGGCAGAAAAACAATATACCCTCAAAAGGAATTTTATATGCCGCACCGAAGTGAAACCCAATTTTTGAATCTGTCGGTTGCTCTACACTCTTTACAGAATAATGGGTTGATGAAATATGAGGGCCGGCAAAAATTTGAAACTGCACTTGTGAAAAACTAGTCATGCAGTAAAACATAGCAGCAAAAAAGATTATGATCCTTTTCATCATGACGTTCAGTGATTGTTTAGCCCGGTTTGCTGATTAATTATTTTTCGATGCCAACTTGAGATAAGGAAACAAAACGGCTTTGCAAAGGAAATAGTCGTTTGTAATGAGAGGATTTTAAGAAGGTAAAAATAGAAATTAATTTCTATTTAAACAATGCTGCTGATGGTATATCAGCGAGAGAATTTTTTTGCAGGATCCTTTGGATGATCTCCCTGGTTGTATTGCTGCGAGCCCTTTTTGGGGATTGACAAGCTTTTCCATTCCTCGTTTTTGATGAGCCGCCCGATATAAACAATCTGCCCGATATGGTACGGATAATGAGCAAGTTGCCTGCTGATCGCATCAATGACCGAAAGAGATTCATCGCGGATATAAATGGTCTTTAGAAGATCCTCGCTCTTTAATGGATCAAGTGCCTCCAAAAAACAACCCCATCCTTTATTCCACAGATCGATGAGTTGCTGACGGGAATAAGTGTGCACTTCAAATTCATCATCTCTGTCACGCCAGTCTTTTTCCCCGTCTTCTGTTAAGAAATTCGTCCAGCGACTAAGCATATTCCCTGCGAGATGCTGAATGATCACCGCAATACTATTGGATTCAGAAGAGGGTTGCCAATGAAAATCCTTCTCTTCGATTTGTGCAAATGTCCTTTCACCCAACTCTTTATAATATTTTAATCTGCGGATCGCTGTTGAAAGATATTCTTCACCCAGACTCATAGTTATCATTATTAATTATTAATTATTAATTACATTATCAATACCCTTCTGCGTCGTCATCACCACGAATGTCTCCCACCGCTTCAAATTTTCCGTCATTCAAAACTTTGATTGCCTCGGTTCTTCCTATTCCATCCCGTTGTATTGTTTTATATCCCATTTTTTCCAGCGCGTCCTTAACTTTTTCATCAAATCCATTTTCAATATCTAAAGTATCGGGTAGCCACTGGTGATGAAACTTCGGTTTGTACACGGCGTCCTCCGTACTCATATTGAATTCAAGGATATTGACGAGGGTTTGAAATACAGACGTTGGAATTGTTGTTCCTCCGGGCGTTCCCACTACGATATAGGGTTTATTATTTTTCAAAACAATGGTCGGCGTCATCGAACTGAGCATTCTTTTCCCCGGTGCAATTGCATTTGCCTCACCGCCGACGGCACCGTATAAATTGGGAACTCCCGGCTTCGCACTAAAATCGTCCATCTCATCATTTAGAAAAAAGCCAGCGCCTGCTACTACCGTCTTGCTTCCATAGGAATTATTCAGTGTTGTTGTTACAGCGACCGCATTTCCATCTTTATCAATAACGCTTAAGTGAGTTGTTTCCTCGCTTTCTTTTTTTGGCAGATCTCCGGGTTTGATTTTTTTACTATCACCCGCAACCCCTGCCACATAATCTTTCATCCTTTGTTTCAAATATTCATCACTCGACAACATTTTCTCGGGCACCTTATAAAAATCTGCATCGCCCATATACTCTGCCCGGTCAGCAAAAGCCCTTCGCTCTGCTTCTGTCATTAATTGTACGGACGCGGGAGTTTGAAAACCCATGGCACCAATATTCTTATCTTCTATCATCTTCATCATCTGGTGTACTAAAATGCCGCCGCTGCTTGGCATCGGCATGCCCACAATTTTATATCCTTTGTAATCAAAAACATGCGGCTCCCTGGATTTGGCCTTGTAATTTTTCAGATCCTGCGGGGTGATAATGCCTCCGCCCCTTTTCATTTCTTCCACAATGAGCCTGGCTGTTTCGCCTTCATAAAAACCTTTTTCACCCTCATCGCGAATACGCTTTAAAGTTTTCGCCAGATCAACTTGTATTAAGGTATCACCTGCTTTCCATGCTGCTTCTCTTACAAAAACCGGCATTGTCGTGTTATATTGCTTCAGATCATTTTGAATACTGTTGAATGATGAAGCCTCCCTTGCCGTCAGTGCAAAGCCTTTTTCTGCCAGGTCAATAGCAGGCTGGATCAGTTTATCAAATGAAAGTTTTCCATATTTCGCAGCAGCAAACAACCCCGCAACAGTACCCGGCACACCTGAAGCAAAATGACCATTAACACTTTTGCCGGTTTCTACATTTCCTTTCTCATCCAGGTACATATCGCGATCGGCATGAAGCGGGGCCGTTTCGCGGTAGTCGAGTGCCAGCAACTTTCCGTTACTCAATCTTGCCACCATAAATCCACCGCCGCCAATATTGCCTGCATTTGGATAAACGACCGCAAGCGCTAACTGTGTCGCAATGGCGGCATCGACTGCATTGCCTCCCTGTTTCAAGATCCCAACGCCTACTTTGCTTGCTAACGGGTGAGCAGATACGACCGCCCCGTTTTCACAAATAATTTTTTTCTGAACACTGAATTGAAAAGGGTTGATGTTGATGGTTTCATCCGTCGCTTTTTTGGGAGAATGACAGGCAGGAAAAAAAGCAGCTATTAAAAAAAGACCAATGAATAATTTTTTCATCTCCAAAATTAATTTATAAATCGGTGCCGTTTCATATATTGCCGGATAAACCCCACAACATGCTAAAAGGCATCTCATTCTTTCTATCACTTATATCATTCATTTCTGTCAATGCCCAGATAAAATCACCAGAACAGTTTTTAGGTTACAAACCCGGAACACATTTCACCCCACATTGGAAGGTAGTAGATTATTTTCGGCAGGTGGCTGCTAACGCTTCTTCTATGGTCAAACTTCAACAATATGGAGAAACCAATGAGGGCCGTCCGTTAATGGTTGCATTTGTTTCCACGTCCGAGAATATCCAGAATCTTGAAAATATCCGCAAAAATAATTTGCGGCTGGCAAACCAAAGCCTGGATACTCCCGGCAGCCATCGGGAGGCAGCAAGCGAAAATACACCCGTCATTGTTTGGCTCAGTTACAACGTCCACGGTAACGAAGCTTCTTCCACGGAAGCCTCAATGATGGTTTTGTATGCATTGGTTGATCCTTCAAACACAAAAGCAAAAGATTGGTTGAAAAACACCGTGGTAGTGATCGATCCTTGCATTAATCCGGATGGTCGCGACAGGTACGTCAATTGGTTTAATACAATAGTTGGCAAAGAATCCAATCCTTCTCTTAACGCGAGAGAACATGATGAACCCTGGCCGGGAGGCAGGACCAATCACTATAATTTTGATCTCAACCGCGACTGGGCGTGGCAAACGCAAATTGAATCACAACAAAGAATGAAGCTCTATAATGAGTGGTTGCCCCAGATCCATGTTGACTATCATGAACAGGGGATCAATAATCCTTATTACTTCGCTCCTGCAGCTCAACCTTATCACGAAGTGATCACTCAATGGCAAAGAGATTTCCAGGTTACTATTGGGAGAAATCATGCAAAATATTTCGATCAAAATGGCTGGCTTTATTTCACCAAGGAAGAATTTGACCTTTATTACCCTTCCTATGGCGATACTTACCCCGTTTACAACGGCGCAATAGGTATGACCTATGAGCAAGCGGGGAATGGCGCCAGCGGTCTTGCCGTCATGCAGGATGATGGCGATACATTAACGCTGGTTGACCGGGCCACACATCACTACACAACATCATTAAGCACTATTGAAATATCCTCTCAAAACGCAGACAAACTGATCAAAGAGTTTCATAAATTTTTTAATGATGCGGTGACGACGGGTGTGGGTGATTATAAATCGTACATCATTAAAAATTTACCGGGGGATAAAGAAAGAATAAGGTCTTTTCTTCAATTGCTTGACAGGAACAAGATCGCTTACAGCGCCGCTAAGTCAGGAACGGGCAGCGGCTATAATTACAATACCCGCAAAACTGAAAATTTTTCAATGGACGGCAATGATATTCTCGTCAGTGCCGTGCAGCCTAGATCAACGCTGATCAAAGTATTGTTTGATCCCAATAGCAAATTGGTTGATTCAGTTACTTATGATATTACTGCATGGTCGGTTCCATATGTATATGGTTTAACTGCCTATGCCACAAAGCAAATTCTATCCTCTGCCGGCCCATGGGAGCAAGCGATAAAAACTACCCAGGATGCAACAAGCAATTATGGATTTATTTTGCCATGGAAAGGAATACAGGCTGCAAAAACCGTGGCACAATTACTGAAACAAGGGATCAAGTTAAGATATGCAGAAGAACCTTTTGAGTTGAGCGGAACTAAATTTGACCGTGGCTCCATTTTGATCTTAAGAACAAGTAATAGTGCCAATGTATGGGAAACGGTTCGTAAAACCTGCAATGAAAATAACGTAACGCTTTACCCTATCTCCACGGGTTTTGTTGACAAGGGGTTTGATTTTGGCAGTTCAAAAGTTCACTATATAAAACCACCAAAGGTCGCATTGATCACCGGTTCGGGTGTAAGTTCCAATGCAGCCGGCGAAATATGGTTTCTGTTTGAACGTGAATTGAACTATCCCATTACTCTCATCAATCTGAATAGCCTGTCACGCGCCAACTGGAATTCATTTGATGTATTAATTATGCCGGACGGTTATTATTCTTTTTTGTCTGATAAAAACAGCGCTGAAGAGTTTCGCAATTGGATCAGTAAGGGGGGAAGAGTGGTTGCATTGGAAAATGCCGTTTCACAATTATCGAAATTGGACTGGACCATCCGGGCAAAAAAGTCTTCCGACGATGGAGATAAAAAAGATTCTACTTATGCCGCATTGCACAGGTATGAAGACCGCGATCGTGAACCAATCGCCAACATCACCGCAGGTTCAATTTATAAAGTGGAACTCGATAACACGCATCCGCTTGCTTTTGGTTATCCTAATTATTATTACACATTGAAACAGGATGATAATATTTATGAGTTCATGAAAGACGGATGGAATGTTGGCATTGTGAGAAAAGATGAGCCTGTGGCAGGCTTTGTTGGTTACAGGTTGAAACCAAGATTAAAGGATGGATTGTTATTTGGGGTAGAAAGTGTTGGAAATGGTTCTATTACTTACCTCGCCGATAACATATTGTTCCGTGACTTCTGGGAAAATGGAAAACTTATGTTTTGCAATGCTGTGTTTTTGGTGGGACAATAATGTGAGTGGTCAGTGGTGAATGGTGAGTGAAGTACTGCAGTTCATCCGGACACCGAAAGAATATAATTAAAAAGGACTTGTTGAACAATTTTATTTCGTTCTCTAAACATGCGATTTTGATTGGGATCAAAACTGGTTTGAATTTCACGGTTTCCGGTCAACTTGTATCTAACTTTATGTCCTCAATTTTTTCGATATGGACTCAGATCAATTTATCCCGATCATTTCAAAGATCAAATTCACGATCTACAACACTTCTCCTCCCGTTGAACGGGTATGACAGCTGAACAGATAGCTCACATCATCTGTTCAATGCGCGAAACTTTTTAGATGTACTTTGAAAAACACCAGTTTCATTATATCGTACTAAACCACCTTTTTAAAAATAAAACTTTAAGTCACCATGGCAAACTCTGAACTACTTCGTTGGGGAATGATCATTGGCATTCCCATTTTCGTGTTGCTATTTTACAAATTCATTCTTCGTGTCTTTTTCGGACTGGTTATCGTGCCGCAAGACAAGATCGGGTTGGTCACCAAAAAATTTGTGCTGTTTGGTAAACAACAACTTCCCGAAGGTCACATCATTGCTACAAGTGGGGAAGCTGGTTACCAGGCACAGACTCTTCCACCCGGTGTTTATTTCTGGAAATGGATCTGGCAATACCAGATCAGTTTTCAACCTTTTATCGTGATTCCCACCGGTAAAATAGGATTGGTACTGGCCAAAGACGGAGCCGAGTTGGAAACAGGTGCCATTCTTGGTCGCAAAGTGAATTGCGATTCATTCCAGGATGCTGTGGCATTTTTGCAAAACGGCGGAAGAAAAGGGCGACAAACAGATATGATCACGCCGGGTTCATTCCGTATCAACACGCTGTTGTTTGATGTAGAGATAACCGATATGATAAGTATCCCGGATAATACTGTAGGTATTGTTACTACGTTGGAAGGCAAACCGCTTGATGAAGGACAAATTGCCGGAAAGATCATTGACAGTCACAATAAATTTCAGGATGCAGATGCTTTTCTTGATAGCGGCGGATATAAAGGATTACAGGAACAAGTGATATTGGCCGGCTCTTATTTCCTTAATCCATGGTTCGTAAAATTGGACCTGGTAAACATGACCGAGATCCCGATCGGTCATGTCGGTGTTGTCATCTCCTATGTAGGTGACGAAGGAAAAGATGTGAGCGGCATTGAATTCAAGCATGGCAATATTGTTACAAAAGGTTTCAAAGGTGTATGGGCCGAACCTTTGGGGCCCGGGAAATATCCCATCAACCCCTATATCATGAAAGTGGAGCTCGTGCCCACGACAAATCTTGTATTGAACTGGGCCTCTGCAAGAAGCGAATCACATCAATTAGACAAAAATCTTTCAACGATCACGGTGCGCAGTAAAGATGGTTTCCCATTTAATCTCGATGTATCGCAGATCATTCATATCCCCACCACTGAAGCGCCTAAAGTGATCGCACGGTTTGGGAATATGACCAATCTGGTAAGCCAGGTGTTGGAGCCAACCATCGGTAACTACTTCCGCAACTCTGCACAGGATAGTGACGTGATCGCTTTCCTGGGCACCCGTAAAGAGAGACAACAATCGGCAAAGGAACATATCGGGAAAGTTCTTGATCAATATAATGTATTCGGAGTAGACACCTTGATCGGTGACATTGTGCCTCCCGAAACCCTGATGAAAACATTAACTGATCGTAAGCTTGCAGAAGAACAAAAGATCACTTACGAAACACAAAAGAAAGCACAGGAAACAAGGCAAACCCTGGAAAAAGAAACAGCTGTGGCTGATATGCAAAAGGAAATTGTTAAGGCAGACCAGGGTGTCTTGATCGCTGAGCGCATTGCCGATGCTTCTGTAAAAAAAGCTACCGGTGATGCTAATAGCGTACGCCTCCAGGCCAATGCTGAGGGCGACCGTTTGAAACTACTCGCAAGTGGTGAAGCGGAAAAGACAAGACTTCTTGCTAAAGCCGATTCTGAAAAAATTGAATTGCTGGCAAAAGCTGAAGCTGAAAAAATTTCCCTCACCGGTAATGCAGAAGCTGAGAAGATTCTGGCTATTGGTAAATCAAATGCTCAGTCATACAAACTTTCAGTGGAAGCCATGGGTGGTGATAATTTTACCCAATTAAAAGTAATGGAATCGATTGCCCAGCAAAATGTAAAAATAATGCCTGACGTTTTGATCGGAAACGGCGAGGGAGGCAACGGCGCTATCAATGGTCTGCTGGGTTTGCAAATATTGCAGCAGCTCGGAAAGAAAGTTGACAATGGCAACGGCGCCAATGGTCATCAGAAAGAATAGGCTTTATATTTCAAAACACTATTTCATTAGCCCATGTTAAACGTGGGCTAATTTTATTCGGGCGGTCTTATCTACTTGCCAAATAGCTGCTATATTCGCCGAATAAATCTTGCCGATGAGACGAAACCTGCTTCTGTTCATTTGCATCTTATTTCTTATACCTCGTACATTTTCGCAACCTCCTGTTACCTGGAC
>Ga0068868_100004237_pt1 | contig 10036 bp, 8 predicted proteins | sample KBSMisM42_FD_64660 | JGI IMG/M metagenome (GOLD analysis project Ga0068868, IMG submission 64660) | Miscanthus rhizosphere microbial communities from Kellogg Biological Station, Michigan, USA - KBS Miscanthus M4-2 | ecosystem: Host-associated > Plants > Roots > Rhizosphere > Soil ...
TGTTACGCGCGCGAGCGGCGACCGAACCGACACGATCGCAGGATGCTCGACCTCCTCGCGCGTCAGGCCGGCGATGTCGCGCAGCTCTGGGAGACCAACCGTCGCCTCGAACGCGTGAGCGACGAGCAGCGAATCTTCGCGGCGCTCGTGGAGAACTGCTCCGACTTCATCGGCATCGCCGATCCGCACGGCACGCCCATCTACGTGAACCCCGCGGGGCGCCAGATGGTCGGCATCGCAGACGATACGCCCGTCGAGCGAACGACGATCGCGGACTACTACCCGCCATCGGAGCGCGAGTTCGCGCGAGAGGTCATCGTCAAATCGATGCTCGAACGGGGGCACTGGGAAGGCGAGACGTTCTTCCGCAACTGGAAGACGGAGGAGCCGATTCCGGTCTCCGACAAACACTTCGTCGTGCGCGTGCCCGAGACCGGCGAAATCCTGGGCATGGCGACGATCACGCGCGACATTTCGGAGGAGAAGAACCTCGAGCGGGCCCTCATCGACGCGCGCGAGTTCCTCGAGAACGTGCTCGAGAGCTCGACGGAGTACAGCATCATCGCCAAGGATCTCGATCGGCGCATCGTCGGTTGGAACAAAGGCGCGGAGCTGATCTACGGATACAAGCCGAGCGAGGTGCTCGGGCGCTCGAGCGAGATCCTGCACGCCGTCGAGGATGTCGAGTCTGGCCTCGTCAAGCGCATGCACGAACGCGCGCTCGCCGAGGGGCGGGCGACTGGTCTCTTCCGCCGCGTTCGCAAGGACCGCACCGAGTTCCTCGCGCGCGTCACGATCACTCGACGCAACGACCCATCAGGGAAACCGATCGGCTACCTGATCGTGAGCCACGACGTCACGCTCGAGCAGAAGCACGTCGCGGAGCAAAAGTTCCTCGCCGACGTGGGCGAGGCGCTCCAGACGTCGCTCGACTATTCGACCACGCTCGATCGCATCGCGCGGCTCGTGGTCTCGTCGTTGGGGGATTGCTGCGCGATCGACGTCATCGACGACGCGGGCGACGTGCGGCGAAGGAAGGTCCTGCACGCCGACCCGGCGATGGCGCCGCTCGTGGCCGAGCTCGAGAAGGTCGCGCCCGAGCGTGACCTCGGTCACCCACTTTGGGAGGCGTTCGATACGAAGCAGCCGACGATCGTCACGAACGTGACGCCCGACATGCTCGCGATGCACGTCCACGACGAACGCCACCGCACGCTGCTCGCGAAGATCGGCGTCGTTTCGGTCATCGTGGTTCCGCTCGTCGCGCGCGGGCGCTTGCTCGCGCTCGTCACGATCGCGTCCACACGGGCGGAACATCATTACTCGCGCGACGATTTCCGGCTCGTTCTGGACCTCGCCCGTCGCGCGTCGCTCGCGCTCGACAACGCGCGGCTCTACGAAGTCGCTCAGATGGCCATTCAGGCGCGCGACCAAGTCCTCTCGGTCGTCGCGCACGATCTCCGGAATCCGCTCGGCAACATCTTGATGCAGGTGAAGAGAGCATGCGACGAGCGCGGTGCGGACGTGATCCGGCGCGCCGTGACGCGAATGAATCGTTTGATCCAAGACTTGCTGGACGCGACGCGCATCGACGCCCGGCGCTTCTCCGTCACGCCCGCGCGCGTGGCGACGAACGACATGCTCGCGGAGTGCGTGGAGGCGCAGAGGCCGCTGGCAGCCTCGGCGTCGCTCGAGCTCCGGATCGACGCCGCCGCCGACCTACCCGATATCTGGGCGGACCGAGACCAGCTCCTGCGAGTCTTCGAGAACCTCATCGGCAACGCGATCAAGTTCACGGACGCGGGTGGGTGCATCACCGTGCGCGCTTCTCCACGTGACGCGGACGTGCTCTTCGCAGTCGCCGACACCGGCCACGGCCTGGCTGCCAAGGATCTCCCTCACGTCTTCGATCGCTTCTGGCAAGCGAGCGCGAACGAACGGCGCGGCGCAGGTTTGGGCCTCCCGATCGTGAAGGGCATCGTCGAGGCGCATGGCGGGCGGATCTGGGTCGACAGCGAGGAAGGCCACGGAACGACGTTCTCGTTCACCATCCCGCTCGCGAAGGACAACTGAGCTACTAGCCGAAGAGCTCTTCGCGGACCTCGCCCATGATGGCGTGCGCGCGATCGTCCGAGACGCCGAGGTTGTTCGCGAAGGCCTCGAGCGCTGCGGCTTCGGCGTGCGCGACGTCGTCGTCGATGAACGCCACGCCGACCGCGATGCGATAGGCGCGCTCGGCGTTCTTGCCGGCCAGCGAGCGCGCGACGGCTCTCATGCGCTTGTCCCAGCCCTCGGCCTCGAGGCGGCTCGACATCTTCGCGAGCATCGCCTTAACGTCGACGTCGGATTCGCCGAACGCCGATTCGATCGCCTCGCCGAATTGCGCGACCTCGAGCGGCGACACTTCACCGTCGACGGCGGCGATCAGAAACGCGATCTCGACGAGCGCTTCGCGAACGTCCACGTCGTCACCCGCTCCAGGCTTCGCGGCCTGCTCCGCGGAAGTGCCCATCGCGATGTCGTTCAGTTGTTCGACGAGCTGGGCCATCGTCTCGGGAGCGAGCTCACGCATCCCGCGAGCATATCGCGGCTCAGAATGCGCCGCTCACACCCGCGAACACGCCCGAAGAAGCCGGCGCGATGACGGGGAGCCATGACGCCTTGGGACGGCGCGGCACGCGGATGTCGCGCGCCATCCAAGCGTCGAGCGTCGTGAGGAGCGAGCCGCAGCGATCATGAACGCAGCGCAAAGGCGCGTCGCACTCCGCCGTGACGGCGCACGATTCGGGCGACGAGCGCGCTCGGCGTCGCGGCGATCCCGTCGTAGACGGAGCAGCGTAGCTCGCGCATCAGAGGATCTCTTCGATCAGATGCACGGGGCCATCCGCGCGAATCTCGCCGACGCCGACGGCGAGCATCTCGTTCAGGAAGGTGTACTTCCCCTTCGGCGCTTCGAAGCGCGGCAGCGTGCGGAAATACGGCGCGCCCGGCGCGGCGTCGTCGCGGATGCCTTCGAACGTCATGTGGACCAGGACGCCGTCGTCGGTCTCGAGCGTGACGCGCAGGTCGAGCTCGATGACGCCGTCGGCGCGCTTGATCGCCCAGTCGTCGCCGCCCGCGAGCACTTTGCCGCGCAGCCGATCGCCTTCGAACGTGCCACCCGTGATCGGAAACGTGAGGCGCGTGCCGTGCGGGCCAGCGCCGAGCTCTTGCGTCGGTGCCGTCGCGAGGCGAAGGGTCATCAGTGGGCGTGCTCGCATGGTGGTGGACATCCTCTTCTCGGTCGGCGGTTTCTTTGGGGCGGGCATGTGCGTGCAGCCCGCGAGCGTCGCGGCCGCTGCGAGCTCGATGAAGCCGCGGCGGGTCGTCACAGAATTTCTTCGATCGTGTAGATGGGACCGTCCGCGCGCCGATCGCCCGTCGCGATCGCGCGAAGCCGGTTCAAGAACAGATACTTCGGGTGCGACGTCTCGAAGCGCGGCGTCGTTCTGAAATAGTAGAGCGAAGGATCGACGCGCTCGCCGCGCCCGAGCGCCGCGATGATCTCGGGCGGGCCGTGGCGCAGCCCGAACGAGGCGAAGTGGACGAGCGCGCCGTCATCCGTCTCCAGCGTGACGCGCAAGTCGAGCTCGAGGACGCCGTCCGCCCGGAGGAGCGTCCAATCGCCTCCGCCCGGCAGCACCTTGCCGCGCATGCGCGGACCTTCGAAGTGCCCGCTCGCGATCGGCGCCGTCGTGCGCGTCCCGTGGGGCACCGCGCCGATCTTCTGCGGAGCGGCGACGACGACCTGCAACGTCATGAGCGGACGCGTTTGCATCGGCGCGTTGTAGCTCAGGCCCGGACGAATGCGAGGATACGCTCAGTAGACGCCGTACGCGCGGCCGAGGAGCTCGGAGAAGACGTTGCAGAATGCATGGAACGCGAGCGGGGCGCCGATGCCGCCGGTTCGTGCGCGGAGCCAGCCGAAGACGAGCGACGGAAAAAAGACCGCGAAGCGCGCGGGGAAGGGGACCGTCACGTAGTGGCCGATCGCGAAGATGATCGACGTGATGAGGACGCCGGGGCCGAGCTTCGCGCCGAGCACGCGCAGCTTCGGTGGCAAGGCTTTGTCGAGCTCGGTCTGGAGATAGCCGCGATAGAAGGCCTCTTCGGGGAGCGCGACGAGGAGCAGCTGCCCGAGCACGTCGTTGCCCATGTCCAATGGACGAAAGTCCAACGAGAAGCTGTGATGCGGGTGCCACCAGTAGCGCCAGCCGAGGTAGTACGGGCCGAAGATCAGGATCGCGCACGCGAGCGCCCATCCGGCGGCGCGCGCGCCTTCACGAAGGACGTTCGGAATCACCACGGGCTCGTGCAACAGAAGCCCACCGAGCTGCACGCCGTGCTCGCGCACCGACTCGTCGTCCTTCGTCCACACGAGGCGCCACACCGCGCCGAGGAAGACGAGACCGACGAACGTCGCGACGTATTTCTTGGGCACGACCAGCGCGCCCACACCCACGGTCGCCGTGACGAGCGCCGCGACGATGAGCGGCGGAGCCACGCGCGGCTTCTTGTCGTCCGTCATCAGGGAGAGCACACGACCTTGGCGGCTTCCACCTCGGAGCGCTGGCCGTCGAAGTCTTCCCACGCGACGAGCCACTCGTTCTTGTTCTTGCCGGGGGTGATCCACGGGCGCGGAGGCTCGCCGCTCACCCTCGCGAAGGAGCTCTCCTTGCCGACGCCGTCGCGCGTGACGGTCGCCATGCGGACCCAGCCTTTTTCGAACCACGCGAGCATCATCTCGCCGCCCGCGCCGACGCCGAGCGTGGGATGGCCGCCGCTGTTCGACACGGCTTTGTGCCAGAGGACTTTGCCTTGCGCGGGCTCGACGAGCGCCACGAAGACGCCGCCGCGATCGCCGTGCCACGCGACGAAGCAGCCTTCGCTGCCGCAGTCGATGATGGGTGCGTCGCCGGGAACTTTGTCCTCGTTGATGAGCTTCACGTCGCCGAGCTCGTGATCCTTGCGCGCCTTCGTGATGTTCGGCTCTTCGAGGCCGCGCGCGAGCGTCATGTCGTCGAGCGGGATGCGCATGCGCATGACCATGTGCTGGTTCTCGCGCTCGAGCTTGTACGCGACGAAGACGGCGTTCGACGCCACGGCAACGCTCGGCACTCGCACTTGCGCGGCCTTCGCGATCGACGGGCCCGTGTAGTCCGTGAGGCGAACTTCGTTGCCTTGCGGCTCGAGCTCGGCGTTGAGCTTGCGGAAGAAGAGATCGGCGTTCTCGTGATCGCGATCGTCTTGCCACACGACGACGAAGCCTTCGGGCGTCTTGTCGAACGCGGGCCAGAAATGGCCGCCGCGGAGCGCGCCCACGGCGCTGGAGGCCCCGGCGATTCGTCCGTCGGCGTCGAGCCAGCGCGCGCGCACGCCTGCTTCACGACCGCTGCGATCCCAATAGAGCATCGCGAGTCGATCACCCGCGGCGATCATCGAGGGCTTCTGCGCGTCCGCCGCTTCGGGCGTCACGTCGCGCGGCGCCGAGGTGGCGCGGCCGTACTCGTCGAGCTGGATCGAATAGACGTGATCCTTGCCCGGCGTCTCGTGATCGTCCGTCCACACCATCACGGGGCCGTGGAGCGCTTGCACGATCGCGGGGCGCGCGGCGTTCGTCTTCGTGTCCCATCGCGGGCGGACGAGCTGCGTCATCTTGCATGCGCCCTTGCCCGTCTCCGCGGCCTTCGCTTCGTCGACGTACCACTTCGCGAGCGAGCCGCCGCCCTGGTCGACCGCGTCCTTGAACTTCTTCTGCGCGCCCGCCAGGTCGCCCGACGCGAACATCTGCTGGCCTTCGCCGATGACCGATCCCCACTTCGGGATCTCGATCGCCGGGCCCGCCGCGGAGCCCGTCGACGTCGGGGCCGTCGTCTGTGAAGCGCTCGAGACGACCGTCGGCGCGAGCACTTGAACCTTCAGGTGCTTCACCCAAACCCAACCGACGGCTGCGATGCCGCCCGCGAGCACGAGCCCCGCGAAGGCCCAACGGATCGGCGACGTGTGCGGCGGCGCCAACGCGGGTGTGCTCGCCGTCGGCGGCATCTCGTTGGCGCTCGGCGTGAGCGTGCCCGGCTGCGCCGCCGAGAGGAACGGATTCGCGGCCTGATTGAGCATCGGCGGCGGCCCGCGCGTCGTCGCGATGTCGGGCGCGTCGTGCTCGTCCGAGGTCGGCGGCGTCGGCGACGTGAGCGGCTTCGAGAGCGCGATCGTGGCGTCGTCTTCGCCCGCGCCGTGCGCTTCGAGGTCGTCGAGGTTCGAGATGTTGACGTACGAGACCGGCCCAGGAACCGGACCGAGGAGCGAAGCCTTCAGCGTGTCCGCGAGCTCTTTCGCCGTCTGGAAGCGCTTGTTCGGATCGCGCTCGAGCGCGTGCTTGAACCACTCGTCGAACGTCGACGGGAGATCCGGACGAATCTTCGACGGTATGGGAAGCGGCTGCGTCGCGATCGCCGCGAACGTCATCGCGACGCCTTGATCGGTGTTCCACACCGGGCGCCCGATCAAGCACTCGTACGCCATGCAGCCGAGCGCCCAGAGATCCGCGCGCTGGTCGACGTTGCCTTGGCCCTTCACCTGCTCGGGCGACATGTACGCGGGCGTTCCGAACACGGCGCCTTCGCGCGTGAGGCGAGCGGTCTTCTCGTCCGTCTTCACGGGCGCGTAGAATTTCGCGAGGCCGAAGTCGAGGAGCTTGGCGATCTCTTCGCCGTCCTCGCTCTTCACGATGAAGATGTTCTCGGGCTTGAGATCGCGGTGGACGATGCCCGCCGCGTGCGCCTTCATGAGGCCCTTGGCGCAGTGCGAGATGATGCGGCAGGTCGTCGTGGCGTCGATGATCCGGATGCGCGCCATGCGATCGTAGAGCGACTCGCCGTCGAGGAACTCCATCGCGATGAACGGACGGCCATCCTCGAGGCGACCCGAGTCGTAGACGTCCACGATGTACGGCGACTGGACGCTCGCCGCGGCCCTCGCCTCGCGGAAAAACCGCTCGATGACGATGTTCGAGTGCTGGAGCTCGGCGGCCAAGACCTTCACCGCGACGCGCTTTCCGAGGGCTACTTGCTCGGCCTCGTAGACGGCCGCCATGCCGCCGCGGCCGATCTCGCGCAAGACCCGGTATTTCCCGGCCAGCATGGCACCAACGGGGATCTTCGATTCGTTGGGCACGGGCCGGATGGACGCCACGGGACGGTTTACAAGGGTAGCTGAAAACCCGCTTCCGCGTGGGCTTTATGATGGTAAGCCCGAAGGGTGCGCGAAGAGCTTTGGCTCCTTGGGGAGATGGCTGGAGAAGCGGCGCATGAGCTTCGAAATGCGCTGGCCGTGATCGGCGCGAGCGCGTCTTTGCTGAGGTCTGCGGACGCCGCGGCGCGAGAAACGCACATCGCCAAAATCGAACGAAACGCGCGGATCGCGCAGGGCGTCGTGGACGCGCTCATGGCCATCGCGCGCGGGGAGAGCGTCCGCGCCGAGCCAGTCGCCATCGCGACGGCGATCGCCGAAGCGCGAAAGGACTCGCCGGAAGGGCTCGTGCACCAAGACGAGGTCCCGGCCGATCTGTCGGTGCGAGGAAACGAAGTGCTGCTGTCACGGATGTTTCGCGTGCTCTACGAGAACTCCGCGCAAGCCGGCGCGAAGAACGTCTCGACGCGCGCCTCCGGCGCAGCAGGCGTCGTCACGATCGACGTGAGCGACGACGGGCCTGGAGTGCCGGCCGAAATCTCCGCGAAGCTCTTCGAGCCGCTCGTCACGTCCAAGAAGAGCGGCACCGGCTTGGGCCTCGCGCTCGTTCGTCGCGTCGCGCGCGCGCACGGTGGAGACGCCGAGCTCGTGTCAACGCCCCGCGGCGCGTCGTTCCGAATCACGCTCCGCGTTCAGTGACGTCGCTGCTGCGGCAGATCGATCAGCGGAAGAGCGCGCTCGAAGACGCCGGAGCTCGCGGAAGGCGAGGGCCGCAGATCGGCCGCGTTGTCGACGAACTCTTCGGGACGCGTGAGGTACTCGGCGACGATGAGCGCGAGCACGCGATCGGCGAGGCAGCACGGTTGATCGACCGCGGCGAAACCCATCGCGCCATGCGCGTCGGAGATTTCCGCGAGCTTCAGCACGGGCGGAAGCGTCCGCGCGAGGCCTTCCGCGCCAGGCGAAAGCGTCGCCGCGATGGCCTGACGGGCTGCACATTGCGCGTGGTGAATCACGTCCGAGATGTCGTGCTCCGTCAGCGGCTGCTCGCGCGGCGTCAGCGAGCGCAGCGAGTGTGGCACGAAGGACGTGGCCTTTCGGTATGACGCTCGCAACCACATGGCGAGCTCCAACTTCGACGGCGGCATCCACAGGAAACGTTCCACCGCATCGTGTGACGCGTCCGCCACGTCGAACACGGTGAGGCCCACCGGGAGGCGGAAAACAGCGGCCATGCGCGATCGAGTTGCAAGCGCCGATCCCAGCGCGACCGTGTGGCGCTTTGGGCCGAAATCCAGAGGAATCCACCACGCGTTCTTCGAGAGAACCATGTCCCTCACCGCCACATGGGGACAGTGAAAGGTCAGTGCGGAATGATGTGAGTAGCCCAGGCGAGGCCAATGCCGGCAACCGCGAGCACCACCACCAGGATCCCAATCATGGCTCCCATTCCGCGCTTCTCGGGTGCCTTCAGTTGGGCAGCTGCGGATGTTTGGATGGGACCCGAGATGGGGTGAGCGGGCGTGGGCGGACGTTGAATCGTGGGCATCGGCGTCGAGGGCGGCATCGGGATCTTCTTGCCGGCGAGCTCGTCGTCTTCGAGAGCGGAGAGATTTCCTGCGGTGATGTTCGCGGGGATCGCCTTGAGCGCGTCCCCCGTCGGCGGGCGCTGCAGCGGGTTGTCGAGACCCATCTCGTCGAGCCAGCCCTTCGGGTCGACGAACTCGCTCATGTTGAGCGGCGCGGTGGCTTGCGACGCGTCGGCGTTGGCGGCCGCGTGCTGGCCGGTGCCCGTCTCGCCGAGTGAGGTGAACTCGAAGAGCGCTTCTTCGATGAGCTTGTCGATGATCGAGCCCTGCTGCGGCTTGCGCTTCGCCTTGTCTTTTTGCGCGCCGATGACGAGCGCCGCGACGTCGAAGGCCGACACGGGCGTGGCCTGCTTGAAGAGGAACGTCGTCAGCTCTTTCGCGAGATCGCGCGCCGTCGTGTAGCGCTGCGCGGGATCGCGCGCGAGCGACTTGTTGATGATGCGCTCGAGCTCCGGCGTCACCGCTTTGTTGAGAGACGAGATCGCCGGGATGTTCGCCTGCTGGACCTTCTTCACCGTCTGGAAGTCGGTCTCGCCGAGGAAGAGACGCTGGCCCGCGAGGAGCTCCCACAAGATGATGCCGACGGCAAAGATGTCCGTGCGCGCGTCGACGTCCTGGCCTTGCGCGGCCTCGGGCGACAAGTACGAGAACTTGCCCTTGATGATGCCAGGCTCGCTCTTTTCGAGCTGCGAGTTCGCCTTCGCGAGACCGAAGTCCACGATCTTCACCTCGCCGTACTTCGTGAGAAGCACGTTCGGCGGCGACATGTCGCGGTGGACGATGTTCATCGCCACGCCCGTCGACGGGTCTTTCATCTCGTGCGCGTACGCCAATCCCTTGCAGATCTCGATGCACAGGTAGACGGCGGCGGGCATCGGGAACTGGATGCCCTGCTTCTTCATCGTCTCGGCGACGGCCTTCAGGTTCGCGCCGTCGACGTACTCCATGACGATGAAGTAGGCGTTGTCGCCGACGCCGATGTCGAAGACCTGGGCGACGTTCGAGTGCGACAGGTGCGCGGAGAGGCGCGCCTCGTCGAGGAACATCGCGATGAACCGCTTCTTCTCGGAGAGGTGCGGCAAGACGCGCTTGATCGCGACCTGCTTCTTGAACCCCTCGATGCCGGCGCTCTCGGCGAGGAACACCTCCGCCATACCGCCGGAGGCGAGCCGCTCGATGACGCGGTATCGCTGCTGTTGGGCTTCGCTCATTCGTGTTCT
>Ga0068868_100004238_pt1 | contig 10035 bp, 8 predicted proteins | sample KBSMisM42_FD_64660 | JGI IMG/M metagenome (GOLD analysis project Ga0068868, IMG submission 64660) | Miscanthus rhizosphere microbial communities from Kellogg Biological Station, Michigan, USA - KBS Miscanthus M4-2 | ecosystem: Host-associated > Plants > Roots > Rhizosphere > Soil ...
AGCGACTTGTCGACCCAGGCATCGCCGAGGACGCTGCGGCGGTTGACGACACCGCGGTCGAAGTCGTCGGCACGATCGCTCATGGCGTGGGTTTCCTTGTCAGAGGTTCGAGGGCGTCGAGCTGGGCTCGTGCGGCCGCACCGGCACGGCGCGCGGCCGCGTCGACGTCGCCGGCCGCGGCGCTGCCGCCGATCGCCCGCAGATGAGCATCGACGTTGGCGCGCATGCGTGCGGCGTCGACATCGAGCCCGGCGGCGCAGGCGTCGGCCAGGGCGCGGACGGCGCCGTGCGCCGACATGAAGAGAGAAGGCCAGACCGCCAGCTCGGCCTGCCAGTCGCCGAGGCCGCGCTGGTGCGCCTGCGGCATCGCCGCGAGCAGGGTCGCGGCCAGGTGCGGAGCGCGGGTCGCCGCGGCGATCGCCACCATCGCCGCCACCGGATTGCGCTTGTGCGGCATCGCCGAGGAGGTGCCGCGCCCGGCCTGGCGCGCCTCGAACACCTCGCCGACCTCGCCCTGCGCCAGCAGCGCCAGGTCGCGGCCGATCTTGCCGAGCGCGCCGCAGAGCACCGCGACGCTGCAGCCGAGCGTCACCCAGGCGTCGCGCTGGGTATGCCAGGCGCCGGCGGGCACCGCCAGGCCGAGCCGCTCGCCGACGCGCCGCGCGATGGCCGGCCCCTTGTCGCCGAGCGCCGCGAGCGTGCCGACGGCGCCGCCGAGCTGCAGCTGCAGCGCGGCCTCGCCGGCGGTGCGCAGGCGCTCGCGACAGCGCACAACCGGCGCCAGCCAGCCGACGACCTCGTGGCCGAAGCTCACCACCTCGGCCGATTGCATCAGCGTCCGCCCGAGCATCGGCGTCTCGAGGTGGCGCCGGGCCAGCGCCGCGAGCGCATCGACGAGGCGATCGAGATCGGCGGCGATCAGGCCCAACGCCTCCCGGGTCACCAGCACCATCGCCGTGTCGATCACGTCCTGGCTGGTGCTGCCGCGATGGACAAAGGCCGCGGCCTCGGGCGCGCCGGCCGCGACCCGGTCGCGCAGCTGCTGCACCAGCGGAATCGCCAGCGCGCCGGCGCGGCGCGCCTCGCCGACGATCCACTCGACGTCGAACGGCGCGCCGTTGCAGGCGGCGACGATGGCCGCGGCCGCCTGCCGCGGAATCAGCGCCTCGTCCGCCTCGGCATCAGCGAGCGCCGCCTCGAACGCCAGCATGGCGACGATGACCTGCGCTTCGGCGAACGCCGATTCGACGTCGGCGCTGGCCAGGGTGCGCTCGAAGATCGTGCCGGTCATGGAGAAAGGCGTGGCGAGGCGGTCATTGAGGATTCGAGCGCAGCGCCGCAGTATCGGCCGGGGCCGTGGCCGCGACCCGCGCCGCCTTCCGGTTGACCAGGTGGCGGATGTTGACGATCGACACCAGGTGCATCTGGATCAGCATCAGCATGCCGTTGCGCCAGAGCTCGAGCACGGTCTCGTCGGGAAAGGCGCGCAGACGATCTTCGTCGACGGTGTGGAAACCGTCGACCGAGATCGACTCGCCGTTCGGCAGGGTCGCGTCGGCCTTCATCGCCTTGAGCACGCCGAGCCGCGCCAGCCGATCGCAGAACGCACGCGTGCGCTCGGCCTCGTGCTCGTAGCGCTCGAGGAAGTCGATCGCCCGGCGCAGCGCCGGCGCCGGTGCGTCGTCGGCTTCGAACAGCGGCTCGCCGGCCTGCTCGCCGAAGCCGCTCCAGGCCTCGTCGACGAGCACGTTGATGCCGTCGGAGCCCGGCAGGGCGGCGGTGAGGAACGGATAGCGGCGCACGTAGGCCGGGACGTAGCGCGCGTCCCAGCGGCTGCGCTCGACGTAGAGGTTCTCGCCGTGGCTGAGTCCGAGCAGCGCCGCCGGCGTCATCGCCGCGCGGCCGGCACTGTCCCTGGCGCCGGTCTCGACGAAGACGATCGGGAATTCCAGCGCCGCATGCGGGAACTCGGTCGCGGTGATCGGCACGACGTGGATTTCTCCGGCGATCGAGTAGTCGGTGAGAGGCTGCACCTTGCGATGGCGATGCTGCGCCGGGTCCAGGGCGACGGGCCGGCGATAGAGCGAAGTCGCGGCGCGGTTCAAATGTGCGCTCCCGTGCTGTCGGGCACCAGCGCCTGGGCCAGCACCTTGTCGACGCGTTTGCCGTCGAGGTCGACGACCTCGAAGCGCCAGCCTTCCCACTCGACCGAATCGGCGGTCCCCGGCAGGCGCCCGAGCAGCAGCATGATCATTCCGGCGAGAGTGTTGTAGCGGCCGCGATCTTCCTCGGGCAGCTCCTTGAGGCCGAGACGGTCCTTGAGCTCGGGCGTGGGGATCAGGCCGTCGAACAGCCAGCTGCCGTCGTGGCGCTGCACCGCCCACGAGTCGGATTCGACCTCGGTGCTGAACTCGCCGGTGATCGCCTCCAGCACGTCGCGCACCGTGATCATCCCCTGGACCTCGCCGTATTCGTCGACCACGAACACGAGCTGCGCGCTCGAGGCCCGGAACTGCTCGAGCAGCCCCATGCCGGAGAGGGTCTCGGGCACGAACACCGGCGACTGCAGGTGTGCCTCGAGCTCGAAGGTCTTGCCCTGGATCGATTGCTGCAGCAGCGACTGGGCGCTGACGATGCCTAGCACGTCGTCGAGGCCGCCGCGGCAGACCGGATAGCGCGAGTGCTCGGCCTCGGCGATGGTGCGCAGCACGTCCTCCGGCGTCGACGTCGCCTCCAGCCAGACGATCTCCGCCCGGGGAATCATCATCGAGCCGACCTGGCGGTCGTCGAGGCGAAAGACGTTGCGCACCATCTGGTGCTCCTGCGCCTCGATCACCCCGGCGTCGAGCCCTTCTTCCAGGCTGGCGGCGATCTCCTCCTCGGTGACGCTGCGGTCGGGCGCGCCGCGCACGCCGAGCAGCTTGAGCACGGTCTCGGTGCACCAGGTGAGCAGGCGCACGAACGGCCGGGCGAGAACCGAGAGCCACTCCATCGGCCGGGACACCAGCCGGGCGATCGTCTCGGGGTACTGCAGGCCCAGCCGCTTGGGCACCAGCTCGCCGAAGACGATGCTGAGGAAGGTGATGGTGACGACGACCATGCCGGTGGCGGTGATCTCCGCCGGGCGGTCGCGCATGCCGAGCGTCTCGTGCAGCCAGCGGGCGAACGGCGCCGAGAAGGCGGCGTCGCCGACGATGCCGTTGAGGATGCTGATCGAGGTGATGCCGATCTGCACCACCGAGAGCCACTTGGTCGGATCGTCGTGCAGGGCGATGGCGTGGACGGCGCCCGAATCCCCGGCTTCGACCATCACCTGCAGCCTCGCCTTGCGGCTGGCGGTGAGCGCCATCTCCGACATGGCGAACAGGGCGTTCAGGAAGACCAGGAAGATCAGCAGGGCAACGTCCATGCGCGGGCGCAGCGGTGTCGGGCAGGCAGCGTAGCAGAATCAGGTGATGGCCCCCACGCTCGCTGCGCTCGCTGCCCCCCGAGGGGGCCGGGCGCCCTTCGGAGCGGCCGGGCGGGCGCCGATGGCCCCCACGCTCACTGCGCTCGCTGCCTCCCGAGGGGGCCAAGCGCCCTTCAGGCGGCCGAGCGGGCGCTGATGGATTATCTCGTCGGCGACCTCCAAGGCTGCGCCGACGCGCTCGAGCGGTTGCTTGCCGAGATCGGCTTCTCCGCCTCGCGCGACCGGATCTACGTGCTCGGCGACCTGGTCAATCGCGGCCCCGATTCGCTGGGGGTGCTGCGCCGGCTGCGCGACCTGGGCGACGCCGCGCATTGCGTCCTCGGCAACCACGACTGGCATCTGCTCGCCGTCGCCGCCGGGGTGCGGCCGCGGCACCGCAGCGACACCCTCGAGGACATCCTCGACGCGCCCGACCGCGAAGACTGGCTCGCGTGGCTGCGCCGGCAGCGGATGGCACTGCACACGGACGGCTGGCTGATGCTCCACGCCGGCGTGGTGCCGCAATGGGACCTGGCGCAGACGCTCGCGCTCGCGGCCGACCTGGAGCGAGCGCTGCGCGATTCGCCGCCCCGCGAGTTCCTCGACGCGATGTTCGGCAACGAGCCGTTCGAATGGAGCGAATCGCTCGCCGGCGCGGAGCGGCTGCGTTTCACGCTCAACGTGCTGACGCGGATCCGCTTCGTCACCGCCGACGGCCGGCTCGAGTTCGCCACCAAGGACGGCGCCGAGGCCGCGCCGCCCGGCTTCACCGCCTGGTTCGACGCCCCCGGCCGCAAGACCGCCAGCACGCGGGTCGCCTTCGGCCACTGGTCGACGCTCGGCCTGCTCGATCGCCCCGATGTGCTCGGCCTCGACACCGGCTGCGTCTGGGGCGGCAAGCTCAGCGCCGCGCGCGTCGACGGCGGGCGGCGTGAGATCGTGCAGGTCGACTGCGCCCGGGCGCGGCGGCCGAAGTGAATGGCGCGGCCGGATTGCCAAGCACTGCAAACCGCCAGCTAGGCATGGGCCACCGACCGCGCCGATACACTGGTAAGGCAGCGGAGAGATGGCAGAGTGGTCGATTGCACTGGTCTTGAAAACCAGCGACGGGCAACCGTCCGAGGGTTCGAATCCCTCTCTCTCCACCAGCGAGGCTGGCGTGCATCGGTAGCGCCCCCTCGCCGCCTGCACAGATGAAGAAAGAGCGGCCTCAGCCGCTCTTTCTTCATCCGGCATGGCCGGAACGACGGTCGGGGCTGCTCAGGCGTTGCGCCGCCGCTTGGCCAGGCCTATGGCGCCCAAACCGGCCAGGAACAGCACGTATGTTTCGGGTTCCGGGGCAACGGTCACGGGAACGGGGACAGCGGTCACGGTAAGCGAGCCCGTATACGCCGAACTAAAGGCATCTCCAACGCCCCCGATGGTCAGCGAGTGCGCGCCGGCAAACATTGGTATGGGACTGTTCACGAAAAGCTTCTGGACGATCGTGTCGATCCCCGGCGACAGAGATGTGGTGGCCACCGACAGAGTCAGGGGAATGCCATCGAGCGACGCCGCGAACAAGCCGATCTTCCCCAGCGAGAGCCCTGACGACTCAATCAGGTACGAGGTGTTCAGCACCACTGCCGTCACACTGGACAACGACGCCACGTTGAAGTTGTAGGTATCGGCGAATGAACCGGCGAAGACGGTATCGCCGACCGGCAACGTACCCGCCACCGTACCGAGGTCGAAGGTCGCGTCGGCATGCGCACCGACTGACAGGGCAAGTGCGGCGGCTGCGATCAACGTGAGCTTCATGATTCCTCCTGTCAACCAGCGATGAGGGATGTGTCAAAGACACACGACCTTCGTCGCGCCTTCTGAAGCGAAATCGAACCACCCTAGCACCGTTGAGGCCGCGCGTCCACTGCTCGATGCAGGGGCCGTCTTGAAACTGCCGGGGGGACCCAATCGCGAGCTTCAATCTCACCGTCTTCGGCACTCGCCGCATTTCGGCTTCTCGGCCCTCGCCCCGGCGAGGCTGCTTTCTCCCGTGAACAGGGTCATGCCCAGCCGCTGGTCTGACGGGTTCATGTAGATTCCTGCTGGTGCCAGCCGACAGCCCGCGCATGTCTCCAGCGCCAGAAGCGGCGTGGCTTGGGAACGTCCTGCGGAGGACTGATTGACACGCTTGGCCTACGCGATCGGTGCGGCCACCGGCATCGCGTTGCTCGTGCTCGCCTTCTATGTGTGGCAGAGAGACACGGGGCCCGCGCTCGTGCCCGTCGTGGAGGGGCCGGTCGCGGTCGCTCCCCCGGCCGCGATTCCATCGATGCCCGACGCGCAGGTCCACTACCCGATCGACGCCAGGATGGCGGCAGCACCATCCGGGAAGGAATTCGATCTGCAGAAGGCACTCGAGGATCTGTTCGGCCTCAAGACCGTCCAGTCGATGTTCCGCCTCGACGACTTTCCCCGCCGCCTGGCGGCGACCATCGACAACCTGGGCCGGTCTCACGCCTCGGCAGCGCTTTGGCCGGTCAATCCGGTGGGCGGCCGATTCATCGTCGAAGAGCACGATGGCGCGACCTTTGTCGGCGCGGACAACGGACTGCGCTACACGCCCTACGTGCTCCTGCTCGAGACCGTGGACCTGCGCCAGGCGGTGGGCGTCTACACGCGAATCTATCCGTCTCTTCAGCGGGCCTACGAAGAGCTCGGCTACCCGGGGAGCTACCTGAACGACCGTCTTGTCCAGGTGATCGATCGGCTGCTGGCGACGCCCGAGATCGACGCACCCATCGAAGTGCGTCTGCCTCCCATCGAGGGACCGGTGCAGCCGGAGCGTCCCTGGGTGCTCTACGAGTTCGCCGACCCGAATCTGCAGTCCCTGACTTCCGGCCAGAAGGTGCTCCTTCGCATGGGGTCGATCAACGAGCGTCGGATCAAGACCCGGCTCGCGGAAATCCGGCGTCTCGTGACGGCAGCTCCCAAGAAGCGTTGAATTCCCTCTGGCCGATGCGCCGGGCTTTCCGGCGCTCAGGACCCCGCGCCGCGGTGCTTGCCCACGACCAGCGTCAATATCCGCTCCAGCAGGCTCGCGACCTCGTCGAGGTCGTCCAGGTAGTACATCGCCAGAGAGACGGGACGGTCGCGTCCCACCTTGACCGTCAGCCATTCGGGCACGGCGCGCGCGAACACCGGCTCGTCATTGACGTCGTCGCCCAGGAAGATCGCCCCCCCCGCGCCGCTGCGCTCGACCAGGCGCACCACTGCGGCCGCCTTGTCGGGCGCTCCGTCGACGACGATGTTCATCACCAGCTTGCCGCCGAACGCCCGCAGCCCCGCGGGCAGGGTCTCGGCCAGCCGCGTGACCCACTCGAGAGCCCGTGCCGGCCGCCGCGAGAGGCGGTAATGGAGAGCGATCGACTGCTGCTTGTCCTCCACCGTGATGCCGGCCTCCCGCAGCGACTCGGCTTCCGCTGCGAGACGGTCCCGCATGCCATCGAGCAGCGAGATCAAGCCGGTTTCCGGCAGCCATGGATCTTCGGCGCCATGATTGCCGACGATGTACGTCGGCGTGAAAGACAGCCGGGTGCGGACGTCGTCGACGCGGCGGCCGCTGACGATCGCCAGCGGCAGCGCCCGGTTCAGTCGTTCGAGCCGATGCTCGACGGCCACCGGAACGCGAGCGTCGTCCGGCCGCGCGACGATGGGGGCGAGCGTTCCGTCGAAGTCGAAGGCGAGCAAGGGGCGCCGGGCCATCGTGGCGACCAGCGCCGCCTCGCCCTCGGCCGAGAACAGATGGCGCATCTTCAGGCGACCCGATGGCTTTGGACGCGCGCCTCGATGCGCTCGCGCAGGCGCGACCGCCCGGCATCGATCAGCATGTGCCCGGCCCAGCGGAAGACGTTGTTCTCGCGCACCGTCATGCGCAGGCTCGCCATGCGCTCGCGCTGCTCGGCCGGCGGCATCGTCGCCGCGCGATGCAAGGCATCGGCGGTTTCCTCGACGTGATAGGGATTGACGATCAGGGCTTCCGTCATTTCGCGCGCCGCCCCGGCGAAGCGGCTGAGGATCAGCGCGCCCTGCTCGTCGTCGCGGGCGGCGACGAATTCCTTGCAAACGAGGTTCATGCCATCGTGCAGGCTGGTCACCACGCAGACGTCGCAGGCGCGGAAGAGCTCGGTGACGGCGTCGTGCTCGTGGTGCTGGGCGAGCAGGTGAATCGGAAGATAGTCCGGCCGCCCGAAGCGCTTGTTGATCCGCTCGGTGACGCGGGCGATGCGTTCCTGGAAGGTCTGGTACTCCTCGAGAAGGGTTCGCGAGGGTGCCGCGACCTGGAGGAAGACGAAGCGGCCGATCCATTCCGGGCGCTTTTCGAGGAGCCGCTCGACGGCATGCAGGCGTTCGAGGATGCCCTTGGTGTAGTCGAACCGGTCGACGCCGAGCGCGAGGCAGGTGCCGGCAGGAAGCGCCATCCGCTCGAAGACCCGCCGGCGGCACTCGGCCACCGATGGCCAGGACGCCCGTTCCTGTTCCGAGGGCCACTCGATCGAGATCGGGTAGCTCTCGATGAGCGTCTCGTCTCCCTTGAAGGAGATGGTCGAATGCTCATGCTCGATGCGGGCCTCGAGGAAGCGATCGACCGTCTCGATGAAATTCTTGCAGTGGAAACGCGTATGAAAGCCGAGGATGGTGCTGCCGAGCATGCCCTCGAGGATCTCGCGACGCCAGGGGCAGATGCCGAAGGATTCGGGATTCGGCCAGGGAATGTGCCAGAAGGTCAGGATGGTCGCCCGCGGCAGGCGGGCGCGAATCATGGCCGGGACCAGCGCGAAGTGGTAGTCCTGCACCAGGACGACGGGATCCTCGCCTCGCGCCTCGGCGACGACGGCATCGGCGAAGCGCTGGTTGACGATCTGGTATTGCTCCCAGTCGGATTCCCGGAACACCGGGCGCACGTGGGCGACATGGCACAGCGGCCACATGCCTTCGTTGGCGAAGCCGTAGTAGTAGCCTTGCTCCTCCTCGGGACTGAGCCAGATGCGCCGCAGGACGTACTCGTTGCGCCCGGGCGGCACGCCCACCCGGTCGTGCCGGTCGACCACCGTCCGGTCGGCGCTGCCGCTGCCATGCGCGATCCAGGTGCCCGAGCAGGCGCGCATCACCGGCTCGACGGCCGTCACCAGGCCGCTGGCGGGCCGCCGGATCACGACGCCGCCCGGACCGCTTTCGTGGATGTAGGGCTCGCGGTTCGAGACGACGATGACCTGGTCGCCCTGCAGCTGGGTTCGCAGGAGCGCGCGCAGTCGTTCCGGATCCCAGCTGGTCTGCGGTCCCTGGGCTCGGCGATATTCGTCTTCCAGATCGCGCATGCGGGCACGGATCTCGGCGGCCAGGGGCGCCATTTCGGGCGTGGCCGTCATCGGCCGCAGCAGGCCTTCGCCGCGCAGCAGGCCGCGAACGCCGGACACCCAGCCACGCCAGCTGAGCTGCGCGACGACCACCGTGGTCAGCGCGATGACCAGCCCGAGTCCGCTGATGAACAGCAGCAGGTAGCGCCGCGTGTCCTGGCTGCGCCGGTCGATGAAGCTCATGTCGTGCAGCAGCACCAGCTTGGCGATCGCCCCGGCGTCGCTGTCGACCGTGTGCACGCCGACGTGGACGGCTCCCCCCGCCAGTCGAAGGCGCGGCTCGCGCAACTCGGCCACGGCTTGCGCCTGCTGGCAGTCCAGGGTACGCGGAAAGCTGGCGCTGCTACGGATCATCGTTCCATCGAGCGAACACAGGCCGATGGCGAACAGGCGCTCGTCCTGCACCGCACGATCGAAAAGGATCTGCAGGCGGGCGCCCTTGGCGTCGCTGATCGCGCCTGCGATCGCGTCAGACAGGGTATTGGTCACGAGGGCTCCGCGCGCGTTCAGGTCGCGGGCGAACCAGCGCAGCGTGAGCCGATCCATCACGGGCAGCGCGAAATACGCGGCCGCGACCAGCGTCACGAGCAGCGGCGCAAGGAAACGGAGCTGGAGGTTGAGCGACTTCACGGGATCACCCTGGTCGCCCTTCGCGAGTTCGCCATAATCGCATATCCGTCTGAATGTTCCACGCCCGTGAAGCCATGGCTGGAGAAGAGGACATGAACCCTTCTGCCGCCGCGCCTTCCGGTGCCGAATCGAACCTCGATTTGGCGCTCATCGGCAACTGTGCGATCGGCGCCCTCGTCGACCGGCGCGGCGCCGTCGTCTGGTGCTGCATGCCCCGGTTCGACGGCGATCCGGTGTTCCACGCCCTGCTTGCCGAGAGCGCGCCCGATGGAAGGATGAGCGTCGAGCTCGAAGGCTTGAGCAGGGTCGAGCAGAGCTACGACCACGGCACCGCAATCGTCCGTACCCGCCTGCTCGACGACGCGGGGCGAGGCGTGGAGATCACGGACTTCGCGCCGCGGTTCTTCCATCGCGACCGGATGTTCCGCCCGGCGCAGCTGGTTCGCCGGATCCGTCCGCTGGCGGGGCACCCGCGCATCCGCATCAGCGTCAGGCCCCTCGGCGAGTGGGCCCGCGAGAGGCCGGTGATCACACGCGGCAGCAACCATCTGCGCTACG
>Ga0068868_100004241_pt1 | contig 10030 bp, 8 predicted proteins | sample KBSMisM42_FD_64660 | JGI IMG/M metagenome (GOLD analysis project Ga0068868, IMG submission 64660) | Miscanthus rhizosphere microbial communities from Kellogg Biological Station, Michigan, USA - KBS Miscanthus M4-2 | ecosystem: Host-associated > Plants > Roots > Rhizosphere > Soil ...
GGCACCCTGCGCCTTCCAGGCGACAAATCCATCAGCCATCGCTACGGACTGCTCGGAGCATTCGCTGAAGGCACCTCGCGCTTCTCGAACTTCTCCACCGGAGCAGACTGCGCCTCCACTCTCGCCTGCATGGAGGCGCTCGGTGCAAAGGTCCGCAAACTCGATGATGGCCGCATCGAAATCGACGGCGTCGGTGGCCGTGTGACTCCCGCAGATCATCCGCTAGACTGCGGCAACTCCGGCTCCACGATGCGCATGATCTCCGGCCTGCTCGCCCCACAGCAAGGTACTTTCACTCTCATCGGCGACGATTCCCTTTCACGCCGCCCGATGGAGCGCATCCGCAGGCCCCTCGCTGAGATGGGGGCAAACATCAAGCTCACCGACGGTCACGCTCCCATCAGAATCGAGGGCGCTCCACTCAGTCCCATTGACTTCACCACACCGGTTCCAAGCGCCCAGGTCAAGACCTGCGTGCTTCTCGCGGGACTCCAATCCGAAGGCACCACGATCGTTCGCGAAGCAATCCGCACGCGCGATCACAGTGAGCTTGCGCTCCGTGCATTCGGTGCGACGCTCACGCGCTCCATCGACTCCATCACCATCGATGGCCCGCAAAAACTTCACGCTATCGAAGGCGCCGTCCCAGGAGATATTTCCTCGGCGGCGTTCTTCCTCTGCGCAGCCGCGCTTTTCCCTAACTCGGGCCTCGTGCTGGACGGCATCGGACTCAACCCGACACGCGCCGCGCTCCTCGATGTCCTAACTACGCTAGGTGCCCGCATTGCTGTCCTGCAACTTCAGGAAGTCCATTCAGAACTCGTGGGCACCGTGCAGATCACGGCTGATCCATCGGGCCTCCGATCGACAGAAGTAAGCGGAGCACTTGCTGCCCAGCTCATCGACGAATTGCCTGTGCTCGCCGCCATCGGTCCGTATACCAGCGGAGGGATTCGGATTCGCGATGCCAAGGAGCTCCGTGTGAAAGAATCCGACCGCATCGCTCTTGTGGCGCGGAATCTCCGCGCTATGGGAGCTGAGGTGGAGGAGTTCGAAGATGGGCTCGATGTCCCCGGAGGCCAGCAACTTCACGGCGCGGTGATCGACTCGGGTGGCGATCACCGCATCGCCATGGCCTTCAGCATCGCTGCTCTCCGTGCCGAAGGCGAAACCTTGATTCAAGGCGCGGAATCGGCGGCGATCAGCTTTCCAGAATTCTTCGATCTGCTGGATTTGGTGGCGGAACGCTGAAGTTGCGCTTCGTTAAAGACTGAGTTCTGGCAGAAAACCGCATACTATAGCTCAAAACAAAATGCCCGGCGAATGGCCGGGCATTTTGGCATGCTCGCAATCTACTTGCTTGGAGGCGGAGGCGTCGCCGGTTGCGCGGGTGCTGGCTGATCGGTGGGTTGTGCCGGCATCGCAGATGGGGTTGTCGCCGGCTGTGCACTTGCCGGCTGCACTCCCTGAATCGTCGGCGCTGTATTCACGGCTCCCTTCGCTGCATCCACCAGGTTGATACCGTAGTGCTCCAGCGTTGTTGCCAGCACCTGGTACAAACCTGCACGGTTGTTCGCGAAGGCCGCGTTTGCCGCAATCAAGTTGTTCTCAGCGATGGCGAGGTTACGTTCTTGCTGCAGCACGGCAGCAGTCGTGGAGGCGCCCAGTTTCAATTTCTTCTGCTCGGCATCCAGGCTCTGCTGCGCATAGTCGCGTGCTGCCAGTGACGACTGCACCTCTGCGCGATCGTTCGTCAGTGCAAACTGTGCATTCACAACCTGCATGCGGATCTGCGTGTAGAGCTGTGCAAGGCGCAACTCAGCCTGGCGATACTCCATCAGCGATCGCGCCTGCTGGGCTTGCGCCGCGCGATTGCGAATCGGAATCGTCATACTGAATCCAGCGCCCTTATCCGGCGCGGAACTATTGAACAGGTTCGTCAGCACCGTACCATATCCACTCGACGGAATCGTCCCCGGCGGGTTCGGTTGGCCGGTCTGGAAGTTCGTCCAGTTCGGACTCTGCGATCCACCTAACGCACTCGCGCCGTAGAACCCATAAACATCGAGCGCGGGAAGCAACTGGTTTCGCGCACCTTTCAGGGTGATCTCATCATTCCGCAAAGTCAGAGCGGCCTGCTCCAGCTCGGGCCGATTCTTAAATGCTGCCTGCACGAGTTCCTCTACGGGCTGGCTCTCCTCGGGAATCTGATCGAGGCTGATGCGATCCGTTGGAACCACCGGGGCCGTTGCCAGCGCCGGGTCGTTCAGGTTGCGCGCGATGGCCTGCTTGATAATCTGCTGTTGATAGTTCAACGTGTTCTGCGACGCCGTAAGCGCCTGCTTGTCCGTTGCAACCGTCGAATCAGCCTGCACCACATCCAACGGCGCCATGGTGCCGATTTCCAATTGTTTATGCGTGTCAGAAGAAAGCTTGGTGCTCTGGTCCAGCGCACGCTGCTTCGCCTGCACGTCCTCGTATGCGCTCACCAGTCCCCAATAAATGCTTTCCACCTGGTTGACGGTGTAAAGAATCTGCTGCCGGAACGAAGAATCGGTAATTCGACGGTCGTTAATCGCCTGGTACATGAATCGCTTGTTGATCCAGATTCCCGCGCCTTGAAGAAGATGTTGCGTGACAGTCGCCTTAAATACAGAATTTAGTTCCGGGCTATACGCCGTAAACGGATTGTCGCTGGTGAGCCTGGTGTTTGTGATGTTCGCAGCCAGCGCAGTACCTGTAACAAATCCCTGGTTGTACCCGAAGTTGTACTGGTTTGTATTCGTCGTCAGAGCGGTCTTGCCGCCAGAGAAGAGCGTGTTCGACTGAGGCTGCCGCGCACGTTCAAACTGAACCGTGCCCGTGATGTTCGGATCAAGCGGCTCCGGCACTGGTCCAGCACCCGCTGTCGTCAACGTCAAGCCGCTCACGCCAGAACCTGCGCCACCCGAACCGACCGTCGTTCCGCCTGGACCGCCGCCCGTCGACAAGATCGATACCGATCCACCCAAAGTGCCTGTCACCAGACCAGAGGGAGAACCTAGCGGCGTGGTGCCCGCCTTCGTCCGCAGTATGTCTGTATCTGCAATATCGAGATCGTAGCGAGCAATTGCGATGTCGTAGTTGTTCTCAATCGCCAGCGCAATGGCATCCGAGAGGCTGAGATAGATCTTTCCGTCCTTCACCAGGTTGTCGAGTCGCACAGAATTCGCAAAGCTCGCCTTCCCGATCGAGGTGGGACGATACATATTGATCGGATTTCCCAACATCCGACCGAAAGGCTTGGAATAATCGCGATCGCCTGACCGCAAATCCAGTGGCATTGTAGGCACCGGAGCCGGAGCCGCCGGCAACTGAGACGACTGCTTCTCCGGCTGGTTTGCTCCCGCTCCTGTAACCCCGCCCGACTGCTGCTTTGCAAATCCTGAGGGCACGCCCGCCGCCAATGTCAGCATCGCCGCCGTAATCGCTCTTAACCGCTGTCCTGCATTACGATTCACTGAACGACCGGCTGATTTCTGGTCCTCGAACACACGTCTACCGAACAATTGCATGTTTCCTCTCCACGAGTCGCTGAGGCATGTGGGGTGCCGTTCTACTTGACGTCCGAAGAACCTCTCCAGACGCAAATTTATGATCCTCAGGGCACTTTTTCGCACCCTTGCATCGCATGACCTTAGGGTCACTTATGCATTACGCGCTCCATTGGCAGTTCGTTCCCTGTTCTCAAAGCCGCCCGAACGCATATCGGCACGAAAGCTGAGTATATCCCACCGATTCATCTGACCGAATTGGCCCTTTTGGTCAATTACCCTGTTATCAACCCTGATTCCCGTGACCGACATCACCCAATCCGCATTGCAACAAATCGCGGCTTCGGAATCGCAGACCTGGAAGCTCATTGTCGCTTACGACGGAACCGACTTTTCCGGCTGGCAGATTCAGCCTGGAGAACCCACCATTCAGGGCGAAATTCAATCCGCGCTGGGCCGCATCGTGGGAGAATCACCTCTGCCCCAGGGATCCGGCCGCACAGACGCCGGCGTGCACGCTCTTGCCCAGGTCGCCAGCTTCGCTCTTCAGGCACGCATTCCGCCGGCCAACCTCGTTCGTGCGCTCAATCGCACTCTTCCGGGATCAATCCGCATCCTTGAGGCTCAAATTGTTTCACCTGGTTTCCACGCTCGACACTCCGCCGTCGCTAAGACTTACGAGTACCGTGTGCTTCCCGTCGAGCCCGCCGAGCAGCAGATCTGCCCGCCATTTCTTGCACGCTATGTGTATCCATACTCGTGGACGATCAATCTGGCAGATCTCAACGCCGTCGCCACAGACTTCATCGGCGAACACGACTTTCGCAGCTTCGCCGCCAGCGATCCCGATCTAACCGCACGAAGCAGAGACTCATTGGAAGATTCCATGCTCCGAACGCGACCGCGAACTGCCATTCGCACCATCTACTCCTCCGCATGGCGCGAGCAAACCACCGATGGTTTTCATCTCCTCGTCTATCGCGTCCGCGGCAATGGATTTCTCCACCACATGGTGCGCAATCTAGTCGGCACCATGCTTGACGTGGCCCGCGGCTACATGCGCCGCGACGATATTCCTGCGATTCTCGCTGCCTGCGATCGCACCAAAGGCGGACCGACGGCACCTGCCCGCGGCCTGTTCCTTCACTCTGTGGAATACAACGGAGCAGAGGCAACTTCACAGGTTCGGTAATGACGCATCACAAATCTGGTAGCGCATCTCCTGCTACCCTGAAAACAGATGGCAATCTTCTCGCGCAGCACGGCTTTTACCCGCGTCACATCCATCGCCGCGCAACGCGCCATTCATACCGCTTTCACCTGGATCCACAACAACCCCAAGACTCTCATCGATCGTCAGGCCGAACTCGTAGCCATTCCCGCGCCGCCCTTCGGTGAAGAAGAGCGCTCTAAATGGATCGCCGCTCGCTTTGCTGAGATTGGACTTGCCGACATCCGCACCGACACCATCGGCAACGTCACTGGATTCATTCCTGCAACGCATCTTCCCGCCGACAGCACGGGTCCGGTGCTCGTTCTCTCCGCCCATCTCGACACTGTCTTTCCCGCCTCGACGCCGCTCCATCCCGTGCTCTCGCGCGAGAATGATGCTAATCGACTTGCCGCTCCCGGCTCATGCGACAACGCTGCCGGCGTCATCGGCATGCTAGCTCTTGCCCAGGCCATTACCCAGGCCAAGGTTCAGCTAGCGGCGCCCATCGTAGTGCTCGCCAATGTAGGCGAGGAGGGCGAAGGAGATCTGCGCGGCATTCGCCACTTTTACAATCATCCAGCTCTTGCTGGACGCATCGCGGCTCACATCGTGCTCGACGGCGCCGGCGCGGACTCTGCCGTGACCCAGGCCCTGGGCAGCCTTCGGTTCCAGGTCACCATCAACGGACCCGGCGGCCACAGCTTCACCGACGCAGGCACGCCGAATCCAATTGTTGCCTTGGCCAGCGCCCTCGCCACCGTCGCGGACATACGGCTACCAGACAAGCCAAGCACCACGCTCAACATCGGCACCATCCAGGGCGGTACCAGCGTCAATTCCATCCCCGAGAGCGCCACAGCTTCGATTGATTTTCGCTCCACCAACTCCGACGAACTTCTTCGTCTTGAGGTCGCGCTGCATCGCGCCGTCGAAGATGCCGTTGATCAAACCAACGCTGGAGCGAAATATCACGGTGCGCGCAACCGCGGTCCGCTCACCTTTACCGTCAAGAAAATTGGAGACCGGCCCGCGGCACAACTTCCCAGCGACTCGCCGATCCTTGAAACGCTACGAGCCATCGACCGCCATCTTGGCATTCAAACCGATCTTCGCCTTGGGTCAACTGACGCCAACATTCCTATTGCACTCGGCATTCCCTCCCTCTCCGTGGGAGCAGGGGGAGACGGCGGTGGCGCGCATACCCTTTCAGAGTGGTACAGCGATAAGAATCGTGAGACCGGCCTCCGTCGAATCCTGTTACTATGCGTCGCCATGACGGAATGGGCAGCAGAGCAATAATGATGGGCCCGTGCCGCTCGCGGCGTAATTCGAATCCCAGCAAAAAGAAAATCTGACTTATTCGGTGGCCCGCGGAGTATCGTCGCAAAGCATATAATTCTGCGCGAGACCGCGTCAGCGACATTCCCTAACCGCCCATCAACCAACCGGAAGGCCTGAAATACCATCCACTTGCTATTGCATGGAGGCCGATTATGAAAGACTGGGCCCTGATTTTGTTGTTGATTCCTCTTGGCGCAATGTCGCTGGGCCTGTTCGGGTTCTTCGGTATGCAGAAGCTTATCTGGGAAAGAGCTTATGACCAGGCCCTCTCGAAATACCGAGTGGCTTATGTGCATCGTGATGACCCGGGAAAGGCGGACGCATTCCCTTCTTACCAGGAATACGATAAAGCCGAGAAGCGGCTGGAGTCGATCGGGACAGATGATCCCGAAAAGCTACAGAGGTTCACGGAATTGCACGCCTGCGGACTCAGCCTGAAAGGCTATCGCGACCTCAAGGCAAATGGATTTGTCACCGCAACATTTGAGAAGGCTGCCGCTGCCTGCGCTCAATAGAACTGCAAAACACAATATTGCCTCAACGACCCCTTGAAATTTTCGTTTGACAACTCATAACTGTTTGGTTATGGTTTTTGGTAATGACATCGGCTCACGCCAATCACGTGTTTCGCGCTCTCGCTGATCCGACCAGAAGAGCCATATTTGAAGAGTTGGCCCGGCAGGGCGAACAAACTGTGCACGCATTGACGCGGCACGCGGGCGTCTCTCAACCCGCCGTTTCAAAGCACCTCACCATCTTGAAGCGCGCCAAGCTGGTGCGGCATCGCCGCGATGGCCGCGAGACTCACTATCGCGCGCAGCCAGCCGCACTGGCCCCGATGGTGGATTGGCTCAATCTCTATGGAGCCTTCTGGCGCGACCGATTTGATCAACTTGAAAACCTGCTGAAAAGGATGGAACCATGACCACAACTTCCCCAACGAAAAGTCTCGTGATCGAGCGGGAGATGCCGCATCGCCCGGAAAAGATCTGGCGGGCTCTAACAGAAGGCAATTTAATCGACGAATGGTTGATGAAGAATGACTTTCAGCCAGTGGTCGGCCACCGGTTCCAGTTCCGCTCCACCCCTGTGCCGAATTGGAATGGGATTATCGAGGGCAAGGTTCTGGAAGTAAGACCGAATTCATTGCTCTCATATACGTGGGCTTCCATGGGACTGGAGAGCGTAGTTACCTGGACGCTGACGCCAACCGCGAGCGGCACCCACCTCCGCATGGAACACGCTGGCTTCCCTTCGGAAGAAAGCGCCAGTTACAAGGGCGCAAAGTATGGATGGACCAGTTTCATTGGCAAGCTCGAACAAGTTGCTGGAGGTCTGCAATGACTGCAAAAACAAGCACAATTATCTATTGGACAATGACTGTACTCGTCGCGTTCTTCATCGGTAGCGGAGGCGTTGCCCAGGTTGCGCAGTACATCGCAAACCCGCACGCGATTGTGCCCGTGCTCGGATACCCGATGTATTTCTTCGCGATTCTCGGCGTGTGGAAAGCGTTAGGGGCTCTTGCCATCCTTGTACCGCGCTACCCCTTGCTCAAGGAGTGGGCCTACGCCGGCATCTTCTTTGACCTCACGGGAGCAGCAGCATCTTGCGCTTTATCGGGTGGGTACGGAGCATACGGATTTCACATTATTGCCCCGCTGATCCTGACTGGTTTTACCGTGGCGTCCTGGGCTTTAAGGCCGGCGAGCCGAAAGATCGGTGTTCTTCTTTCCGCGCAAGAGACTGCAAATATAAACATGCGAGCAGCAAATCATGCCACGCAATAACCAAGAACCATCTTCAAGAAGAACAAAAGTACCAAAGATGGCCGCGAGCAAAGCGGACCCAAGGGTTGATGCCTTCATCGCTGACGCGAAACGCTGGCAGGAAGAGTTGAAGAAACTGCGAGCCATCCTTCTTGAGTCTGAACTGATAGAAGAATTGAAGTGGCATCAACCCTGCTACACCAGGGAAGGAAAAAATGTTTGTATTCTTAGCGTGCTAAAAGAATCCTGTGCGCTGGCGTTCTTCAAGGGCGCCTTGCTGAAGGATGTCCATGGCGTTCTCACAAGGCCCGGTCAGCACACGCAAGCGGGCCGATGGATCAAGTTCACCTCAGTGCGAGAAATCGCGGAGATGAAATCCATTTTGAAGGCTTACATTCGCGAAGCCATCGCGGTAGAAAAGTCCGGGATGAAGGTGAAGTTGAAGAAGACTTCAGACCTGAAAGTTCCGGAGGAATTCCAACTCATGCTGGATGAATTCCCTAACCTGAAGGCCGCTTTCGACGCGTTAACCCCAGGCCGGCAGCGCGCCTACATCTATCATTTTTCCGCACCGAAGCAATCCAAAACACGCGAAGCACGTGTCCGGAAGTTCATGCCGCACATTCTCAAGGGCAAGGGCATTCTCGAAAAGTGAATTGCGGTCGGAGCTCGGTCAGCATTTCGATCTTTCACTTGGCCGTCAAATGAACTCCTCCCGGATCAGACAGACGCATCATCATTCCCCATCCGAAGAAGTTATTTGCAAGTGCTACCGCGATTTCGTTCTCACCCGTCTCCAGAGACAGCATGAAGGCGCCGTTGTCCAGCGAACACCGGCCGTCCGGGATCTTCCTGGCGTCGTCAGACTCAAACAAATTTTTATCGGCATACACCAGTTTCCCGTTTACGAAAACCCAAAGATCGCGCGTCCATCCGATATTCACTTTCTTCGACTGTATGGAGTCTGAAGTGATCGTTGTCTTTAGCCATGCAACGGCCCGGTTCGGCTGAGGCACAGGCCGGCCATACTGGCGGCTGATATTAACCAGCCCGTTTCGCTCCGTGCTAACTATCTTCCATTCCTGCGTAGCGCCGGGCATTTCGCTGTATACCGGGTCCTTGCCGTCTGGCAGCGCCGATGCGGTTGAGAGACGCCAATTCCGTACAAGGCCGCTGTCTTGCTCTGATGGATCTGCGAGTGGCTCTGAAGATAGCCCTTCAACCGCGCCGGGAGTAATGATCAGGTTTGCGAACGTAGCTGGTCCCTGCAATCGCAGACTGCCCTTCGTTGCGTCTCCTTCCATTCTGCCGACCTCCAATGTCGGTGATGGTGAATCGTTCACAAATACATTCATCCGTCGACCGGAAATCACCATCTTGATGTGATTCCAACCGTTCTCTCGTAGAGGTGCCCGAGTCTGGTATTGCGGGAAGAGGTCCCACAGCAGCACGCCATGCGTTTGCGGCGCATACTGCACGCACGCATGGAAGGCAGGACAAGCCGGATCGGGCCTCAGGTACAAGAGTTCAAAATTATTTTCGTCCTGCTGACGAAACGCGACTCCCGGCGCGCCCCGGCCGATGGTATTGACGTCGAACTCGATGGTACCGTCGCTGAACGTGATGTCTTTCAACGTCGCGTCGCCGCTGTTCAGCCGCATCAAGCCGTGATAAAAACCAAGTTGGCGCAGAAACTCCGCGTTCTCCCTGGTCTGCCACTGCTCAGCCGACATGCTCACAGTAATCGGTTCCGCGCACCAGGCAACGGATGCGAGTAGAAAGCATATGCAGAGCGCCAGCCATTTCAGCGCATGTTTGCGGACAAGCTCTTTCACGTTCACAGGGTAAGGGCGAGGCGCTTTTTTGGCGAGCTAAGCGTGACGAAGCGGACTGTCGTGTTACGAGGCGATCTCAAGAATTGCAATCAGGACTCGCCTTCAAGAAAAGCGTTACCTGCAGCGAGAAGGGATCCGCTTCACATGCGGGTCACCATATGTTACGAGCCACGATTAGTTTTCAGTTGGAATCTTTAGAGCCTGGTCCACGACCAATACAGTCACTTTCTCTTTACGACTCTCGATCTTGAGTTCCAACTCGTCATGCAGGACGCGCTGCCATGCTGCAAACATGTCGGTGCCAAGCTCAGGACGGATATCGACACTGAAATCAAAGAT
>Ga0068868_100004246_pt1 | contig 10023 bp, 7 predicted proteins | sample KBSMisM42_FD_64660 | JGI IMG/M metagenome (GOLD analysis project Ga0068868, IMG submission 64660) | Miscanthus rhizosphere microbial communities from Kellogg Biological Station, Michigan, USA - KBS Miscanthus M4-2 | ecosystem: Host-associated > Plants > Roots > Rhizosphere > Soil ...
AATCATGATCAATCTTGCCGAATACGACGCTTTGAGCTTCGACTGCTATGGCACCTTGATCGACTGGGAGGCCGGTATCGCTCGAGTACTTGCTCCGTGGGCCAAAGAGGTCGGGCTCGACCTCACCGACGAGGACCTGTTGCTTGCCTACGCGGAGAACGAGGCCCAAGCCGAACGCGATACCCCGGAAGCGCTGTATTCGGCTATCCTCGCTGAAGCATTTCGCCGCACCGGCGACAAACTGGGCAGGACGGTCAGTCCCGAGTGGGCCGAGAAGCTCGGCGGCTCAGTTCCCGACTGGCCGGCATTTCCCGACTCACACGATGCGCTGGCGTCCTTGGCGAAGGACTACAAACTGATCATCTTGTCCAATGTGCACCATGACGGCTTCGCCGGAAGCAACGCGCGGCTGGGCGTACAGTTCGACAAGATCATCACCGCCCAGGATGTCAAGGCCTACAAGCCCGCCCCGAACCATTTCGAAGCTCTTGACGTGGCCCTGAATGAACTCGCAGTTCCCCGTGAGCGTCTTCTGCACGTCGCGCAGAGTCTGTTCCACGACCACGTGCCTGCCAAGAGGCACGGTCTGCCCTCGGTCTGGATCAACCGTCGCCACGACCGCCCGGGTTGGGGAGCCACGCCCGAACCCTCTGGGGAATACAGCTACGACCTCGAGTACTCCACCATGGAGGCGTTCGCCGCTGCCGCCCGCAAAGCCAAAGCCGAGTAGGGAGGATCAGCCACAGCGGACCCAACATTCACGCCACCGCTGTGTAATGGGCTAGGTACCGGCACCGAATCACCGTGTCGCCTTAGAAGATCCGAGATCACCGGCAATGGTGCCGAGTTCGTGGAGTCCCTTGGGAAGGTGTCAGTTTCGAACCTTCAGATCATCAGTCATCTCGCGGGGCCAGGACTGCGGTCTCCCCAGGCTTTGCGAGATGGTCTTGCAGTTCGGCGTGCCGGATAGCCGGTGGACACAGCGGTGAAATCCGAGCAGCTCATTGTCTGTCGAGTCAGGTAGGGCCCAGAGTTGTACGGCAAGACTATCCGGATCGATGACGAGCCCCCGACATTGTTCGTGGGTGCGCCAGCCCGAACACGCCAGGCGGGTGGCCGCGGGTCCGTCGGACCGCGCCGATTGATAACTGGCCAAAGGCTCTGACCGGGCCGATCGCAAGTGCTGACGTCGTGCTGGTCAGACCGCACACACTGGACCAGCAAGCGGAGGTTGAGCCAGTGCTTCTGAGACTGTCGGCGGATAATTGGCGGACAAATTCGATGCCGACGCAGGGGCTCCAGGAAATGCTCTCGCGAGAAAGAGCAACCCCTTGGAAGTCACCGCTCAACGCGGGCCGGCTGTCGGCTTCTTGACGGTTGTCCGATACTTCGGACATCTTCTCCGCCTTGCCGTTTCAGATCGTGTCCTGGGGGTCGGCTACCAATTCCGTCATGAAGGAGGCGGGGATCGGCGCCCACTCCGGCTGCCATCGCTCCGCTTGCTGAGCGTCCCGCAGCGCTGCCAGCAGTGAGGCGATGTGTGGTCCGCCATCGGGTAAGAAGCGGATCATGCCGAGCCGTGCGCATTGCGCCGTGATCGACGCAAGCATCGCCTTCGCTTCGTCGGTGCGCCCCGCGGCTGCCAGGCATTCGACCAGCAGCCGCCTGGCCAGCAGCAACGCTCGTGGGCGTCGCTGACCCTCCAGCGTGTCTACCCATTCCTGCGCCCAGATGCAGGCGAGTTCGATCCCCCCGGGGTGTTCTGCTAACAGCAGCCTGATGGTGGTGGCTTCCTCGAGTTGGGCGACGATTTCCTCGATGCCGTCGTCTGGCGGCCGGCGCGCCGAATACTCCACGGGAGGCGGTGCTCCAAGGTCTAGGTCGACGGGCAGCTTCAATCTGATCCGCTCGTTCTCCGCGGCGGCGCGCAATCGCCGAAGTGACAGGTTCTCGGCGATCCGCGCGCCCTCGGTCAAACGGCGCGCGGCCTCGGCCCGATCCCCGCGCAGCGCCTTGACCCGGGCCCCCACGACGTACCGAGCGAGCTTGTAATCGACCGGCCCCCCCTCGGCCCCCAGCTTGTAGCCCTCGTCCAGCAGCCGCTCGGCTTCCGTGATTTCGCCGCGCTCATACAACAGCGCGCCGAGGAGCGAACCCGCTAAGCGTGCGAGGTGAGAGTGTCCCCCGCCCGAGCGCCGAGCCATGCGCAGCGCTTTGCGGAAGTTGTCCTCGGCCGCATGGAGATCGAGCTGTTCGCTGGCCGAGACGCCAACCCAGCACTGTCCCATCACGGTGTTCCACGGCCCATTGTTCTGCAGATGGTAGGTATGGGCCCAGTCCTGTAATCGGCGCGCAGCCTCGAAGTCGAACCGGTAGATCGCACCGAAGGTGGCAACATTGGCGGCTACGGACACAACCCACGGCGGCAGCGTGTCCGGACGCGACAAGGCAGGGCTCACCAGCTCGTCCAGCCGCACGGGACGGTCGGCGCGCAACTCCACGACGGACCGCACCACGTCGGCCTCCACACGCAGATCCGTCGTCTCGGATTCGGTGAGCGTGCCCTGCTCGAGCAGGGAGTCGACCAGGTCGAGCGCCCGGTTCGCTGGCACCGGGCGGTGCACGAGAATGTTGGCCCACGCCACGGCCAGCTGCAACCGTGGGCGTGCCTCCACCAGGTTCGGGGGAAGCTTGCCGACCAGTCCGAGCAGCGTGGTCATCTGCGACTGCTCGAGCAGGTACGTGCCGTCGGACTCGACGAGCTCGATCGCGCGCTCTTCGTCGTCGGCGGCCAGCGCATGATCGACGGCGTCACTGATCAAGCGGTGCTCGGCGAACCACTGGCACGCGGTGCGGTGCAGCTGTCGAATTCGCTCTGGGTGATCGCGCTCAAGGCGGTGCTGCAGAAATTCGGCGAATAAATGATGGTAGCGGAACCACCGTCCGTCCTCGCCGAGGCGACGCAGGAACAGATCCCGCTCCTCGATCTGTTCGAGAACCGCCTGCCCGTGCGGGACCCCGGCCAGCGCCGATGCCAGCTCACCGCAGGTCCGTTCGCTGATCGAGGTCGCCAACAGGAAGTCGAGCAGCTGCGGTTCCAGCGCCGCGAGCACATTCTCCGCGAGAAACTCGCCGATGCCGTGATGGCGACCTGACAGGTGACCGATCAACAGGGTGGGATCGTCGCAGCCGCGCAGCGACAGCGATGCCAACTGCAGCGCCGCCACCCACCCGTCGGTCGATTCCGTCAACGCCTCCACATCGCTGCGTTCCAGTTCCAGCCCGCCCAGATCTACCAGAAAATTCTGCGACTCGTCATCATCGAAACGCAGTGCAGCCGAATCGATTTCCACAAGCTCATCACGGACTCTCATGCGGCTCAGGGGTAGACCGGATTGGGTACGGCTTGTTACGACGACCTGCAGGTGGTGGCACCCGTTGTCGAGCAGGAATCCCATCGCCGCCACGGTGGCGGGGTCGGTGACCCGATGCCAATCGTCGATGACGACGGCGACGCGCTCACCGCGTTCGTGGATCTCGTTGATCAACGATGTGAGCACATATCGCTCGGCCTCGTCTCCGTGGACCTGGAGCGCTTCGCCGAGTTCTCGCGCCAGCACCGGCCGCGCCGAGCGAATCGCCTCGATCAGGTGGGCCAGAAACCACACCACATTGTTGTCGTCGTGATCCACGGTCAGCCACGCCACGGCCACACCCTCGCCGGTGAGGATGTCGCGCCACTGGGCCGCGAGCGTGCTCTTCCCGTACCCGGTTGGCGCATGAATCAAGACCAGCCGCCGCCGCTGCCCGGCGCGCAGCGTGTCTAGCAGCCGACGGCGCGGTACCAGCACCCTGGTCGGCGGCGGCGGGCGAAACCGCGTCGCTGCAGCGGGTGGCGTCAGCGTCGCCACGGCGGTGCGCGGAGCGGTCGGGCTGCGGCCGCTGTGCTGCGCACCGGTGGCACCAGAACTCGACGAAACCGGTACGGGCATCTCGTCGACCTGCATGCCGTGTCGATGTTGGACCGCCCGCAACAGCTCGCCGAACTCGGCGGCGGTCGCGGGCCGCGCGGCGGTGTCGCGCGCCATCGCTGTCTCGATAGCGGCGGACACGTCGCCGGGGATGCCCGCCTCGCGCAGGTCCGGAATCGGCTGTTTGGAGATCCGAAGAAACTGTGCGACCACCTGCTCGCCGCTACGGCGTTCGAAGGCAGCGTGACCGGTGATTGCGCAGAAGAGCGTGGCGCCGAGACCGTAGACATCCGCCGCCGGCGTCGGGGTTTCGCCCTGAAGTACCTCAGGTGCGGTGTAGGCCGGCGATCCGGTCACGAAACCCGCGGCGGTCTCGAAGCCGCCGGCGATGCGCGCGATGCCGAAGTCGGTCAGCTGAGGCTCGCCGTATTCGGTGAGCAGGATATTGCCGGGTTTCACGTCTCGATGGAGTGTGCCGAGCCGGTGCGCCGTCTCGAGGGCACCAGCCACCTCGACCCCGATGTGGACTGCGTCCCTCCAGTCGATGAGGCCCACCTTGTGCATCCGCATATCCAGGGAACCCGCCGGGTGGTATTGCATCACGAGGTACGGCCGACCTGAGGCCGTCGCGCCGACCTGAAAAACGCTGACTATATGCGGGTGCCCGGAGAGCTTTCCCATGGCGCGCTGCTCGCGGAGGAATCGTTGGAGGTTGTCCGGCCCCAGATCGGCGGTGAGCACCTTGATGGCGACGCTGCGGTCGAGGGAACGCTGCGCGCAGCGATACACCACGCCGAAACCGCCTCGTCCGATTTCGTGGACATCTTCGAATCCGGCTGCGGCCAGCTCCTCCGCGATCCCCGCCGTCAGGTCACGCTGTGTTGGATCGACTTCGGCCATCGACGGCCTCCGCACTCATGCACTCACCTCTTGACAGAATGACCTGAGCATATCCCCCGATACAGCTGAGGCCCGCTCCCCATCGGGGCGCGCCTGAATCAGCCTGTCCTGCAGCCTTCTCCAGCGTTTCCCGGGGTCCGCGCCCAACCGACCAGCCCCGGTCAGTGCGGTACGGAAGTGTGCGGGAGTTCCTAACTGCGGGGTACGATCCACCGCGGGTCATCGCCCACGAGACCTGCACTCTTCGGGAACCTTATCCCATTCCAGGTGACCCGACCGGCCATGCCGACCACGCTGGGGACGAGTAAGCGTCGCGTGATAGCTGCGGACAGAGAAACCCTCAGGCGATTCCAAGCGCCTCTTTGCCGGTTGTCTCATCAACCCGCACGCCGAAGCTGGCGGAGAACTCCGCCGCCGTGGCAACGACGAAGCGGGCGATCTCCTCGGGTGTGCGGATCGATGATCGGATGTCCGTGGCAGCTGAAGCCGTGCAGCTGCGCGATGTAATGCTCGTCGCCGTGGACGGCCACCGCACGACGCAACTCGTAGGTGGTTGCGAGCGAGTTGGTGCCGGTGGTCTCTTCGCGAAAAACGGTCCCGTGCAACGCCTCTCCGAGTAGCTCGAACACGCTTCGCATGCGCGGGGAGCCCCAGCGCGTTGCGACGATGCGGGCGTCGCGGTCGGCCAACATCACGCAATAGTGCGAGCCATCGAGCGCTGCGGCCATCCGGTTCAGGACGGGTTCGGCGGCGCGTGGTAGCCGGCTGGAGGTGTCGTAGTCATCTTCAACGCATCGGTAGTGCTTGACGGCGACAATCCGCTCAGGCGCGCACGCCGCCATGAGTCCGCGATGACTCCGCGGACTCCAGGGAGGGGAATGCTCTTACCCGAGCTCAACGGATCAAACGCTCCAACTGGTTCAAGTGGCGTCATTTGAATCACATGAAAGGTGTTCGTTCCCAGCGGAAGTCATCGATACGAACACGCGTAGTGCGGTGAATCGATTGTCTTTGCTCGGATCGATCGGCGTAGGGAATCGGCATCGTTAGTGGCCCGCGCTTTGTCCACCGTCAATGTGGAGGATCTCACCGGTGACAAACGGCGCGTCCTCCAGGTAGAGAACTCCCTGAGTGATGTCATCGATCGTGCCGATGCGTCCCTGCGGGTGCATGCCGGCGTAGGCGGCGTGGGGATCCACCGTGTGCAGGGGGGTGTCGATGACGCCCGCGGAGACAGCGTTCACCCGAATTCCGTTGCGCGCATACTCAATTGCTAGGGACTTCGTGACGGCTGCCAGGCCTCCTTTGGTCAGTGAGGTCAATGCGGATGGAATGTTGACGTTAGCCTGCTCGACCAACGTGGTGGTGATGGTGACAACGTGGCCGCCGTGCCCCTGCGCGAGCATCTGGGCGATTACTCGCTGGGTGATGTGAAAGAACCCGGTCGTATTGACCGCGGTGACGGCGGCGTAGTCCTCGGGTGTATAGGTGGTGAATGGCTTGGCGAGGAACACCCCGGCGTTGTTGATCAGGGTGTCCACGCGGCCAAAGCGTCTGACCGCCTGGGTGACGATGTGCTCCGCAGTCGTCGGGTCGGCAATGTCGCCCGCGATCGCGAGCACGTCGGGATCGTGCGAGTCGGTGATGGAGCGCGAATTGGCGATCACTACATAGTCGTGTTTGCGGTAGGCCTCTACCAGGCCTGCGCCGATGCCCCGGGATGCGCCCGTGACGATCGCGACCTTCCGGCCGAAATCTGGCATTTTCTGTACCTTTCTGTCGGTCCACCCATTGGCGCGAAGAGGTCCCGCAGCCATTGGGTGTTGGCGCCGATCACCTCGGCACCGCGTCTGGAGCGAGCTGCGCGATGATGTCGGCCGCCGAAGCGGCCTTCGCCTTCGCGAATGCGGTGCCGGCCCACAAGCTGGTGGCGTGTGGGTCGCCGGCTTTCACCGATGCCGCCAGCAGCGGCCCGGTCAACATGGCGACCTCGGGAAATCCGAAGACGGCGTCGCATTCATGCTTGTCGATAAATCGATTGCGTAGTCCGCGTGCGTATCGTCCGGTAAAGGCACGAGTGAACACGGTTTGGGTGAATTGCGGGTCCGTCAACGCAGCGCGGTGAACGGGATTCGTGCCGGCTTCGTGGGCTAGCAGGAACGCCGTGCCGAGTTGCGCCGCGATAGCTCCCATATTGATCACCGCCGCCACATCGTCGGCTGTTGCTAGCCCACCGGCCGCCACGATGGGAACGTCGACGCGCGCAACAAGAGCGGCGAGCAGATCCTCCAGCGGTTCGTCGACCGGCGGCGCGGTCGGGTCGAAGGTGGCGCGATGCCCACCCGCTGATGGGCCCTGCACGATTAACGCGTCGGCGCCGCGAGCCAGCGCGATCTGGGCTTCCTCGACGTTGGTCACGGTGGCGACCGGCTGGATGCCGGCGTTTCTCAGCCGAACGCTGTCCTCGCTGGCCGGCGCGCCGAAGGTGAAGGACACCACATCGGGTCGCAGATCATGCACCACATCGAGTTTCGCGGCCCAACCGCCATCGCCATGACGTGGGTCACCGAGACGAACGCCATAGTGTCTGGCCTCATCTGCCAGGGCGGTCGCATAGGCCTGCAATTGCGCCGATGTGCCCGTGGGTGGCTGGGGTACAAAGAGATTGACTCCGATCGGGCCCGCCGTCAGCTTGCGTGCCGCGACGATGTGTTCGGCGCACCCCTCGGCCGAAAGAAGGCCGGCGGCGATGAAGCCCAGACCGCCGGCGTTTGTCACTGCGGCGACGAGTTCGGGTGTGGACGGTCCACCCGCCATCGGCGCCGCGATCACCGGAACATCAAGCTGTCCAAACGCGAATCGGTTCACCACTTTTGACTCCCAACAGATGCAAATCGCACGGACCGTCTATTTCTAGACCGATCGGTTCCTAATAGGCGCATGCCGCATGTGCCGAGTGGATGAACCGCCACGTGTCAGTCCAGCGCCGTCATGGCAACGTCGACGATCTCAATCATCTCTTCGTGACTGCGGCCGGTCTTGCCGAGCACGCTCATCCCTTCGATGGTGCACAGCAGGAAGCGCGACAGCGCACGCGGATCCTTATGTGGGCTAATGTCGCCGATGGTTTGGGCGATCATGATCGCCTGCTCCAGCAGCTGACGTAGGCGTTCGAAGGTGCGCGAGAGGCGGACGAGAACCTCGTCGTCCTTGGCGGCCAATTCGGTGGTGGAGGCCACGACCATGCACCCGAGCCTGCCGGCATCTAACGCACAGGCACCGGCCATGACGGCCAGCGCGGCGCGGATTCCCGCGGTTCCGGGAATCGCGGCGAGGTTGCGATCGAGCTGAGCAATGTTGTCGGCCATGTAGACGTCCAGCGCGGCCAGGAACAAGCCTCGCTTGTCCCCGAACGCCTTATAGATGCTGCCCCTGCTCAGGCCCGTTCCATCCATCAGGTCGGTGAGAGAGGTGTCCGTGTAGCCCTTGGCGCGAAAGACGTCCACGGCCCGGCGGACTACGTCGTCAGGGACGAATTCTCGCGGTCGTCCCGGGCGACGCTGCACCACGTTGATGGTCACGCCTCAAATATAGACCATTTGGTTCCAAACCCCACCAGCGACCCGTCGGGCGGTCGCGGCGGGCAGACGACCACCAACGGCAGCCCGGCGCCAGCGGTCACAGCTAGACACCGGCGCGCGGCACATCAATCGGGCCCGCGTCGACGTTAGCGGCCGCGACACCATCGTGCCCACCAAGACCGAGCGCAGTGCCCGCGGTCTCCCGGTGCCGCCGCGAGAGCCGGCGATGCTCAAGGCGATGCGGTCGATACGCCTGCGCGCAGGGCGCTGCGCAAGTACTGCCCGGCCGCGCTGCAAGTCTTAGACGCTGGCCCACGATGACGCACCCGCAGTGCTCGATCGCGCCCCCAACCGTGAGCATCGCGCCGGTAATCGCCTACTCACTCTTAGTCGAAGTCGCTGCCCGGCCGTACCAATAGTCCCGATTGCTCAGGATGGGGAACTTGAGCGACTCTGCTTGGCCGTCAGTTTCTTCTGTGTCCAGGCGTGGCCGTACACGACGTGATCAAGCACGGCGCGGAGGTTGGTCAGCGGTGTCCCCAATGATCAGGCCGCACAGCAAATTCCGCTGACATCATCGAGCGGGCGCCGACAGATTGGGGCTCGGATCACTCCTTTTCGTCAATCTGCTCCGGATTCGTCAATCTGCTCCGGATCGCCCGCGTCCTCGTCGAACTCGTCGTCGCGCCTTCGGCGCGAGCTCGTGCACAGACTCCTTGTTCCCAAAACGTATCCATGGCGTTAGTTCGTGGTGTTCAACCGCAGCCAGCATGATTACATGCGGCGATCGTGCGCCGAGCGGCATCCGATCCTGGCCAGCGTGGGCGTTCCTGTCCTGGCAGGCATGATCGCGTACTGGTGGTCAGCCGCGGCTGTGGTCGTGGTCGCTGCTGCGGTGTGCATGTGCATCATGCTGCACCGGTGGTGGCGGTTCGAGGTTGCCGCCCAGTGCAAAGAAGCAGCACTGCTCGACGCAGCCGAGCATGAGCTGGACGCAGCCGAACATGAGCTCGTCAAGCGAGAAGGATCCTTCGCGCTGAGCGATTGAGCCGCCGGTAGCTCACCCTCGCACCGGGGCCGTAGCCGGCGATCCCCAGTCGCTCGTTCGTTCCGTACCGCAAGCACAACTGCGCGTTACGGATTTCGGTGCTTTTCTGTCCGGCCGGGTGGTCGTCATCATGCAAACCGCAGAACGGTGGCGGCATCGACAACTCCTCTCCCCCCGCCGCGCCGCAAAACGCTGCCGCCATCCCGCGGTGGGTGCTTGATAGTGACCGGCGTGCGCGTGATCCGATCATCAAGGTTCACGACATTGCGTGGTCGGAGTTCGAGAAGCCGGATCTGACTCGGGCTGAAACGTTTTCGCGCGCATTCGGCTTGCACGGCTGTGCGCACGACCGACGACCTCTTCTTGCGTGGCACCGGTGCCGCGTCAACCTGCATGCTGATCCGGCGCGGTCCCCGGTCAAGATTCGTCGGAGCCGCATCCGCGGGCGGCGCAGCCGTGGACCGGTGATGAGCTTCATCCGCTGCGATCGCGGCCAGACTCCGGCCGATCACCACACCCTGGC
>Ga0068868_100004254_pt1 | contig 10017 bp, 5 predicted proteins | sample KBSMisM42_FD_64660 | JGI IMG/M metagenome (GOLD analysis project Ga0068868, IMG submission 64660) | Miscanthus rhizosphere microbial communities from Kellogg Biological Station, Michigan, USA - KBS Miscanthus M4-2 | ecosystem: Host-associated > Plants > Roots > Rhizosphere > Soil ...
TGCGTACTTGTATTGAGTTCCGATCTCCATTCCCGGCGGAGCCAGTTCAATATCGGCATCGAACGCGTTACCGAACAGGCGCTTCACCTCGGCCACCGGAGTGGGTTCGTGCATCCAGACACCGGATAGATCGGGCTTGCCGTCAGCAGTGCGCGGTGTGGGCGCGGAAAGATTAGCTTTGCCGTCGGGTGTGCGCGGAGTCCCTGGAGTTGGAAAGTTCAACCACTGTGCATTTGCGCCAACCGCGAGAAATGCGCACAAGACCAACCATCGCTGATATTGCATTCGCAAACCTCCAGGGCCTAACGCTACCATAGCCACCGCGGACAAGCAAAGAAGTTCTACTCAGTGGCGCCCAATTTGCGGAGCAACGCCACCGTTCGCAGGCGCGCCAATTGTGCAGGGTTATCGGTCGATGCATCCCCGCCACTTGCGCCGGCCGCCGCACTCGCCAGTTGGTACTTTTTCTTCGCAGGCGCCAGCAATGCTGTTAAGGGCGTTAGACCGCCCTTGTTCTTCGCGTTTATCTGGGCTCCGTGATCCGTTAGATACTGAACTACGGTCACGTGCCCCCACGCGGCTGCGGTATGCAACGCGGTATCACCATTTTGGTTGGCGGCATTGACATCACCGCTCAAATCGACAGCAGCTTTCACAGCTTCCAAGACCTGGCTCTCCGGCTCCACCTTTCCGAAATCGATTATATTGATGCCCCGCCGGCTCTCCTCCAAACTAGTACCCATTCCCGCAGCGAGCATCAGCGGCGTAGCCCCGTTGGGCATCGCAATCTTCGGGTCAGCGCCACCGGCTACCAGAGCACGCATGATATCGGGTTCCAGAAATCGCGCGGCCAACAAATAGGGAGTCGAGCCGATCAGTGGCGCCAACAGATTGTAATCCGTCGTGTCGCGGCGCACGGGAGTGCCCTTGGTCATCTTTATATTAGGATCGGCACCGTGGGCCAGCAGCGCCTTGACTAGATTTAAGTCGCTCCGGAGAACCGCAGCGTGCATCGCGGTGTAGCCAATGTCCATGGCGTTCGGATTCGCGCCTTTTTCCAGGAGCGCGATCGCGACATTTCCCTGCCCGCTATGGGCAGCCAGCACTAAGGCGCTGGTGCCATCCGGCAGCGTCTCGTTAGCGTCCGCCCCGGCCCCCAGCAGAAGCTTGGCGGATTCAGCGTCGCCATTCCGCGCCGCGAACATCAACGGTGTCATGCCTCCCCGCTGCACGTTGTAGTTGAGCTCTTCCCTGCCCGCCCGCTGCGTCTGCTCGCCGACAACCGTTTGCGAGTAGATGCGGGACCGCGCTCGCACGTCCGCGCCAAATTCAATGAGCATGCCGACCGTTTCCGGATGGCTCTGCGCGGCCGCCCACATCAGCGCGGTTTGATCGTGCTGCGGTTCCTTGGCCTTCGCATCGGCGCCATGAAGGAGCAGGGCTTTGACAGTCTTCGGCTCACCGGTGCGCGCGCAGGTCATCAGGACGGTCTCACCGTTGAGCAACTTGGCATTCGCGTTCGCCCCTGCCGCGAGCAGCCGATCGACCATCAATGCGCTCCGATTCCGGCAAGCTAGATAAAGCGGCGTTGCACCGAGGTCATTCGCGGCATTCACCGGCGCACCGGCGCGAATCAACACATCGGCAATCGAGAGATTGTCGAGATCGGCTGCCCAATGCAGCGCCGTGCTTCCGTCGCCTTGCGCCGCCTTTACATCGATGCGCTGTTTCAGCAAGGCGCGCACCGACTCTGCGTCCTGGCTTTTCACCGCCTGTATCAGCCGTAAGTCGCTGGGCGCGGCGACGCAACAACTCCACGCGCAAATCCAGGCCAAGCTCTTGAGATGGAATCGCATGCTCTTTAGCCCAAGGAAAGCGTTTGAGGATCTACCCTTCCCGTGCTGTCGCCAATCTTGTCGATGCGCACCCCCAACTGATCCAGCAGCGTCAGGTGCAGATTGGCCAGCGGCATATCCTTGAACTGGGTATGGCGTCCACCTTTGAGATTACCCGCCCCGCCTCCGGCCAGAACGATGGGGATATTCACGGGAGCATGACTGTTGCTGTCCGCGATCCCCGCGCCATAAATCAAGGTCAGATGATCCAGCAGCGTGCCGTCACCGTCGGGCGTCGCCCGCAATTTCTCCAGCAGGTAGGCAAACATCTTCACGTGATACGCATTAATTTTCGATACCTTGGCGAGTTTCTCGGGTTCCCGCTGGTGGTGCGAAATCGGATGATGTGCGTCGGGCACGCCGATCTGCGGATAGGTCATGCCACTGTGCTCGTGTCCCAGCATCATGGTGATCACGCGAGTGAGATCCGTCTGGTACGCCAGCACCTGCAGATCGAACATTAACTTGACGTGCGTTTCCCAATCGGCTGGGATTCCGACTGGATGATTGATCAACGGCACTTGCTGGTTGCCTTGCTCCTCCGCGATCTGAATTCGTCGCTCGACGCCGCGTATGGCTTCCAGATATTCAGTGAGTTTGGTCCGGTCACTTTGCGGGAGCGATCCGCCCAGGCGAGCGACCTCCTGCGTCACGGAATCGAGGACGCTTTGCTGCTGCCGCATCCGGCTCAGCCGCTCCTTGGGGTCCGTGCTGGTGCTATCGCCGAACAGCCGCTCAAAGATCAAGCGCGGATTGTTCTGCGTGGGCAGCGGTGTGTTGGCGCTTTTCCAGGAAATCGTATTTGTGTAAGGGCAGGCATAACCCGTATCGCAGGCGCCTGCAGTTTCGCCCGATTCAATCGCCAATTCAAGCGAAGCCAATTGCGTGTGCTTGCCGGTCTCCTGCGCCAGGATCTGATCCATGGATATCCCGGCGTCGAGCCAGGTTTCGCTGGTGGGCGGCGAGACGTCCGTCAAAAATCGCGTGGAAGCTTTCGCATGGGCGCCACCCGGCCGTCCCGGCGTCGGGATGCAATTCAGCCCGCTCAATACCTGCACCTGATCGCGAAATGGGGCGAGCGCGCTGAGCGTCGGAGTCAGCTCATAAGCGAGTCCCTCGGTGGTGGGCAGGTAATTCTGCATGATCATGCCGTTCGGCACGTAGACCACTCCGAAGCGGTTGATGGGTTTGGCGGGCGTCGCTGCAAATGCCGAGAAAGCCGGCACCATGCTATCCAGCAGCGGAAGCGCAAGCGTGGCGCCGATACCGCGCAGAACCATGCGGCGCGGAATCGCTTTCTTAGAGACAAACATTTACAAGCCTCCTCATTTCTCTCGTCTAGGGCTGCGCGTCTGCGCCAGGCTCACCGGTTGCTCACGCGGGCTCCCAACAATGCCCATATTGAAGGATGGGCTGTTGACGACGCCCACTACGATCGACGACCAGCGGTAATCATTCTGCGCCGCATCGCGGGCAATTTTCCGGATAGCAGGCAGATCCGTGTATTCGACGCCGCGCCCGACCGCATACGCCATCAGTTTTCCGGTAAGCGTACGGACAAAATCTTCCTTGTGGCTGCCCAGCAGCGTGCGCAACCCAGCCACGCCGTTGAAGCGCGTTCCGTCCGGCAAAGACGCGGACGCGTCAATGGGAGCGCCGTCACTTTCCGTGCGCCATTTTCCAACCGCGTCAAAATTCTCCAGCGCGAACCCCAGCGGATCCATCCGCTGATGACAGGAGGCGCAAACCGTGTTCTTGCGATGCATCTCCATGCGCTCGCGCAATGCCCGCGGCGCACCATCCATCCCTGCGTCCTTAAGAGCTGGCACATCCGGCGGCGGAGGCGGCGGCGGAGAACCCAACAGATTCGCTAGCATCCAGCGTCCGCGAATCGTCACCGAGGTCCGATTGGGATAGGATGTTACCGCCAATATACTGGCTTGGCCGAGCAGCCCACCACGCACACCGTCGCTAAATGTGACCTTGCGAAAACGGTTTCCGTAAATATTGGGAATCTTATAATGTTGGGCCAGCCGTTCATTCACGAATGTATAATCGGCAGTCAGCAATTCCGTCACGCTACGATCCTCTTGCATTTGACTGGCGATGAAAATCTGCGTCTCCTTCGCCATGGCGTCGCGCAGATTCTCGTCGAACTCTTTATAGAGGTCGTTGTCCGGAACCACGCCGGGGAGCTTGCTCAGTTCCAGCCAGCGGTTGGCGAACTCGTCCACCAGGGCTCTCGATCGCGGATCGCGCAGCATCCGCCGTACTTGTTGCTCCAGGACTTTCGGGTCTTTCAGCTTTCCATGGATAGCCGCGTTCAGCAGCTCGTCGTCAGGGATGCTACTCCAGAGAAAGAAGGACAAGCGCGACGCCAGATCCAGATCGCTCAGGTGATAGGTCGAGCCGGACGGCAGATTAGCCGGTACGCGCTCGACGCGGAATAAAAAGCTGGGGGCCGCCAGCATGCGTTCGATGCCTTGCTGGATGCCGTTGTCGAAACTGTGGTCCGCCCGGCCCGCGCGGTAAAAGGTCATCAGCGTCTGCACATCTTCTTCGGTAAGCGGCCGCCGGTAGGCGCGCGTCGCGAGCGTGGACAAAATCCTACGCGCGCACGGCTCTTCGGAAGCCGCGTCGTTCGGGCTGCAAACGAAAATCTTGCGCCGGCTCAGCGAGTCGCCCGGTACGCCCTTGCCATAAGGACCGCCTATCAGAACGAATTCGACCGCAGGGTTGCCGTGATAGTACTCATTGGTCGTGCGGCCGAAACCTGTCTCAGGCGGCTGCAGGATGCCTTCCTGCTCCCAATGCCGGCTGACGAACGAAACTCCCACTTCATGCTCGCCCGCCGTAACCGGGATGCGCACTTCGAGTCCCGCATCCGCCGTGTGCATGTAGACCTCGAACTCCGGCCCTCCCTGCGTGTTCCCGGCAAAACTCTCGGGGTTGGTATAGCCTTTGGCGTCCCCTCCCACAGTGAAACGCTTGATGCGGACTCCGTCCAATCGAATATCGAGTTGATGAGGCTCCCCCATCCCGACTATGTAGTCGTACTCTTCGCGTCGCAACTGAACTTTGATGGTGTACTCCGCGTCCAGCGGGAAATGATAGCGAATCAGGGCACCGCCCTGCGACCCAAACGGCAAATCGTCGCTCATCTGGTCATCCTGAAACAGTAACTTCGGATACTTGAAGGTGTCCACCACCGGATGCAGCGTGGAATCGCCAACTGCCAGGCGGCTGATGGTACGCGCCGCGGCCAGATAGTTCTCAAGCAGCACTGGCGAAACCGACAATACGCTCGCGACGTTATCGAAACCCTCTTGATCCGAATCGTCTGCCGAGAGCAGCGCGCGCCCGTCCACTTCTAGTCCCAGCAAATCGCGGATAGCAGCCGTATACTCTGACCGATTCAGCCTATGTACCGCGACCCGGCCTGGATTAGGATTGGCAACGTTGGCGGCATCCAGGGCGGTCTCCAGCTGCGCATTCACTGCCGAGTAGGTGGCTTTATCCGGACGCGGCATTCCAGGAGGCGGCATCTCTCCCGTGCGAAACTTGCGCGCCACTTTTTCCCACAGTTCCGCATGATCGCCAACATGCTGGACGTCAAGTGTATCGAGCATCAATCCAGCGGTTTTCAATTTTTCGTTGTGGCACGTAACGCAGTATTTGTTGATGACAGCCTTCGCCGCCGTCATGTCTGGCGGTGCAGGCTTGAGCGACTGCACTTGCAAGGCGCTTTTCTTTGAGCGCGCCGCCGGCTTGCTATTCTGCACTTCGTCCGCACGCAAGTACAGGTAGTTCGCGGCAATAATTGCCACGCCGAATCCCGCCAGTGCCAGCCCGCGCTTGGTCATCGAAAACATTGCCCCATAACGATGTTCGTCAGGGACAGTCCTGGTGTCAAGGGGTTGCCCTTGGCGCCCCCGTAAATAAATTGCCCCTTGACTTTCAAAATACATGGGAGTAGTTTACCCGAGGATTTAGGACATTAATCTGAAATTCCTGAATTAGGGTGAGGGGGGTTTGCATGAGACAACTATCACTGTGTGTACTGGCAGCGTTGTTTTTCGCGCCAGCGTACGGCCAGCTCAGCACCGCAACCGTGAGGGGAACCATAACGGATGCCAGCGGCGCGGGCATACCCGGCGCAGCGTTGAACCTGGAAAACACTACTCGCGGCGCCTTGCGAACTGCCGTGTCCGATGAGGGTGGACGGTTTTCATTTGAGTTCGTCCCGGTAGGCTCCTATCGCTTGACCGTTACTCAAAGCGGTTTTGAAACGGGAACCCGATCGGGCCTGAATTTGGCGGCCGGCCAAGTGATCGACTTGCCAATGCAGCTCGCTGTCCAGCAGCAAGCGACGAGTGTCGAAGTTTCAGCCAACGCGGCGCAGCTGCAAACCACCGAAGCGCAGCAAGTCTCCACCCTCGACGATGCCCAGGTGCACGAGCTACCCGTCGCCCACCTTGATTGGTCCAATCTAGTCACGGTGAGTGCGGGCGCGACCAAGCCCCCATTTACAACCAGCTTGAACAGCACGCGTCCGGAGGGCAGCGGCGAAAACGTCAACGGGCTCCCATCGGTAGGCTACAACTTCATGGTTGACGGCACGAACGCCGGCAACAACGTAAACTTCCCGGGCTACAACCCGTATCAGGGAGTCAGTCTCATCAATGCCGTGAACAACGATGCCATTCAAGAGTTGAGCGTCGCCAAGGGGACGCCTCCCGCTATCGTCGGCAACGCCGTCACCGCCAGCATCAACATCATCACCAAGAGCGGCACTAACGCATTCCATGGGAGCGTACACGAGCTCAACGAAGTCAGCGCTTACGATGCGCGGAACCAATTTTTGACTTATAAGCCGAATACTGTTTTCAACGACTACGGCGGTTCGCTGGGCGGCCCCATTAAGAAGAACAAGCTGTTCTTCTTTGGCGCCTATGAGAAAGCGTCTCTGGCTACCGCCAAGCCCATCAATGGGACAGTTCCCACTCCGTATCTGATCGCGAATTCGCCCGCTGTTTACGCCCCTCTCTTCGCGCTGTTTCCAAAAGTGGCGCAGCCGGCGGGAAGTCCCACCGCCACCGCCGCGCAGTTCTTCGGTGCGGGGACCAACACGCAGAGAGACAACAACCTCGTGATTCGGGGCGACTACTACATCAACTCCAACAACATGCTGGCGATCCATTATGTCCGGTCACGGCCTTTCGCCTTCTCCCCTGCCCTCATCGAAGCCAATCCGCGAACCTATCAGGACGCCGGAGACGACACTAGCGTGGCGTACACCCACACCTCCGCACGTTGGACCGAGGACACTCGCGTGGGCTTCAACCTCATCGACATGTACCGCCTGGATAAATTGCTGGCGGATCCGAATTTCGGTAACTTCAACTTCGGCTGGAGTTCTTCAGGTTCGAAACTCGAATGGGACGCGGGAAGTTTCACGACCGTCCAGGAAGCAGTCTCCTACGCTCATGGCCGCCAAACATTCCAATTCGGCGGCATTGTGGAAAAACAGATCGCTTACCAGATTCAATATGCGCCCACTACTATCACGTATCCCAACCTGGCGGCTTTCCAAGCGAACGCACCCAGTGCGGTCCAGATCCAATTGCACGGAGACCCAGCCTTGAGAACTCTGCCGGACGGTTCGCCCGCATTCAAAAACTGGCGATATCAGTACGGCAGTTATATCCAGGACGACGTAAAGCTCACCAGCAATCTAACTCTGAATCTTGGCGTGCGCTACGACTACTTCACCGTGCCGGTCGAAGTGAAGAATCGCGCTTACAACCGCTATCACGATCCGGTTCACCCGGAATGGGGACCCGGCTTCGGACCGGTAATCAACAAGTATTTCGATCCGGATCATGGCGGATACCAGCCTCGAATTGGCTTGGCGTACAACATTTCTGGAAAAGGAAAAACTGTTCTGCGCGCTGGATTCGCCAAGATGTCCATGGCCCCGACTTTCTACTCAACCGTCAAAGAAGTTTATATGCTTGGCCCCACCGTGCCGTTCGCCTATTCCTTGAACGCCTCTCAGACCACGGCATCCGGATTGAAGTATCCGTTTAACGCAAACAACTACTTGACGGAACTGACCACGCTGCAAACATCGGGCGTTGTGTCGTCTCTCATACCGGTTCAAGACGCACAGGATCTGCATTATCCGAATCCGTATAGTCTTCAGTGGATGTTCGGCGTCCAGCAGGCGCTCCCCTGGCGAACCATGTTGGAAGTCGACTACAACGGCAATCGAGGATTAAACCAAGCCACTTCGCAGAGCGTAAATCGGCCGGATCGAGTTACCGGAATCCCGCTAGATCCTAAAATAGGCAAACAGGGATTATTGGAATCATGGGGCCGAAGCAAATATGCTTCGCTGCAGATCACGCTAAGGAAGTCGCTCTCCAGTGGAGTAACTTTCACCAGTGCGTATACCTACGCGAGAGTATCCGCGTTGGGCAGCGGAGACTTGCTATTGCAAGGTGCGCCGCAGGATACCTACAACCGCAAGGCCGACTGGGGACCGGCAAACAGCGATTTGCAAATGCGTTCCGTTTCCACTGCGATGTGGCAGATTCCGTTCGCACGATGGACCGGCGCGAATGGCTACGCTTCTAAATTGCTGCTGGATGGATGGCAGCTGAGCGGGATCTTCGCCGCCCAGACCGGGTTGCCGGCAAACATCACGAATAATCTCTCAGCGAATGGCGCCGATCGGCCCAATGCCTGCGGCTGCGGCGTGCCAACCTACCTGAATAATTACACTACCGGCACCCTCCAACTCCTCAATCCCGCAGCCTTCGTGGGGATTCCGATCTCGTCGAAGAGCGGCGAACAGATTGTTGGCGGCAATTTAAGTTTCAATGCAGTGCGCGGACCCGGTCTGATTAATCTGGACGTCAGCCTCGCTAAGATGTTCGCGCTCACCGAGCGATTCCGTTTGCGCTTACGCGCCGACACCTTCAATACTCTGAATCACACCAACTTGGGCGGGCTGGTCACGACCACCGGCTCGGGCAACTTCGGGCGCCTCACCCAGGCGACCGCGCGGACGATGCAACTTGAGGCGCGTTTGACCTTCTGAGAGGTCAAGGACAGCCATAATCTAAACTTCGCTTGCCCACGGGCGCCTAACTCGAAGTTAATAAAGGCGGGAAAGTAGGGTTGCGCCGCCGCAGTACCCTCATCTCTCCCGTACTGATTCTCCGGCGAACTGCCGATATTGCGGGTGGGCATATTACTCGCAGATGAAATGGCTCTTCAGAGACCTGACCTTAGCGCTGCTTGGACTCAGCGCCGCCGCCGGCGTAACTGCGGCTGGAGTCAGTCTCTATCGGGCTATAGCAGCGGTGCGGGTGCTGGTCTCAGTAGGAACCGTGGGAACCGGTGCGCTTAGTGGCATCCAGTATGAAGCTCAAGAACGGCGTCGGACCGTCCTTGAGGTCCTGACGGCGGAGACCTATGCTGGACGTCTCTCCCGTAGCACCGAAGCGCGCATGGTGGAAGCCCGCGTCGCCGGACGTTCCCAGGAATTGCTCGATCTGGACCCTTCCAAAGCCAATCGGATGAAGGTTAGCGCGCTGCGGAATGACTGGCAATCCTACATAGACCTGCGAGAAAGGGTGATCTCCCTGGCCCTCGAAGGGAAGCTTGCCGAAGCACGCACTTTGGAGTCAGGCCCTGCGAGCTCCGCATTTGATCGTGCCACCGCCAGTTTGCAAGCGCTCCAACAAAGTCTCGCCAATTTCTCCGCGCAGCAGCAGGACACGGTGCGCGTGGCGCTGGGGAAAGCAGTCACCGAACTTGGCGCCTTGGCGATTGCCGCCGGCTTCTTTGTCGCAGCGCTGATTTTGAGCCGTCGCAAACAGCGCAGGCTACTCATTTTCCAGAATCGGACGGAACAATTGGAGCGGGAGCGTGGACGCATCCTCGAAATGGCCGGACGCAACGAACCGCTATTAGAAATCCTGCAGGTGCTGGTCTCGGTCATGGAAAAACAGCTTCCGGGTTCCGTAGCCTGCATCACCACGATTCAGGATGGACGGCTCCGCGATGTAGTTTCTCCAAACCTGCCCGCGCTGTTTCTCGAGGCCACATACCC
>Ga0068868_100004257_pt1 | contig 10016 bp, 7 predicted proteins | sample KBSMisM42_FD_64660 | JGI IMG/M metagenome (GOLD analysis project Ga0068868, IMG submission 64660) | Miscanthus rhizosphere microbial communities from Kellogg Biological Station, Michigan, USA - KBS Miscanthus M4-2 | ecosystem: Host-associated > Plants > Roots > Rhizosphere > Soil ...
CTACTACAACGCCGGCCAGGACTGCACCGCGGCCACGCGCGTGCTCGCGAGCAGCCGCGTGCACGACGACGTCGTCAACGGCCTGTCCGACCAGGCGCGCGGGCTCGTGCTCGGCGACACCCTCGCCGACGACACCACGCTCGGGCCGCTGAACTCCGACCGCCAGCGCCAGCGCGTCCAGGGCTTTCTCGAGCGCAAGCCGGCCGGCGCCGAAGTCGTGGTCGGCGGCCTGGCCCCCGACCTGCCCGGCTACTTCCTCGAGCCCACCGTGGTCGCCGGGCTCGAGCAGAACGACGAGATGATCCAGCGCGAGATCTTCGGGCCCGTCATCACCGTCCAGCCCTTCAGCGACGAGGGCCAGGCCATCGAGTGGGCCAACGGCACGCCGTACGGGCTGGCCAGCTCGGTGTGGACCCAGGACGTCGGCCGCGCCATGCGGGTGGCCAACGCGCTGCGCTTCGGCTGCGTGTGGATCAACGACCACATCCCGCTCGTCTCGGAGATGCCCCACGGCGGCTACAAGCAGTCCGGTTACGGCAAGGATCTCTCGATGTACGCGCTGGAGGACTACACCGAGGTCAAGCACGTCATGGTCAATCTCGGGTCCTGACGGCCCCCCGGGGGGGTCAAGTCTTTCTTTGCCACACCCGGAACCGGTGTGGCAAGGAAAGACTTGACCCCGTAGGACCGTAGGAATTCGGGATAGACCGTAACTTTCGCCCGGTTTGCCCGGTTAGAGTGGCCGGAGGAGTCACCGCACTGTGGAAGCTTCAGCCCTTTCCGCCCCGCAGGCACACCGGCTCAGGATTTCGATCTCGGCCCCCCTGCTGCGGCTGCGGTCCGATGAACAGCTCGTGGCGCTGTTCCGGGCCGGCAACGAGGACGCCTTCCGCACCATCCACGACCGCTACCGCGCACGGCTGTACGCGTACGTGCGGCAGATGCTGGGCGGGTCGAAGTCCGACGCCGAGGACGCGCTGCAGGACGTGTTCCTGCGCGCCTACAGCGCCCTGCGCGCCAACGGGCGCGAGATCGCCCTGCGAGCCTGGCTCTACCGGGTCGCCCACAACCGCTGCATCGACCAGCTGCGCCGCCCGGTGCCGCAGGCCGCCGACGTCTTCGACGTCTCGCGCACGCCGGTCGCGGACGACCCGTCGACCGCGACCGAGCGGCGCGAGGAGCTGCGTCGGCTGGTCGAGGACGTCCGCCGCCTACCGGAGCAGCAGCGCTCGGTGCTGCTCATGCGCGAGATGGAGGGCCTCTCCTACGCCGACCTCGCCGCCGCGTTGGACATCAGCATCCCCGCGGTGAAGTCGCTGCTCGTGCGGGCGCGCATGGGCCTCGTGCAGGCGGCCGAGGCCCGCGACACCGCGTGCTTCGACGTGCGCCTGGACCTGGCCGCGGCCCACGGGCGCGGGGTCCGCGCCAACGGGCGGGCGCGCCGCCATCTCCGTGACTGCGCCGGATGCCGGGCCTACCGCGGCGAGCTGCGGGGCCGACAGAAGGCGCTTGCCGGGCTCAGCCCGGTCGCCGGCGCGGGACCTCTGTCCGTGCTGGCCCAGCTGGTGGGCGGCAGCGGCGCCGCAGGCGGCGGCGCCGTCGCCGGCGGCGGTGGCGCCGTGGTCGGCGGCAGCGCCGCGGCGGCGTCGGCCACCAAGCTGGCGATCGTCGTGGGCGCCGCGGTGGTGACCGCGGGCGGCGCGGTGGAGGTGCGCAGCCAGCTCGACCGGCCCGTCCACGTGCGGGCGCATCCTTCGCACGTGATCGCCGCCGCGCCGCGCAACGTGCCCGCGGCGCCCACCGCGACGTCCGTCCCCCTCACGGGGACGCAGCGCCCGGCTGCGACCACCGGCGCACGGGCCATCACCGCGGCGCCGCCGACGCCGGTCGACGCGCACCGCGGCAAGGCGCTGGACAAGGCCACCGTCGTCGACCCGGCGGACCGGCGTCCCGACATCGTGGCGCCCGGGCCCAACGACGAGGCGACGGTCGTGAGCTCCACCGCGACCGCGCCGGCAAGCTCGACCTCGACCACGACGCCGGTCACGCGCCAGGTGCCGAGCGCGGTCGACAGCGTCCCCAAGGTCCTCCCGGCGACGACGCCGTCGGCCCAGGCCCAGGCCCCGACCACGCCGGCCACGCCGTCGACGGCGGCGACGCCGCCGGCCACGACGGGCGCGTCGTCGAGCGGCAGCACGAGCACCCAGACCGCGACCGGCAGCGGCGCCGGCGGCGGCGCGACCGCCAGCGGCGCCACCTCGGGCGCGACGGGCGCGGGAACGGGGACCGGCACCGCCGGCGGCGGCTAGATTCCGTCGCATCCCCGATCGCTACCTCGCCACCCTCGATCACGAAGAGCTGCTCGTCCTGCGCGGCCAGCGGTCCGGGCTCTACTCGATCATCGCCGTGCACTCGACCGCCCGCGGCCCGGCGCTGGGCGGCTGTCGCATGTGGTCCTACGTGGACTCGCGCTCGGCCGTGCGCGACGCCTTGCGGCTGTCGCGCGCGATGACCTTCAAGTCCGCCGTCGCCGGCCTCCCGCTGGGCGGCGGCAAGGGCGTGATCATGATCCCCGAGGGCACGCCGGCGCTGTCCGCGCGGCGGCGCAAGGCCGCGCTGCTCGACTTCGCCGACACGGTCGCCCGCTTCGAGGGCCGCTACATCACCGCCGAGGACGTCGGCGTCTCCTCCCGCGACATGGCCGTGATGGCCGAGCGCACCCGTTATGTCACCGGGCTCTCGCGCCGGCGCGGCGGCTCGGGCGACCCCAGTCCCTACACCGCCCAGGGCGTCGAGGAGGCCATCCGGGTGGGCTGCGAGCGGGTCTTCGGCACCGGCGACCTCAAGGACCGGACCATCGCCGTGCTCGGGCTCGGGCACGTGGGCGCCCGGCTCGCGCGCGGGTGCGCCCGCGCCGGGGCCAAGCTGCTGGTCTCCGACATCGATGGCGCCAAGCGCTCCGTCGCCCGCGAGCTCGACGCCGCCTGGGTCGACCCGGCCCACGCGCTGTTCGCCGACGCCGACGTGGTCGCGCCCTGCGCGCTCGGTGGCGTGCTCGACCACGAGTCGATCCCGCGCCTGCGCTGCGCCGTGATCGCCGGCTCGGCCAACAACCAGCTCGCCGAGGAGAGCCTGGCCGACCTCCTGCGCGCCCACGGGATCCTGTGGGCGCCCGACTTCGTGGCCAACGCCGGCGGGATCATCAACGTGGCCACCGAGCTCGACCGCGGCGGCTATGACCCCAAGCGCGCTCGCGAGCGGGTGCGCGGCATCCGCGACACGCTCAAGGAGATCTTCGACGAGGCCGACCGGACCGGCACTACGCCGCTGACCGCGGCGATGCTGCTGGCACGGCGGCGGCTCGGGGAGACGGTGCGGGCGCCGCGGACGCGACCGGCTCGAGGCTGACCGGGATCCCGTTCAGGAAGGCCATGCCGGCCAGGGGCTCGAGGTCCTCAGGCTCGGCCGACGTGAGCAGGTTGACGTTCACGCCCCCGGCCGCGTTGGCCAGCGACCAGCCGCCACGATGGCCCCACCCGTGGGGCAGCGCGACGGTGCCCGGGGTCATGTCCTCGGTGACCAGCACCGGCACCTCGACGGCGCCGGACTTGCTGGCCACGCGCGCCGTGTCGCCGTCGGCCAGGCCGTGGGCCTCGGCGTCGTCGGGGTGCACGCGCAGGGCGTGGGTGCGCCCGCCGCGCATGAGCAGCTCGGCGTTGTGCATCCACGAGTTGTGCGACCGCAGCTCGCGCAGCCCGATGAGCCGCAGCGGGCGCTCGGGGTCGTCCTCGTGGCCGGCGGCGTCCAGGCGGCGCAGCTCGGCCACGATCGCCGGCGGGTCCAGGTGCACGCGCCCGTCGCGGTGGCGGACCTTCTCGCGCAGCACGCCGGTGGCGACGTGGGCCGACGTGACCAGGCCGTGCGGGCGGCGCTTGAGGGCGCGGATGCTCAGGCGGCCGGGGCCGGCGCGCAGCAGCAGGTCGAGGATCTGCTTGGGCTTCAGGCGCAGGCCAAGCTCGCCCAGGCGCCGCAGGCGCCGCTCCGAGTAGGGCGCGACCCCGATGCGCTTGGCGATGGCGTCGATGATCTGCCACTCGTCGCGGGCCTCGCCGGCCGGGGCGACCACGGGGTCGGAGTACTGCACGAACGGGGTCGTGTAGAAGCCGAGGAAGGCCAGCGGCACGTCCTCGCGCTCGAGCCACGTGGTCGCGGGCAGCACGTAGTCGGCGTGGCGGTTGGTCTCGTTGACGTAGAGGTCGAGCGAGACCATGAGCTCCACCTGCTCGAGCGCCGCCTCGAGCGCGTCGCCGTCGGGCACCGACAGCACCGGGTTGCCGGCGCTGACGAAGAAGGCGCGGACCTGCCGCTCCCCCGGCGTCGTGATCTCGCGCGGCATCAGCGCCGCCGGCATGGCCCCGATGACGTCGGGGAAGTCGCCGAAGCGCGAGCGCTCGGCTCCGTAGGTGTCCAGGCCGGTCTGCTCGGCCACCTCGTCGAGCGCGACCGCCGGGCGCCCGAACACGGCGCCGCCGGGGCGGTCCAGGTTGCCGGTGACGGCGTTGAGCGCGTCGATGAGGTGGGCGACCAGCGTGCCGAAGCGGCCCAGGCACGAGCCGGTGCGGCCATACACCGCGGCCGCGGGCGCGGCGGCGAGGTCGCGCGCGAGCGCCCGCACGTCCTCGGGGGGGACGCCGGTGCGCTCCTCCGTGGCCTCGGGCGGATGCTGGGCGGCGGCCGCACGCAGGGCGCCGGCGCCGGTGGTCGTGCGGGCGAGCGCCTCCTCGTCGGCCAGGCCCTCGTCGAAGAGCACGTGCAGGAGCGAGAGCAGCAGCCAGGCGTCGCCGTCCGGGCGCACGGCCACGTGCTCGTACGCGCGCGCGGTCTCGGTGCGCCGCGGGTCGACCACGATCACGCGCCCGCCGCGGCCGACGATCGCGTTGAGCTGGTCGCGCACGCGCGGCGCCGTCAGCACCGACCCATGCGAGACCAGCGGGTTGGCTCCGAGCATGAGCAGGAAGTCCGTGCGCTGCAGGTCGGGGATGGGGATCACCACGGGCGATCCGTAGAGCAGCGCGCTGGCCGCGAACCGGTTGGCGACGTCCTGCGATGACGCGGTCCAGTAGTGCGGCGTGCCCACCGCGTCGAGGAAGCCCTTGACCCACAGCGTGTGCGAGTACGAGAAGGCGGCCGGGTTGCCCATGTACCAGCCCAGCGCCGCCGGGCCGTGGCGGTCGAGGATCGTCCCCAGGCGGGCGCCGATGTCGTCGAGCGCGTCGTCCCAGGACACGCGCTCGAAGCTCCCATCGGGGCGCTTGCGCAGCGGGTGCGTGACCCGATCGGGATCGTTCTGCACGTCGAGCATCGCGATGCCCTTGGGGCAGGCGTAGCCACGCGAGAGCGCATGGTCGGGGTCGGGCCGGAGCTTGACCACGCGCTCGCCCTCGACGGTGGCGACCATGCCGCAGTGCGCCTCGCAGATGCGGCAGAACGTCACCTTCTTTTCAGGTTGTGACGGCTCGCGTCTCCCCATGGCGTCAAGCCTACGTGTATGTCGCGGTTCCCCGCGCGGCGTCTGCGGTGAAACTCTCGCGGGCCCGCGGGTGATTGCGTCACAGCTCGCGCATGAACACGTTGTCGCCCCCGCCAACGCGGTCGGAAGTCAGGTTGGTCGCTGCCGAGCGAAAGGCAACGAACCGCCCGTCAGCAGTCATCGCCGGTGTCCCGGAGGCCCGGTCGCCCTTGGCACCGTCGCTCCCTGTGGCACGGCTGACCAGCGTTGTGGTCGCTGCCGCCTGATCTCGCACGAGCACATCCGTGTTGTCGTCAGGATCGTCAGGCGTCAGGGCCGCGGAGGACGTAAAGGCGACGAAGCGTCCATCGGCCGAAAGCGCCGGACGCTCCAAGACCCGGTTGTTGCCCGTTGCCCCGGCCGGGCCACTCGCTCGGCTCGCCAAGGTCGTGGTGGCGGCGCCGAGATCGCGGACGAATACGTTCAACGCGCCCTCGGCAGAAAGCACGTCCTGCGTCAGGTTGCTGGCCTGGGACTGGAAAGCAACGATGCGCCCGTCCGCCGAGATCGCCGGCGCATAGGAGTCCGAGTTCCCGAGCGCGCCCGCGATGCCACCCGCCCGGCTGACCAAGGCCGTAGTTTGGCGATGCAGGTCACGCACGAAGATCTGTTGATCTCCCCCCGGCCCGGCGCAGACGAACGCGACCAAACGGCCGTCCGCCGAGATCGCCGGCGTGGCGATCCCCAAGGTCATTCGACATTTACGCCCCGCGCGGCCGTTGCCCCGATTGACCAGCGTCGTGGTGTGCGCTTGAAGATCGCGCACAAACACGTCGACACGGTGGTCGTGGTCAGCGGACGTCAGGTTGCTGGCGCGCGAGACGAAGGCCACGAACCGTCCATCGGCCGAGATAGCGGGCTGCGAAGCGCGAGCGTTGCCCTTCGGTCCGGCACGCCCCCCGGCGCGGCTGACCAGCATCGTCGTCTCCGACCGCAGGTCGCGCACGAACACGTCTGGAGTGCGGTCGCGATCGCTGCCGCTCAAGTTGCTCGCCCTGGAGGCGAACGCCACCCGGCTCCCGTTCCCCGAGATCGCGGCGTCGTCCGAGTGACCGTTGCCCTTGACGCCCGCCGTTCCGCTCGCGCGACTGACCAGGATGGTCGTGTTCGCAACTACGTCGCGCACGAAGATGTCCCCTTGACGATCCCGGTCGTCGGGGGTCAAGTTGCTCGACAGCGAAGCGAACGCGACCAAGCGTCCGTCTCCCGAGATCGCCGGAAACTGCGACAGACCGTCTCCCGTCGCACCAGTCGTCCCACTGGCCCGGCTCACTAGCGTGGTGTCGCCCGGCGCCGCCCACGCGAGACATGCGGCAAACAGCGTCAGCGGCACCGCCAAGGCAGCCGCGCACACCCCACACCGCGCCGCCGAGAAAGACCGCCACCTCGCACTGACCCGCATGCCAGCCCCTCCCACCTACAGCTCGCCCAGCGGCGGAAGGTCGGGCCGCTCCACGCCCTCGGGCAGGCGGCCCTCCTCGTCGAGTTTCTCCAGGTGCGCGGCCAGCGTGACCGCGGCGGCGCCGCGCAACTCCGGCGGGGCGTCGTCCCAGACCTCGTCGAGCAGGTCGTCGACCGACCGCTTGCCGCCGTCCAGCGCCGCGACGAGCCGGCGCTCGCGGTCCAGCCGGTGGTCGAGGTACTCGTCCAGCTTGGCGGCGGGGTCGTCGACGATCGGCCCGTGGCCGGGGTAGATCGTGGTCAGCGGCAGGTCGCGCAGGCGGCGTAGCCCGTCCAGGTAGGCGCCGAGCGAGCTGCGCCCGTCGGCGCCCTGGCCGGGCACGAGCCCGACGCTGCCGCGCCCGAGCACGGCGTCGCCCGAGAACAGCGCCCCGTCGGGCAGCAGGTAGGCGAGGTGGTCGGGCGCGTGCCCGGGCGTCGCCACGGCGGTGAAAGGCCCGGCCGGGTCGCCGTCGGCGAGGAGCACGTCGGCGTCGCCGCGGGCGGCGAAGATCGGCACGAGGTTCGCGCGGCCGCGTACGTCGTCGCCGTAGCGCTTGCGCTTCCACGCCTGCGCCGCCCGCAGGCGGAAGGCCTGCGTCGCCTCCACGTGGTCGGCGTGGCCGTGGGTGAGCACGATGCCCTCCAGGCCGCCGCGGCGCATGACCTCCTCGACCACGGCTTCGACGTGCGCGTCGAGCAGCGGGCCGGGGTCGACCACCCAGGCGGGGTCACGCCCGACGACCCACGTGTTCGTGCCCTCGAGGGTGAGCAGGCCCGGGTTGTCGGCGCGCACGAGCGCGACGTCGTGCTCAGCCGGCATCGATGCGGTACACGGGTCCGCTCAGCGAGACGGCGTAGACATGGCCCGCGGCATCCTGCCCGAACGACACGAGCTCAGACACCCGCAGGCTGAGCGTCCGGTCCGAGGCCGAGTGCGGGCGCAGGCGCGCCGCGTGCAGCTGCGGCTGGCACAGGTCGCCGTAGACGTAGCGACCGCGCAGCGCCGGCACCGACGGGTCGCGCACGACGTAGCCGCCGACGATCGAACACCAGCCGGAGGCGTGGGTCTGCTGCAGCACCGGCGGCACGGCGCCGGGCGCGCTGCCGGAGTTGTAGGGCGAGCGGCCCTCGAACACGCTCCAGCCGAAGTTGGCGCCCTTGGCCGCGCCCTTGGCCTCGTAGTCGACCTCCTCGATCTTGTCCTGGCCGACGTCGCCGATCACCAGCGCGCCGGTCGAGCGGTCGAACGAGAAGCGCCACGGGTTGCGCAGGCCGTAGGCGTAGATCTCCGGCTTCGCGCCCGAGCGCCCGACGAACGGGTTGTCGTCGGGCACCGTGTACGGGTTGCCCCCGCTGGCGCGCGGGTCGATGCGCAGGATCTTCCCGTAGAGGACCCCGAGGTTCTGGCCGTAGCGGTTGGGGTCGCCCTCCGAGCCGCCGTCGCCGACGCCGATGTAGAGCAGGCCGTCGGGACCGAACTCGAGCTGCCCGCCGTTGTGGTTGCTCTGGGGGTGCGGGATGGAGAGCACGCGCCGCTGCGATCCGGGGTCGACCCGGTTCGCGGTCGGATCGGCGTGGAACTCGTCCACGCGGATCGTGCCGGCCGGGTCGGTGTAGTAGACGTAGACCAAGCCCGACTGCGCGTAGTCGGGGGCGAAGGCCATCGAGAGCAGGCCGCGCTCGCCATCGGTGGTCGTGCCGACGTGCAGGAACGTGCCCGCCCGCCGGCCGTCGCGCAGCACGATCACGCTGCCGCCGCGCTGGACCACGAACAGGCGGTGGGTGTCGCCCGGCGGCGCCGTCACATAGATCGGCGACGAGAACCGCCCGATCGACCGCAGGCGCACGCCGCGGGGCGCCGCGGCCCCGGCCGGCGGCGCCGACCGCGTGGTCGCCGCATCGGGCGGCGGAGCCGCCGCCGTGGTGCTCTGCGCCGACGACGATGCCCCGCACCCGGCGAGCGCGAGGACGGCAAGCAGGGCGGGGATCGAACGCACTGTCCCAAGGGTAGGCTCGTCCCAAGGTGGTGCTTGCGTGATCGAGAAGGCCGGCGTCGTCGGCGGGGGGTTCATGGGCTCGGGCATCGCCGAAGCCGTCGCGCGGGCGGGCATCCCGGTCGTGGTCTACGAGCCCGAGGAGCCGCCGCTGGAGCGCAGCCGCGGCCGCGTCGAGCAGTCCGTGGCCCGCGCCGTGCGCGGCGGCAAGCTCTCCGAGGACGAGGCCCGCGACCTCGTCGACCGCATCGCCTGGACCACCGACCTCGAGGCGCTGCGCGGCAGCGACGTCGTGGTCGAGGCGGTCACCGAGGACCCGGGGGTCAAGGGCAAGGTGTTCCAGGGCCTCGATGCGCTGCTCGGCCCCGACGCCGTGCTGGCCTCCAACACGTCGTCGATCCCGATCGCCCAGCTCGGCTCGTGGACGGACACGCCCGACCGGGTGATCGGACTGCACTTCTTCTCCCCCGTCCCGGTCATGCGCCTCGTGGAGGTGGTCGTCGGCATCGACACCAGCGACGCCACCGTGGACCGCGCCGAGGAGTTCGCGCGCTCCATCGGCAAGGAGCCGATTCGCACCAAGGACCGCTCGGGCTTCATCGTGAACATGCTGCTCGTGCCGTACCTGATGGCCGCCGTGCGCATGCTCGAGGACGGCTTCGCCACCCGCGAGGACATCGACATGGGCATGAAGCTCGGCGCCGGCCATCCGATGGGCCCGCTGGCCCTGTGCGACTTCATCGGCCTCGACGTCCTCTACGCGGTGTGCGACTCGCTCTACGAGGAGTTCAAGCGCCCCGAGTACGCACCCCCGCCGCTGCTCAAGCGCATGGTCGTATCCGGCCACCACGGCCGCAAGACCGGCCGCGGCTTCTATGTCTACGAGGCTACGTGAACAGGGTGATGATCGCCGCCACGATGAACGCTGCGGCCCACAGCTGGTCCGTGTTCAGCCACGCCTTCTTCAGCACGGCCACGCCGAGCTTGTCGTAGACCACCACCGCGACCAC
>Ga0068868_100004259_pt1 | contig 10014 bp, 9 predicted proteins | sample KBSMisM42_FD_64660 | JGI IMG/M metagenome (GOLD analysis project Ga0068868, IMG submission 64660) | Miscanthus rhizosphere microbial communities from Kellogg Biological Station, Michigan, USA - KBS Miscanthus M4-2 | ecosystem: Host-associated > Plants > Roots > Rhizosphere > Soil ...
GCGTCACTGGCACACGCACGAGGACGAGTTCGTCTACGTGCTGGAGGGCGAGCTGCTGCTGCGCACCAACGGCGGCGAGCAGCTGCTCAGTGCCGGCATGTGCGCGGGCTTCGTCGCCGGCACCGAGGATGGGCATCAGTTCGTGAACCGCAGCGACCGCCCGGCGTCCTACCTCGTCATCAGCAATCGCGACCCGCAGGACACCGCGTACTACGCGGACGCCGACGTGGACCTCATGTGGAGTCCGCCGCACGCCCGCGGCAAGATGACCCGAGGCGACGGCACGCCGCTTTGAATGCCGCGGCTCAGCGTGGCGCGTACCGCAGGGTGAAGGTCACGCCGACATCGTTGCCGACCTGATCCGTCGCCTTCCAGTCGCCCTGCCCGACACCGTAATCGAGGCGGCGCACACTGGTCTTGCCGGTCATGTAAACGACGCTGGCGCCATTCTCGGCGGCGGTACGCAGGGCAAAAGGGACGCGTGCTTCGCGGGTCACGTCACGGATGGTGAGCTTGCCGATGGCCTCGTAGCCGGTGGCGGTCTTGGCGATCTGCGTGGCGCTGAAGCGCGCCTGTTTGAATTTGCTGGACGCGAACAGATCCGCGGAGCGCAGGGTGTCATCGCGTTCCTGGTCACCGGTGTCCAGCGAGCCGACCTCGATCGTGACGTCGAGCCTGCTGGCTGCCAGGTTGTCGGGGGCGAAGTCGAAGCTCGCCGCGAGCTGCTTGAACTTGCCCTTGTTCTGCGCGCCCGCCTGCGAGAAATTGAATTCCAGCGTGCTCTTGGACGGATCGAGGACGTAGTGCGTGGCGGCGGGCGCATCCGCACCCCACGCCGGCGTCAGGGCGGGGCTCAGCAGCAACAACAGTCCGGGGAGCGCCGCGCGCAGTGGGATTCTCATCGCTGGGATCCTTGAGCCTTGTTGGTGGTGAAGGGCAGCATGCGCCGCAGTACATTGTCCTTGAGCATGAAATGGTGCTTCAGTGCGGCTCCCACGTGCAAGGCCACCACTCCGCCGAGCGTCCAGGCCAACGCCGTGTGCGTCGTTACCAGCAGGTCGTACAACCCCTTGTCCTTGGCCACCAGATCCGGCAGCTGAAACAGCCCAAACCAGCTCACCGGGAAGCCTCGCGCGGAGGACATCAGCCAGCCGGTGAGGGGAACGGCGAACAGCAGCACGTACAGGAGCGCGTGCGTGAATCTGGCAAGACTGCGTTCGTAAGGCTTGAGCGTGTCCGGCAAAGTAGGCGTAGGGTTGGCCCAGCGCCATCCCAGCCGTACGAGCGCCAGCATTAGAATCGTGATGCCGATGGACTTGTGGCGCGCCAGCAGCGTGAGCTTCCTGGCGCCGGCCGGCAGATCGGCAAACAGCCATGCGAGCGTGAACTGCGCCAGGATGAATACAGCGATGAGCCAGTGCAATGACTGGGCGAGGACGCCCCAGCGGTGGATAGTGTTGCGAATTGCCATGCGTGCAAGCTTATGCGCGTGAGCGCGCGTTGCCTACTCTGGCGCCTGACGGCGCTGTCGGCCGCGCTGCTGCTGACGGGTTGTCCGGTGCGCCCGCAGGTTGCGCCGGTGACGCCCCCGGCGGCGCCGGCGCCGGCCGCGCACGTCGGTGTTCCCTACGACGTCGCGGGGGCTGAATCGCTGCTGACGATTCTGGTGTTCAAGGGCGGGGCACTCGCCGCCGCCGGTCACAATCACCTGATTGCCTCGCACGAGCTATCCGGCACCTTCTACGTCGCCAGCGATGTGCTGCAGACAACCTTCGAGTTGCACATCCCGGTGGGCACGCTGAGTGTCGATGAGAGCGCCCTGCGGTCCGAGGAACACAGCGCCGACTTCCCGCCCGAGGTGCCGGATTCGGCCAAGTCAGGCACGAAGCACAACATGCTCGGGGAGGCGCTGCTGGATGGCGAGCATCACGCCGAGATCGTGCTGCGCGGGCTGCGCCTGCAGGAGGCACAGCCGCCGGCCCCCGGCGCGCTGGTGGCCGAGATGGAGGCGCTGGTGCGCGATGAGCCGCACACCCTGCGCGTCCCGGTGCACTACGAGCGGGCGGCGGGGACCCTGATCGTCAGCGGTGACACCAGCGTGCGGCAGACGGACCTTGGATTGAAACCCTTCAGCGCGATGCTGGGCGCCCTGCAGGTGCAGGACGAGATGCGGGTGCGCTTTCGCATCGTAGCCCACGAGAGCCCCACCCACGGGGCAGCGCCGCGCTGAGCGGCCCGGCAAGCGCGCGCTTGCCGGGCCCGTGGCGCCACTACGGCTGCTTCGCGCTGAGCTCGGCGAGCAGCTCGTCGGCCTTGTACACCTTGCGCAGCGCCTCGAACATGATCTGCGGATCCACGGCGACGGCGCGGTTGGTCCGGTCGTCGAACCAGAAGTTGCCGGCAATGGAGTGGATATTGCCGTCGAACATCAGCCCCACTATCTGGGCGTTCTTGTCGATGAGCGGGCTGCCCGAGTTGCCGCCGACGATGTCGTTGTTGGTCGACAGATCGAAGCGCGTCTGCAGGTTGAGCGTGTCCTTCACCTTCACCCACGAGTCCGGGATCCTGAAGGGCTCCTTGCCGGTGGCGCGCTCGAACAGGCGCGACAGGTGCGTGAAGGGGGCCACCTGCTGTCCCTGCTCGTTCCAGCCCTGCACGGTGCCGAAATTCAGCCGCAGGGTGAAGTTGGCATCCGGCGGCTCACTGGTGCCGAATACCTTGAAGCGGGCGCGCGCGATATTTTCGGCAGCGGCATCGACCGGTGCCTCGACCTCATCCTCGTAGCTCTTGCGCACGGCGCGTGACTCCGGATCCACGCTGCGCGCGAACACGATCATGGGATCCTGGGAGGCATCGATGGCCGCCGCGCCGCCCTCCCACAGGGCCTTGCGCACCTGCGGATCGGCGAGCTTGGTGCCGTCGACCAGCTGGGCGGCGAGCGTGTCGGGGGACTCCTTCGACAGCAGCTGGCGCACGATCGGTGCGTCCGGCCCGAGCCACTCGCGCATGCGCTCGAGGTCAAACGAGAGATTGAGCTTCTCCAGCTCCGGGTAGACCGGTGCTGGCGCGGTGAGTCTCTGCAACACGCGTGGCAGGGCGTTGTCGCTGTACTCGCGCAGGCGCTGCGTGTTGGGCTTGGGGCGCTCGGCCGCGGCGCGCACCAGCGTGCGTGCATAACCAAAGAGGCGCCCGGGCGAGTTTCCTCCCAGGCCGCCGCCTTGCTCCAGGTACACATACGGCAGATAGAGCTCCGCCTGGCGCTGCTGCGCCGTGGCGATGGTCGCCCAGGGATCGCCAATGGCCTTGGCGAGCGCAGGCTCGGCGGCCACCTTGGCGCGCAGCGCCGCCTCTTCCTGGCGCTTCTGCTGCATCAGACGTTCATCCAGCAGCGCATCGAGCTGTTTGCGCCGTACCTTGATGGAGTTCTCCAGGCCGTTGAGCGGATCCTCGACGACTCGCGCAGCCTCGGTGCTGGTCTTGCCATACTGGATCAGGCGGCCGCGCAGCTCGGAGTTGCGCAGCAGCCAGCGCGGGAAACTGACATTGCGCAGGTATTCCAGTTCCGCCACGGTGAGCAGGCGCGAGGTATTGCCCGGGTGGCCGGAGACGAACACCAGCTCATTGACTTCCGGGCCCGTGGGACGGAAGCGGAGGAAGTTCGGCGTCGCGGCCGGCTTGCCGTCCGGCCCGTAGGCGCGCATCACCGACATGTCCAGGCACCAGCGCGGGAACTGGAAGTTGTCCGGGTCACCGCCGAAGGCGGCGATCTCGCGCTCCGGTGCAAACACCAGGCGCACGTCGGTGTAGCGGTGGTACTTGTACAGCCAGTACTGGCCGCCCTGGTACATGTCGACGGTTTCGCACTTGAACGGGCCGCCCTTGGCGCTGGCGCTCTCCTGCTCGCACGCCTGCTCCAGCTGCGTCATCGTGGCCTTGCGCTTATCGTTGGCCGCCTTGGCCTCCAGCCCGCCGGTGGCGGCAGCGACCTTGGCGGTGATGTCCTCCATGTCCATCAGCACGTCCGCGATCTGCGTGGCGCACTTGAGTTCCTGCTCCCGCCTACGTGCCAGGAACCCCTCGCTCACCAGGTTCTTGTCCTTGCTGGAGTTCTCATCGAGGCAGGCTTCGGCGCAATGGTGGTTGGTGAGGATCAAGCCCTCAGGAGACACGAACGAGGCGGTGCAGTTCTGCAGGCGGATGGTCGCGGTGCGCACCCGTTCAAGCCAGGTGCTGCTGACGTCCGCGCCGTGCGTACGCTGCAGCAGCGCGTGCGGAAATTCCTGGAACGTCCACATGCCCCCGTCACTGAAGGCGGGAGAGGAGAGCAGCAACACGATCAGGGTGAGGAGGGCGCTGCGCCGCATGCAGGATCCTTTCAGGTTAGTTCTGGTCGGTGCCACGGGGCACCCGAAACCAGCATTATGCTTGAAAGCCGCGCCGGGCTCTGCCCGCGGGCAGCGACCCGCCGCGGGGTCCATCGCGTGCGCGCGGCGGCTCGTCGCAGCGGCCGTGCGCGCCGTGGCAGGAGCGCGCGCGCCAACGAGCCTCAGTCCGCGTCCGCCAACAGCAGCGGCAGACCGCCCGGGCCCTCGATCAGGGCGGTGGTGCTGCCGGTACCCGGCAACGAGGCGAGTTGCAGGCCGCGTTCCCGCAGCCGCGCAATTCGCGCGGCCATGTCAGGATCGCGGAACACCAGCAGCGTGCGCTCATCCAGGCGCGGGCGGTGGAAGGAGACGTCCAGGTGATCGCTGGTGAGCGGCAGGTGCAGGTACGGGGCCTCCAGCTCCTCGCCGGCCGCCACGAAGCCGAGGGCTTCCCAGAAGCGCTGCGCGGCGGCGAAGTCGGTGACCGGGAGGCTCACTTCCGCGAAGTCGCCGCACAGCGAGGGTTCGCTCTCGCCGCGCTCGACGGGGGAATAGGTGCGCGCTTCGATCACGGCGACGGCGTGGCCGAAGGGGTCCGTGAAGCCGATTTCGTTGAAGACATCCTCGCCTGTGCGGCACAGCGTCAGCTCGAGGCCCGCGTCCGCGAACGCCGGGGCGTGCTGCGCCACGCCGGCACGCACGAAGGTCAGCACGGGTGACGGACCGGCGCGCTGGTGCAGGCCGATGAAGATCCGGCCGTCGGTGACGACGCCATAGGGATGCGTGAAGGTGTCGGTGGTGGTGGCCTGGGTGAAGCCCAGCCGCTCGTAGAACTCGAGCGCGGCGCGCGTGTCAGCCACCACGAGGCTGACTTCGTGAAAGGTTCCCAGCAGTGGCAGAGGTGCGGTAAGCATCAAGCCGAGGTGCCGCGCGCCGCCCGTGGCAGATTGCCCTGCCCGGCAGGCGTCCAGCCGTGGCAGTGCTGCGCGATGAGCTCGGCGAGCGCGCGCGCATGGCGCGTGCCGGCATTGAGCGCCGGGATGTATTCGTAGCGCGCGCCGCCGGCGCCCATGAACGCCGCGCGGTTCTCGATGTCGATCTCCTCCAGGGTTTCCAGGCAGTCGACTGCGAAGCCGGGGCACACGACGCTCACCTCGCGCACGCCGCGTGCCGGCATGGCGGTGAGCACCGCATGGGTATAGGGCTTCAGCCACCCCGCCGGGCCGAAGCGCGACTGAAAGCTGACGCTCCACTCGCCGTCGCGCAGCAGCAGCTCGTCCGCCAGCAGGCGCGCGCTGTCGTGGCAGTGGCTGAAGTACGGATCCCCGGCGCGCACGTTGCGCTCCGGTATGCCGTGAAATGACATGAGCAGATGCGCGGTGCGGCCGCGCGCCTCCCAGTGGGCCGTGACGCTCTCACGCAGCGCCTCGATGTAGCCGGGGTGGTCGTGGTAGTCCGCGATGAAGTGCAGCTCGGGGAGCCGGCGCCAGCCGCTCAGGACCGCGCTCACCTGGTCGAAGACCGCGCCGGAGGTAGCCGCGCAATACTGCGGAAACAGGGGCAGCACGAGCAGGCGCTGCGCGCCGTCATCGCGCAGCCGCTCGAGCGCGGCGCGTAGTTCCGGAGCGCTGTAGAGCATGCCGAGCTCCACCGACAGCGGCGCCAGCGCCCGCTGCGCCAGCGCGTTGCCGATTTCAGCGCGCAGCCGCTCGCTCAGCTCGCGCAGCGGCGAGCCGGTGGCGGACCAGATCTTCTGGTACTTGCGCGCGATGCGCCGCGGCCGCAGCGGCAGGATCAGTCCGTACAGCACCGGTAGCCACAGCGCGCGCGGCAGCTCCACCACGCGCGGGTCGGAGAGGAAGCGCGCCAGAAACGCCCGCACGGCGCGCGGCTCGGGCGCCTCGGGCGTGCCGGAGTTCACCAGCAGCACGCCGATCCGCTCGGCCGCATCGCTGCGGTTGCTTGCAGGACTTGCCTGGTACACGGCCGTCACCTTAGCGCACGGACAGGCGCACGGCCCACGTAAGAATTCTCAACCGATACCCACACACAGATACTTGAGCTCCGTGTAGTCGAGGATGCCGTACTTGGAACCCTCGCGCCCGGTGCCGGACTCCTTCACGCCTCCAAAGGGCGCGACCTCGGTGGAGATGAGCCCGGTGTTCAGGCCCACGATGCCGTACTCGAGCGCTTCCGCCACCCGCCAGGAGCGCGCCAGATCGCGCGTGTAGAAGTAGGCCGCGAGCCCGAACTCGGTGTCATTGGCCATGCGGATGGCCTCGGCTTCGCTGTCGAAGCGAAACAGCGGCGCCACGGGGCCGAAGGTCTCCTCGCGCGCCACCAGCATCTTCGGCGTGACGTTGGTGAGCACCGTGGGCTCGAAGAAGGTGCCCCCGAGTGCGTGACGCTTGCCGCCCTGCACGACGCGCGCGCCCTGACTGAGGGCATCGGCCAGGTGCTCCTCCACCTTGGCGAGCGCCTTCTCATCGATCAGCGGACCCTGATCGGTTTCCCCCTTGAGGCCGTCGCCCACCCGCAGTTGCGCGACGGCACGCACGAGCTTCTGCGTGAACTCCTCATACACCGGCGCCTGCACCAGCAGCCGGTTGGCGCACACGCAGGTCTGGCCCGTGTTGCGGTACTTGCTGGCGATGGCGCCCGCCACCGCCGCATCCAGGTCCGCATCGGCGAACACGATGAAGGGAGCGTTGCCGCCGAGTTCCAGCGAGATCTTCTTCATCGTGCCGGCGCACTGCGCCATCAGCTTCTTGCCGATGCTGGTGGAGCCGGTAAACGTGACCTTGCGCACGAGGGGGTTGGAGGTCATCTCGCCGCCGATGGCCGCCGCGTCCCCGGTGATAAAGTTGATGACACCGGGCGGTACGCCGGCGCGCTCGGCGAGCAACGCCGCGCCGAGGGCTGAGTAGGGCGTCTGGCTGGCGGGTTTGCAGACGAAGGTGCAGCCGGCGGCGAGCGCGGGCCCGGCCTTGCGGGTGATCATGGCGAGCGGGAAGTTCCACGGCGTGATCGCGGCCACGACGCCCACCGGCTGGCGCAATACCAGCAGACGCTTGTCGGCCTGGTGCCCGGGGATGACGTCGCCGTAGAGCCGCTTGCCCTCCTCGGCGAACCACTCGATGAAGGAGGCGCCGTAGGCGATCTCGCCCCTGGCCTCGGCCAGCGGCTTGCCCTGTTCGGCCGTCATCAGCGTGGCGAGGTCGTCCTGGTTGGCCAGCAACAGTTCGTACCAGCGGCGCAGGATGGCAGCGCGCTCCTTGGCGGTGCGGGCCGCCCAGGCGGGGAAGGCCTCGTGCGCCGCCTGGATGGCGCGGCGCGCCTCGGCGGCACCCATGGCCGGTACGCTGCCGAGGCGCTCGTGGGTGGCGGGGTTGGACACCGGGTGGGTCGCGCCACTGGCCGCATCGACCCACCGGCCGCCGATGAAGGCTTGCGTCCGCAGCAGTTCGGGATCACGCAGTTTCATGGGATCGGCTCCTCGAAAGTCAGCCGTCGGCGGCGGGCTTCCCGGCGACATGGCGGTCCAAGAACTCCAGCGTCCGGGTGCGCGCCAGCGCGGCGGCCTGCGGCTGGTAGCTGTCGCGCTGGTCGCAGTTGAAGCCGTGGCCGGCGCCCTCGTAGACGAACACCAACTCGGGCGCCTGCGCTGCGGCGCGGGCCTTCTCGACGTCCTCCGGCGGGATGCTCTTGTCCTGCGCGCCGTAGTGGTACATGAGCGGGCAACGCGGCTTCTGCTCGAGGTAGGCGCTGACCCTGCCGTAGTAGACCACGGCGCAGGACACCGGCAGCTGACAGGCGGCCAGGTAGCTGAGGCTGCCCCCCCAGCAGTAGCCGACCGTCCCCACCCGCCCGGAGTTCCTGACCACGGCGACCGCCGCGGCCACGTCCTTCATGGTCGTCTCGGGGGTCAGCTGGCTGCGGTAGCCGACGCCCTCCTGCATGTCGGCGGCGGTGTAGCCGAGCTGGATGCCGCGGCGGATGCGGTCAAACAGGCTCGGCGCGATGACCGTATAGCCTTCGGCGGCAAAGCCATCCGCGACGGCGCGGATATGACTGTTGACGCCGAAGATCTCCTGGATAACAACCAGCGCGCCGCGCGGCCGTCCGGGGGGAGCGGCCAGCCAGGCCTGAAACTCGTGCCCGTCGCGGGCCATGATGGTCGTGAAATCGCCCATGCGCTGCCTCCATGGCTTCGTTAGATCGGGCGTGGCATTCTAACGCGCGGCGCATAAGGGAGAAGTCATGCTGGTCGGACCCGCGGTCAGGCGTGTGGCCATCATCGGTGGCCTGCGTATACCTTTCGCACGCGCCTACACGGCCTACGCATCAGCCAGCAACCAGGACATGCTTACGGCTGCGCTTCGCGGCGTGGTCGAGCGCTTCAAACTCCAGGGCGAGCGGCTCGGCGACGTGGCGGCGGGCGCCGTCATCAAGCATTCCAAGGATTACAACCTGGTGCGCGAGAGCGTGCTGTCGAGTGGCCTGGATGCGCAGACCCCGGGCCTGGACATGCAGCGCGCCTGCGGCACGGGGCTGGAAGCGGCGATCGACATCGGCAACAAGATCGCGCTCGGACAGATCGAGGTCGGCATCGCCGGGGGCGTGGATTCCATCAGCGACGCGCCCATTGTCTATCCGCATTCCTACCAGCAGCTGCTGCTGCGCAGCTACCGCGCCCGGGGCGCCTGGGCACGGGTGTCGCCGTGGCTGGACCTGCGCCCGAAGCACTTCAAGCCGGTCTTGCCGGCCGTGGTCGAGCCGCGTACCGGGCTGTCGATGGGCCAGAGCACCGAGATCATGGCGAAGCGCTGGCAGATCAGCCGCACCGACCAGGACCTGCTCGCCTACGACAGTCACCTGAAGGCGGCGGCCGCCTGGCGCTCCGGCTTCTACGACGACCTCGTCATCGAATACCTCGGACTGAAGAGCGACAATAACGTTCGCTCCGACACCAGTCTCGACAAGCTCGGCAAGCTGCATCCGAGCTTCGCTGCCGACGGCACGCTGACGGCCGGTAACAGCACGCCGCTCACCGACGGTGCGAGCGCGGTACTGCTCGCGACACCTGAATGGGCGGCGCGGCGCAACCTGCCGGTGCTCGCCTATCTGCGCTACGGCAAGGCGTGGGCGGTGGATTTCGCGAGCGGCAAGGAGGGGCTCCTCATGGCCCCGGCGTACGCCGTTCCCGCCATGCTGCGGGATGCGGGGATCTCGCTGCAGGAGTTCGACTACTACGAGATTCACGAAGCCTTCGCCGCGCAGGTGCTGTGTACCCTCAAGGCGTGGGAGTCGGCGGACTACTGCCGGCACGTCCTCGGCCTGCCGGCCCCGCTCGGCAGCATTGACCGCAGCCGACTCAACATAAAGGGCGGCAGCGTCGCGCTCGGGCATCCGTTCGCGGCCACGGGAACGCGCATCGTGGCCACGCTCGCCAAGCTGCTGGCCGCCGACGCCAACGCCAAGCGCGGTCTGGTGTCGGTCTGCACTGCCGGAGGCATGGGTGTAACGGCTATCATCGAGCGCTAGCGCTCACCGGGTCGGCTGTGTGCGCCACGCTTCTGGGGAAGGCAACAATGGCTGTCCGGATCGTTTGCGCCGCGCTCGCCGTGTGCGGGCTGGGCCTGCACGGGGT
>Ga0068868_100004261_pt1 | contig 10009 bp, 9 predicted proteins | sample KBSMisM42_FD_64660 | JGI IMG/M metagenome (GOLD analysis project Ga0068868, IMG submission 64660) | Miscanthus rhizosphere microbial communities from Kellogg Biological Station, Michigan, USA - KBS Miscanthus M4-2 | ecosystem: Host-associated > Plants > Roots > Rhizosphere > Soil ...
ACATTATAAACTATGCTGCCTTCCGAAATTTTTTTTTGCGCAAAAAGGGGAATAAAGAAAACCAACGAAATGATCAATATCAGGAACCTTTTTTTCATGCCTTACGATATACCTTGTCAGCAACAAGACGAAGCAAATTAGCTAATTAGTTGCTCTTAAGAAAACCCGATGATGTCGAAGTATACTAAACTCAGCGACGGTTTTTTTGCTGGACATCTCTCATTTTTTTCTGCTGCTCCTGCATTTGCTCCATCCGTTCCTGCCATTTTGATTTTGTCTTTGGCTTTTTCCGGTTCTGCTCAATCTTGGCCAGGATTTTATCGTGGTCAATAATGTAGTTCTGAATAATAAACTGAAGTATCAACGTGATAATATTGGAAACTGTATAATACCAGGTCAGGGCCGATGGCAGCCGGTTGAAGATGAATAAAAGAAAGAAAGGAAAAATATATGGCATGTATTTCATCACAGGGTTTGATTGATCCGGCGACATGGTGGTGCTCATGCTATACAATGAAATGAGAAAACTGGTGATAACAGCCGTGATCGTAAAGAGACTGAGATGACTTCCCAATAGCGGAATATTGGCTCCGAATTTTATAACATCATCAAATGCTGAAAGATCCTTGGCCCATAAAAAGCTTTGACCACGAAAAGAGACGTTAGAATTAAAGAAACTATATAGGGAGAAAAAGATGGGGATCTGGACCAAAGCAGGTAAACATCCTGCAAACTGATTCACCCCCGCTTCCCTGGTAAATTTCATTTGCTCCATCGCATATTGCTGTTGTTCGGGATATTTCTCTTTTAGCTTGGCAAGATCCGGCCTCAAAACCTTCATTTGTGCACTGGTTTTATAACCGGGGTACATTAATGGAGAGGTGATTGTTCTGATGAAAATAGTTAGTAAAGCAATGGCCAGGCCCATGCTTACGGTAAAGCTTTTAATAAAATCAAATACGGGTATTACAATAAACCTGTTCACTGGCCTTACGAAGGCATAAGCCCCTTGTCCGAGGTTTATCAATTTTTCGAAATTCATTTCATGGCGCTTCAGCATCTTAAAATCTGCCGGCCCATACAAAATGCTGAAGGGAACAGACACCGAACGGGCCACGGGTAATTGCATTTTCATATTGGCGATGGACTGCAATACCGTTTTTGCTGTATCCGGAGGGATGACCCACTCCATCGTGCCCGATGAAAAATTATTTTTCGCTACCAGGAAAGTATTAAAGAACCGCTGCCTTATGCCGATCCATTTTACCGGTTTATCAAATTCCTTACTGCTTCGGCGCCCGATCGAATGATAATCAAAATCACCATCCATGATATAGCCCACCTGCGTGTTTTGTTTTTCAAAACTTAGGTCTGATTCCTGCTGAACCGCTTTGTATTGCCAGGTTAAATTCAGATTGCCTTGTGTCAATAGTCTATCAGCTCCCTCCATCTGGATTGCAAAGTCGATCATATAGTCATCAAGCCTGATGATAAACTGGTGACGGATCGAAGGACCGGTGCTATCCGGTCTCAGCGTGTAAACAACCGTATGGCTTTTATCGGCGTTTTCAATCAAAGTATCCAAATGAAAATTCAATTCTGAAATGTAGGCGCTTGAATTGGATCCTGTGTTGACGCTATAATCGATCTTGTCAAAATCAGAGCTGGCGAGTCTCACAGGGGTGCTGTCAAGCCCATTGAATTTTTTGAGTCTTACTTCTTTAGGCTGACCTCCTCTGCTGCTAAAGGTTATTTCAAGAACATTATTATTTACTACAAAGGTCCGTTCGGTATCAATAACTGCTTTTTGGAAGCCGCCAGCAGTCCTGATCTTAGCAATGGAGTCATTTTTTGCACTCTCGGTTTTTAAAGTCACCGTGTCAATTTTGGGTGCATTGGCCTTAACAATGGAATCCTGTCTTGCTTTTTCTGCTCTGGCAGCCGCCTGTTCCTTACTGTTCCACCAAAAGTAACCACCAAATAAAAGTGCCAGCACTATAAATCCAATAACCGTATTACGATCAAAATTCATTAGTATTTTTTAAAGAAGGGCAAAGATAAGATGTTACAGGTTACAAGGTGAGAGTTAAAAGTCATTGGTTTCTCATTGTTGATCAAAGGCATTTTTAGTCGGTAAAATATGCGAATACGACTGAAATTGAGCTTAGGCCAGTAAATCGATGACCACCTGAATAAAATCTTTCACCGCCCCGTACCTATCCTGTAAATTTGCTTTATGCGCCGCACTATCGAAATAATAGGGAGTAGTTTTAAAATGGCCATGCAGGAGCTGTGGAAGAATAAACTCCGCACATTTCTTTCGTTGTTTGGCATTACCATCGGGATCTTCTGTATTATCGGTGTATTGGCTACCGTTAACAGCCTGGAGCATAATATTCAAACGGAGATCAAGAGCCTCGGCACAAATACCATCTACATTGATAAATGGGACTATACGGCGGGAGGCGGACCAGATTATCCCTGGTGGAAATTTGTAAAACGACCTGAGCCCAAATTTGACGAGCTAAAGCAGATCAAGGAAAGAACACCCAGCGCAAAATATGTAGCCTTTAACATCAATGCCAATGACAAAGTCGAATATGAGGATAATTCGCTTTCAGGTGTAAACCTGTATGGTATCAGCGAAGAATTTCAGAGTATTCAGCCCGTAGATCTGGCTTATGGTCGCTACATCACGGAATCTGAGTTTGATCATGGCAGTTCTGTCATTGTGATAGGGAATGAAGTGGCGGAGAAATTATTCGTTTCTCCTGAAATAGCAGTGGGTAAATTAATACAGGTACGTGGGAAAAAAGTGCAGGTGATTGGCGTTGTAAAAAAACAAGGTAAGAGCATGATCGGCGGTTGGCAGTTTGACCAAAGTGTGATCATGCCATATAAATTCGCACGCAATATTATGTTCGCTAAAAATTCAAACCCAGTGATACTGGTACAGGGAAAAGATAATTTGAGAAGCGTGGCATTGAAAGATGATCTGAAGGGAGCAATGCGTGCTATACACAAATTAAGCCCTACCCAGGATGATGATTTTGCCTTAAATGATATTAATGATTTTAGCGAAGCTGTCAGTAATATTTTCGGGCCTTTGAATTTCGGAGGAGCAATCATCGCATGTATATCGTTGATCGTGGGCATGTTTGGTGTGGCTAATATTATGTTTGTAAGTGTTCGTGAACGTACTAACCAGATCGGTTTGAAGAAAGCAGTGGGCGCCAAAAGAAGAGTGATACTTGCTGAGTTTCTATTGGAATCCGCATTCCTGTGCATCATCGGTGGGATAATGGGATTATTTCTTGTGTTTGTGCTTACTAAAATATTGTCAGGCGCGCTAAACTTCCCGGTTTTCATTTCCACCAGTTACATCGTTATTGCCATAGGCATCTGCATATTTGTGGGAGTACTTGCAGGAATTATTCCGGCTTTTCAAGCCGCAAGAATGGACCCCGTTGTTGCCATTCGCTCGAAATAGGGCCCTGTCCCCTAAAGGGAAACCTGATGTCAAAGGTCTTTACCGTTTTAAAAATTCACTTTAAAAAAGATCAGGCAAATTACATTTGTAGCTATTTGTTATGAACCAAGGTGAAACAGGGATCCACGATCCGGGTACCTCTTTTAGGAGCGCAGGTAGCAGCATTTCCATTTTGGCCATAGAGTCCTCCTGCGATGAAACGTCTGCATCTGTTTGCATAGACGGAAATATCTTGTCCAATATTACCGCTAATCAAACTGTTCATGAGCAATATGGTGGCGTTGTTCCTGAGCTTGCAAGCAGGGCCCATATTCAAAATATAGTTCCCGTTGTTGAGAGAGCATTGCAAACGGCCAACTGCCGATTGCAAACGATAAATGCGATCGCCTTTACTCAATCACCGGGTCTCATCGGTTCATTGTTGGTAGGAAGCCAGTTTGCAAAATCTCTTGCTCTTGCATTAGATAAGCATTTGATCGCTGTGCATCATATGCAGGCACATGTATTGGCTAATTTGATCGATGATCCAAAACCTAATTTTCCTTTTCTATGTTTAACCGTGAGCGGCGGTCATACTCAAATTGTTTTATGCGAATCGCCGACCAGGATGAAAGTGATCGGTGAGACCATTGATGACGCTGCCGGAGAGGCTTTTGACAAATCTGCAAAATTGTTGGGCCTTCCCTATCCCGGTGGGCCTTTGATCGATAAATACGCAAAGGAGGGTGATCCAGGTCGTTTTCATTTTCCCGAACCTCAGATCCCTGGATTGGACTTTAGTTTCAGCGGGTTAAAAACTTCGATTCTTTATTTCTTACAAAATGCCGGGAAAAGCCATGTTTACAAACAAGAAAGTATCGCGACTTACGAAGAGCAAAAAAAATTTATCGACGACAACCTTACCGATCTATGTGCATCGATCCAACAACGTATTGTCAGTATTCTACTGAACAAACTGAAAAAGGCCGCCATACAAACCGGGATAAAAGATATCTGCATTGCTGGCGGAGTTTCTGCCAATAGCGGGCTGAGAACAGCATTCCAGGAGACAGGAAAAAAATATCATTGGAACACATTTATCCCCGCCTTTCAATACTGTACAGATAACGCGGCTATGATCGCCATCACCGCCTATTATAAATTCCTGGAAAAAGATTTCGCTGATCTTTCGGTCACCGCGAGTGCGAGGGCAAAACACGAGTTACACTAATTCTCACAAATTGTTCCAAATGTGCCTGCATAATTTTCGTTTAATTCATGTCAAATGTCAAACTCCTACTTTCAATTTAAACAATTCCTTGTTCAGCAGGATCGGTGTGCAATGAAGGTTACCACTGACGCCTGCTTGTTTGGGGCGTGGGCGGCCGAAGAAGATGAAAGTGAAAAGATAATAACTAAAAATGTCCTTGATATAGGTACCGGCACTGGCCTGTTGAGCCTGATGTATGCTCAAAAAAATTTTTTTGCAACTATTGATGCCATAGAGATCGATGAAGAGGCTTATAGCCAGGCAAAAGAAAACATCGCAACCTCACCCTTTGCAGAAAGAATAAATATCGTTCATGATGACGCTAAAAAGTTTGCTTTTTCAAAAAAATATGATTGTATCATCAGCAATCCTCCGTTTTATGAAAAAGAGATCAGAACAGCTAATGAAAAGAAAAACATCGCCCGTCATCATTCCGGGCTCTTGCTTGAAGAATTGCTGGCTATCATAAAAGCAAACCTTTCTTCATCCGGAATTTTTTATTTGCTGCTTCCATTTAAACGAAATGCTGAGATAAAAAAAATTCTTTTGAAGCAAGATCTGTTTGTTTCAAAAATTGTTTTCGTAAAACAATCAACGAAACACGGTTATTTCCGCATGATGATCGCAGGAAAATTAAGGGATGACCATACTGAAACCCTTATTGAAGAAATTTCAATCCGGGACGACAGGCAACAATACAAAGAAGAATTCACACAGTTACTGAAAGGCTACTACCTGTCTTTTTAGTCCCTATTTTGTTCATGCTTCTTCTCGTCTTGTTTTCTTTCCTTTTCGTAAGCTCTCAAAATTTGCTTTACCAGCCTGTGGCGCACCACATCATCTTCATCCAATTCAATATGAGCAATACCATCAATATTGTTCAAAATGCGCACAGCAGTTTGCAATCCGCTCCTTTGATTCCTTGGTAAGTCAACCTGGGTGATGTCGCCGGTGATGATCGCTTTTGCATTGGCTCCGATGCGGGTCAAAAACATCTTTATCTGGAGATCTGTAGCATTCTGTGCTTCATCCAGGATGATAAAAGCATTGTCAAGCGTACGACCACGCATATATGCCAGGGGAGCGATCTCGATCGTCCTCGTACTCATATAGTACCCCAACTTATCCGCCGGGATCATATCATCCAGTGCATCGTACAGGGGACGCAGATAAGGATCGATCTTTTCCTTAAGATCACCGGGTAAAAAACCAAGGCTTTCACCGGCTTCAACAGCAGGACGGGTAAGAATGATCTTTTTTACATGCTTATTTTTCAGCGCCCGCACGGCAAGGGCAACCGCCGTATATGTTTTACCGGTTCCGGCAGGGCCAATGGCAAATACAATATCATTTTTTTCTGCCTGTTGAACCAGCTTTTTCTGGTTAGCCGTTCGGGCACGAACGCTCTTTCCATTTGGGCCAAAAACTAAAATGTCATTGGGATTACGTTCGATAAAATGATCGATGGCTTCCGCATCGTCACCTCCGAGTATCTGCTCAAAATAATTTTCACTCATGTGCCCATTGCGTTCAAGGTATTGCACAATGAGATCAATTTTTTCCCTGGCGTTTTCTACTTGCTCGGGAGCACCACTTAACTTAAGTTGTGTGCCTCGTGAAAGAATTTTTAAAAGTGGGAATTTTTTTTTGAGGATATCGAGCTTACCATTATTTACTCCAAAAAACTCAATAGGGTTTACGGTTTCAAGGTTGATGATCGTGTCTGTCAATGCGCTTCAATTTAAGTTTTCATAATGCCGTTAACGTGGACGGTTCGCTATCGGTGTTTCCGCTGCTTTAAGGAAGTAACTTATCGTTCTAAAATAACTGATTAAATTACTGTTTCCTAAAGTTAATTATTCACAACTGTTAATTAAAAAAACGTGCCGTATTTTTTGGTTAAGATTTGGAAAAAGTTTTTTTATATTGTATTTCACCAAAACCAACTATCATGGAACAAGATTATGATAATTCTTATGCCTTCTTCTTTAACCCTGCTTTTATTATTTGCTGGCTGGCTATCGTAGTTCTCCTGATTGCTGCACAGTGGAAAGTTTATACAAAGGCTGGTCAGCCTGGGTGGGCGTGCATCATACCCATCTATAATGTATATATCATGCTTAAAATCGTCGGCAAACCCTGGTGGTGGCTGCTGTTGATGCTGATCCCCTTTGTCAATCTCATCTATGCGATATGGATGATAAACATGCTCTCTAAAAGTTTCGGGAAAGACGAAGGTTTCACAGTTGGTCTTCTTCTGTTGTCAGTTATTTTCTACCCGATACTGGGATTTGGAAGCGCAAAATATTTAGGACCTTATGGCGATCCGGTGGCTTTCAGAGCCTACCAGGAACAACACAAATTTGATTTTGAAAATAAACAGTAGGAAGAAAAAAAATTTAAATGCCGAAGGCTAAAGTTTTCGGCATTTCATTCTATGAAGTTTTTTGAAAGTTTACGCATTCTTTCAATTCCTTTTCAGTATAGGCCATTCCATATTGTTTTAACACATCATCGGGCACACCATTCCATTGATTAGGAGTATTGCCCAAATAACCAATATCCTTAACTCCGATCTCTGAGGTATAAAAACCGGTTGCTGTTAAGTTGCGCATGAGGTCAAAAAATGAAACGCCTGGCTCCATGCCTGGTTTCACTTTACCCTTCTTTATTTCACTCCCCTTTTCGGTGTATTCTATTTCAGGATAAGCAATATCCTCAACCATTTCGATTTGCTGATCATGACTGCAATCTTTAAAACTTTTTTCGTAGCGTTTCAGGCATTGCATATCCAGCCAGCGTAAACCGCCGCGCAAGGGCGTTTGATGTTCCGGCATATCCTGCACAATGAAATCAATGAACCCTGGAACCTTTGCATCGCTGGCACTGCCGCTAATTTCATCCTTCGGAATTATTATATCTGCCAGCAACGTAACTGTTGCCATTTCATGATCGGTGAAAAATTTACCTTTTGCCAATAAGCTCTTCTCGTATTCGAGCTCTTCCTTATTGCGGTCAAGATGGAACTCTGGTTCCTTTGCCACTTCTTTTTTTTCTTCTTTACAAGCTGTAAGGACAACAGGGCCGGCGATCGTTCCGGTGGCAATGATTTTAATTAATTTTCTGCGATCCATGCGCTTTTGCGTTTAATGTTAAGTTGAATAGCGTGCAGAACGATGAAAGGATTGCGACGCAACATAAGCTCCATCGGAGGTGGAAATGCTGGTATCCAAATGCTCCTATAAACTTTATTAATCCTTTCAATCATGGTTCTAGATATTTTGTTTCTTCATTTCATCAACTATATACTCTGATGTTCTCATACTCAATGCCAGTATTGTCCAGGTAATATTCTTATCAGCCTGGCTAACAAAAGGCCCACCATCCACGCAAAAAAGATTTTTGCATTCATGTGCCTGGCTCCATTTATTCAACGCTGACCGTTTGGGATCGCTACCCATTCTTACTGTACCTGCTTCATGAATGATATTTCCGGGACTATGCAAACCCCAATTGTTATGCGGACCATCATCACCTCCCCATGTTATGATCGCCCCCATAGCAGTCAATATATCGGTAAAGGTCTCATGCATGTGTTTGGCTTGTTTGATCTCATAATCCGTATAAGTGGTATGAAACCGCAATACGGGAATTCCAAATTTGTCAACAACATTCGGATCTATTTCACAATAGCTGTCCTCTCTTGCTATCGCTTCTCCACGACCAGCCATACCCACATGCGCACCGTAAAAAAATCTATAGTCCTCTTTTAATGATGCACCATAACCGCCCGGTTGTTTTTGTTTTCCCTTTACAGTATACCTTCCATTCAGGTTTTCGACACCCCACTGAAATCCGTACAAAGGCATTCCAAAACCGCCACCATATTCAATATGGTATCCACGCGGAAAATCTAATTTCTTGTTATCAAGCCACCAAGGCGTATATACGTGCATTCCCCCCACTCCATCTTCATTATATCTTTTACGATCAAATAACTCGGGAATGATTCCACCCATCCCTGCGCCGGTGGAGTCATGTAAATATTTCCCAACCGCATTACTTGAATTTGCAAGACCATTTGGATATCGTTGCGATTTTGAATTGAGCAATAATCTTGCGCTTTCGCAGGCACTGGCAGCAAGAAGAATTGTTTTCCCCTCGACCTGGTATTCCTGCCCATCATCTTTATTAACGTAAGACACCCCTGTCGCTAGTCCTTCTTTATTCGTCAGCACTTCACGAGCCATTGCGTTGGTGATAAGATCAACATTGCCCGTTTTCATGGCAGGTATCACCAGGCAGGATGATGATGAAAAATCGGCATACACCTTACAACTACGACCACACTGGGCACAATAAAAACACTGACCGCGTTCGTTGTTGATCTTTTTTGTAAGAATTGATAAACGTGAAGGAATAACCGGAATTCCAACACTGTTCGCCGCTTTCTTTATAAATAATTCGTGCAAGCGTGGTTTTGGAGGAGGAAGAAAAATTCCATCAGGATCATTTTCCAATCCTTCATTGGTGCCAAATACACCAAGCAAACGATCTATTTTATCATAGTATGGCTTAATGTCCTCATACCCGATCGGCCAGTCTTCACCCAAACCATCAATACTCTTCCGCTTGAAATCCTTGGGGCCAAAGCGTAAAGAAATTCTTCCCCAGTGATTGGTACGTCCACCCAGCATTCTTGCACGCCACCACTCCCATTTTGTATCGCCAACGTGTGTGTAGGGTTCGCCATCAATTTCCCAGCCCCAATAACAACCATCAAAATCCCCGAAAGGGCGAAACTTGGTGCTTGCGCCTCTCCGCGGTGAATCCCAGGGTCGGTTTAATTGGCATGAATTCTTTGCCGGATCATACATAGGCCCGGCCTCAAGCAGGCACACTTTTAACCCGGCATGAGCCAGCACATAAGTCGCCATTCCGCCACCGGCACCGGAACCAATAATTACAGCATCATATTTTTTGGATTGTTTCTTAACCTGGAAATCTCCCATGCAGTATTATTTTAATGATAAGCAATCAGCCTTCAATTTACAGGATTCATTTTTTATTAAACGAATAATTAGATGAAAATTTCTAACTGTAAGGAAGCAAATGATCGATCCAAGGTGAACGCATTTCATTTTCTGCTTGCCATTCTGTCAAGATTATGACCGAGCAAATACCCGATGGATCCACCCAGTACAATGCCCACAATAATGGCGGCAATGGTCCCTGCAGCGAAGTAACCAATCGCCAATCCAAAGACCGCA
>Ga0068868_100004269_pt1 | contig 10002 bp, 9 predicted proteins | sample KBSMisM42_FD_64660 | JGI IMG/M metagenome (GOLD analysis project Ga0068868, IMG submission 64660) | Miscanthus rhizosphere microbial communities from Kellogg Biological Station, Michigan, USA - KBS Miscanthus M4-2 | ecosystem: Host-associated > Plants > Roots > Rhizosphere > Soil ...
GCCCTGGTCGCGGAGCGGGCGACGAGGGCAGCGGCGCGTCCGGCTGCTTTCCCGGTACCGTGATCGAAGGTGGCGACGCTGATTTTCCGACGTCTGGCGGCCGGAAGCCGCGACGCAGCGTGAAGAAGGACCATCGAGTCCAGGCCGCCGGAGACCGCGAGAACCGCGGACGAGCAGCTCTCGAGGGCAGACTCCACAGCGTGCTCCACCTCCGACGCTTCAACCGGAACAAAAGCCATGATACTTTTAATCTACCTATTCACGGGGGAGTTTCGCTTGGAAACGCACGGCCCGCTCGGCACGCTGTGGGTATCGCTCGGACTTATCGCGTTTTATATCGCGCTAATCTGGCTGAATAGCTTGCTCGGCATCTTCCTGACCCCGCTGTTCATGATTCCCGGGACCTGGCTGCTCGATTGGCGGAAGCGCCGCAAAGGACAGCTTCCAGAGCGGACCGAGCCGCCTACCTACCAGGGATAGAGCGCCTGGTAGTAGGCGCGATTTCGCAGGATAGTGCGCACGTAATCCCGCGTCTCAACGAACGGTATCCGCTCCGTGAACACCTCCGGATCGGCAGCGCCCGTTTTGGTCGACCACTTCTCCACGCGTGACTCGCCGGCGTTGTAAGCGGCTAGAATCTTCACGACATCGTTGTATCGGGCTGCGAGTCCTTTGAGGTGGGCAGTTCCGAGCCGGATATTGGTCGCCGGCTCGTAGAGAAGATCGGGACTCCAGGGTGTGATTCCTTTGCTGGCGGCGAGATCCTGCCCGACCGACGGCATCAGCTGCATCAAGCCGCGCGCGCCGACGGGGGAAGTCGCCAGCGGATTGAAGTTGGATTCCTGGCGAATCAGCGCCGCCACCAACACCGGGTCCAGCCCATTTTCCTTCGAGCTCGAGATCAGCGTTTCGCGCTCGAGAACGGGAAAGTACAAGCGGTAGTTTTCCGGACTGCGTCCGATCTCATCCAGCGCTCGACGGCCCAGCGCAATCGATCGCGACGCCTGATCGGTTCCCGCGAGTGCGTGACCGGTCGCAACCAGTCGAGCCGGATCGCTGAGCGCGTCGCGGAACAATCGGTCATTCTCGAATCCGGCTTCGACATCCATTCCGACGTCATGGAGCGAGGCCACCCGCTGCATCGCCGAATCAACCGCCGGGACCTTGCCGAAGTTGGGCGGCGAGCGGTCCTGCGCAACAAGTATGGTGTCGAGTCGCTTGGCGGCGAGCACCGAGTAATAGCTGAGTGGCTCCTTGTCGATGATGGAGCGCCAGCGGGCCTTGCTGTGATTCTTGTCCCCGAGCGCCGCGTAGGAACGGCCGGACCAATAGGAAGCAGCCAATGCCTCCGTGCTGTTGGAATCGCGCGCGACGAGTGAATCAAACTCGGCAGCGGCTCCCTTTCTGTCGCCCTGGATGTAGGCAATCATCCCCGCGCGAAAGCGCGCGTTCGTCGAATGGCGCCCGGTCGGGAAGCGCTTGAGCATCGCCATCAGCGTCTGCCGGGCGTCCTGATCCCGATTGTCGTCAGTTGCCAGATCGGCGAGCAGCAACATAGCTGACGCCGCACTGGTGTCCTTTGGGTACGCCGTGGTGAGAGCGCGCAGGATCGTTCGACCTGCTTCGGTATTGCCGAGCGCGATCTGCGCTCGCGCGCGCTGGTACTGGGCGGCGGCAACGAGGTTCGGCGGGGTGGTCACTTTCGCGAACTGAGCACCCGCGTCGGCATAACGGCGCAGGCGATATAGCACCGATCCGTAGCCAAAGGTGTCGGACACATCGCCGAGCCCGGCGCCCAGTGCTTTGGCGTAGGCGGTCGCCGCACGTTCGGGCACGCCCGACTTCGCCGCCGCGCGGGCAATCACCAATTCCTCGGCCGGAGTTGTCGTCGTAAAGACTTTGTCGAAAAGGTCGATGGCGGCGCGCGTATCCGCGCCGTTGTTGGAATTCGAGATGAACGACACCAGCTCGGCGCGGGCGGCGGCACGGGAAGCGTCGTCCGCGGGGGGGTTCACGCGCAGTCGCAGCGCGTCCAGCCTCTCTCCCAGCGCCGTGTATGCGCGGATGGCGCCCGCGAAGTCTCGCGATCTCTCCCGCGCAATCGCATCGGTGTGGCGGACACGATCGCGGGCAACGTCGGTGCGAAGCCTCGCGTAGTAGGCGGCTCTGTCACTGCTGTCGCTCGTCACTCCAGCCGCGCGCAGATACAACCAATCGGAGATTTGCGGCAGCTTCTTCGCCGCATCCTCGTACGCGGCGCGCGCGGCGTCGAGACTGTCAGCGCGGTCGAGCTCCCGCGCGCGCAGAACCGTGGCGCGCGCATCCGCCGGCAGCACGTGCTGCGTGGTGTCGCCCGGCGGCGCCGCCGCCGCATCGCGTTGAATGGATTTTGGATCCTGGCAGGCCGTCGACGAGAGGACCAGCGCGACGAGGGGAAGGAGAATGGGAGCTAACGCCAACGTGTATGGTCCCCATCGAGAAGCTTGTTCGCTTCCTCCGGACCCCAGCTTCCGGAAGGGTAGGTCGGAAGCGATCCTGGCGGATGCTGAGCGGCGTACTCCAGCAGCGGATCGATGATCGACCACGCCATCTCGACCTCGTCACTGCGGGTGAAAAGAGTGGGGTCGCCGATCATGCAGTCCAGCAGCAGCGTTTCGTACGCGGGATGCGCGTCGTTGCCGAAGGCTTCGGCATAGGAGAACTCCATATCGACGGGCGTGATTTCGAGACCGGGCGTCAGCTCGTGCATCGCGCCCGGAGTCTTTACCTGAAAGCGGAGCGAAATGCCTTCGTCCGGCTGTACGCGCAGCGTCAGGACGCTCGGCGACATATCCTCGACCGCCTTTTGTCCGAACAGAAGCAGTGGCGGCGAACGGAACTGAATGGCGATTTCGGAAATGCGTCTCGCCATCCGCTTTCCCGACCGCAGATAGAACGGCACTCCCTTCCAGCGCCAGTTGTCGATCGAGATTCGCATCGCGGCGTAGGTCGGCGTCAGCGTTCCCGCGGGAACGTCGGGCTCGCTACGATACCCGGGCACCGACTTTCCGCCAACCGTGCCCGCGTCGTACTGCGCCAGGACCACTGCCGGTGGACAATCACCCTGAATTAAGGGGCGAACCGAGTGCAAGACCTTCACCTTCTCGTCGCGCACAGCGTCAGCCGTGAACGAGCTGGGAGGCTCCATCGCCGCCAGCGTCAGCAGCTGCAACAAGTGGTTCTGGAACATGTCACGCAGCACGCCGGCTTCTTCGTAGTACTTGCCCCGCCCTTCCACACCCACCGCCTCGGCGGCTGTGATCTGCACGTGCGATATGTAATGCCGGTTCCACAACGGCTCGAAGATCGAATTTGCAAATCGGAAAACGAGGATGTTCTGGACGCTTTCTTTGCCGAGATAGTGATCGATGCGGTAGATCTGGTGCTCGCCGAACTGATCGAGAACCAGGTGATTCAGCGCGTGCGCCGACTCCAGGCTGCGACCAAACGGCTTTTCGATGACGATGCGGATCCACGGCCGCTCCTCGTACGAATGAGTGCGCCAGGCGAGGCGACTGTTGCAGAGGTGCTTGAGGGTGGTCTCGAAAACGCTGGGTGGAATCGCCAGGTAGAAAAGGCGGTTTCGATCGTGTTCCGGTGATGGTGCCTCGATTTCCTTGAGACGCTTCTCGATGTTGGCGTAAGCATCGTCCTTCGAGAAATCGCCTCCCGCATAGAAGGTCCGCTGGCACAGCCACTCCCACACGTCCTCGTGGACCTTGTGGATCTCGTCGGAGTTGGCCATCGCCTCGCGCATCATCTTCCGGTAGCCTTCGTCCGTATTCTGATCGCGCGCGACTCCGAGCAGCGCGAAGTTGTCGGGCAGCAGCTTCTGCTCCGCGAGGTAATAGATCGCCGGAATGAGCTTCCGCTTGGTCAGATCACCGACGCCACCAAAGATCACCATCGTGCAGGCGTCGGCCTTGTCGCGCTGTCCACGCTTTCTGGGCGCGCGAACCAATGGAACCGAGACGGGCGTCTTCATGTCTTTTTCACCGCGTGACCGCCGAATTCATTGCGCAGCGCCGCGATCACCTTGGCTGAGAATGAATCGGCCTGCCGCGAGCGCAGCCGCGTCAGGAGCGAGAGGGTGATGACTGGCGCCGGCACATCCAGGTCAATCGCCTCCTGCACTGTCCAGCGTCCTTCACCGGAATCCTCGACGTAGCCGCGGAGATCGCTGAGATCGATGTCTTTCTCGAATGCTTTCTCGGCAAGCTCATTGAGCCACGAGCGAACGACGCTGCCACGATTCCAGACGCTCGCGATCTTGTGCAAGTCGAGCTTGAAGTCTTTGGAGGCGTGCAGAATCTCGTACCCTTCGGCATAAGCCTGAAGCATTCCGTACTCGATGCCGTTGTGAACCATCTTGACGTAGTGTCCTGAGCCGGGCGGACCCATGTGCGCGTAGCCGTCCTGCGGAGCCAGCGTCTTGAAGATCGGCTCGCAGAGGGTGAACGCTTCGGTCGCTGCGCCTATCATCAGGCAATATCCGTTCGCCAGGCCCCAGATTCCCCCGCTCGTCCCCGAATCGACGAAGTGAATTCCCTTCGTCTGCAGCTCGGCGGCGCGGCGCATGGTGTCGTGAAAATTCGAGTTTCCGCCATCGATGATCACATCACCCTTGGACATCGCCGGCGTCAGCGCTGCTATGGTTTCATCGACCGGCTTGCCGGCCGGGACCATGATCCAGACGATGCGCGGTGCCTTGAGCTTCGACGTGACCTCACTGAGAGTGTTGGCCGGTGTGGCTCCGAGTGAGACGTACTTCTGCACGGTAGCGGGGGTGCGATCGAACACTACGACCTCGTGACCGCCACGCATCAACCGCTCCGACATGTTGCCACCCATTCGGCCGAGGCCGATCATCGCCAAGCGCATTGCCTATGCTCCGGGAAGTTCGAGGTCGAGATACCGCTCCAGGTCGGAGCGTAGCTGTGACGGGGATTTGAAGAGAATCACGTTCATGCCCAGCGTAGTGGCGGGCGTCAGATTCTGCTGACGGTCGTCGATGAAAAGCGAGCTGGAAGGCTCGGCGTGGGCGATGCCGAGCGCGCGGTTGTAGAACCTCCGAATCGGCTTCCGCACACCGAGCCAGCAGGACGAAATGAACGCCTCGAAGATCTGCGAGATGCCGAAGGACTCGATGCGATGGATGTTCAGCTCCTCCGACTCGTTATTGAGAGTCATGAGAGTGAACCGGGCGTCGGCTGACAACCGGCGCGCGATGTCGATCGCGGCCTGATTGGGAACGCTTTGCGAGTACATGAAGTCCACAAACTCCTGCCGCGAGAACGGGCGGTCAGTGTAGAAGACCGCGATGTCCAGGTATTCCTCGAGAGAGATCCGTCCCTCCTCCCATTCTCCGACCACTTCTTCGTGACGCCACTGGAAATCCTCGGCGTTCAGTGAGAACCGCTTCACCGCCTGCTCGCGTTGTTCTCTGTCCCAGCCGTTGGATCCGAGCACGCCGCCGATGTCGAAGAAGATGTGTCGGATTTCCTTCATGCAATGAGCACCGCGCGAGCGGGCGCCCCGTCACAACCTTCGATTCTGAGCGGCAGGCAGATGAACTGGTATTCGCCGGGAGACGGAGCTGACAGGTCCAGCCCCTCCACGATCACAACCGACTTCTCGAGCAGCGTGCGATGCGTGCGGTGGTGGCCGGAGTGAAACTGTTCAATGGACAGGTAATCGATCCCCACCAGCTCGACGCCCTGATCGACGAGATACTGCGCCCCGTCAGGGGCGAGGTACGTGTAATCCTTGACGAAATCCTTCTGGGAGAGGAACGCGGAGTTTCTGGTGCCAAGCAGGATGCGCTTGTGTCCTGCGATAGCGTGCTTTCTGAGCTCCGCGGCGCCGATAGCACGGACATCGTCGGAGAATTTTATCAGCAGCGCCGGGCCGATGAGCCGATCAAGTGGAATCTTGTCGACGGCTTGCCCGTGATCGAAAAAATGACGTGAAGCGTCGGCATGGGTGCCGGTATGTGAACCGAACTTGACGAGGGACACGTTCGCGCTGGCGCCTTTGGCGACAGCCTGCTGTAAACTGATGTCGATATCCGGATTCCCGGGGTAGACTAGCCCCCCGGAGCGGATCGGGACCGATATGTCGTAGATGCGGCTCACGGCCGGGAGGAAAGCAACTGTCGTGCGCGAATTACGAAGGCAGGCTCGTGGACTCGCTCGCGCTCAGAATGAAGCGCGGGATCGCGGCCTCAAACGAACTTCCGTCCTGCCTGATGAATCCGTAATGGCCTTCCATCCATCCTTCTCCCGACTTCAGGATGCAGAAGCTCTGATACTCGTGTACCGACCCAGGCATGATGGTCGGCTGTTCACCGACTACTCCTTCGCCGAGAACTTCTGTATCGACACCGTCGCCGACCGAATCGTGGATCAGCCATCTGCGTGTCAGCAACTGCGCTGCCATCCCACCCACGTTTTCGATACGCACGAAGTAGGCGAAAACGTAGTGGTTTTGCGAGGGCTCCGAGTGATCACGCAGATAGACGGGGCGGACAGTGACACGAATTCCGTCGGTCTCGCGGTAAAAGAAGCTTCGCGCAGTCATGGTTGCAACTTACTCGGGGAGTCCGAGCGCGCGCCACGTTTCACGGAAAAGAAAGAGGCGCCGGCTGAGCCGGCGCCTCTGTAATCTTTTCAACTGCAGCCGCTGTACGCTGCGGCGACTATCGGCTACCAGATCTCCGGCCTCACCGAGTCGGGACGCACCATCGGATCGCCGGGCTTGCATCCGAACGCGGCCGCGAACTGCGGCATGTTCGAAAGCGGCCCGTTGACTCTCCATAACCCCGGCGCGTGCGGATCGGTGTTGATTCTCACCCGCGTTGCCTCCGGCGTGATGTTTTGTCTCCAGATCTGCGCCCACGCGAGGAAGAAGCGCTGCTCTGGCGTGAATCCGTCGATGAGCGGCGGTCTGCCCTTCTGCGCCAACGCCTTCTCCAGCGCCGCGTATGAAACGGACAACCCGCCAAGATCCGCCAGGTTTTCGCCGAGGGTCAGACGACCATTCACGTGAACGCTGTCGAGGACAGTGTAGGAATCGAACTGAGATGCGACGAGCCCGGTTCCACGCTTGAACTTCTCCAGGTCTGACGCGCTCCACCAGTTGCGGAGATTGCCCTGCGCGTCGAACTGCGCACCCTGATCGTCGAAGCCGTGGGTCATCTCGTGGCCAATCACCGCGCCCATGCCGCCATAGTTCACCGCGTCATCCGCGTTGGGATCGAAGAACGGTGGCTGCAGAATGCCGGCCGGGAACACGATCTCGTTCATCTGTGGGTTGTAATACGCGTTGACGGTTGGCGGCGTCATCCCCCACTCGGCACGATCGAGCGGCTGGCCGATTCTCGCCAGCTCGCGCCGACGCTCGTACTCGCGCACCGCGATCTGATTGTCGAGGAATGGACCCGGCTTGATGGTGAGCGTCGAGTAGTCACGCCACTTGTCCGGATAACCAATCTTGTTGGTGAATGCGGCGAGCTTTCCGCTGGCTTGGGCCTTGGTGGTGTCGCTCATCCAGCCCAGCGTCTGCAGGCGATCGTGGAAGACGGACTCGAGGTTGCGAACCATCTCGAGGGCGCGCGCCTTCGCCGTCGGCGTGAAGTACTGCGAGACATACGCCTGGCCGAGCGCATCGCGAAGTCCGGCATCGGTGGCGCGGCCGCAGCGCTTGTCGCGTGGCAGCTGTTCCTTGGCTCCACTCAACGTGCTTCCGAAGCGGAAGTCTTCGTTGACGAAAGCGGAGCTCAGACTCGGCGCCGCGGCGTCGATGATCTTCCACCGCAGGTACGCCTTCCAGTCATCGAGCGGAACCGCCGTCAGGAGGCTATCGGCCGCTTTGAGGAAGACGGGATTCTGAACGTTGATCGACGAAATGTCGGCGCGGCCTTCGCCCGCGAAGTAACGGGGCCAATTGAATCCCGGCGCGGCCTGGGCGAGCTCCGCGGCAGTCATCCGGTGGTAATTCGCATTCGGATCGCGCAGCTCGACACGAGTTTTGGCCGGACGAGCCAGCGAGGTCTCCAGTGCAAGCACTCGTTGCGCGTCGGCGGTGGCTTGCGCCTGGCTTTCGCCCACCAACTGGAGCATGCGGGCCACGTGATCAGTGTAGTTGGTCCGGATGTCGACGTAGCGCTTGTCAGCGTTCAGATAGTAGTCGCGGTCGGGCAGCGACAGACCACCCTGTCGTATTCCGGCGATGACTTCGGTGCTGTTCCTGGCGTCCTGCTGGGCGCCAAAGCCGAAGAGCGCCGATACACCGCGAGAATGGAGACGCGCGATTTCAGCTTCCAGCTGCGCGCGGTTCTGAATCGCGGCTACACGCTGTAGCTCGGGTTTCACCGGCTGATATCCTGCTCGCTCGGCAGCCGCCGAATCCATGCAGGTCGTATAGTAGGTGGCGAGCTTGCGCAGGTCGGCGGTGGCTTTGGGATCGCCGTTCGCGGACGCGTTCCGCAGAATCGTCAGCAGGTTGCTCTGATTGTTCTCCTGGAGCTCCGTGAAGCTGCCCCATACTGAGAAGGCGGGCGGGACAGGGTGCGCCTTTATCCAGCCGCCGTTGGCGAATTGATAGAAGTCCGTGCAAGCCGACACGGATCGGTCGAGATTGGCGGGCTCGAGCGGCTTCGTCTGCATCGGAACGGCATTTTGTGCCGACGCGGAAGCTGCGACGCCAAACGTGAGCGCGAGGACGCGTAAAACTAGACGCATGCAGGTACTCCGGTTTTGTGTTGAGATAATCACCATAACGGACGTGGCCGCTGGAAGTCCAGACCGCCGCGGCCGGCGGTCGATGTCACCTACCGTACGCTGTGCGACGATCGCCGGGAGCGCGGGCGTGTGGGACGCGCACGATGCTTCTTTTCCGGCTTCATGATGCTCCCGCGACAGTTGGGCGCTCCACATTTGCACAAATAGAATTTCTCCAGCTCGGCGTCGTTCTCCCCGGTTCGCTCGTACTGATAATCGTAGGCGAGCTCTTCACCCGGCTCGATCGTGCGCTTTGCATGAATGAAGATCTTCTTGCCGGTGATGACTGCTTCGCAGTTGGGTTCGCACGAGTGGTTGATGAAGCTCGCGTCGCCGCCACCGGCGGAGATGGCGCCATCGATCACGGTGTTCTTGTCGAGGGTGAACAGGAAAGTGTGATGCCGCTTCATGCGGGTATCGTCGTAGCGGCGGTCCGCTTCCTTGTTGTCGATACGCTCGCCTATGTACTCGATGATCCTGGTGCCCTTCCGAATGCGACGGGCGGCAAACACGCCGCGCCCGTGGATATAGGATTGGCGAACGACATAAAGGGGCTCGCGCCCATTGTTTGACATCTAGAATCGGTTGGTGTTTGGTTAGCGCTTCGAAGATGCGACAATGAGGCCAGAGCACTCACCGAGGCCAATGCGGGCGGCGCCCTCGCGCTGGAGGTAGGCGCGCACGACTATCTCGTCGCCGTCGTGGAGGAACTTGCGCTCCTCTCCGGTGGGCAGCACGATCGGCTCGGCGCCACGACGCGTGAGCTCGAGCAGACAACCCTGCGAGCCGGGCTCAGGACCGGAAACGGTGCCGCTCGCGAAGAGATCACCTGACCGCAGGTTGCAGCCGTTGCTGGCGTGATGGGTCAGCATCTGGCCGGGCGTCCAGTACATGTCCGCCAGTGACGCGGCGCTGAGTCGCGTTGGCCGCAGGCGACCTTCGCGCATCAGCATCGACCGGATGTAAACCTCGATGTTGAGGTCCAACCCGCCTTCGTTACGATCCTTCTCCGACGCCAGATAAGGCAGCGGCATCGGGTCGCTCGGCGGACGGAAGAATCCTGGAACCCGATAAGGCTCCAGCGCTTCCCAGGTGACAACCCACGGTGAAACAGTGGTCGCGAAGTTTTTTGCCAGGAAAGGACCCAGCGGCTGGTACTCCCAGGATTGGATGTCGCGAGCCG
>Ga0068868_100004270_pt1 | contig 10001 bp, 5 predicted proteins | sample KBSMisM42_FD_64660 | JGI IMG/M metagenome (GOLD analysis project Ga0068868, IMG submission 64660) | Miscanthus rhizosphere microbial communities from Kellogg Biological Station, Michigan, USA - KBS Miscanthus M4-2 | ecosystem: Host-associated > Plants > Roots > Rhizosphere > Soil ...
CTCGAGCACGGCCGGCGTGCCGCGCGGATGCGGCCCGTCGTCGAAGGTCAACGCGACCGCGCCGGCGAGCGGGACCCGCCGTGCGAGGCGCAGCGCGGCGCTCACCGGCGGCGCGACCGGAGCCAGCGCGGGCGCGCACCAGGCGGCCCCGAGCGCCGCCGAGCACGCCGCGCCGGCGCGGATCGCACGGGCGCCGGACGGCCTCCGGAAGCCGGCGGTGAGGGCCACGTCCGCGAACCGTATCCCTCCCGCGCGACCCCGCCCGCGCGGGAGTAGGCTCCAGCTCGACCTGGACGGGAGGAGACCGATGACGGCGAGCGCCGAGGGGATCGAAGCCGCGCTGATCGACACGGTCTGCTCGCGCGTCCGCGAGCGCGTGGACGGCGCGGACGCCGAGCGCGTCGAGCGCTTCGTCCGTCTCTATTACGGCTGGGTGCCGGCCGACGACCTCGCCGGCCGCGATCCGCTCGACATCTACGGGGCCGCCCTCGCGCAGTGGAACCTGATGCACAAGCGCGCGCCGGGCGAGGCCAAGGTGCGCGTCTACAACCCGGACTTCGAGCAGCACGGCTGGCAGTCCACCCACACCGTCGTCGAGATCGTGACCGACGACATGCCCTTCCTCGTCGACTCCGTGAGCATGGAGCTGAGCCGGCAGGCGTACGGCATCCATCTCGTCGTGCATCCCGTCATCGGCGTGCGCCGCGACGAGCAGGGCGAGGTGGTGGAGATCGGCCCGCCCGGCACGGACGGCAGCGCCGGCCACGCGGAGTCGATCATGCGCTTCGAGATCGACCGCCAGAGCGAGGCGGCGGAGCTCGAGGCGATCCGCGAGGGCGTCCTGCGCGTGATCGCCGACGTGCGCGCCGCGGTCGAGGACTGGCCGGCGATGCGCGAGCGGGCGCGGGAGATCATCGCCGAGCTCCGCGCGGGCGGTCTGCCCGGCGACCCGGGCGACATCGAGGAGGCCGCGGCGCTGCTCGAGTGGGCGGACGGGGGTCACTTCACCTTCCTCGGCTACCGCGAGTACGGGCTCGTGGAGGAGGGCGGCGAGGACCGGCTGCGGGCGCTGCAGGACTCCGGTCTCGGCATCCTGCGCCAGCGCGCCCGGAAGCCGGTGTCCAAGTCGTTCGCCAAGCTGCCGCCGCGCGTCCGGGCCAACGCGCGCTCCCAGCGCCTGCTGACGCTCACGAAGGCGAACTCCGTCGCCACCGTCCACCGCCCCGCCTACCTCGACTACATCGGCGTCAAGCGCTTCGGCGACGACGGCGAGCCCGTCGGCGAGCGCCGCTTCCTGGGTCTGTGGACCAGCACCGCCTACAAGGCGCACCCGAGCGACGTGCCCGTCGTCCGCCGCAAGGTGGAGGCGGTCCTCCGGCGGGCCGGGTTCCCCCGGGGCAGCCACAGCGAGAAGGCGCTCGCCGAGATCCTCGACACCTATCCGCGCGACGAGCTGTTCCAGACCACGGAGGACGACCTCTACGAGATCGCGACCGGCATCCTCGGGCTGGGCGAGCGTCAGCGCGTCCGCCTGTTCGTGCGCCGCGACGAGTTCGAGCGCTTCCTCTCCTGCCTCGTGTTCGTCCCCCGCGACCGCTTCAACACCCAGAACCGCGAGCGCATCTCGGAGATCCTCCGCGACGCCTTCGGCGCCGAGCGCGTCGACTGGGAGCTGCGCCTGTCCGAGTCCGTGCTCGTGCGCATCCACTTCATCGTGCGCACCGGCGCGGGCGAGCTGCCCGACTACGACGTCGAGGAGATCGAGGCGCGCATCGTCGAGGCGACGCGCGAGTGGACGGACGACCTGCGCACGGCGCTGCTCGACGAGCTCGGGGAGGAGCACGGCAACCAGCTCTTCCGGCGCTACGGCCGCGGCTTCCCGACGAGCTACCGGGTGGACTGGCTGGCGCGCACCGCCGTGGCCGACGTCCGGCGCATGGAGGAGCTGCGCGGCGGCGACGGGCTCGGCCTGAACCTCTACCGCCCGCTCGAGGCGGCGCGCTCCGCCCTGCGGTGCAAGCTGTTCCGCTGCGGCGCGCCCGTGTCGCTCTCCGATGTGCTCCCGATGTTCGAGTCGATGGGCGTCGAGGTGACGGACGAGCGTCCCTACGAGGTGCGCCCGCGCGACGGCGCGCCGATCTGGATCTACGACTTCGGCCTCGCCTACGGCGCCGAGGCCGAGCTGGACGCCGGCGACGACGCGCTGCGTGAGCGCTTCCACGACGCCTTCGCGCATGTCTGGCGCGGCGAGGTGGAGAACGACGGCTTCAACGCGCTCGTGCTGCGCGCCGGGCTGACGTGGCGCGAGGTCACCGTGGTGCGCGCCGTGGCGCGCTACCTGCGGCAGGCCGGCACGACGTTCAGCGACCGCTACATGGAGCGCACCCTGCTCGCCCATCCCGACGTGGCCCGCGGCCTCGTCGACCTGTTCCGTGGTCGCTTCGACCCGTCGGGCACGGGCGGCGAGGAGGAGGCAGAGGCGGTGGCGAGCCGCATCGAGCAGGCCATCGACGAGGTCGCGAGCCTCGACGAGGACCGCATCCTGCGCAACTTCCTCGCCACGGTGCGGGCGATGCTGCGCACGAACCACTTCCAGACCGACGCGAGCGGCGCGCCGAAGCCGTGGCTGTCGTTCAAGCTCGACCCCTCGAGCATCCCGGTCGTGCCGCTGCCGCGCCCGCGCTTCGAGATCTTCGTGTGCTCGCCGCGCACCGAGGGCGTGCACCTGCGCGGCGGGAGCGTCGCCCGCGGTGGACTGCGGTGGTCCGATCGCCGCGAGGACTTCCGCACGGAGGTCCTCGGGCTGATGAAGGCGCAGATGGTCAAGAACGCGCTGATCGTCCCCGTCGGCGCGAAGGGCGGGTTCGTGCTCAAGCGCCCGCCCGCCGACGGCGGCCGCGAGGCCCTGCAGGCGGAGGTCGAGGCCTGCTACCGCGCGTTCATCAGCGGGCTGCTCGACATCACGGACACGATCACCGACGGGGACATCGTCCCGCCGGACCGCGTCGTGCGCCACGACGGCGACGACCCCTACCTCGTCGTCGCCGCCGACAAGGGGACGGCGACGTTCTCCGACCTCGCCAACGGCATCGCGGCCGAGTACGGCTTCTGGCTCGGCGACGCCTTCGCCTCGGGCGGCTCCGTGGGCTACGACCACAAGAAGATGGGGATCACGGCGCGCAGCGCGTGGGAGTCCGTCAAGCGCCACTTCCGCGAGCTCGGGACGGACATCCAGAGCACGGACTTCACCGTCGTGGGCATCGGGGACATGTCGGGCGACGTGTTCGGCAACGGCATGCTGCTGTCGCCGCACATCAGGCTGCTGGCCGCGTTCGACCACCGCCACGTCTTCGTCGATCCCGCGCCGGACCCGGCGGCCTCCTTCGACGAGCGGCGGCGCCTGTTCGAGCTGCCGCGGTCCTCGTGGGCCGACTACGACGAGGGGCTGATCTCCGAGGGCGGCGGCATCTGGCCGCGCACGGCCAAGTCGATCCCGGTCTCCCCGCAGGCGCGCGAGGCGCTCGGCCTCGAGGCGGACCGGCTCGCGCCGAACGAGCTCATCCGCGCACTCCTCGCCGCGCCGGTCGACCTGCTCTGGAACGGCGGCATCGGCACCTACGTCAAGGCGCGCACGCAGACGCACGCCGACGTGGGGGACAAGGCCAACGACGCCGTGCGCGTGAACGGCGCCGACCTCCGCTGCCGCGTCGTGGGGGAGGGCGGGAACCTCGGCTTCACCCAGCGCGGGCGGATCGAGTACGCGCTCGCCGGCGGCCGCGTGAACACGGACGCGATCGACAACGCCGGCGGCGTGAACTGCTCCGACCACGAGGTGAACATCAAGATCCTGCTCGACTCCGTCGTGGCGGCGGGCGACCTCACGGGCAAGCAGCGCAACGAGCTCCTCGCCGAGATGACGGACGCCGTCGCGGACCTCGTCCTGCGCGGCAGCTACCGCCAGACCGAGGCGCTCTCCCTCGCCCGCGCGCAGGCGCCCGCCATGCTCGACGTCCACGACCGGCTGATGCGCAGCCTCGAGCAGGCCGGCCGGCTCGACCGCGCGCTCGAGGCGCTGCCCGACGCGGAGACGATCGGCGACCGCCGCTCCGCGCGCATCGGCCTCACCCAGCCCGAGCTCGCGGTGCTGCTCGCCTACGCCAAGATCACGGTGTACGCGGCGCTGCTGGACTCCGACATGCCGGAGGACCCGTACCTCTCGCGCACGCTGGCCGAGTACTTCCCGGCCCCGCTGCCCGAGCGCTTCCCGGAGGCGATGGAGCGCCACCGGCTGCGGCGGGAGATCATCGCGACGTACGTGACCAACAGCATGGTGGACCGCGCCGGGTCGACGTTCGCCTATCGCATGCACGAGGACACCGGCGCGCCGGCGTCGGACATCGCGCGGGCCTACGCGGCGGCGAGCGAGGTGTTCGACATGCGCTCGTTCTGGGCCGACGTCGAGGCGCTCGACCTCGCGGTCGACGCGGACACGCAGGTCGCGATGCTGCTCGACGCCCGCCGGCTCGTGGAGCGCGCGACGCGCTGGATGCTGCGCACCCGGCGCCGCCCGCTCGACATCGCCGAGACGGTCGAGCGCTTCGCCGACGGCGCGCGGGCGATCGCCGAGGCGCTGCCCGGCATCCTCGCCGGCGACGACCGCGCGGGCTGGGACGCCCGCGTGGAGGAGCTCGGCGAGGCGCGCGTCCCCGACGCCGTCGCGCGCCGCGTGGCCGGCCTCGGCGCGCTCTTCTCCGCGCTCGACATCGTCGAGGTGAGCGCCGCGACGAAGCGCTCGGTGGAGGAGGTCGCCGCGCTGCACTACGAGCTCGGCGCGCGCGTGCACCTGCACTGGCTGCGCGACCGGATCGCGGCGCTGCCGCGCGACGATCGCTGGCAGGCGATGGCGCGCGCGGCCTTGCGCGACGACCTGTTCAGCCTCCACGCCGAGCTGACGGCCGACGTGCTGCGGAGCGCGCCGGCGGACGCCGCCACCACCGCGGCCGCACAGCTCGACGCGTGGCTCGCGGAGAACGAGGGTCCCGCGGAGCGCACGCTGGGCGTGCTGGACGACATCCGGACGTCCGGGAGCTACGACCTCACGACGCTGCCGGTGGCGCTGCGTGAGGTGCGCGACCTGATTCGCGCGGGCGAGGCGGAGCCGTCTCGGGCTCCGCTGCCGGCGCCGGCGGGAGGGTGAAGACGAACCGCGCGCCGTGATCGGACGGCGCGAGGCGCAGCGCGCCGCCCAGCCGGCGGGCGAGCTCCGTGCCGATGGCGAGGCCGAGGCCGAAGCCGCTGCCCGTGTCGCCCTCGCTGGCGCTGCCGCGCCAGAAGCGGTCGAAGATGCGGTCGCGCTCCTCCGCCGGCACGCCCGGCCCGCTGTCCTGCACGACGAGAGCGGCCATGCCGCCGTCGCGGGTCACGGTCACCTCGATCGGCTCGCCCGCCGGGGAGAAGCGCTGCGCGTTGTCGAGCAGGATGCGCAGGACCTGCGCGACGCTGCCGGGGTCGGCGATCGCCCAGGTCGCCTCCGGCGCGACGAGGCGCACGTCCGGGCCGGCCCGCCGCCGCGGGCGCTCGAACTCGGCGACCACCGCGCGGGCCGTCTCGTCGAGCCGGACGAGCTCGCTGCGCAGCGGCACGCCGGCGTCGAGCCGGCTGAGGTCGAGCAGCGTGGCGGCGAGCATGCCCAGCCGCTCGCTCTGCGCGTTCGCCCGCATGACCTGGTCGCGCGCGTCCTCGAGGTCCGGCCGCTCGCCCGCGAGGTCCTCCTCGAGCAGGCCCAGCATCAGCCGCAGCGACGCGACCGGCGTCCGCAGCTCGTGCGAGGCGGTCGCCACGAAGGTGCGCCGCGCCTCCTCCTGCTCGCGCAGGCGCCGCTGCATCGTGGCGAAGGCGCGCGCCAGGTCGCCGACCTCGTCGCGCGTCATGTCCGGCTGCAGGTCTCCGGCCTCGCCCTCGGCGACGCGCAGCGCCGTGTCGCGCAACCGGTTGAGCCGCCGCACCAGCCGGTGCGCGAGCAGGAGGCCGAAGAGCATGGCGATCACGAACCCGACCGCGGCGGCCGGCAGCAGCGCCCGCCGTACCGCGCCCGCAGCCGAGGCGGACGCCGCCAGCGAGCGCCGGAGGTCGAGCCCGAGGCGCACCTTCCCGGCGCGGACCGGAAGGGCGACGTGCGCCTCCGCGGCATCGCCGTCGCCGGTGATCTCGTGCAGGGTGACGCGCTGCCGCACGGCGCGGATCGCGTCCGGCACGCCCTCGATCGCGTCGCGGCCGCCGACGAGCACGTGCCCGCGCGAACCGACGATCACCACCTCGGCGCCCGTGTGGCGGCGCAGGGAGTGGGCGATGCGGTCGAGCCGGCGCGACCCCGGGTAGACGTCGCGCCGCGGCACCTCCGAGAACTCGATGCGCGATGTCTCGGCGGCGGTCTGGAGCGAGGCGAGCGCGTCCGCGCGCAGCCGCCGGTCGAGCGGCGCGAGCAGCGTGACCGTGGCCACCGCGAGCGTGAGCGCGCTGACGGCGAGCAGCGCCGCGATGAGGCTGCCATGGAGGCCGGAGGCGCGCGGGCGGCGCATGCTCAGGTCCCGTGCAGGCGGTACCCGGCGCCGCGCACGGTGAGCAGCAGCTGCGGCTGCTCCGGCCGGGCCTCGAGCTTCTCGCGCAGGTGCCGCACGTGGACGTCGATCCCGCGCGGGTCGCGGTAGGCGCTGTCGCCCCAGATCGCGCGCAGCAGCTCGCCGCGGTCGAACAACCGCCCGGGCTGCTCCATCATCGCCTGCAGCAGCTCGAACTCCGAGAACGTGAGCTCCACCGGACGCCCGTCGACGGTCACCTGACGGGCCGCGCGGTCGAGCACCAGGGGTCCGACGCGCAGCACCTCGTCGCCGAGGGCGCGCGTCCCGGCGCGCCGGAGCACGGCGCGGATCCGGCTGCGCAGCTCCGCCGGCCCGAACGGCTTCGTCACGTAGTCGTCCGCGCCCGCCTCCAGGCCCAGGACGGCGTCCGCCTCGCTGTCGAGGGCGGTGAGCATGATGATCGGCACCACGTTGCGCCGGCCGCGCAGCGTGCGGCAGACGTCGTAGCCGTCCGGCCCGCCCCCGAGCGCGACGTCGAGCAGGATGATGTCGTAGCGGTCCGTCGTTGCGCGGTCGATGGCCGAGCGACCGTCGGGAACCGCCGTGACCCGGTGCCCCTCGCGGGCGAACAGCCGCCGCAGCTGCTCGCGCAGCTCGGACTCGTCGTCGACGACCAGGATGTCCAGCGGGTCCACCGTCGAGAACGCTACCTCGCCTCTCACGGAGCGCCGAACCTCGCACCCAGCCACAGCAGCGTCGTCGGCAGCATGGATCGCCACAGCCGCCAGTCGTGGCGCCCGGGCCGCGTCGTCGCGTCGACGTGGACGCCGACCGCGCGCAGGCGGGCCACGAACCCGGGCTGCTGCAGCGTGTCGCGGTCCTGCAGGCCCCCGTAGATGAGGGCCGACACGGGCTCCCGGCGGATCTGCGCACGCAGCGCGCCGACGTAGTCCATCGGGCTGTTCGCGCGCAGCGAGGCGATCGACGCGTCCTTGAACGGGCCGGTCGGGGTCTGGGTGAAGTAGCCCGACCAGCTCTGGAAGAAGCCGAACAAGCCGAGATGGTGGAGCGCGATGTTCGTCGCGCCGTAGCCGCCGGCGGAGTTCCCCCCGATCGCTCGGTGGAGCCGGTCCGGCAGCGTCGCCCAGCGCGTGTCGACCGCGTGGACCGTGTCGATCACGTAGCTCTCGTAGCGGCCGCTCGGCGTGTTCGCCCACTCCGTGTCGGCGCTGAAGGTGCCGTTGCGGCCGTCGGGCATGACGACGAGGAAGGGGCGGATGCGGTGGTGCGCGACGAGCGTGTCGAGCGCCACGCCGAGGTTGCCCGCGTCGACGAACCGCGTCGGCCAGCCGGGCGCGCCGTGCAGCAGGTAGACGACGGGGAAGCGCTGCCCGGCCGCCGCGGCGCGGGCGTAGCCGGGCGGGAGGTAGAGGTCGTAGTCGTGCTCGCCGCCGAGCGCCTCGGAGTGGAAGCGCACCGTGAGCAGCCGGCCCGCGGTGACGCCGGCCGGGTCGCGCGGCGGTGGGAATCCGCGGTAGAGATAGAAGTCGTGAGCGTACGACCACGCGCCATGCAGTCCGGCGAGCACGATCAACGCGACGAGGGTCGCCAGCGCCTTGGCGGTCATGCGGCGCGGGGTGCGGCCGGCGTGCTGGCGGTCGTGGTCGTCGTCGTCGCGGCGACGGGCTGGCTGTACACGATCCGCAATCTCGGGCTCCTCGCAGCGGGCCCGCACGTCGCCGGTGCGCTCCCGCTGCAGCAGCTGGCGAGCACGGACGACCAGCCGCTGCTGCGGCTCGTCGTCGTGTGGGTGCCCGCCGGCGCGGTCGCCGCGGTGCTGCTCTCGCGCTGGGCCCAGCTCTCCTGGCCGGCCGTGACGGCGATCATCGCGGCCGTCGCGTTCGCCCTGCTCGTCCTGGCCGGCGCCCTCTCCGACGCGATCGCCGTCTCCGAGCCGCTGCGTGGCCATCTCGGCCCGCAGCTCACGCGCGCGGGCACGCTGGTCGCGCTCGGGCTCATCCTCGCGGGCGCGGCGCCTGTGCTCGCCCGGCGCGAGTGACGGCGCTCACCGCGCCGCCGCCGCTGCCCGGATGGCGTCCGCGACGCCGGGCTGCTCGTCCGAGCAGGAAGGCGCGACGGGTTCGCCGCGCGGCGCGTGTGAGGGCGGGGGGTCGCCGTGGACACGCGCGGCCTGGGGCGGACCGCCATCCGGGCTGGCTGCGGAGGGTGGAGCGGAGCGCTCCGACATCCCGTGGGGAGCGGGAAGACCCATGTGCCGCAGGGTGGTGGCGGCCGGGCGGGGAGAGGTTGCCGCTCCATTAGCGTCGTGTTGGGACGGCGGCGGCCCAACGTGACGGCAACGGAGGGCTCGCAGGAGCCAACGCGGGCGACCGTACCTTCGCCCCTGGCTGCGTTCCCCTCGGCCGCCCTCTCGAATGACCACCCTCCTGCTTCCTCCGCCGCGGCGCCCGCCGGCCCGCTGGCCGCGGCGCCTCGCCGCCGCCGGGGCGCTCGCCGCCGGCCTCGCGTCGCTCCTCGCCGCCCTCGGGCCGGCGCTCGGCGGGCTGCTCGGCCCGCTCACCCTCGGATCGGCGCGCGTCAGCGACTTCGACCGCGTGCTGGCCGGCGCCGCGGCGGCCGCTGCCCTCCTCGTCGCGCGCGGGGTCGCGCGCGGCAGCTTCGCGGGCGCGGCGCACCGCAGGGCAGGCGCCGCCGCGGCGGTGGCCGCCGGCGTTGCGGCCGTCGCCGCGCTCGCCTCCTTCGCGCACCCGCTGGACGTGCTCGCGCTCCCGGCGGTCGTCGCGGGCATCGTCGCCGCCTACCTCGTGCAGCGGCCCGCGAGCGCCGGCGTCGGGCACTCGCCGGCCGACCATGCGCGTGCCGCGGGACTGCTCGCGCGGCACGCGGGAGACTCGCTCGACCCCTTCGCGCTGCGCGAGGACAAGGCGTTCCACTTCAGCGACGGCGGCTTCCTCGCTTACCGCGTGGTGCGGAAGACGGCCGTCGTCTCGGGCGACCCGATCTGCGCGCCGGGGTGCGCGCCCGCGATCCTCGGCAGCTTCGAGGCCGCGGCGGCGCGCCGCGGCTGGGACGTCGTGCTCACGGGCGCCTCGCCGCGGGAGGTCGCCGGCTACCGCGCCGCGGGCTTCCGTGTGATGCGCATCGGCGAGGAGGCGGTGGTCGACCCGCACACCTTCACGCTCGACGGCAAGGCGCGGAAGTGCGTGCGCAAGGCGGTCGGCCGCGTCGGGCGCCACGGCTGGACGATCGCGTGCGTCCGCGGGGACGCGCTCGACGCCGGCACGATCGCCGAGCTCGCGCGCGTGGAGGCAGCATGGCGCGCCGGGCGCCGCCGGCTGCAGGGCTTCGCGATGACGCTCGGGCGGCTGTGGGGCGCGCCCGAGGACGGCGACAGCCTGTACG
>Ga0068868_100004271_pt1 | contig 10001 bp, 8 predicted proteins | sample KBSMisM42_FD_64660 | JGI IMG/M metagenome (GOLD analysis project Ga0068868, IMG submission 64660) | Miscanthus rhizosphere microbial communities from Kellogg Biological Station, Michigan, USA - KBS Miscanthus M4-2 | ecosystem: Host-associated > Plants > Roots > Rhizosphere > Soil ...
AACAAGGTGGAGACGGCCGTTCGCCTACGTCACTTGCCGACTGGATTGAACATCGTGTGCCGCGCGGAGCGAAGCCAGCACCAGAACCGCGCGATGGCGATGAAGATGCTCAAAGCGAAGCTCTACGAGATGGAGCTCGAGAAGCGCGAGCAGGCGAACGCCGCGTATCAAGCGACGAAGAGCGCGATCAACTTCGGCAGCCAAATCCGAAACTACGTCCTCGCGCCGTATCGCCTCGTGAAGGACGCGCGATCGAGCTTCGAGCAGTCGAACGTCGACGCCGTGCTCGACGGCGATCTCGGCGGCTTCATCGAGGCGTACCTCCTCGCCGCCGCGGGTGGCTCGCTCCGAAAGGGCGGCGCCGTCGAGTCGGACGAAGACGCCGAATAACGAAAAGAGGCGTAGCTTCAGAGCGTGGACGATTTGTGGGCGGAGGGGATCGCGTTCTCGCCGAACGCGCGCGGGTGGGTCTTCCCCAAAGAGCGCGTGATCTTCACGCAGAGCTACGGAGGCGAGCCCACCCTCGGCGACGTGAACGGCCTCGTCGATTTCTTTTTGTGGCTCGAGCGCCTCGAAGGACCCGACGCGCTCCCGAAATCGCCCGCGCCGACGGTGATCCACGATTGGCGATCGTTCACGACCGTGTCGATGGACGTTCGTCGCGCGTTCGGATCTCGCCGCAAGGAGATCACGGCCGTCCCGGCGAAGCTCGTCGTCGCGGTCGCGATCAATCCGCTGCTTCGCATGGGGATCCGCACGGTGGCGCTCGCCTCGCAGCTCGTCACGCACGCCGTGCCGCTCGACATCGTCGACGATCCCACCGAGGCGCTCGTCGCCATGGGCGCGACCGAGCCCGACGCGCTCGTGCACCTGCGTCTTCGTGAAGCATGGCGGAAGCGTGTGCTAGCGTCGCGCGAATGAAGAGGGTGGTTTTCGTGCTCGCGATCGCGAGCGTGCTCGGCTGTGGTCCATCGAAGAGCAACTCGATCTCGTGCGACGTCGTCGCCGCGCAGAACATTTGTTACGAGGTCGGCGCGCCGACGGCCGATCAATCGTCGAACCTGCAAGTGAAGTGCTCGAGCGTGAGCGGCACGTTCGCGACGCCCGCTGCGTGCCCCGCGAGCGGCTTCGTCGGCAAGTGCACCTTCGCCGCCGCCGACGGCAACGAAACGGACCGCTTCTACACCGGCACCGACGTCACGTATCAAGCGGATTTCTGCCAAACCGTCGACAACGGCGTCTGGTCCACCACGTTCTGACGAGCGAGCGGCGCCCGAGGTCATGGTCCATTCCAAGTCGAAGCCATTCACGGTGCACGAATCTTCAGATTTCCCTCGTTTTTGAAGATTTTTGCAACGTGAACTTCACGCAACTCAAACGCGGTGCCGAAAGTCTGCGTTTCATCGACGCTAATCCTCGGAGGGGCGGCGGGCGCGGTTCAAGATCGGGGCGAGCTCGCGGGCGGTGCCGCTGCGGACGAGTCCTGGAACGACGCCGCGCAAGGCCACGGCGACGCCGAGCTTTGCGGGGACGACGACTCGCGTTTTGCCGTCGGCGAGGGCTTCGAACGTGGCGCGCGCGACCTCCTCGGGATGGATCGCGGTCTTGCGCGCGGCTTCCGGCATGCGGTCCATTTCGTCTTGTTTGACGAAGTCGGTGCGGACGGCGCCGGGGCACACCGTGAGGACGTGAACATGCGGCTCGAGCTCGATCGAGAGCGCCTCTGCGAGGCCGACGACCGCGAACTTGCTCGCAGAGTAAACCGCCTCGCCGGGCACGGGCAGAAGGCCCGCTACGGAAGCCATGAACACGAGAAATCCGGACTTTCGCGCGAGCATCTTGGGCGCGAGGGCGTGGGCGAAATAGAGCGCGCCGAATACGTTCGTTTTCAGGAGCGCCTCGGCGTCGTCGAGATCGTGCTCCACGAGCATCCGGTGTCTGCCGACCCCGGCATTAATCACGGCGACATCGATGCCCCCCAAAAGCGCTTCGGCGCGCTCCACGCATTCGAGGGCTTTGTGGCGTTCTGCTACATCGCAGACAATCACATGAGCTTCCCCACCGAGCTCGCGAACACGGTCGGCGACGGCGATGAGGGTGTCCTCGCGACGCGCCACGAGAACGACCCGCGCCCCCTCGCGACCCGCGTGTTCTGCGAGGGCGCGGCCGATGCCCGAGGAAGCTCCCGTGATCAAGACGGAGCGACCCCGCAAGGTGCGTAAACGATTCGCCATCCGCGTGGATGTTACGCGTCAGGTTTCATGTTGCAATTGTTCGCTCCGCAAGTAGGTTCCCCGCTCCGTGCTTTGGTCGTTCGATCTCCCGTGGCTTCGCGCCGAAGCACAGCGCGACGCGGCGTGGTGCCGTCGTTTGCTTCCGCGTGTTTCGAGGACCTTCGCGCTCTCGATCGCGATGCTCCCGCCGTCGCTCCGCGACGCCATCGGGGACGCGTATTTGCTCTGCAGAATCGTCGACAGCGTCGAGGATGATCCGCGCCTTTCGCTCGAAGAACGCACGCGACTTTTCGACTCGTTCGACGCGGTGCTGGCCGACGACGCGAGCGACGAAAAAACGTTCGAAATCGACGCGCGCGCGGTGAACGTCGGAGAGACGTCGGCGGAGCGCGAGCTGTCCTCGCACGCGGGCGCCGTGTTTCGAGCGTTTCGCGCGCTCGATCGCGCCCAACGTGACGCGATCCGCCCCAAGGTCCTCGAAATGTCGCGCGGGATGCGCGAGTACGCGACGCGCGCGCACGCCGAAGGTCGTTTGCGCATCCGCGACGTGCCGGATCTCGAGCGCTACTGCTACTTCGTCGCGGGCACGGTCGGCGGACTCTTGACGGAGCTCTTCGCGCTCGACACGCCGAATCTCGACGCGGAGACGCTGGCGAAGCTGCGCGAGCTCGCGGTTCCGTTCGGCATCGGCCTTCAGCTCGTGAACATCGTGAAGGACGTCGCCGAGGACTCGAAGCGCGGCGTCTGTTTCTTGCCGGACAGCTTCGCGGCGCGCGAGCAAATCTCGCTCGATCAGCTGCTCGATCCGAAAGCGCGCGAAGAAGCCATGCGCGTCGTCGGCCGCACGTGCGAGCTCGCCGAAGAGAAGCTTCGCGCGGCGCAGGCGTACACGCTTTTGTGGCCGGAACGCGCCCAGCCCGTCCGACTCTTTTGCGCCGTGCCGCTCGCGCTCGCCCTCGCCTCGCTCGAAGAGGTGAAGAACGGCCGCGCAGCGCTCGTCCAAGACGAAACGCCGAAGGTGGGGCGGGCTGTGGTCTTTTCGATCGTCCGTGAGGCGATCGCCGCGGCAGGCAGCAACCGCGAGCTCGGAGAGCTTTTTCAACGGTACGGAAACGGAGAATCGATGCAGCACGTGGCAGTCGAAACCAAGCCCGCCGCCAAGAGCAATGTTCGTGACGTCGAGCAGTCGCTCGCGCGCGCGTGCGAGTGGCTCCTCGAGCGTCAGAGCCCCGAGGGCTGGTGGAAGGGCGAGCTCCAGACGAACGTGACGATGGACGCGGAGGATCTCCTCCTCCGTCAGTTCCTCGGCGTTCGCACGGAAGAGCAGACGAAGAAAGCGGCGGTGTGGATCCGTTCGCAGCAGCGCGACGACGGGACGTGGGCGAACGCCTTCGGCGCGCCGGCCGATCTCGGCACGACGGTGGAGTCGTACGTGGCGCTCAAGCTCGCTGGCGATTCAATCGACGCGCCGCACATGAAGCGCGCTGCAGAGTACATCCGCGAGAACGGCGGTATTCCCGCGACGCGCGTCTTCACGCGCGTGTGGCTCGCGCTCTTCGGACTTTGGGACTGGAGCGAGCTGCCGATCCTTCCGCCGGAGATGAACCTCCTGCCGTCGTGGGTGCCGCTCAACATCTACGACTTCGCCTGCTGGGCTCGGCAGACGGTCGTCGCGCTGACGGTCGTCATGACGTACAAGCCCGTGCGTCCGATCCCGGGCATGGATCTCGGCGAGCTCGCGCCGTCGCTCGTGATGAAGCCGAAGGCGCCGTCGCTCCGCGGTCGCGTCTTCAACGGCATCGACAAGGTGCTTCGGCTTTACCAGAAGCAGCCGATGAAGCGTCTTCGCGAGCGCGCGCTCGGCGAGGCGGAGCGTTGGATCGTGAAGCGCCAGGAGGCGGACGGCTCGTGGGGCGGAATCCAGCCGCCGTGGGTCTATTCGCTGATGGCGCTCTCGCTGCGCGGCTACTCGATGGATCACCCGGTGATGCGCGCCGGCATGGCGGGGCTCGACAAGTTCACGGTGCACGAAGGTGAAGAGCGCCGTCTCGAGGCGTGTCAGTCGCCGGTTTGGGACACGGCGTATGCGATCCAAGCGCTCGCGGACGCGGGCGTCTCGCCGACGGCGACCTCGCTCGTGCGCGCCGTCGACTGGCTCTTGACGCAAGAGGTCCGCGTGAAGGGCGACTGGGCGATTCGTCGTCCGGATCTCGCGCCGAGCGGCTGGGCCTTCGAGTTCGCGAACGTGAACTACCCCGACATCGACGACACCGCCGAGGTCGTGCTCGCGCTTCGCCGCGTCTTGCATCCCGATCCGCAGAAGGTCGAATCGGCCGTCGCGCGCTCGGTTCGCTGGATGATCGGCATGCGCTCGAAGAGCGGCGCGTGGGGCGCGTTCGACGCGGACAACGTGCAGGCGCTCGTGCGCGACATCCCCTTCTGCGATTTCGGCGAGGTCATCGACCCGCCCACCGCGGACGTGACGGCGCACGTCATCGAAGCGCTCGCGAAAGAAGGCCTCGAGCAACACGAAGCGACGCGGCGCGGAACGAAGTGGCTGATCGACGCGCAAGAGAAGGACGGCTCGTGGTTCGGTCGCTGGGGCGTGAACTACGTCTACGGCACCGGCGCGGCGCTCATGGCGCTCGCGGAGAACGAAGTGAAGGGCGATCACGAAGCGGTTCGCCGCGCCGTGAAATGGCTCGAGTCACACCAGAACGCGGACGGCGGCTGGGGTGAGGACGTGCGCTCGTACGACGATCCGAAATGGGCCGGCGTCGGCGACTCGACCGCATCGCAGACGGCGTGGGCGCTCCTCGGCCTCATCGCTTACGGCGAGAAGGGCGCGGCGCTGGAGCGCGGCGTCGCCTACTTGATCCGCACGCAAAAGGAAGACGGTCGCTGGGACGAGCCGCAGTTCACGGGCACGGGTTTCCCGGGCGATTTCTTCATCAACTACCACCTCTATCGCCAGGTCTTTCCGATGATGGCGCTCGGCCGCTACACCGCGATGCTCGCGGGAAAGCCGGTCGGGATCCTTCCGCTCCGCGATTACTCCCTCGTGCAGCTGCGGACGAACAAGGCGAGCTGAATGTCTTCTGCTCCGCTCCTCGTGTGCGCGCCGCTCTCGATCGAGGCCATGGCCCTCGGCAAGAGCGCGCACGTACGCGTGGTGACGACGGGTATGGGCCCGAAGCGTTCGAAGAAGTCCGCGGCGAAGCTCGCGTCGGAACCGGGGCGCGCGGTCGTCGTCGCTGGCTTCGGCGGCGCGCTCGATCCGTCGCTCGAGCCCGGTGACGTCGTCGTCGCGAGCGAGGTGAGCTGCGAAGACTTCGGAGCGAAGCGGAGAAGTCTGAGGAATGGGGAGCTCGAGGGGCATAGCCCCTCGAACGATGAAAACTCGCGCGCGATCCGTGACGCGGAGAAGCTCGCCGAAATTCTTCGCGCAGAAGGTCTGAACGTGAAGGTCGGCGCGATCGCTTGCCGCGATCGAATCGTCCGTGGAGACGAACGGCGCGCCCTTTACGAAAAAGGCGCATGCGCGGTCGACATGGAGTCGGCATGGCTTGCCGCCGCCGCGTCGGATCGGCCGTTTTTCGTCGTCCGTACGATCGTGGACGGGCCGAATCACGAATTCACGGACGTTTTTGGCACATTGCGCGGCGGCACGCGCGGCCTCAAGTCATTGTCGCGCGTCGGTCGCGCGCTCGAACGTTTCGCATCGACGCTCTGAGAGAGCAGGAGAACGCATCGTGGGAATTCCCATCACGCAACAAATCATCCTCGGCAAGTACCTCCTCAAGAAGAAGCTGATGCGCGAGAAGAAGTTTCCGCTGCTCGTCGAGATCGAGCCCCTCTTCGCGTGCAACCTCGAGTGCGCGGGCTGCGGCAAGATCCAGTACCCGCCGGAGATCTTGAAGAAGCGCCTGTCGGTCGAGCAAGTGCTCGCGGCGATGGAGGAGTGTGGCGCGCCGATGGTGTCGATCGCCGGCGGCGAGCCGCTGATCCATCCCGAGATCGACGTGATGGTGAAGAAGCTCCTCGAGCGCGGCATCATCGTCTTCCTCTGCACGAACGCGCTGCTCCTCGAGAAGAAGATGCACCTCTTCGAGCCGCACCCGCGCTTCTCGTGGACGGTCCACATCGACGGCCTCCGCGAGCGTCACGACGCGGCCGTGTGCAAGGACGGCGTCTTCGACAAGGCCGTCGCTGCGGTGAAGGAAGCCAAGAAGCGCGGCTTCCAGGTGACGACGAACACCACGTTCTTCAAGAGCGACACCCCCGAGACGGTGCGCGGCGTCCTCGACTTCCTGAACGACGAGCTGCAGGTCGACGGCTTCATGATCTCGCCCGGTTTCGCGTACGAGAAAGCGCCGGCGGCGCACGAGTTCTTGACCGTCCCCGCCGCGCGACGTTTGTTCCGCGAGGCGTTCAAGGACAAGCGCGACGGCTGGCGCTTCAACCAGAGCCCGCTCTTCTTGGACTTCCTCGAAGGCAAGACGGAGCTCGAGTGCACGCCGTGGGCGATCCCGAGCTACTCGATCTTCGGCTGGCAGAAGCCCTGCTACCTGATGAGCGACGGCTACGTGCAAACGTACAAAGAGCTCCTCGAAACGACGGACTGGGAAAAATACGGCCGCGGCAAGGATCCGCGCTGCGCGAACTGCATGGCGCACTGCGGGTACGAGCCCTCGGCCGTCCTCGCGACGATGGGCTCGCTCAAAGAGTCCATCCGCGCCGCCACCGCGGTGTGATTGCCATGATGCAGACGCAGCCCGAAGCCCGACCGCAACTTCACAGTGAGGCCTTCGTCACGCTCGCCCGCGCGACGAAGGGCCAGGTCGATTCCGCGCTCGAAAAGCTCGCCTCGCGCGAGATCGAGAAGGCGGACAAGCTCGCGAGTGATGCGGGGGCGGTGATGCGCGCGCTCTTCGATCTCGCGACGCGCGGCGGCAAGCGTCTTCGTCCGGCGCTCGTGTCGGCGGCGAACGTTGCGTGCAACGGCGAAGGTGCGGCGGTCATCGAGTGCGGCGTCGCGCTCGAAGTGATTCAGGCGTACCTGCTGATTCACGACGACTGGATGGATCAAGACGACGTGCGTCGTGGAGGTCCTTCCGTTCATGCTTCGCTGCGAAAGACGTTCGGCGATCAGCACGCGGGTGATGCGTGCGCCGTTCTCGCTGGCGATTACGCGCAAGGTCTCGCGCTCGACTTGATGACGCAGGCGCGCGTTCCGCCCGTGCGCATGGTGTCCGCCGTGCGCGAGCTCGCGTCGATGCTGACCGACGTGGTGACGGGCCAGATCCTCGACGTTCGCATGGCGGGCGCGGTGGAGACGATCCATCGCTTGAAGACGAGCAGCTACACGACGCGCGCGCCGCTCGCGCTCGGAGCGATCCTCGCGGGCGCGGACGCGTCCGTCGTCGAAGGCCTTCGCGCGGCGGGCGAGCCGATGGGCGTCGCGTTCCAGCTCCAAGACGATCTCCTCGGGACGTTCGGCGACCCGAAAAAGACGGGCAAATCGGCGCGAAGCGATTTGAAACAAGGCAAGCGCACGGCGCTGATCGCGGAGCTCGAAGGCGACGCTGAAGCGCAGAAGCTCATCCCGCGCGTGCTCGGCAAGGCGGACGCGAAGGACGCGGACGTCGACGCGCTGATCGCGCGCATGGTGGACTCGGGCGCGAAGTCCCGCGTCGAGGCGCGTCGCGCGGAGCTCGTGTCGCAGGCGTCGGCGGAGATCGACCGGCTCGCCATCGATTCGGAAGGCAAACGTCTCTTGCACGAGGCCGCGGCGGCGCTGGCGAAGCGCGAGGACTGATGGAAACGGCGCGCGCATACGGCAAGTTGATCCTCGCGGGCGAGCACGCCGTCGTTTATGGCGTTCCTGCGATCGCGGTCGGGATCGATCGCGGCTCGCGCGCGGTATCTCGTGAGGCTTCGGCGAACAGGCTTCGCATCGCGGCGTGGAACGTCGACGTGACGGAGCGCGACGAGCACGATCTCGCGCGCGCGTTCGCGTCGCTCCTCGCGTCCGCACGCACGCGCGGCGCGATTTCTCCGCTCGAAATCGAAGCATCGACGGATTTGCCCGCGGGCGGTGGCCTCGGCTGCTCGGCTGCGCTCGGCGTCGCCGTCGCGCGCGCGATTTCTCCCGACGCGAGCGACGAGGACATCCTCGCCGACGCGATGGCGTGGGAAAAAGTCTTCCACGGAAACCCCTCGGGCGTGGACGCTGCGGTCGCCACGCTCGGCGGCGCGATCCAGTTCGTTAGAGGAGTCGGCATCGAGAACGTCGACACGAACGGCTCGCTCGTGTTCGCGATCGGTCACTCCGGAAACGCGTCGAGCACGAAGACGATGGTCGAAGGGCTCGCGCGTCTTCGCGAAGCGCAGCCTGCGATGGTCGGCGCTGCGTTCGAGCGCATCCGCGCGATCGTCGCCGACGTTCGCGCGGCGATCGAATCGGGCGACATCGCGTCGCTCGGTGACGCGCTCGACGAGAACCAAGAGGTCCTCGTGAAGCTCGCGCTCTCCACGCCCGACATCGACGCGATGTGCGGCATCGCGCGCGACCACGGCGCGCTCGGGTGCAAGCTCACCGGCGCAGGTGGCGGCGGATGCGTCGTCGCGCTCGCGGAAGATCGCAAAGCCGCCGAACGCGTCCTCGACGCCTGGCGCGCCAATCACAAAAAAGACGGCTTCGTCGCCGAGCTCGGTGCACCGCGGTCCCGCGGGCGCGCTCCGGCGAGCGACTCACTCACGGCATAGGAAAATCATGGCACGAACGTCGAGACTCCCCGGTTTCTACAAGATCAGCGTCGATGAGCGCCGCGCGCTCGTGAGCGACACGACCGGCACCGGCCCGGACGAGGTCGCGAACGCGCTGGAGCAGGGCGGTCTCGACGCGGAGACGGCCGACAAATTCGTCGAGAACGTCATCGGCACGTACAGCCTCCCGTACGGCGTCGCGCTCAACGTCCGCGTCAACAACCACGACTACGTCGTTCCGATGGTCGTCGAAGAGCCGAGCGTCGTCGCGGCCGCGTCGAACGCTGCGAAGATGGTCCGCGAAGGCGGCGGGTTCGTCGCGGAGATGGACGCGCCGCTCATGGTCGCGCAAGTCCAGCTCACGCACGTCACCGATCGCGAAGAAGCGATCGAGCGCATCGTGGAAGCGAAGAAGGCCCTCCTCGAGATCGCCGATCAAGCCGTGCCCGGCCTCGTCGAGCGTGGCGGCGGCGCGCGCGACATCGAAGCGCGTCTCCTCGGCACGGACGAAGACGCGATGATCGTCGTTCACGTGCTCGTCGATTGCCGCGACGCGATGGGTGCGAACCTCGTCAACGGCGTCGCCGAGCGCATCGCGCCTCGCCTCGCGCATCTGACGGGCGGCCGCATCGGCCTGCGCATTCTCTCGAACCTCTGCGATCGCCGCTGCGTTCGCGTTCGCTGTCACGTCCCGGCCGCCGCGCTCGCGACGGACGACATGGATGGCGAGGCGGTCATCGACGGCATCGTCAACGCGTCGCGCTTCGCGGAGCTCGATCCGTATCGCGCCGCGACGCACAACAAGGGCATCATGAACGGCGTCGACGCCGTCGTCATCGCGACCGGCAACGACTGGCGCGCCGTCGAAGCAGGCGCGCACAGCTTCGCCGCGCGTTCGGGCCAGTACGCGCCGTTGTCGATCTGGCGTCGTGACGGAGAAGCGCTGGTCGGCTTCCTCGAGATGCCGCTCGCGCTCGGCACGGTCGGAGGGACGCTGCG
>Ga0068868_100004275_pt1 | contig 9999 bp, 5 predicted proteins | sample KBSMisM42_FD_64660 | JGI IMG/M metagenome (GOLD analysis project Ga0068868, IMG submission 64660) | Miscanthus rhizosphere microbial communities from Kellogg Biological Station, Michigan, USA - KBS Miscanthus M4-2 | ecosystem: Host-associated > Plants > Roots > Rhizosphere > Soil ...
ACGAGCCGCTCGAGGAGCTTTCGGCGCCTGGACACGACTGCGATTTCGAGGACGCCGCCTGCGGGGAGCTTCTGGCGGAGATCGACGTGGAGCGGCGCTTCGACGACGAGCTCGGCTTCTTGCGGCGGCGCCGTCTCGAGCTCGAAGGCGAACTCGCCGGCTTCGTCTGCGAAGACGCTCACGACGACTTGAACGGGCGTGCCCGGAAACGAAGGGACCTGCACCGAGACGCGCGCGCGCGCGACAGGCGATCCGTCGTGCGCGTCGACGACGCGACCGCCGTACTTGCCCATGCGGCTTCGCGAAGAATGGACGACGGAGATCCCCGCGGTGCCTTCGTGCGTCGGCGGGCGCGACATCACGATCGTCTTGTCGAGTCGCTGGCGTCGCGCGCGGCGACCGACGAGCAGCCACGCGGCGACGGCGAGCGCGCCGAGCGCGAGCGGCACCTGTCTCCACGGCGACGGACCTTTCAGCGGCACGCGCACCGTGAGCTCGCTCGAGGGCTGGAGCCACGGCGCGTCCGGCACGTAGCGCACTTGCAGCGCGGAGCTCTTCGCGCCGCTCGGCGGGACGAAGCTCGCGTGGATGGTGGCCTTGCCCTGATCGAGCGTCGCCGCGCCCACGATAACGCCGTCGAGGCGCGCTTCGACGCTGCCCGTCGCGACGCCGTTGGAGGATGCGGCGAGTGCGCTCGTGATCTCGATCGGCACGCCGTCCTCCGCCGAGGCCGCTTCGACTTCCTTCGCGAGCGCGATCGTCACGTGCGTGTGGCGCTCGATCGGCGCCGTGTGCTCGCTCGCCATCGTGTCCTCGCCGCCGGCGAATCGCACGCGGAGCGCGCCGCGCCCGAGAGGCCCCAGCGTCTTCGGATCGACCTGGAACGTGGCCCGCCCGCCGCGTGTCGTCATCGTTCGGGATACGATGTCACCCGTCTCGATCGAGAGCTCGAGCGGCAAGCCGATCGCGGGTGCTTGAAGATCGTCGTACGTCGCGATCGCGTCGAGGCTCGCGGCCGGCCCGTCGAGCGCGATGACGCGCGGCTCGGGATCGAGCTTGAGCGTGATCGACTGCTTCGTGAGATCGACGGGGTACGTCGCGCTCGACGCGGCGAGGAGCTCGGTCGCAGCGACGTCGACGCGCACGTCGTACGAGCCCATCGCGGCGGTGACCCAAATGCAGAAACGACCGCTCTCGTCCGTCTTCACGGTGGTCAGGGCAGTGTCCGCTCCGCAGGCGGTGACCCCGACCGTGACGGCTGTGCCACCGAGTGAAACACCGAGCGCGGCGCTGGGCACGGGCAAGCCGGCGTCGTCCGTGACGCGGCCTTCCAGCAGCAAATGACCGTGCGCACGGCCGGCGTGCGCAAAGACACGTGTGGCGCCGCGTACGCGCAGACTACGTGCTGCCTGAGCGTCGCAGCACATCCCACACGAGATGAGTATGACTGCGATGGTCGCCCAAAACTTCATTTGCTTCATGCAGACTACTTCACCGTCGAACGGATTGGGCCGGATGGTGATACGATGAACACGATGGCCGGGAGTGTGCGCCGCTTGGTCGCGGTCGCGCTGACAAGCATCATGTTCGCCGTGTCGCCGTCTGCTCGCGGCGATGGGCGCACGACCTTTTTGGCGGACCGCCTTCGCAGCGACGACTACCGCGTGCGCTCTCAAGCCGCGCTCGCGCTCGGCGCGACGAACGACGACGCGGCGGTGCAACCTCTGTGCGGCGCGCTCGGCGACGGCAACGACACGGTGCGCCTCGCGGCTGCAGCGGCGCTCGGGCGTCTCGGGAAATCGTCCGCGGTCGGTTGCATGCGCGCGCGCCTCGCCTCCGAGTCGAACGCAGGCGTGAAGAGCCAGCTCACGAAATCGATCGAGTCGCTCGGCAGCGGCGGCGGGGGTGGCGGTGGCGGCGCTCCTGCGAACGTCGCGAACGCGAAGTTCTACATCTCGGTCGCCGTGAGCAACAACGCGACGGGCCGCGACCAGAACCGGATCTCGACGATGATCTCGAACAAGCTCGACGCGCTCGGTGCGTATCAGCGCGCACCGAGCGGAGAGTCACCCGACGCCGCGCGCGGCGTCATCTCGCGTCGCAACTTGAAGGGCTACTACCTCTCCGTGAGCGCGGAGCTCTCCGACACCGATCGCGGCCTCAAGGCGCTCGTGCGCATCGCCGTCTTCAGCTACCCGAGCCGCGACCTTCGCGGCGAGGTCGCGCCGTACGCCATCGCGACCGGCGCACGCAAGGGCGACACCGGAACCGAAGACTCGCTCCTTCAGGCCGTCGCCGAGCGCGCGGTCGAGCAATTCAGCCAAAACTTCCAATGAGCCCTTGCGGCTCCAGAGCAACGTAATGACGAAGACTTTGCATTTTACACGTATTGGACCAACATCCTGGACTAGGCGATGACTACCTCCGCACCCGCAGCTCCCGCAGAGCAGAAGACCGGCCGCCACCAGCGCAGCATCAAGAACTACCTGCTCGATGCGCCGTTCCAGCTGAAATACACGGGCTACCTCGTAGGCGTCGCGCTCGTCATCAGCATCGTGCTCGGCGTCTTCTTGTGGCGCACGTCGAACAAGGTCGTCGACGAGAGCGCGAAGGTCTCCGACGTCGTGAAGATGTCGATCAAGAACGACCCGATCTACGGGGACAACCCCGAGCTGATGAAGTCGTTCAGCGACTCGAGCGTCGAGAGCGACAACCGCGTCGCGCAGCAGCAGCGCGCGATGCTCTACAGCGTCGTCGGTGGTCTCACGCTGCTCTGCGTTTTGATCGGCCTCGTCGGCATCTTCATCACGCACAAGATCGCTGGCCCCATCTACAAGATGAAGCAGCTGCTCAGACAAGTCGGGCAGGGGAAGCTCAACTTCCGAGGCGGTCTGAGAAAAGGCGACGAGCTCCAACACTTCTTCGACGCGTTCCAAAAAATGGTCGACGAGCTCAAGGCGCGTCAGCACAAAGAAGTCGAGACGCTCGAAGCCGCGATCGCATCGGCGAAGTCCGGCGGCGCGAGCGACGAATCGTTGGAGAAGCTCAGCGCCTTGCACAAGGACATGAAGGCCGCCCTCGACCAGTAGCGGTGCTTTTGGTGGTGCAGCACGCGTCGCTGGTTGATGCAGGAGTGCGCGTTTTGAAACGCGACTCTGGTTGCTGGTGAAGTGAGCGCGTGTTTGAAGCGTGACAGCGCAAACAGTTGAAGGGCGCGCGTGTTTGAAGCGTGACGGGGCGCGCTGGTGAAGTGAGCGCGTGTTCGAAGCGTGAGAGGGCGCGCTGTTGAAGAGAGAGCGTGATTGTTTTTTGTTGGCTGGTGAACGAGGGCGCGCTGTTGAAGAGAGCGCGTGCTTGTTTTTTGTTGGCTGGTGAACGCGGAGCGAGGGCTGACCACGCCTGTGACTGGTCTTGTTTCGAGGGCTCCGCCCTCGAGCTCCCGTCTTGAAGATCGCCTTTGGCGATCTTCGGCGACAATGGATTCGCTACGCGAATCGGCGAGAGACACATGACCGAGAAAAAGATCGCTGGAGATCGTGCCGAGCGCGCGGCGGAGGATCACCTCGTTGCGCACGGCTTCGTGATTTTGGATCGCAATCTACGAGTGGGTCGCGACGAGATTGATCTGCTCGTGCAGAAGGACGATCTCGTCGCGATTGTCGAAGTGAGGATGCGCGGCGTCACCGCGTTCGAAGGGCCGCTCGCGAGCGTCGACAAGAAAAAACAGACGAAGCTCATTCGCGCAGCCGAACGTCTGTGGCGCGAACGCTGGTCAAAAGATCCAAAAGCGCCGCGCCTGCGATTCGATGTCGTAGGCGTGACCGTCGACGAGAGCGGCACGCACGTCGAGCACATCCCCGCCGCCTTCACAGCCTGATCCCGCTGGGGAGGTCGAAGGAGGGGCAAAGCCCCTCTTTCCCGTCGCCGAAGATCGCGGAACGCGATCTTCAAGACAGGGAGCTCGAGGGACGGAGTCCCTCGAACAAGACCAATCACAAGCGCAGTCAGTCACGCCCCCGCGTTCACCAGCCAACAAAAAACAAGCACGCGCTCTCTTCAACAGCGCGCCTCAGGTGTGTGGTCAGCCTCGCGCCATGTCACCAGCCAACAAAAAACAAGCACGCGCTCTCTTCAACAGCGCGCCTCAGGTGTGGTCAGCCTCGCGCCATGTTCACCAACAAAAAAAACAAGCACGCGCTCTCTTCAACAGCGCGCCCACAGGCGTGGTCAACCTCGCCCCGTGTTACCAGCCAACAAAAAACAAACACGCGCCACTTCACCAGGACGCGCTGTAACGCTTCACACGCGCTCACTTCACACGCGCTCACTTCACCGCGCGCTGTCACGCTTCAAACACGCGCCACTTCACCAGCGTGCGTTGTTACGCTTCAAACAGGCGCTCACTTCACCGCGCTGTCACGCTTCAAACACCGCTCACTTCACCACCGCGCCCGCGCCGGCGCGTGAAGTCCGCTTCCGGACTTGCAGTCTGCTGCCCCCGACCTCGGTCGGGGGTAACAAGAAAAGCGCGGCTTAAAAGGAAAACGCGTGCACGTAGAAAAGCGTGCACGCGTTCTTCGGTCGCCAGATCAGCGGATGGCGGGGGGCGAGCAGTCTTGCGAGTGATCCGGGAGCGTCGGGTCGCACGCGCCGAGACAGCTGCTCGACGGATCGTAGACCGTGTTCTTCTTGATGCAGTACGCGCCGGTCAGGCCGACGTCGCCGAGGCCGACGGGGGCGACGAGCTGCTGACACACGAACGTGTCCGGGCAGGTGCAGTAGTTCGCGCCGTCGTCCGTCTTGCCGTCGGCGTTGGCGCAGCGGCACGAGCAGTACACGGTGTCGACCGCTTCGCGATCGAGACACTGCGGAGCGACCGTCGCTTGATTCGTCGGGTCGATGTAGTTGCCCTTGTCGTCCTTGCCGTCGATGCCGTCCTTCTGAGGATCGGTGCCGCCGGGGATCAAGCACGCACCGATGTCCTGCTTGAATTTGTCCTGGCCGCCGAACGCGCCGCCCGAGGCGCCGTCGATCGTCGGCAGGCCCGTCGCGTCTTTGTTCTGCCCGTACGGACAGGTGACGCGGCCTCGGAAGTGATTCACGAGGCACAGACGCGTGAGGCATTGAAAGCTCTTGGACTCGACGTTGACCTCACCAGGGTCGAACCCGGTGAACGACTTGTCGAATTCCTTTTCCGGAATGCAGGGATCGCCGACGCCGGACGCCTTGCAACCCTGAGCACTGACCGCGGTGATCGCGACGAACGCCGCGAGACCAACGAAGACGGAGCGAATCATTGGATGGGACTCTCCCTGAAAATGAGAACTGCTACCGCCCGAGAGAAGCTCGCAAAAGCTAATCGAGCGCAGCGAAAACCGTCAAGCGCCGTGTGAGGTAGGTGGTGTGGACCCAAGCTCCACCCTGTGTTCATTGTTACATGCCCGATCGACGTCAGCCCCGTCGGCCTCGTCCCAAGTTGGGTTCTTCACCCGTTTCGCCTTGACAAACGCAAATTCCCGTTCGTAACATCGCCCACCTCCGCGGGAGTATCTTTGCAGGATCGTTGACCTTTTCGATCCAGTTGGCAGCGGATGCTTTACATGTGAATGAACGTCGCTCGCGTGAGTGACGGAACGAAGTTGGCGGCGAAGGCCCTCGCGGCCCAGAGCGATGTGAGGAGATGACGATGCGTAAGTCCTCAGTGATGCGGCTGTTCGTGATGGCGTCGGCGGCTCTCGTGATTCCGATGATCGCTTCGACATCGGAAGCTCAGAAGGGCAAAGGCAAGAAGCCACCGCCGCCGGTGAACACCGCGCCTGCGAACACAGGTGGCGCCGTGGAGCTCGACGCTCCGACGAAGCCCGTGGGCACGGGCGCCGCGAACACGGCACCGAAAGATCTCGGACCGCCGCCGCAGGCAGGACAGATGACGGAGGACGCCGCGAAGGCGAAGCGTCTCTTCGACGCAGAGAAGTGGGAAGAGGCGGCGCTCGCTCTCGATCGCGTTCGCAAAGGCGAGACGGGAGACGACGAGGGCAACAAGCAGCTCGCGCAGTATCACCTCGCGATCGCGCTCTACCGAATGAAGTTCTTCCAGGCCGCGTACGGAATCTTCTCCGAGATCAGCGAGAAGCCGAACCACCTGAAGTTCAACGAGACGCTCTTGTGGCTCGCGAAGCTCGCGACCGACTTGCCCGAGCCCGCCGACATCGTCGAGCGCGTCGGCAAATACACTGACGAGCAGATCTCGAAGTTCAACAACCCGAACCAGCGCGATCTGTACTGGCAGCTGAACTATCTTCTCGGCAGGTACAAATATCGGAACAGGCAGTACGACGAAGCACTCGCGCTGTTCACGAAGGTCGAACCGCGCAGCAAGTACTACGTGCAGGGACAGTTCTTCAGCGGCATCTCGAACGTGCAGCTGCGCAAGTCGGTTCCGGCCGTCACGTCGTTCCAGTCGATCGTCAAGGCGATCGACGAAGGCGCGGAAGGCGTCGAGGACGAAGCGCGCATGCGCGACCTCGCGTTCCTCTCGATGGCGCGCACGTACTACTCGGCGTCGGTTCGCCTCGACGAGAACAACGCGCCGACGATCGACGCGCAGAAGCTCAGCGCCGCCGTCAAGTACTGGAACAAGATCGACAACACGTCGGAGTACTGGCTCGACGGTCTCTTCGAAGAGTCGTGGGCGTACTTCATGGCCGGCGACTACAGCCACGCGCTCGGCAACATCCACACGATCGAAGCTCCGTACTTCCCGAACTCGTACTACCCGGAAGCGGAAGTTCTCAAAGCCGTCATCTACTTCGCGAACTGCCAGTACGACGACGCGACGATCATCGTCGCTCAGTTCCAGCAGAAGTATCAGCCGATCTACGACGCGCTGAACAAAGTCCTGTCGCGCTTCAAGGGCGACAACCAAGAGGAGCCCTTCTTCAAGTTTCTGAAGCAAGTGCGCTCCGACAAAGAGAAGGGCACGAACCAGGCGGACCTTCCGGAGAACATCAAGCCGATCGTCCAGCTCGCGCTCTCCGATCGTCAGCTGCTCCGTAACCTCGAGTACGTGAAGCTCCTCGACGACGAGGCGACGCGCTTCAAGCACGCGAAGACGAACTTCCAGGAAGCACCGCTCGGAAGCGACGTGAAGGACGCGCTGTCACTCGCGCGCGAAGTCGCCGTTCGTAACGCCGGCACGCTCGCTCGCGAGCGCTATCAGCGAAACCTCGACGAGCTCAACGAGCACCTCCGTAACTCGGCGAAGATCCTCATCGACATCACGGCTGCTCAACGTAACCAGCTCGATCAAGCGATCGCCGGAAGCCAGGTCACCCAGGCCGAGTCGAAGGCGAACATCGTGAAGCCCGACGAGGAGCACGTCCTCTGGCCGTTCAACGGCGAGTACTGGCGTGACGAGCTCGGCTTCTACCGTCAGACGATCACCTCGAAGTGTGGGAGGTAAGATGATTCGGCGTATTTTCGGAACGGTCCTAGTAGCGGCCGGCGTCACGTTCTTGTCGGCGACGTCAGCGAACGCTCAAGGCAACGTCTGCATCGCGGACAGCGCGAAAACGGCGCTCAGCTCGTGCGACAACAAAGGCCCCGCGGCCTTCAACGTCGGCGCGCACGGCAAGGCGCCCACCGTCAACTTCCACTCGGCGCCTCCTCCGGCCGATTTGAAGAAGCGCGATCAGCAGAAGGCGCCGAACGCGCCCACCGAGACGCAAACGCGCGACGAACGAAAGAGTCGTCTGCAAGCGCGCGCCAAGGGCCTGCTCATCACGGAGATCCAGGGCCTCGAAAATCTCTTCCAGACGACGCCGGCGAACGCGCCGGACCGCGTGCAGCTCGCGCGCCGTCTCGCCGAGGACTACGTCGAGCTCGAGTCGGCCGCCTTCGGCGAGAAGACGCGCGCCGAGATCCAGCGCGACAACCTGAAGAAGACGAACGCCGCCGCCGCGGGTCAGCAGCAGGCGATCGCGAACCAGGCCAACAACATCATGTTGAAGGCCCGGCAGAAGGTCGTCGACAACTACACGCTCATCATCAACCAGTACCCGAACTACGGCTTGCTCGACGAGGTGCTCTACTACCTCGCGTACGAGTACGAGCAGTCGAACGATCTGAACAACGCGCGTCGCGTTTATTACGATCTCATCAAGAAGAAGCCCGACTCGAAGTACATCCCGAACGCGTACCTCGCCTTCGGTGAATTGTTCTTCAACGAGGCGCAGGGCGATCCTTCGAAGTGGGACTTCGCCGCGCAGGCCTACACGGAAGTCATCAAGTTCCCGCCGGAGAAGTCGAAGGTCTACGGCTACGCTTGGTACAAGCTCGCGTACGTCTTCTGGAACAAGGGCGAGATCGACAAGGCGCTCAACGCGTTCAAGAAGACGATCGACTTCGGCACGAACTTCACGCAGTACCCGGGCGCCGGAAAGCTCGCGGACAGCGCGCGTCGTGACGTCATCCCGGTCTACGCGCTCAAGGGCGATCCGTCGGCCGCGTACAACTTCTTCCGGAACATCTCGGGCGACCAGACTGGGTCGAACGACAAGACGTTCCACATGATGGACGACCTCGGTCAGAACTACCTCGACACGGGTCACTATCCGGAAGCGATCTCGCTCTATCGCGATCTCATGGTTCGCGATCGCAACAGCGAGAAAGGCTGCCTCTATCAGACGCACATCACCGAGGCGACCCTCGCGATGAAGTCGGGCAACAAGGACGCGATGCGCGTCGAGCTCGACAACCAGATGAAGCACTACAAGGAGTTCGCCGACGGCCAGCACAAGGACGAGTCGAAGTTCGAGTGCGCGAACAAGACCGCGGCGCTGATCTCCGAAACGGCGATGGCGTGGCACCTCGAGACCGTTGGCTCGCAAGGCCAGCGCGGTACGGGCGACCCGAAGACGATGGCGCTCGCGGCGTACCTCTACAAGAAGGTCGTCGACTCGTGGAACCAGGAGACGTTCTCCAAGTTCCAGTTCCCGCGCATCGTGAAGGACGACTGGCCCACGATCTACAAGGTCAAGTACGCGATGGCCGACCTCCTCTACTTCCAACAGAAGTGGGCGGAGTGTGGTCCCGCGTTCGACAGCGTCGTCGCGGAGAATCCGAACGCGCCGGAGGCCGCCGAGGCCGCGTACGCGTCGGTGCTCTGCTTCCAGAACATCTACGAGGCGCAGCACCCGAAGGGCAGCGAGCGCAAGTCGAGCGGCAACCTTCCGAAGCTGAACAAGGACGAGCAGAAGAAAGCTGCGGCCGAAGCCGAAGAAGCGAAGTTGAAGCAGAAGGATCTGACCGATCAGCAGAAGGGCATGATCTCGGCCTTCAACCGCTACATCTGTTACATCCACCCGGGCGCGACGGACGCGCAGGGTCAAGAGCAGCTCGTCGAAGTGAAGTTCGCGCGTGCGCGTACGTACTTCGAAGCGCAGCACTGGGAGGAAGCGGCCGCCGCGTTCCTCGACGTCGCTCTCAACAACTCCGACCGTGACGCCGCCGTCTACGCCGCGCAGCTCTACCTCGAGAGCGCGAACGTCATGGGCGCTCACCCGAGCGCCGTCACGACGCAGCCTCCGGGCCCGCGCCCCGGCTGCTTCGACGACATGGCCGTCAACGTTCCGAAGTTCATCGAGCTCTTCTGCACCGCGGACAAGCTCAAGAAGAACGAAGAACAGTGCGGCATCCTCAACCACATCCAGACCGACATCCTCCGCCTCATCGCGGAGAAGAAGGTCGAAGCTGCGGACAAGATGGGCGGCACCGACGCGCTCCGCGTCTACGAGCAAGCGGGCACGCAGTACCTCGAGCTCTATCGCAAGTACTGCGAGACGCCGATCCGCAACGGCCAGCCGGCCCAAGCGGAGAAGTGCGACGAGCTCGTCTACAACGCCGCCAAAGCGTTCCAAGCAGGCCGTCTCGTCGCGAAGGCGATCGCGGCGCGCATGATCCTCCTCAATCCGGTCAACAAGATGGACAAGTCGCGTCTCG
>Ga0068868_100004276_pt1 | contig 9999 bp, 5 predicted proteins | sample KBSMisM42_FD_64660 | JGI IMG/M metagenome (GOLD analysis project Ga0068868, IMG submission 64660) | Miscanthus rhizosphere microbial communities from Kellogg Biological Station, Michigan, USA - KBS Miscanthus M4-2 | ecosystem: Host-associated > Plants > Roots > Rhizosphere > Soil ...
CACCGCCTTCGACGCCGTGTACCTGCGTCCGTTCAACTTCCGGGCGTCGGACTCCACGCGTCACGCGCACGCGATCCAGTACATCTCGCAGCCGGCCCACCCGTGGGATCGCCTGCGGTCGCAACGGTCGGGCCAGTACGAGAAGCCGGTGTTGCCGGAGCCCGACCCGAACGCGTGGGTGCACCTCAAGGTCGTCGTGCGCGGCAACGACGTGTCGGCTTTCGTGAACGGCACTGGATCGCCGGCGCTTCACGTCCAGGGGCTGAGCGGACGGAGTCGCGGCGGGGTCGGCTTGTGGGTCGGCGATCCGTCGCCGGGGGACTTCGCGAATCTGGTCGTTAGGCCAGGGAAGTGATGGCCGGGCCGGCATCCAGAACGGAGGGGTCGACCGCATGAGCGGCATGAGCAGCATACTGGGCATCCATCCATGCCACGTACGTCTCCTCACGCAACGAGCAGAATGAAAAGGGGAACTGCTTTCGGGGACGGTAGTGTCCCGAGCGGCCGTTCCCTCTTTCATTTCGGCTCGTGGCGAGAGGCAACCTCCCGGTAGAGCGCGATCCACAGCATGCTGCTCATTTCGCTCATGCGTATGACCCCTGGGTTCTGGATGCCAGAGTGGCGCAGGTAGACCGGCCCTACAGAGGACCTACAGAGGACCATACAGAGACGATCGCGACCCCGGCTAGACTCGTGATGACAGGCTACTTCGTTAGGCGCCCGAAGTAGACCACATTCGGCGCCTCCGACCGCGCCGCTGCAATGTCCATCACGCCATCGCGATCCAGGTCCGCGATCGCGAACCCATATGCGGTACCCTTGCCGTCACCGAACCGCACGGTGTGAAATCGGCGACCGGTCCCGTCGTTGAAGTGCACGGCCGACGGCGCCTCGATGTTGCCGACCACGATGTCGGGCTTACCGTCACGATTGACGTCGGCAACCGCCAGGGCGTAGGGCGCCGGCTTGGCATCCGCGACACGCACCGCCGCTGAGAACGACCCGTCTCGCTGACCGAAGTAGATCGACGTTCCGACATTCTCATCGATCGTCACCAGATCGAGCAACCCATCACCATCGAGATCCGCCGCCTCGGCCATTCGGATCGTGGCGTTAGGCGGCCCGAACGGGATCGTCGCGGACCGGTCGAACGCCCCCTTCGGCCCGGCCAGGTACACTCGGCTCTGTCCACCATCGCGATGCGGCACGGCGAGGTCGATCCGCCCATCGCGATTGAAGTCCGCGGCCGCGATCGTCGTGGCCGGCTCGCGCGAGAACGCGATGCAGTCGCCGTCGAAGCGACCGTTCCCTCTGTTCAGACAGATGTAGTTCGCGTCCGTGCTATCGCCGCGATTGGCGGCCACGATGTCGGGAAGGCCGTCACCATCGATGTCGGCGACGGTCGCGTTGCGTGTGGGCCACGTTGGCTTCCCGAAGTTGGACCCCACATGAAAGTGCCCCTTCCCGTCGTTCAGGTACACGAGCTTTGGGTCCGGCGCATCGTTGCTGATGACCACATCGAGGTCGCCGTCGCGGTCGAGGTCCACGAGGCGACCGGAGTACGATCGATCGGATGCCGTGCCAAGATCATAACCCGGTTTGAAATGACCCGCGCCGTCGCCAAGGAGCACGCGGTCGACGAGTGGCCAGTGGCGGCCCTTCGCGAGGACGATGTCGAGCCGACCGTCGCCGTCGACGTCACCGATGCTCACGTTCGCTGACGTCTCGGAAGTCTTCTCGAGGAGCAGCACCCGGTCGAACGTGGGAAACGTGTCCGATCGCTGTGCGTCGCCGAGAATGACCGCCGCTGTCAGAACTCCGAGTACACCGGTGATCGACATCGCCCTCCCCCTCCTCCTTCTCCTTCTCCTTACTTACGCCGAAGCGCGTCGAGATCCTCGCGCTCCTGCACCCAGAACGGCTTCGGGAACTTCCGCGCCGTCGGCCACACACGATCCAGCGTCGCCGCATCGTACAGCTCGCCGTTCTTCATCACGTACTTGATCGACGTCGAGTTCTTGATGTTCTCGAGCGGGTTCGCGTCGAGCACCTGCAGGTCGGCCAGCTTGCCCGGCTCGATCGAGCCCAGGTCGGCGCCGTAGCCGATCGACTCCGCCCCGAAGATCGTGGCGATGCGCAGCGCCTCCATCGGCGTCATGTCGCCGCTCTGCAGCATCCACAGCTCCCAGTGTGCACCAATCCCATCCTGCTGGCCGTGCGAGCCCAGTCCTGCACGACCGCCGGCACGCACCACATCACGCACGCCACGTGCGATCGCCGGGAAGTTGTAGTCTTCCTCGACGATCATCGGGCGGCGACGCGCCTGGCTCTGGAGCACGTCCGCGGGCGTAAAGAACGACGTCTTCGGATCGGTGTCGAGGTCCGTTCGCGCGCGCCAGAACGTGTCGCCAGCCGGTCCGCCGTACGCCACCACCAGCGTCGGTGTCCACACGATCTTCGACTCGGCGAGGACGGTTACGACGTCCTTGTAGATCGGCACCTGACCGATCGAGTGCTCGAGCGCGGTGTAGCCGTCGAGCGCCATGGTGATGTCAGCCTTGAGATCGCCCGCTCCCTCGTTCGTCGCGTTGATCCCCTCGGCCAGCGCTGCCTGCAGGATCCACTGCCGCTGGATGCGGCGCGGTTCCAGGTATTGCTTGAGTGAGTTCACACCCTGCGCCTTGTAGCGGCGGACGACCTTGAGCGCGTCGTCGTAGCTCTTGATCGGCGCATTGTTACTGCTGATCGGGGGGCCTGTGGCGTAGATCCGCGAGCCGACCATCTCGCCGGCGTCGATCAGCTCGCCCCACGCTACGTTCCAGCGCGTGCCACTCGGGTTGCGCGTGGTGGTGACGCCGTAGGCGAGGTTCGACGCGATCGACCACTCCTGCTCCTCGGGCATCTCGCGGCCCGTCTTCGGGTGCGCGTGCACATCCACGTAGCCGGGGATGATCGTCTTGCCGCTCACGTCGATCACGCGCGCGCCCGCGGGCGCCGTGAGGTTCGTGCCGACCTGCGCGATGCGGTCGTTCGTGACGAGCACGTCGCCCTTCTCGATGACCTCGTCGCCCTTCATGGTCACCATGCGCGCGCCGCGAAGCAACACGCTGCCTTGCGGGACGGCGCGCGGGACGGTGAGCGAGACCGCGGCGTGCGTGGTCGCCCACTTCGTCGCGTCGGCGTACTTCAGGACCGAGTCGGTCGGCGCGCGGTAGATGTGATTGGCGAACGACCACACGATGGTCCGCCCGCCGTCACCCCAGTCGGCGTAGTTCGCGCCCTCGGTCGTTAGGCGGCGGAGGGGCACCGCTGGCGAGGCGAAGTTCACCGTCAGCCCCTCGCTCCCCACATCGGTGAGCGGAAAGGCGTAGACGTCGTCGCTATCGAGCACGATCACGCCGCGTCCGTCCGGTGCGACACGGACGGTGATGCCGCCCAGCCACGGGCGAGTCGTGATCTTGGCGTGCGTCCGCTTGTCGGAGCCATCGAGGCGCACCGACACGAGCGCCGTGGTCTGCGTGGCGTTGAAAAAACCCGGGGTCGCGTTCGGAATGACCTCGGTGTAGTAGACGCGCGCCGGGGCGCCGCTCGTCGCGGCGCTGACGCCGGCGGCCCCTGTCGCCCCACCGAAGCCACCGCTCGCCGAGGTGATGCGAGAGGCCGCGCCGCCGTTCGCGCTGACGACGCGCAGCTCCGCCATCGCCGCCACGCCACCACCATCCACGCCGACCTGACGCGGCGACGCGGCGAACACGATCCGGTCGCCTTCCGGAGTCCAGCGCGGCCACGACACCCACGCGCCGTCGCTCGTTAGGCGTGCCGGCTGGCCGGTGCCGTCGGCGCGGGCCTTCCAGATCGCGCCGCCCGTGGAATCCGACCAGGACGCGAACGCAACCCACCGCCCGTCAGGGGAGAAACTCGGGTAGTACTCGCGCCCCGTCGCGTTCGTGATCCGGCGCGGTGTGCCGAACGACAGGCCGTCGCGTGTCACGGTGTACACCTTCCCAACAGCCGAGAACGCGATCCGCTTCGCGTCCGGCGACTCGGCCACCGTAACGAGCTGCGTCACCTGGACCGGGGCATCACTGGCCTTGAGGGGCACGAACAGGTGCTGGCCCAGCCCGACCTCCACGTTCGCGGAGAACGGGATCATGCTGACCTGGCGCGTCGCGAGGTCAACGCGCTTGATCTTGCCGCCGGCGAAAAAGACAACGCTCTTCGAGTCGGGGGTGAACCCGTAGCCGGGGAACACGTCGTTCGGCGCGTAGCCTTCGGCATCGTCGCGCTGTGTCTCGCCGACGAGCCAGTGGTCCTCCTGGGTCGTTAGGTCGCGAATGCGGAGCGCGGTCTTCGTACCAGCGCGCGTCGCGTAGACCAACCACTTGCCGTCTCGCGACGTGACCGGCCGGTACGCGCCACCGGAGCTCGCGGTGAGCGCGGTCTCCGTACCGCGCTCGCGGTCGAGGGCAATGATCTGGTAGGCGGCGAAGTTCTCACCGGTGTAGCCGCCGGCGTGCGAGCCGAAGTAGATCGTGCGGCCGTCGGGGGAGAACGCGGCGCCGGTGTTCGTCGTCTTGCGCGTCGCGACCGACGGAAAGAGCTGCGTGCCGGTGCCCCCACCGACGTGGTAGATCCAGAGCGGAACGTTCGTGAGGTAGTTCTCGTCCGTCGGATACGGCCCGAATCGGCGAACCACGATGTATTGCCCGTCGGGCGACCACATCGGCGACGACAATGCGTTATCAACTTCCTTGGTGATCCTGTGCGCCCCCGTACCGTCCGCGTTCACGACCCACAGATTGTCACCGCCGTCGCGATCCGAGATGAAGGCGATGGTGCGCCCGTCCGGGCTCCAGCGCGGCATGCAGTCCCATGGCACACCGGTCGTAAGGCGCGTTGCCGTGCCGCCCGCGATCGGTATGGTGTAGAGGTCGCCGAGGATGTCGAAGACGATCGTCTTCCCATCGGGCGAGACGTCGAGCGAGATCCACGTCGCTTCATCGGTGGTGAAGCGAAGGGTGCGAACGGGCTTGATCGGGAGCGCCATCGCCGTGTCGCTCGTGTCAGCGTTGGGCTGCTGTGCGGCGGGTTGCTGTGAGCGCCCAGGCGCGGGGAGTGATGCGCCGAGCGTGAGCGCGGCGAGAGCGGTGAGGAAGCGGGACGACATGTTGTGGGTCGGAAGGGGCCGAGGACAGCAGGGTCGAGCGTCACCGGCACCAGTATTACTCGATCGGCAGTGGCGCGGCGAGTACCGGTTCCGACATCACGGCCACATCCGCCAGATACTCGCGCTCCCGTTCGCGGATGGCGCAGTAGCGCTCGAATGCCCGGCGCTCGTCCTCGACGCGGAGCCATGTGCGCCACGTGCTTCCCCGGAACGTGTGGGCTGCCATTCGGCGCGCGTTCCGCAGCACGAACCCGGGGTCATGACGGAACGCGACCGGCATGTGCCGGAGCTTCATCCATCGTTCGGCCCGCCATCGCAGGAATGCCACCTCGTCCCGTGAGAGGTGCCGCGTTCGGACGACGGGCGTCGTACCATCGTACTCCTCCACCCGCTCGCTCTCGATCAACCCCTGCGCGCGGAAGTCCTGGGTCATCGGCGTGCGCGGATACGGCATTGGGTGCTGAATGTACGGCCAGTCGACGTGGCGGCGTGCGAACTCGAGGTTGGCCTCGATCGACTCCATCGTGTCGTCAGGGTTGCCGACAATCAGACCGCCGACCACGTACATGCCGTTCGAGCGGAGATGGTGGACGGCGTCGAGCGACGCATTGCCGGCGCTTCGCCCGTCTTCGCGTTTCGTGTTCTTGCGTCGGGCGCGCAGAAATTCCAGGTCCTGCTCGAGGATGTTCTCGATGCCGAGGAACACGTAGCGGAACCCGGCGCGGCGCATGAGCGGGGCGAGCGTGGCACCGTGATTCGCGATCGTGGACGTCATCGCCTGGACGACGTAATCGATGTGCGCGAGTCCCGCCTCGATGATCGCGTGGCAGAGGGCCTCGAAGCGCCGCACGTTCAGCACGATGTTGTCGTCGACGAGGAATATCGCGCGGGCGCCGTGATCGTGTGCGTCGCGAATGTCCGCGATGACGCGCTCCATCGGGTACGCGAAGAAATTCCGCCCGCGCATCTCGATGATCGAGCAGAAGCTGCAGTCGAACGTGCAGCCACGCGACGTCTCGACGACGTCGACGCGCCGTCCGAGGAGTGTATAGCCGTCGAGCACCCGAGACGCTCGCCGCGGTGGGCGGATCTCGCCGGCATTCAGATTCGCTGGCGGCCGATTCGCATTGTGCCGCCACGCGTCGCCATCGCGAAATGACAGTCCGATGATGTCGTCGTAGCCGCTCCCGCGCTCGATGGCTCGCAGCAGCTCGCGAAGGGCCACCTCGCCTTCGCCGCGGACGACGAAGTCGACGCCGTCGGCCGGGTCGGTGTACGCGTCGGGCGCCAGCGTCGGGTCGTAGCCGCCGACCACGATTCGTACGTCGGGCTTGAGGGCGCGGATGAGGCGCATGATGCGCTGTGCGGTTCGCCGCTGGAAGGTCATGACCGAGAGTCCCACGACATCCGGGGCGTGGTCGGCCATGAGCCGGGTGATCGTGCGGCGTACGTGGGACTGCGCGAGGATCAAATCGGCGGCGGCCACGTTGTGGTGCGCGTCCACGTTCCCGGCCAGCGAGCCCAGTGCCCCGTTAGGCAGCCGGATCGCGATCGAGGGCATGTGCTCGAAGGAGTCCGGCATCGACAGCAGCAGCACGTTCACGACGGTCCTCCGGGTGAGCGTCTGGCGTGACGGCCCACTTCACCAGCTTCACGTTGTGCTACGTGGTGAAGCTGGTGAAGGGGCCACACCAGGCTCAGCGGCACGGCGGCGTGCTACGGCTCCTTTGTCCACCGCGCCGCGATCTTCTTCGCCTCGTCACCCGGCACCCACACGACGACGACTTTCGCGCCCGCGGGCCCGGTCTTGTGGCGGATTTTGTCCGGCGGACGAACGTAGCCGGTCATCCCTGGTTTCAGGATGTAGCTCTTCCCGTTGACGACGTGCTCGAGCTCACCGGAGAGCACGTAGAACATCTCGATCGCGCCATGCGTGTGGTCGCCCGAGTCGGCGTTAGGCGGCAATGTCAGCTCGCCAATCGAAACTTCGGGACCGACGTTGGAGTCGTCGAGAAAGAGCTTGAGCGTCGCACCGCTTGGCGAGCGATACGTGTCGCCAGGTTTTCCTGCCTGCGCAGCGGCGGTGCTGGCGTAGAACGCGAGAAGGCAGGCAAAAGTCCAGCGCGCGCGACTGGTCATGTGGTTTCGCTCCATCGAAAAGCAAAAGGTGCATGTCCGCGCGACCGCCGTCCGCGTTAGGACCATACACCTCGAACGCGGCCTCGCCACGCCATGCTACGACACGGGAATCGCTAACGCAAATGCCAGCGGGCCTTCCATGGTGGAGGCCCGCTGTGTATGTGCGTCGCGGAAAGTGCCTGGGCGGTCAGCCGCTCGCCGGCCTCCCGACAGGGAACTGGGTGCGTTGACGTGCGCGCCTGCGTCGACACCGATGCCGAGCCGATCGACCAGCTCGCCGCCGAGCCAGCCCGTTACGATCGCGAGGCCTGCGCCGATGAGCGCGAGAATGGATGCGAACGTCGGGGGCGCCGCGGGATCGCCGGTTCGGAGCCACCAACTCGCGGCGTCAGAAAGTGACGTCGAATGCGCTCCTCGTGCCGGCGCCGACGTTCCTATTGCCGTTGCTACCCCTCGGGGCCGTCACCCCCGCACGGATGATTCGGATCGGTCCTCGACCGTGAGGGCTGAGGACGATCCGGCGTGTCAGGTCCGTGATCGTCCGGCCGGTCTCACGCGGTGCGGCAGGTCGTTCGTCTATTGCGAGCGAAGTGATGTGATCGGATCGATCCGCATCGCGCGCCGCGCCGGAACGAGGCTCGCGATCGCAACCACGAGCATGAGTATGCCGACGACGCTGCCTAACACCAACGGGTCGCGTGGCGTAACACCATACAGCACCGACGACACGACGCCCATCGTGGCGACCGACAGCACGAGGCCAATCGCGAGGCCGATCCAGCCAAGCCGCATGCCCTGCCCCAGGACCAGTCGCGCGATCGCCGGGCGGCGCGCGCCGAGTGCCATGCGCACGCCGATCTCACGTGTACGCTGCGCGACCGCGTACGACACGACACCGTAGACGCCAATCGTCGCAAGTACGAGCGCCAGAAGCCCGAACGCAGTAGCGAACGCCGAGCCGAGCCGCTGAAAGAGGAGCGCCTGTCCGTTGCGAAGGTGGTTTTCCATGGTGCGCACGTCGAACACCGACAGAGTCGGGTCGAGCCCCGCGACGACGTCGCGCATGGATCGCGCGACCGACGTTGGGTCCGACGCGGTATGGACCAGGATCGTCATCGGCGTCCGATACGCCTGAGTGACCGGCAGGAAGACGTACGGCTTGGGCGTCTCGCCGATGAGCAGGTCCCCCATCCCGCGCACGACGCCGACGATCTCGAGGACGCGACCATCACTGCCGCCGAAACGGAAGCGTTTGCCGATGGCCGGCTGACCTGGCCACATGGCTTTCACGAACGCGTCGTTGACGATCGCCACGGGTGGCGCGGTCGCGTCATCGCGATCGGTGAACGCGCGCCCTTCCAACAGCGGAATACCTAACGTGGCGAAATAGTCGCCGCCCACGACATTGTAGAAATAGCTGAACCCGTTGACGGGCAACTGAACGCCCGGAGCGATCGGGACGATGGTTTGCATGGCGCGATCGTAGCCGAACGGCACGAAGCGCGCGAGCGCTACCGACTGCACACTCGGCACGGCGGCGGATCGCCGGAGCACCTCACGATAGAACTGCTGGCCACGCGTGGTATCGTAGCTCTCGCGGCGGAGCTCCGTGGAGAGCATCAACACGTGATCGGTACGAAAGCCGAGGTTCATGCGCGTAGCGTTCGCCGAGCTCCGCACGAAGAGTCCGGCGCAGACGAGCACCACCACCGAGATGGCGATCTGACCAGCCACGAGCGCGGAGCGCAGACGCCGGTGAGCGCTCGTCGCGGAGTTTCCCGTGCCGGAGCGTAGGACGTCATGCAGGTTGCGTTTGCGCGCCGCCGATGCCGGCGCGAGCCCGGCGGCCAGGGCGGCGAGCAGCGTCGCGAGGATCGTGAATGCTACGATGCGTCCATTCAACTCGATGCCCCAACGAATGGGGATGTCGGTCGCGACATTGATGGACGACATGGCGCGAGCCGCCGCGAAGGTCACGCCGACCGCGCCGATGCCGCCGAGCAGGGCGAGCAGCGTGCACTCGACGAGCACCTGTCGCACGAGGCGCCACTGGCTGGCGCCTATCGCCGCACGAACCGCCAGATCGCGCCCGCGTGAGACGACTCTCGCCAACAGCAGACTCGCGATGTTTGCGCACGCGACGATCATGACGAGGATGACGAGCGCCATGAACATCGCCGCGATGCCCAGAGTGATCTCAGCCACGTTGATGCTCGGGCGCGTGAACTGCTCGCGCAGGAGCACTGCGCCGACGTTCCTGTTCGAGACGGGATAAGCACGTTCGAGCTGGCGCGCTTTGAGGCGCACGGCTTCTCTCGCCGCGCTCGGTGAAACGCCGGGGCGGAGCCGGCCGAACACGCTGACGACGGCCGACGCGCGGTTCTCCAAATCCGCGCCGTAGGCGGGCCACACCTGATCGATCGGCACGACCCCGTCCATGTCGACGAGCGGCCTAACGCCGTGGAACTCGGGCGGCGTCACGCCGATGACCGTCACCGGGTGACCGTTAATAGTGATGGCACGCCCGATGACTCCCGAATCGCCGGCGAAATGCGCCTGCCACCCCTTGTACGTCAGGACGATTGTCGGGTGGGCGAGCGTACCGCGGTCCTCGTCGGGATCGAACGTCCGGCCGAGCATCGGCCGGAGTCCGAGCACCGCGAAGTAGTTCGCGGTCGCGTCATCGATCCAGA
>Ga0068868_100004277_pt1 | contig 9996 bp, 7 predicted proteins | sample KBSMisM42_FD_64660 | JGI IMG/M metagenome (GOLD analysis project Ga0068868, IMG submission 64660) | Miscanthus rhizosphere microbial communities from Kellogg Biological Station, Michigan, USA - KBS Miscanthus M4-2 | ecosystem: Host-associated > Plants > Roots > Rhizosphere > Soil ...
TAGCTGCGCAACGGTTTCCATGGTTAACAAATTTAAGCAAAAGCGGCCTCTTTCTTTAGGCGATTTGACCTACATTTGCAGCCTTTTAAGGTTTAAAGACATTTGGTGTGGTGAAATAGTATACAGTTCCGGATGCCACGAGGCAATCAAAAATTGCAGGTTACTCGCGGGGGTAGTAATCCTGGTAACTATCGGGATGGTAGACATATCCCAACTGCAAACGTCGGGACACTGCAGGGTAATTATGTGATTTACGAAGTTCTTTTTATTGCGAGTTCAGATATAACACGGGGATCAAACCCAGAACTTTTTTGAACCCGTCAAACTCTGAAACTGTTCAGCGGGTGTGGTGAAATTGGTAGACATACCAGACTTAGGATCTGGCGCCGCAAGGCATGGGGGTTCGAGTCCCTCCACCCGCACGCCCTAATCCCTAACGCTCGGGCCGTAGCTTTAGCGTCGGAGCAAAGGGGTTAGGTAGGTTCCGATTCGATCAGTAGTTCTTTATGGGATAGTTGATAATTGTGTTACCAGCAATAAGTAATTCCATTTAACTTTTGTTGCGTCGCACTCTTCAACCTCCAGATTTCTAATGAACGATTTTTTAAACATCACTCGAAATCAGAGTGTATAAAAATTCTCCGCCCCAGGCGGAGATGGGGGTATTATGGCAACAGTTACTAAAGAAAATGTGGGATTGCTCCATGACAAATTAACTCTCACGCTTGGTAAAGAAGATTACCTGCCTGCTTTTGAAAAAACGTTAAAGGATTATGGAAAAAAAGCAAACATACCTGGTTTTCGTAAAGGCATGGTACCAGCGGGATTGATAAAAAAAATGTACGGCAACTCCTTATTTACCGATGAGGTGCTTCGTTCCATAGATCGTGAGCTTGTAAAATATCTTGAAACGGAAAAGATCAACATTTTTGCCCAGCCTATTCCTGATGAAATAAATCTGCGCCAGTTGGATGTCAATAGCCCCGCCGATTATCATTTTTCATTTGAGATAGGGTTAAAGCCGGAATTTGCGTTACCCAGCCTTTCTTCTTTGCATACAAGCCGTTACAAGGTGCAGATAACAGATGAAATGATCAACAATGAAATTGCCCGCCTGCAAAACAGGTACGGAAACATGAAAGATGAAGAAACTGCCACCACTGAGGAAAATGTTTTGAATGTAATGTTTACCGAAACTGATGAAAACGGAAATGATGTGCCGCAAGGAATTAAAAAAGACAATTCATTACTTGTCAAATATTTTGCCGGGGCTATTCGCAAGGACCTGTTGGGAAAAGCAAAAAATGATTTTATCATCATTAAACTAAAAACTGCTTTTGAGGATAAGGAAAGAGAATGGATCATGGGAGATCTTGGACTGAATAAAGATGATGAAACTGCCGTCGATAAAAATTTTAAAGTTCATATAACCAAGATCGGTTTACTCGAAAAAAGAGAATTGAATGAAGATTTTTTTAACCAGCTTTACCCGGCAGGAGATGTAAAATCGGAAGCCGATTTTAGAAACAAAATAAGAGATGAGATACAAGCATATTGGGATGGACAGGCAAAGAGTCAATTGCAGCACCAGGCGTACCATGAACTACTTGACAATACAGAAATAAAATTTCCGGAAGACTTCCTGAAAAAATGGATGAAGACGCAGGGTGAAGATCCAAAAACAGATGAAGAAATTGAAAAAGAATTTCCGACGTTCATCAACCAGCTAAAATGGACACTTATTTCAGACAAAATAGTTTCAGACAATAGTATCCAGGTAACACCCGATGAGATAAGAAATTTTGCAAAGCAGCAGCTTTTTGGATATATGGGTATGGGTGCATTGGATGAGGAACAGCCATGGATAAAAGACTATGTAGAAAAAATGATGAAGGATCGCAAGTATATGGAAGATGCTTATAATCGCATTCAAAGTCAAAAAATCCTTGATTGGGTAGAAACGCAGTTGCAACCCGGGGAAAAAGAGATCAGTTCTGAGGATTTTACAGAAATGGTTGAAACGCATCAACACCATCATCATTAAGACAATTCTTTCGAGGGATTGATTAAAAAGATCTTTCTATTTGTGTCAATTCGTCTCAATTCCTGCAATCCCTGTCATCAATTTTGTGATTTTACCAATTGGACGGATATTTGATGAGTTCATACGTTTAAAATTGAACGCTTAAGAATTTCGCCGATGCTTCGTGATTCTTAAAACGTCAATCCTGAAACTTTAAATATGTTTTAATTATGGGTTTCAATTCAGAATTTGAGAAATATGCTGTTAAACACAAAGGTATTTCCAGCAACACGTTACATGGTTATGCCAAACATATGGCTGCGCTTGCTCCAAACATGGTGACTGCACTTACTCCAAACATCATAGAGGAACGACCTATGAATGTGGCGGTAATGGACGTATACAGCCGCCTGATGATGGATCGCATCATCTTTCTTGGGTATCCTATTAATGATGAAGTTGCAAATATTGTTACTGCGCAATTACTATTTCTTGATTCAACGGACCGGGTGAGAGATATCAATATGTACATCAACAGCCCGGGTGGAAGTGTTTATTCCGGTCTCGGCGTTTACGATACATTACAATATGTTTCTCCGGATGTGGCTACAATTTGTATTGGCATGGCGGCATCCATGGCTTGTGTGCTTTTGGGAGCAGGTACAAAAGGTAAAAGAGCTGCCCTGAAACACGCCAGGGTTATGATGCACCAACCGAGTGGCGCCATTGGCGGACAGGCCAGCGACATCGAGATAACGGTGAAAGAAATCAGGAAGTTGAAAAATGAATTATACGAAATTGTAAATTCTCATACGGGCAAACCGGTTGATCAGATCGAAGTGGACTTTGATCGTGATAAATGGATGACGGCAATTGAGGCAAAGGAATATGGTCTTGTCGATGAAGTGTTGCTGATCAATCCCAAAAAAGAAAAGAAAGAAAAATAGGTCCTGAAAGTAGTTAAGTAGAATTTCTGAACGTACAAGAGTGCGACGCAACGGCAGCTCAGCAGAATTACAATTGTTGACAACATAAAAAATAATTCAACAGAAAAAACAAATAAGATAAGCTTTATGTCCCGTAAAAATTTTCTATACAATACCTGGAGATCAGATGACGAAGAAGAAGTTCCGGAAGAAAGACCAAAATCGGATCTCATGATCTTCAGCAAAAAGCTGGAGAAGTTATTTTTTGACAATCGAAGTGTACAACTCTGGGGAGTGGTAGATGATAAAAGTGCGAAAGATGTAGTCAGCAAACTATTATTGCTTGATGCAGATAAGCCCGGCGAAGAAATTAAATTTTATATAAACAGTCCGGGTGGTGTCGTCACCAGTGGAATGGTGATATATGACACCATGCGAATGATGAAAAGCCCCGTTAGTACCATTTGCATGGGTCTTGCCGCTTCAATGGGCAGCATTTTGTTAAGTGGAGGCGTAAAAGGAAGACGTTTCATCTATCCTCACGGTGAGGTCATGATCCACCAGCCGTCATTAGGTGGTCATATACAGGGTGTAAGTGCCGATCTGGAGATCCAGGCCAAACAAACACAAAGAGTGAAGGAAATCGGCGCGAGGATATTGGCTCAGAATTGTGGCAAGACAATTGAGAGAATTATGAAGGATTTTGACCGGGATTATTGGCTGGATGCAAAGGAATCCGTTGAATATGGGATTGTTGACAAGGTGATCGATAAGATATAAAGCCCTTCCTGGCGAACTTTTTAACTGTTTCGACTAAATAAAACCGCGCTTGTCGCCCGGGTTTTATAATTTTGCTGTTTAGTGTCTAACCTATAGAAACATAGATAGCATGGCAAAAAACCCTCTACATTGTTCATTTTGTGGCCGCAGCCGCGATGAAGTAAAAATACTTATTGCTGGCCAGGAAGGGCATATATGTGAAAATTGCGTAGAACATGCCCGTGAGATCATAGAACAGGAATTGGTGATACGTGATGAAAAAACAACTTCTTCTTTTAAACTCACGGTAAAAAAACCTGTAGAGATAAAAAAATTCCTTGACGAATATGTAATAGGCCAGGATGAGGCAAAAAAAGTACTGGCAGTAGCCGTATATAATCACTATAAAAGATTACAGCAAAAAACTTCAGACAACACCACTGATGTTGAAATTGAAAAAAGCAACATCATTATGGTTGGTGAAACCGGAACGGGAAAAACCTTATTGGCGAAAAGTATCGCCCGCATGCTGAATGTTCCGTTCACAATCGTGGATGCAACCGTATTCACAGAAGCAGGTTATGTGGGTGAAGATGTGGAAAGTATTTTGACAAGATTATTGCAGGTTTGTAATTACGATATCAATGGTGCTGAGCGCGGCATTGTTTACATCGATGAAATCGATAAGATCGCACGCAAGGGAGATAATCCTTCTATTACTCGTGATGTAAGTGGCGAAGGCGTGCAGCAGGGAATGTTGAAATTGCTTGAAGGAACTGATGTACTTGTACCACCACAAGGCGGTCGCAAACATCCGGAACAGAAGCTAATAAAGATCAATACCCAAAATATTCTATTCATTTGTGGTGGAGCTTTTGATGGTATTGATAAGATCATTGCCCGCCGCGTGCAGACAAATACAATAGGCTTCAATGTGGACAAGGCTCAACAGGAAAACATGAAGAAAAACCTGTTGCGCTACGTTAACGCGCAAGATCTGAAAGCATTTGGATTGATCCCTGAGTTGCTTGGCCGGTTACCCGTAGTAACTCACCTTGACCCATTAGACGCTTCTACTCTTCGTGCTATTCTTACTGAACCCAAGAATGCGTTGCTGAAACAATACAAAAGACTATTTGAACTGGAAGGAATACGATTATCAATAGAAGAAGAAGTATTAGACTTCATGGTAGAAAAAGCAGTCGAATATAAATTAGGAGCAAGAGGCCTGCGTAGTATTTGTGAGGGTATATTAACCGATGCCATGTTCGAACTTCCCTCATCAAAAGAAACTGCTTTTACTCTTGACCTGGACTATGCAAGACGTAAATTTGATAAGAGTAAACTCAGCCTGTTGAAAGTGGCTTGATATTCATTAAATCATTTATCAAAAACGCTGGAAATTATTTCCAGCGTTTTTATTTGTCCTAACTTTAAACCCCAAACAAATTTTATGCAAGAGTTGATTGATAAATTAAAATCAGAAGCAGGGCTTACCGAAGAGCAGGCCAAACAAGCGATAGAAACCATTAAGACATTTGTCGTCGAAAAATTTCCGATGCTTGAAGGTGCAATAGGCAGCCTGTTTGGCAGCAATTAAAAGTTATTTTACCGGCCTGCAATGATGGTAGCTACCGCTTGCCGCCTGTGCAGGCGTCAGCGCCTTGTCGCAACCAGCTAATAAAAATACAAGACCAAGGATAAACAGAATATTTCTTGTTTTCATAGAAAGAATTTTGAACTTACAAAATAGTCGTTCTGTTTTAAAAAACATTAGAGAAATCCCTCACTTATTATTGAGTTTTCTTTAGAAATTTTACGAATACTTTCAATGGTTTGAGGAGGAAGGTTGACAGAGATGTTTGACCGTGAGAATGTTGCCTTTCTTTTTCCCACAAATGGCTAACGTTTGTTATTCTATCTTTGGGGAGACCGATTACGCTTTTTTATACTACAATATTTGTATAGTTATCGAATTTCACCTTGATGCAAAATTGTCAGCTCTTTTAATGAGTAGGTAACGGGATTTAGAACATCACATCCAATGGAAGTTAATTTTGTTGAAGAGATAATCCTGTAGTCTATTGAAACTCGCATACCTATAATTTTCAATTGTTGATCAAGTCCTTTTGTTTTTAAAACATTATTGAAGGTGAAACCATTTACTAAAACAGTATCCCCTACATGCGGATTGTTGGATCCATATGTAAAATCAATTAGCCAGTAATCCTTTGTTTCATCTGTAGTGCAGTTTTCTTTTCCAATTACATATCCCTGAATATTATTATAGTCAGGTATAAAAGGTTCTTTGTTGGAGCAGCTTACAAGAATTAAAGCAGACAATGAAATATATAAGATGAGTTGATATCGCATAAATCATCCTAAATGTAAATTGTAAAATAATAAAGCATGATCATCTTAAATAAAAAAGTCCCGACAACGTCGGGACGGTTTTTAATGGGTACTTTCTTTATCTGGTTTTTCACCATTCAGGGACAGGGTAAAAAGTTAACTACAACCCAGGCTATTCCCACAATTCAAACATTTGTAACAGGTGCCACTGCGTACAGTAATGTGTCCGCAAACATTGCAAGCCGGTGCATCAGATTGCATTGATTTAGCCGCGGCATTCATTGCATCAAGTCCTGTTTCTGCTTTGGCCGCAGTGGATTGTTTCGTTTTTACCGGGTGTACACCATTGGACGATGTACTAACAACCCGCACGCTTGATAATTCAGGTGAGTTAGCATACTCCAAACCGGAAGGCACATCATCCCAATCATCAGTACCCGTATTCAATACTTCAGGTTTATCTAATACATGTACAAGATCTGTGCGGCCGAGATATTCATAACCAAGAACACGGAAAATAAAATCTACTATTGACGTCGTTGATTTGATGTTGGGATGTTCTACAAAACCGGCGGGATCAAAACGGGTAAAAGCAAATTTGTCAACAAATTCTTCCAGGGGCACCCCATATTGCAAACCAATAGAAATAGCGATGGCAAAGCAATTTGACATGCTGCGCATTGTAGCTCCTTCTTTTGCCATATCAATGAAGATTTCACCCAATGTGCCATCGCTATATTCACCCGTCCGTAAGAAGATGGCCTGTCCGTTAATTTTTGCTTTTTGTGTAAAGCCGCGCCGCTTCGCAGGTAACGAACGGCGTTCAACGATACTTGCCAGTTTGCGTTTCAATTTTGTATCCGGTGATGATTGGACTCTTTTCTGCACTTCGTCAAGCAATTCATCAATAGTTAATTTTCCGAGATCAACAATGTTGGATTCTGTTTCTGGTTTCTGGCTGCTGATTGGTTTCACTTCTTCTGAATTCTGATTCCGATAGCTATCGGAACGGTCTTCCGACTTCTTTTTCTTGTCACTCTTGTTACTTAAAGGTTGTGACAATTTAGATCCATCACGATACAAAGCACAGGCTTTTAAACCAAGTTCCCAGCTCAGCAAATAGGCATCGGCTATTTCTTCTACTGAAGCCTCGTTGGGCAGATTAATTGTTTTCGAAATGGCGCCGCTGATAAAGGGTTGGGCGGCTGCCATCATACGGATGTGACCATGAGCATGAATATAACGCTGGCCTTTTTTTCCGCATTTGTTGGCACAGTCAAAAACGGGCAAATGTTCTTCTTTCAAGTAAGGAGCGCTTTCCAGCATCATGGTTCCGCATACATAATCGTTGGCGGCTTCAATTTCTTCTTCACCAAATCCAAGAGCTTCGAGCAGGCTCCATTCAAAATTGTTGTATTGCGCAGGTGTGAATCCTAATCTCTGCAGGCACTCTTCACCCAGGGCAAACTTATTGAATACAAAAGCAATGTCAAAAGCAGAGGAAACAGCATTATCTAGTTTTTTTATTTCATCTGCGATAAATCCTTTCTCGCTTAATGATTGATGATTAATATAAGGAGCTCCGGCAAATGTGGCTGCACCTACTGCATATTTAATGATAGCTTCTGTTTCTTTTTCGCTGTATCCCAAATTCCTTAATGCAACCGGCACCGATTGGTTGATGATTTTAAAATAACCCCCGCCGCTTAATTTTTTAAATTTCACGAGGGCAAAGTCAGGCTCAACACCAGTGGTATCGCAGTCCATCACCAACCCGATGGTGCCTGTTGGCGCAATAACTGTCGATTGCGCATTCCTGTATCCAAATTTCTCTCCCAATTCAACTGCATCGTCCCAGGCCTTGCAGGCAGCTTTCAATAAATAATCCGGACAATATTTTGCTTTGATGCCTTGTGGTTTTATATATAACCCCTCGTATTCATCCGCATCGTAAGCTGCCAGGCGGTGATTGCGCATTACACGAAGCATGCTCTCTTTATTCTCTGCATACCGTGGAAATGCTCCCAGGACTTCTGACATCTCTGCCGAAGTTTTGTACGAGACACCGGTCATGATGGCTGTAAGTGCACCTCCAATGGCTCTGGCTTCTTCACTGTCATAAGGAATACCGCTAACCATCAAGAGAGTGCCCAGGTTTGCATAACCCAGCCCAAGTGTCCTGTATTCATAACTCAACTTAGCTACTTCTTTGGAAGGGAACTGCGCCATCAATACAGAAACCTCAAGCACCACTGTCCATAAGCGACAATTGTACTCATAGCCTTCTACATCAAAAATATTTTTCTCAGAATCATAAAATTTCATCAGATTGGCCGAGGCAAGATTACAGGCAGTATTGTCAAGGAACATATATTCACTGCACGGGTTCGATGCTCTTATTTCTCCCCCTGCCGGACAAGTGTGCCACTCATTAATGGTGGTATTGTACTGGGTCCCCGGATCAGCACAGCGCCAGGCGGCATAGGAAATTTGATTCCATAGTTCTCTTGCCGGAATTTTTTTCATCACTCTTCCGTCCATTCTTCCTTTTAATTCCCAATCTTCATCTGCTTTCAATTTTTCAAAGAAAGAATTAGGGATACGAACCGAGTTGTTTGAGTTCTGACCTGAAACTGTTTTGTATGCTTCTCCTTCATAGTCGCTGGCATAACCTGCTGCGATCAACGCTCCCACTTTCTTTTCCTCTTCCATTTTCCAATTGACAAACTGGACTATCTCAGGATGATCAAGGTCGAGACAGACCATTTTGGCAGCCCTGCGTGTTGTACCTCCACTTTTAATAGCACCTGCCGCACGATCACCAATTTTCAAAAAGCTCATCAACCCACTCGATGTACCACCACCACTTAATTTCTCACCTTCTCCACGGAGATTGGAAAAATTAGTTCCAACTCCCGAACCATATTTAAAAATCCTTGCCTCACGAACCCAGAGGTCCATGATACCGCCATCATTTACCAGGTCGTCATCCACACTTAAAATAAAACAGGCATGAGGCTGGGGGCGTTCATATGCGGAAGTAGATTTTTTTAACTGCTCATCGAGGGGATCAACATAATAATGTCCCTGGGGTTTTCCTTTAATGCCATAGCTTTCATACAAGCCCGTATTGAACCATTGGGGAGAATTAGGAACACACATCTGGTTCAAAATTGAATAGACCAGCTCTTCATAAAAGATCTGTGCGTCCTTTTCTGAGTCAAAATATCCATAACGTTCGCCCCAGACTCTCCAGCAATTTGCAAGACGATGGGCCACCTGTTTAGCACTGGTTTCTCTTCCAAGACTTCCATCGGGTTGCGGTACCCCGGCTTTGCGAAAATATTTTTGGGCAAGTATATCGGTGGCGATCTGGCTCCATTGTTTGGGTACTTCCACATTATTCATCTCAAACACCACTTCTCCACTGGGATTACGAATAACACTGGTACGGTAATCATATTTAAATTGGTCGAAGACATTTACGTCGTCCTTTGTAAAGCGACGACGAAACTGCAATCCCGCCTTGCGGGAACTTTGTTTTCTGGTAGTCATAATTAAAAAGAATTTAGTTGGGTTTTGGGCCGCAAGCTCTCCGAGTGAGAGGTGATGACGAAAGTATTTTTTGATTTTGAAAAAATTATTTGTAATCTTTCCACAGTTGGTGGAAAACAAACTCAAAGATTTACAAGATGCAGATGTGTATTGGCTTCAAGGAATTTTTGCACATTAAATAATCATTAATTAGACCATTTTTTTTTGGAGAAACCACAAAAAAGTTTTAGAAGTACTAAAACCGTTGTCACTGCTGACTCTTGCGTTTTCGATTGTTCGAACATTGAAAAAATGAGCTAAATTTCAAATTATTTATAGGCCGACTTCCTTGCAACACTTAACGACAGAAGATATCTTACTTAAATAAACTAGACAGTAAAT
>Ga0068868_100004278_pt1 | contig 9996 bp, 8 predicted proteins | sample KBSMisM42_FD_64660 | JGI IMG/M metagenome (GOLD analysis project Ga0068868, IMG submission 64660) | Miscanthus rhizosphere microbial communities from Kellogg Biological Station, Michigan, USA - KBS Miscanthus M4-2 | ecosystem: Host-associated > Plants > Roots > Rhizosphere > Soil ...
TGAGGCGCAGTACGCGATACGCAAACATGGGATTGAACGTACAAGGTTAACGTCAAAGTCACTCTACCGTTCAAGGTAAACGGCGCATTTACTTGTCGCGTGCAGGCGCCGCTCTTACACGCCATCCCGCAATGGATGAGCCCGCGATCCGCATCGACTCCCTGTCCAAGATTTACGCGGGCGGAAAGCGCGCGCTCAACGAAGTCAGCTTCGACGTTCCGCGCGGGCAGATCTTCGGCCTGCTCGGGCCAAACGGAGCGGGCAAGTCGACGCTAATCAACATCCTTGCGGGGCTGGTCGTTAAGAGCAGCGGCAAGGCTACGATCTGGGGATTCAACATCGATGAGCACCCCCGCAACGCAAAGCGCGCAATCGGCGTCGTTCCGCAGGAAATCATCTTCGATCCCTTCTTCACCCCTCGCGAAACGCTGGAGATCCAGGCCGGCCTGTACGGCATCAAGCCAAGCGAACGGCAGAGCGACGAACTGCTTGCGGCCATGCACCTGAGCGACAAGGCCAATGCTTATTCTCGGACGCTGTCAGGCGGCATGAAGCGGCGGCTGCTGGTTGCCAAGGCGATGGTCCATTCGCCACCGATCCTCGTGCTTGATGAGCCAACCGCAGGTGTCGACGTCGAGCTTCGGCGGCAGCTGTGGGACTATGTGCGCCACCTCAATGCGCAGGGCGTCACGATCGTGCTTACGACGCACTATCTCGAGGAAGCCGAGGAGCTGTGCGATCGCATTGCGATCATCCACCACGGCCGGGTGATCGCCAATGAGCCGACCCGCGAGCTCGTGTCGAAGGCGCAGGAAAAAGCCGTGGTTGTCACCTTCGACCGCGACATCGTCACGGTGCCGACGAATCCACATTTCGAAAATATCGAGCTGATCGACGAGCGGACGCTGTCGATCACCTACCGCAAGGACAAGGCGAACGCCGGACAGGTCCTGGCCGCGCTTACTGCAGCGGGGCTTGCGATCGACGACGTCTCGACCCGCGACCCGGACCTCGAGGACGTGTTCCTGAGCCTGACATCCGCCGAAGAGGCTGCATGAACCCCACGGCCGACGTTTTGATCGTCGGCAGCGGGGCCGCCGGCCTGACCGCGGCGCTCAACCTCGCCGAAACGCACAAGGTCGCGGTCATCGCCAAGGGCGCGCTCGGCGAAGGTGCGACGAGCTGGGCGCAGGGCGGGATCGCCGCGGTGCTCGAGGAGGGCGACAGCTTCGACGCACACGTCAACGACACGATGATCGCCGGCGCGGGCCTCAACGACATCCGCGTCGTCGAGCATGTCGTCGAAGCGGCGCCGCGTGCAATCCAGCATCTGATCGACCTCGGCGTGCCCTTCGCGCAGGAGGGCAACGCGCTGCATCTGACCCGCGAGGGCGGGCACAGCCACCGGCGCATCGTCCATGTCGCCGACGCGACCGGCTATGCCGTGCAGCAGGCGCTGGAGACCGCGGCAAAGAAGCACCCGAACATCACTTTGGTACCGGACATGGTCGCGATCGACCTCGTCACCGGTCGTCACGCGACGCACTTCTCGACCAGCGGAGCGGTGCATGGCCTCTACGCATACAACCGCAAGAAGAAGCGGGTCGAGACGCTGACCGGCAAGGCGACGATCCTTGCGACGGGCGGTGCAGGTCGCGCCTATCTCTATTCGACCGCGCCGCGGGGGGCGACCGGCGACGGCATCGCCATGGCGTGGCGCGCGGGCTGCCGTGTCTCCAACATGGAGATGATGCAATTCCACCCGACTTGTCTCTACAATTTACAGGTCAAGAACTTCCTGATCACCGAGGCCGTGCGCGGCGAAGGCGGTCAGCTGAAGCTCCCACCCGGCGTGAAGGGCGGCGGGCAGCGCTTCATGCAGCGCTTCGACGAACGGGGCGAGCTTGCGCCGCGCGACATCGTCGCCCGGGCGATCGACCATGAGATCAAGCGCCTCGGCCTCGACTATGTGCACCTCGACATCTCGCACCGCGACGAGGATTTCGTCCGAGCGCACTTCCCCAACATCTATGAGCGGCTGCTCGGGCTCGGCGTCGACATCACCAAGGAGCCGATTCCCGTGGTCCCGGCGCAGCACTACACCTGCGGCGGGGTGGTCGTGGACTTCGACGGCCGGACCGACGCGCCGGGCCTTTACGCTGCCGGCGAGGTTACTCAATCTGGGCTTCACGGCGCGAACCGCCTCGCGTCGAACAGCCTGCTCGAATGCCTCGTCTTCGGCGAGGCCGCCGCCTCGCACATCGCCGGCAACTTCGGCGACCTGCCCGATGTGCCGGAGATCAGGGCGTGGGACGAAAGCCGGGTCACCGACAGCGACGAGGAGGTCGTGATCGCCCAGACCTGGGGCGAGATCCGCCGCTTCATGTGGAACTATGTGGGCATCGTCCGCACCACCAAGCGGCTCGAGCGCGCCAAGCACCGGATCGACATGCTGCGGCAGGAAGTGAAGGAATATTACGCCCACTTCCGCGTGACGCCGGACCTGATCGAGCTCAGGAACCTTGTCGAGGTCGCCGACCTCATCATCCGCTCGGCGCTTTCACGGCACGAAAGCCGCGGGCTCCATTATACGCTCGATTATCCCGACCTCCTGCCAGAGGCGGAGGACACGGTGCTGGTGCCCTGATGGAAGCCACAAGCATCAGGATCCCTGTCGGCGAGGAGAGCGTGTCAGGGCTGCTGCTGCGTCCCAACGATGCCAAGGCCCTCTACCTGTTCGCGCATGGCGCCGGCGCCGGGATGAGTCATCGCGCGATGGAGTCCAATGCGCAGGGTCTCGCTGTGCGCGGCATCGCGACGCTGCGCTATCAGTTCCCGTACATGGAGAAAGGCGGGAAGCGGGTCGATCCGCCCAAGGTCGCGCATGCCGCGGTGCGTGCTGCGGCGGACGAGGCCGCAAAGCTCGCGCCGGACCTGCCGCTGTTCGCCGGCGGCCGCTCGTTCGGCGGAAGGATGACGTCGCAGACCCAGGCGGACTCGCCGCTGCCAGGGGTGCGCGGACTCGCCTTCCTTGGCTTCCCGCTCCACCTGGCTGGAAAGCCCGGGACCGAGCGGGCCGCACATCTTGCCAAAGTTCACGTTCCGATGCTGTTCGTTTCCGGCAGCCGCGATGCACTTGCCGAGCTGGAGCTGCTCCGGCCGGTCGTCGCTGGGTTAGCGAGTGGCGCTACGCTGCATTTGGTCGACCAAGCCGATCATAGCTTCAAGGTCGCTGCCAAGAGTGGGCGAACACCTGCCGAGGCCGAGGCCGAAGCGCTCGATGCTCTGGCTCAATGGATGGTTCGAAACATCGAATAGGAGGGGGAAATGCCGGTAGAGATCAAGATCCTCGCGCTCGGCGCGCTGCTGCTGTTCATCCACATCTTCGTCGCGATCCGCTTCAAGACGGCTCAATATGGCCGCAGCTGGAACGTCGGCGCGCGCGACGAGCCGCTCCCCGAAGCCAATGCGATGACCGGCCGCACCGCCAGAGCGCACGCCAATTTCCAGGAGACCTTCCCGATCGCCATCGTAGCCCTGCTCGGCGTCGTGCTGGCAGCCAAGACCAGCCCGACGACCGCACTCGGCGGCTGGATCTGGCTCGGTGCGCGTGTGGTGTACCTGCCGCTCTACGCTGTAGGGATTCGCGTCGTCCGGACATTGGTCTGGACCATCAGCATGATCGGCCTCGCCATGGTGCTCTGGCCGTTGCTGGCGGGGTGATTTCTTAGGTGGGCGGCCATTCACGCGGCCCGTGCGCTTTGCTCCGAATCGGGAATGAACTCGAGGATGTCGCCCGGCTGGCAGGCGAGCACGGTGCAGATCGCCTCAAGCGTCGAGAAGCGGATCGCGCGCGCCTTGCCGGTTTTGAGGATCGACAGGTTGGCGAGCGTGATGTCGATCTTCTCGGCGAGCTCGGTCAGCGTCATTCGCCGGTCGTGCAGAAGCTCGTCGAGCCTGACTGCGATCGCCATCAGATCGTCCCTTCCAGGTCCTGACGCATCAGCGTTCCCTCGACGAAGACGCGGGCGAGGACGAAAGTCATGATGACCGCGAGCCAGCCGCCGGGCGAGAATCCTGCATCGACGTGGAAGGGATGCGCGGGTGTCGAAACGGCCCGGGCGATCGCGGAGACGGCGAGGCCAACAAGTTGGAGCGCGAGGAGGAACCAGGCGATCGCCTGCAGCCGATAAGCGTTCTCGGCGACGAAGGGATCGCCGGCGCGGACCGTTTCGACCATCGCAATCATCCGCTTGAGCATGGCCAGGTTGATCGGGACGGTGACGAGGCCGAGCACGGCCACGGCGCGAACCCCCCAGACCAGCGGCGGATTATCGGCCGGGGAACCGAGGTGCAGCGCCCGCATGAAGAACGCCTCGTTCACCGACGAGAAGATCAGCAGCGCGAGGATGCATGCGCCGTAGAGCCAGTTGAGGACAATGAGGATGCGGAGCACCACATACGCGATCGGCAATGCAGCGGCTGGAAGTCGGGACATGTTCGGTCTCCATGCGACTCGTAATATCGATAAACGATATAGCACTTATTGTTTTTCGGCAAATATTTTTATCGAAAGTCGATAAGGCCGCGTTTAATCAACGTCGCAAGTGAGGCGCCAGCGGCTAGTGGGAGGAATGGGTCGAAACCTGCGATCAACAACCCCACATAGCAGTTGGCTTTAATCCCGCCGCCACCCTGCTAAACCCTTGCCCTTCATGTCCGACACCGAAACTGCCGAAGCCCCTGCGCCCGCGGCCGAGAAGCCCGCGGCGACCCCGCACCTCTACCTCGTCGACGGGTCGAGCTACATTTTCCGCGCCTATCACCGGCTGCCCCCGCTCACGAACCGCCACGGGACGCCGGCCGGCGCGGTCTATGGCTATACGACCATGCTCTGGAAGCTCGCGGGCGAGCTCTCCCGCGCGGACGGCCCGACGCACATGGCGGTGATCCTCGATGCGTCCGAGCACACGCACCGCAACGAGATGTACGACCAGTACAAGGCGCACCGTCCGCCACCGCCCGAGGACCTGGTCCCGCAATTCCCGCTGATTCGCGTCGCCACCCGCGCCTTCTCGATCCCGTGCATCGAGGAAGCGGGACTCGAGGCTGACGACATCATCGCCTGCTACGTCACCGCGGCGAAGAAGGCCGGCTGGCGAGTGACCATCGTCAGCTCCGACAAGGATCTGATGCAGCTGGTCGAGGACGGGCAGGTCGACATGCTCGACACGATGAACGACCGCCGCATCGACGAGGCCGCGGTGATCGAGAAGTTCGGGGTCGGGCCGGAGAAGGTCGGCGACGTGCTGGCGCTGATGGGCGACAGCGTCGACAATGTCCCCGGAGTCCCCGGGATCGGGCCGAAAACTGCCACGCAGTTGATCCAGGCGTTCGGCGACCTAGACAGAGTGCTTGCCAGCACCGACCAGATCACCAAGCCCAAGCTCAAGCAGTCGCTCGTCGACCATGCCAACAATGCTCGCCTCTCGCGGGAACTGGTGCGGCTGGTCTGCGAAGCGCCACTTCCGGAGCCGCTCGAGGATCTGGAGCTCAAGAAGATCCCCGAGCAGCCCCTGCGCGAATTCCTCGAGGACCAGGGGTTCAAGACACTGCTCAACCGCCTAAACAGCGGTGGCTCCCTTGCGCCGACGGGCCGGAGCAGCAGCGGAGGCGGCATCAATGCCGCCATGACGTCACTAGACAAGAAGGCGGCGGGGCCGCCGCCCGCCGAGCAGATCAGCGTCGACCGCTCGAAATATGAGACGCTCACCGACGAGGCTTCGCTCGACCGCTGGATCGCGGAGGCGACCGCGCAGGGTTATGTCGCGATCGACACCGAGACCGACTGCATCGACTGCATCATCGCGAAGCTTGCCGGCATCAGCCTGGCGACCGCACCCAACCGGGCCTGTTATATCCCCGTCGGCCACAGCGGCCTCGACATGTTCGCCGAAGCGCCCAACCAGCTGCCGCTCGCGCTCGTCTTGAGCAAGCTCAAGCCGCTGCTCGAGGAACCCGCCGTCCTCAAGATCGGGCACAACCTCAAGTACGACTGGGTGATGTTCAACCGGCTCGGCATCGATGTCGCACCGATCGACGACACGATGGTCATGAGCTTCGACCTCGATGCGGGCCGTTCGTTCGGCCACGGCCTGGACGAGCTCGCCAAGCTGCACTTCGAGCACGACACCATCCCCTACAAGCAACTGTGCGGTTCTGGATCGAAGCAGATCACCTTCGACAAGGTGCCGCTCGGGCCGGCGACCGAATATGCCGCCGAGGACGCCGACATCGCGCTGCGGCTGTGGCTGCGGCTGAAGCCGCGGCTGGCGCAGGAGAATGTCACCCGGGTCTACGACCGGGTCGACCGGCCGCTGGTGCCGGTGCTGGCGCGGATGGAGCAGCGCGGGATCAAGGTCGACCGCGACTATCTCGCGCGGCTGAGCCGTGAATTCGGCGAGGAGACGGCGCGGCTGGAGGAGCGGATCTACGAGGCCGCGTGCGGCCCGTTCACCATCGGGTCGCCGCAGCAGCTTGGCGAAGTGCTTTACGGCCGGCTCGGCCTCAAGGGCGGGCGCAAGGGCAAGAGCGGGCAATATTCGACCGACGTCAATGAACTCGAGCGGCTCGCCGCGGAGGGCGTCGAGTGCGCCACCTTGGTGCTCGAATGGCGCCAGCTGACCAAGCTCCGCTCGACCTACACCGACGCGCTGCAGGCGCAGATCAACCCGGAGACGGGCCGCGTCCACACCAGCTACTCAATGACGGGCGCTCAGACTGGGCGGCTGTCATCCAACGACCCCAACCTGCAGAACATCCCGATCCGCACCGAGATCGGGCGCAAGATTCGCGACGCCTTCGTCGCCGCGGACGGGTACAAGCTGCTAAGCGCCGACTACAGCCAGATCGAGCTTCGCCTCGCCGCGCACATGGCCGACGTCCCGCAGCTTAAGGAGGCCTTCCGCAGCGGCGTCGACATCCACAGCCTGACCGCGGAGGAGCTGTTCGGCCGCGTCGACCGCGACACGCGCAACCAGGCCAAGACGATCAATTTCGCGATCCTTTACGGAAGCTCGGCCTGGGGCATCGCCGGGCGGCTTGGGCTGCCCAAGGACGAAGGCAAGGCGATCATCGACCGCTATTACGAGCGCTTTCCCGGGATCCGCGCCTTCACGCACAGCACCTTGTCCTTCGCGCGCGAGCACGGGTTCACCAAGACATTGTTCGGCCGGAAGACCCACTTCGAGCCGAACATCCGCTCGCCCAACCCGTCGATCCGCGCGGGCGCCGAGCGCGCGGCGATCAATGCGCCGATCCAGGGGACGAGCGCCGACCTCATCAAGCGGGCGATGGCGCGCATGGACGATGCGCTCGCTCAGGCTGGCCTTAAGGACGTGCGGATGCTCCTCCAGGTTCATGACGAACTGGTGTTTGAGGTCCCCGACGGACAGGAGGAAGACGCCGCCGCGGTGATCAAGCAGGTGATGAGCACCGCCGCAGAGCCCGCGATGACGCTCGATGTCCCGCTCGACGTTGAGGTCGGCTGGGGCGAGCATTGGGGCGCCGCGCATTGAGCGAGACCGCGCGCGCTGAAGCAACCGACAACGGTGGTCCCGATGCCGATATGGCGACGCTGGCGCGCGGCGGCCGCCTCAACATCTTCGGGTTTGGCCTACGCCTTATCGCGCGCATCCCGTTCCTGTTCATTGCGGGGCGAATCTATGGGCCGGAGCAGCTCGGACGCTTCGCTTATGCCGTGCTGGTCGTCGAATTCGGCGCGCAGGTTGCCGCACTCGGCCTGAGGCGCGGGCTCGCCCAGCTCCTGGCCGACGCGAAGAAGCCGCAGGCCTGCGTCGTCGCCGATGCGCTGCTGATCGCCGCCATCGGCTCGGCTGTCGGAATGGCGATCCTGTTCGCCTTCCCCAAGGCGATGTACCCGACGACGCCGGTCGGGGGCCTCGACCGAATGCTTGCGATCACGGTGCTGGCCGTGTCGTGGACCGACATCGCGCTTGCCGCGCTCGCGTATCAGCATGACGTCGGCGCGACGGTTCGCGCCCGCTCGATCGTCGAGCCGTGGACGATCACGATTGCGGCATTTGCCCTGTCCTATGTGCCGATCATGGTCAGCCGCGGCGACGGGCTGATTATCGCTTACGTGATCTCGATGGTGGCGGCGCTGGTCGCGGCGCTGATTCCGCTGGTCCGCTGCTACGGCATCCCGCACGATTGGAAGCCGGACCTGCCCACGGCCTGGCGCACCGCCTGGCGTAACGTGCCGCTGGCAGCCGCCGATACCGTCGAGTGGGCGTCGCGCCGCATCGACCTTGCGGTGCTCGGCGCGTTCCTGCCGGCCAGCTTTGTCGGCATCTATTATGCCGCGCAGCAGGTCGCGACGCTGCCGGCCAAACTCAAGACGAGCTTCGAGCCAGTGCTCGGCCCTGCGATCGTGCGGAAGATGGCGGCAAAGGACTATGCGGGAATCGCCGACCAGGTGCGGCAAGTGACCTACTGGATCATCGCTGCCCAGCTCGGGATCGCGCTCGCGCTGGCAATCCCCGGCCGGGCAGTGATGGCGCTCGTCGGCGAAGCCTTCACGGGCGGCACGGCGATGCTCGGGTTCCTGCTCGCGGCCGAGGTGATCGCTGCAACCGCCGTCGTCAGCGAGTCAGCGCTCATTTTCCTTGCCCGCAAGCGCAACATGATCATCAGCCTGATCATGCTCGCGTTCGAGGCGGCACTGGCGGTCGCGCTGATCCTGATCATGCGTCGGGAGCATCTGCCGCTGGCGTACCAGGCGACCGGGCCAGCGATCGCTTTGTGCATCGCGCTGGTATTCGCGTCGATCGCCAAGTCACGCCTCCTCCGCAAGACGCTCGGCGCAAGCACGTCTGGTTGGCGCTGGGATCTTGCCTGGGCAACCGCAGCGGGCGTCGTCGTCGGGGCGGCGGTGCACTTCTGGCTTCCGCAGTCGCTCCAGCTGATCATCGGCACGCCGGCGATCCTTGTCGCCTTTTTCGCCGTCCTCTGGACCAAGGGCTTCACGCCCGAGGACCGCGAGCTGTTCACGATGCGAAAGGACGAGGTGCGCGAGCTGCGCGAGGCGGAGGAAGCCGCGGCCGCTCGCGACGAGGTCCGCGACGATATCGTCTAGTGCCTGAAGTGGCGCATTCCCGTGAAGACCATCGCGAGGCCCGCTTCGTCGGCCGCAGCGATCACCTCGTCGTCGCGGATTGAGCCGCCCGGCTGAATGACCGCGGTGGCTCCGGCTTCCGCCGCGGCGAGCAGGCCATCAGCAAAGGGGAAGAATGCGTCGGACGCGACCGCCGAACCGACCGTCCGCGGCTCCGGCCAGCCGTTCGCCGCGGCGGCTTCCTTCGCGCGCAATGCAGCAATCCGCGAGCTGTCCCGGCGGTTCATCTGGCCCGCGCCGATCCCGGCCGTGACGCCGTCCTTTGCATAGACAATCGCATTCGACTTCACGTGCTTGGTGACGGTCCAGGCGAACAGGCAGTCCTGTAGTTCCTGCTCCGTCGGCGGTCGCCTGGTGACGATCTTCAGGTCCTCGGGCTTCACGAAGCCGTTATCCCGGTCCTGCACGAGCAGCCCGCCGGCGATGAGCGCAAGGCTGGTTCCGCCGCGCGCGGGGTCCGGAAGCGTGCCGGTCAGCAACAGGCGGAGGTTCTTCTTCTTCGCGAAGATCGCTTTGGCATCTTCGTCCGCATCGGGCGCAACGACGACCTCGGTGAAGATCTGCGTGATCGCCTCAGCCGTTGCCGCGTCGAGCGCTCGGTTGGTAGCAACGATCCCGCCAAAGGCCGAGACGCTGTCGCAGGCGAGCGCCTCGCCCCATGCATCGAGCAGACTGGCCCGGGTCGCGACGCCGCACGGGTTGGCGTGCTTGACGATGACCACGGTCGGGTCGCCCTCGCGGAACTCCGACACAAGCTCGAGCGCCGCATTGGCGTCGTTGAGATTGTTGTAGCTGAGCTC
>Ga0068868_100004283_pt1 | contig 9991 bp, 9 predicted proteins | sample KBSMisM42_FD_64660 | JGI IMG/M metagenome (GOLD analysis project Ga0068868, IMG submission 64660) | Miscanthus rhizosphere microbial communities from Kellogg Biological Station, Michigan, USA - KBS Miscanthus M4-2 | ecosystem: Host-associated > Plants > Roots > Rhizosphere > Soil ...
CGAGCCGTCGATCGGCCTTCACCAGCGCGACAACGGCCGCCTCATCGGCACGCTGGAGCGGCTCCGCGACCTCGGCAACACCGTGCTCGTCGTCGAGCACGACGAGCAGATGATGCGCGAGGCGGACTGGCTCGTCGACATGGGGCCGGGCGCCGGCGAGCACGGGGGAGAGGTCGTCGCGGAGGGCACGGCCGACGACGTGATGCGAAACCCGCGCTCGATCACGGGCGACTTCCTCTCGGGGAAGCGCGCGATCGTCGTGCCCGAGCGCCGTACGGCGGACAGCGGCTGGTTCCGCGTCGTCGGTGCACGGGAGCACAACCTCAAGGACGTCGACGTCGAGTTCCCGGTCGCCAAGCTCGTCTGCGTGACGGGCGTCTCGGGCTCGGGCAAGTCGACCCTCGTCAACGAGATCGTCTACAAGGCGCTCGCAAACCGGCTCCTGAAGACGCGGACGAAGCCGGGCGCCCACGACGCCGTCGAGGGGATCGACTGCTTCGACAAGGTGATCGAAATCGACCAGACGCCGATCGGCCGGACACCGCGCTCGAACCCCGCGACGTACACCGACCTCTTCACGCACGTGCGCGAGCTCTACTCGCTGACGCCGGAGGCGAAGGTGCGCGGCTACAAGCCGGGACGATTCTCCTTCAACGTCCGCGGCGGCCGCTGCGAGACGTGCAAGGGCGACGGCCAGATCAAGATCGAGATGCATTTCCTCCCGGACGTCTACGTGCCGTGCGAGACGTGTCACGGCCGGCGCTACAACCGCGAGACGCTCGAGGTGCGCTTCAAGGGCAAGTCGATCGCCGACGTCCTCGAGATGTCGGTCGAGGACGCGCTCGAGTTCTTCGCGAAGATCCCGAAGATCCGCCGGCGGCTGCAGACGCTGCACGACGTCGGCCTCGACTACATCCGGCTCGGCCAGCCGGCGACGACGCTCTCGGGCGGCGAGGCGCAGCGCGTGAAGCTCGCCGCCGAGCTGTCGAAGATCGCGACGGGCAAGACGCTCTACATCCTCGACGAGCCGACGACCGGGCTCCACTTCGCCGACATCGAGAAGCTGCTCGAGGTCCTGCAGCGCCTCGTCGACTCGGGGAACACCGTGCTCGTGATCGAGCACAACCTCGACGTGATCAAGCAGGCCGACTGGATCGTCGACCTCGGCCCCGAGGGCGGCGAGGCCGGCGGCGAGGTGATCGCCACCGGCACGCCGGAGCAGGTCGCCGAGGTCGAGGAGAGCCACACGGGGCAGTTCCTCCGGAACGTGCTCGAGCAGCCGGCGGCCGCGGCCGCCTGATCAGGCAGGCACGCCTTCCGTAGCGGGCGTGCGGTTCGCGCGCTCGAGCCAGGGCGCTGCGCCAAGACGCTCGAAGACGGCGCGGGCGGCGGCACGGAGCGCCTCGGCCTCGTCGCTCCTCCCGGAGGACTCGCTCGACTCCGCGTGCTCGAGCTGTGCGACGGCGAGCAAAAACGGCGTTCCGAGGCTCTCGTAGACCTCCTCCGCCTCGCGGAAATCGGCCGCCGCGGCGGGCCCTGTACCGAGTCGGCCTCGGAAGCGGGCCCGGAGACCTCGGTAGAGCGGCGTCAGCTCGCCCGGGCGCAGCTCGTCGAGGACAGCGAGCACCTCCTCGGCCTTTGCGAAGTCGCCGAGGGCGAGCGCGCTCTCGAGCAGCTCGCCGACGGCGTACTTGGTCATCAAAGCCGAGAGACCCACACGGTCGTGCGCGTCGAAGGCGCGCGCTGCGGCGGCGAGGGCGTCACGCGGTCTCCCCTCTGCGCGCAGGAGCATCGCCTCCGTCGCGCGAACGACCATGATCGCCTGAGGGTCCTCGGGGTCGGCGCCGGCTGTGAACCGCTCCCACCACGCTCGGGCTTCTGCAAGCTCGCCGCGGGCGACGAGGAGCTCGAGCGCCTGAAGCAGGAGCAGCTGCAACTGGTACGTGGCGGCGGCATCGGCAAGCTGCTCCGCAATGGTCTGCGTACCGCTCCAGTCACCCAGGAGCCACCGCGCGTACAGCGATCCGCCGTCGAAGTTCATCTCCAGGCTGCGATCGCCGATTCGGCGCGCATGCTCGGCTGCGCGCTCGCACACCGCGACCGACTCGAGCAGCAGATCCTGCATCTCGAGCGCCCAGCCGAGGTTGTTGTAGGCCCGAAGCGCAGCCGAATGGAGATCGTGTTCGAGAGCGATAGCGAGTGCGCCCTCGAGCAGGATCCGCCCCTCTTTGAGGCGACCGTTGCCAGCGGCGGCCGAGCCCTTCGTGTTGAGCGCCTGGGAGAGGACCTCCGGCACGTCCAATCGCTCGGCGATCTCCAGCGCCTGCTCGACGTATGGCAGCCCACGGTGTCCTTGGCCGTTGAGCACGAGAAACCGTCCGAGTTGACCTGCGACGGCCGCGACGTTGGCGTCCGGCTCGGCTCCGGCGAGCGCCTGGAGCGCCGACTCGAGGCGGGTGACCGCCTGCGAAGAATGCCCATCGAGAAAATCCAGCTCGGCGAGTTTGGCGGAAACCAGGGCGGCACCCTGTGTGTCGACGTCGCCGAAGAGTGATTGCGCACGCTCGAGCAGCTCGCGCGCCGCCGCAGGGTCGTTCGCGCGGAGCGCGGCCTGCCCCGCGCGGTCGAGCAGCGTCGCCTCGTCGTGCGGCCCTTCGGTGAATTCGGCGGCGCGGCGGAAGTAGCGATGGGCCTCGGCCGATGCCGCGAGGGCCGTTGCGCGTTCTCCGGCGCGCGTCAGGGCGTCGCGTGCCTTCGCCCTGATCTCGCTCGCGTCCTCCGCGTCCGGTGCAGCCTCGAACGCGGCGACGTAGTGCGCGGCGATCACCTCGGCGACCTCGTCCTCGCCGAGGCTCTGCTCGAGGTACGCCGCGGCAGCGAGGTGGCGTGTCCGCCGTTCGCGGCGGGCAAGCGTCTCGTAGGCGACGTGACGGACGAGGTCCTGGAGGAAGCCGTACTGGCCGTGCTCGGGCGAGCGCGGGTCGGTCTGGAGCGAGAGCACCTCCTTGCGAACGAGCCCTGCGAGGAGCGGCCCGAGGTCAGCGCGCCCGTTCCCGTCGAGGGCCGCCAGCCCTCGTTCTGTGAACGTCTTGCCGAGGACGGCGCCGTCCTGGAGCAGTCGCCGCTCGTCCGGCGAAAGGCCGTCGAGCCGCGCGGCGATCAGGGCATGCAGCGTCTCGGGCACGTCGAGCGAGGCGATCTCGCGCGCCGGCCGGTAGACGGCGCCGTCCTGGACGAGATCGCCGCGGTCGAGGAGCATGCGCACGGTCTCGACGGCGTAGAGCGGCACGCCCTCGGCGCGCGCGAGGATCTGGTCGCGCGCCTCCGCCGGGAGGCCGGGGACGAGGCCGTCGAGCAGGTAGCCCATCGCCTTCTCCGGGAGCGGATCGAGGTAGATGCTCGTGAAGTTGCGCTGACCGGCTCCCCAGGTCGGCCGTCGCTCGACCAGCTCCGGCCGGGCGAGCGTCATCACGTAGATGGAGTGGTTGCGCGACCAGTCGAGCAGGTGCTCGACGAAGTCGAGGAGGCTCGCGTCGGCCCACTGCATGTCCTCGAAGGCGAGTACCGTCGGATACACCTCTGCGAGCCGCTCGAAGAAGAGCCGCCAGGCGGCGAACAGGTCTTGCCGGTCGGGGGTCTCCGCCTCGGCGAGCCCGAGCAGTTGCGCGAGGCGTGGCTCGACGAACGAGCGCTCGCTCTCGTCCGGCAGATGCTCCTCCAGCGCCTCCCCGAGCTTCGCGCGGGCGGTGTCCTGGTCGTCGTCTTCGGCGATTCGGCAGCGCATCCGCACCATGTCGGCCAGCGCCCAGTACGCGACCCCGTCCCCGTAGGCCAGGCAGCGGCCGCGATGCCAGTACGTGAGCTGCGGCAGCCCGTCGAAGTACTTGTAGAACTCCCATGCGAGGCGCGACTTGCCGATGCCCGCGATGCCCGTGATCGAGACGAGGTGTGCACGGCCCTCCTCGGCGGAGGTGTGGAAGAGGTCCTTGATCCTGCGCAACTCGCCGTCGCGGCCGACGAACGGCGCCTCGAGACCGGTCGACTTGAGTGTTCCGCGCGCGCCGGAGACGACGCGCAGCGCCTGCCAGAGCGGCGTGAGCCCCTCTTTGCCCTTGAGCTCGAACGCGCCTGCCTCGGAGAACGCGATCGTCTGCTCGGTCGCGCGCCGCGTCGACTCGCCCACGTACACCGTTCCCGGTTCGGCCGCTGACTGCACGCGGGACGCCGTGTTGACGAGATCGCCGGCGACCATGCCCTCGCCGCTCGCGCCGATCGTGACAGCGGCCTCGCCGGTCAGCACCCCGGCACGTGCGCGAAGGCCGGGAGCGCCGACCTCGTCCCCGAGCGACGTGACGGCGGCGACGATGTCGAGCGCGGCACGGACGGCGCGCTCGGCATCGTCCTCGGTCGCGACCGGCGTTCCCCAGACGGCCATCACCGCATCGCCGATGAACTTCTCCACCGTCCCGCCGTACAGCTCGATGAGTCTTCGAGATGTGTCGAAATAGCGCGACAGGAGCTCCCGCGTGTCCTCGGCGTCGCGCCCTTCCGAGGCGGCCGTGAACCCGACGAGGTCCGCGAACAGGACGGACACCAGCCGCCGCTCGGCCTGGGGTGCAGCCGCAGTCTCGCCCGCTGGCCCTCCTTGCGCCGCCAGTGGGGTCCCGCACTCCCCGCAGAACTTGACGCCCGGCGGGTTCGCCGTGCGGCACGACGGGCACGACCGCTGGAGCGGCGCACCGCACTCGCCGCAGAACTTGCGGTTCCCCTCGTTCGGCTCCCCGCAGGCCGCACAGTCGACCGAAGCCACGACCGCACTATCGCCGATCCGGGGGACATCGGCGACACGTACGCTCGTGGCGTGAGCGAGCGCCTCAAGCCCGCGCAGGCGGCCGACCGGGCCGGCGCACAGCGGGCTGCGGCCGGCGAGGCGGCGGCGCGCACCTGGTGGAGACGCGTGCCGAAAGTGCTCACGGCGCCGCGGGGGGTGTTCGCCGCGCTCGCGGAGACCGACGACCTCGACGTCGACGCACGCTCGGAGCCGGTGCTCCTGATCGTGATCCTCGCGGGGATGGCGTCGATCGTCCTCACCCCGGCCTGGGGAACGGTGATGGACGACGGCACGGTCGACGGGCTCGTGCTCGTCGTCCTGACGTTCATCGGCGGGCTGTTCTACGGCGCCGCCGGCTACTTCCTGCTCGGCCTCGCGCTCTGGCTCGGCGCGAAGGGGGTCGGGGTCGAGGCGCCGTTCCGAATCGCGCGGCAGGTGGTCGCCTTCGCGGCGGTGCCGATCGCGCTCTCCGCGGTCGTCGTCGTCCCGGTAATCGCCCTCCGCTACGGGTGGGACTGGTTCCGTACCACCGGCAGCGACACCCGGACCGAGCGCGACGTCGTCATAGGAATCGGGCTCGCGTTCATGGCGTGGTCCGTCGCGCTCGTGGCCGTCGGCCTGCGCACGACGTTCCGCCTGCCGTGGCGCGGCGTCGTCGGCGCGCTGCTCCTCGCCGGCGTGATGGTCGCGGCGTTCGCGGTGCTGCCGACCGCACTCTAGGTTCGCGCGGCCGTCCCTCTGAACGCCCGGAGCTCCTCCTCCGACATCCCGTACGTGTGCACCTCCTCGGGGAAGCGGTGCTCGCGGACGTCGTCGGCGTATGCCGAGACGGCGTCGCGGATGACCGTCGCGAGATCCGCATACTGCTTCACGAACCGCGGCGACTGGCCGTCGTAGAGCCCGAGCAGGTCGTGCCAGACGAGCACCTGCCCGTCGGTGCCGCCGCCCGCGCCGATGCCGATCGTCGGCACAGTGAGGTGCCCCGTGATCTCGTCGGCAACCGGGGCCGGCATCGCCTCGAGCACGATCGAGAAGCAGCCCGCCGCCTCGAGCGCGCGGGCGTCGTCGACGAGCCGGCGTGCCTGGTCGGCCGTGCGGCCCTGGGCCTTGAAGCCGCCGAGCGCCGTGGCCGACTGCGGGGTGAGGCCGATGTGGCCCATGACGGGGATGCCGGCGCCGACGATCGCCCGCACACGGGAGAGAGACGGGCCGGCTCCTTCGAGCTTGACCGCATCCGCGCCGGCCTCCTTGACGAACCGGATCGCGTTGGCCACCGCCTCGGTGTCAGACACCTGGAACGAGCCGAACGGCATGTCGGCGATCACGAGCGGGCGGCGCGCGCCGCGGGTCACGGCACGGGTGAGGACGATCATCTCGTCCATCGACGCCGGCACGGTCGAGTCGTGGCCGAGGACGGTCATCGCGGCGGAGTCGCCGACGAGGATCAGGTCGACGCCCGCCTCGTCCGCGAGCCGCCCGGACGGCGCGTCGTAGGCGGTCACCATCACGATCGGCTGGTGGCGCTCCTTCATCAGCGTCAGCTCGGTGATGGGCAGCTTGCCCGGAGCGGGCGTGCCGGGTGCGGGCGTGCGCGGGCGGGTGCTCACGATTGCTCCTTCGTCAGAGGGACGTTGTCGATCAGGCGGGTCGGGCCGACGCGGACGGCGGCGGCAAGGGTGGGCGGGTCGAACGGCGCGACGGCGACGTACTCGACGTCGAGGCCGGCGGTTTCGAGGATCGCGCGTGCAGTCTCCGGATCGCCGGTCGCGAGCGCGCGCGGCAGGGCGAGCGCCCGGGCGCGCTCCACCGCCGAGAGGCGAACGTTCCGCGACGAGAGGGCGAGCCCGTCGGCGTCGCGCACCGTCGGCACGACGACGAGCTCGAGCTCGAGGTTCAGGTCGGCCACCATCCGGCGGAGGACGGCGACCTGCTGTGCATCCTTCTGGCCGTAGAACGCGAGGTCGGGGCGGACGGCGTTGAAGAGCTTGAGGCAGACCGTGGCGACACCGCGGAAGTGGCCGGGCCGGTGCTCGCCTTCCAGTGTCGCTCCGAGCTCGGTCACCTCCACCCAGGTCTGGTAGCCGGGCGGGTACATCTCGGCTGAGGACGGCGCAAAAACGACGTCGACCCCCGCCTCGCGTGCGGCTTCGAGGTCGTGCTCCTCGTCTCGGGGGTAGCCGTTCAAATCGGCCGGCTCGCCGAACTGCGCCGGGTTGACGAAGAGGCTCATCACGACGGTGTCGCAGCGCTCTCGGGCGGCCGCGAGGAGCGCACGATGCCCGGCGTGGAGGGCGCCCATCGTCGGCACCAGCCCGATCCTTCCGCCGCGCCGGCCGCCGAGGGCGGCCCGGACGTCCGCCACGGTGCGCGCGACGATCACGCGCGACATCCGAGCGACGCCGTGTCACGTGCGGTGAGGCGCGCCAGCTCGTCGTAGGCGGCGAGAAGGTGCGGTGCGGTCTCTGCGACGGTCGCTCGGTGCCGCTCGACGGTCTCCCAGTCGCCGCGCTCGATCGGGCCCGTCAACTGGAAGTCGTTGTCGATCACACGGCGCATGAGCGGGTCGAGCGCCTCGGGTGGCACGGCGGCCTCCGCGAGCAGCTCGCCGGCCATCCCACGGAGAGTGACGAGGTAGTTCGAGGCGATCACCGCGCCCGCGTGGTAGAGCGCGCGGAGATCGTCCGCAAGCGGGAAGGGCCGGACCCCGAGGAGGACGGCGAGCTCGTTCGCGACCGCACGGGCCTCCTCCGTCTCGCCGGTGACGGCCGCCCAGGCGCCGTCGAGCTGCTCCGGGCCACGGTCGTGGGTGAACGTCTGCAGCGGGTGGAGGGAGAAGCGGCGTCCATGCGGGTCGAGCGCTGCCAAGGGCGTGCCGCCGCTCACGTGCGCCACCCAGGGGCCGGGCGCGATCGTCGACGCGACCTCGACGATCACGCGGTCGGGGACGCAGAGGAGGATGAGCTCGGCGTCGCCCTCGCGGAGCGATACGCCCCTCTCGGCGAGGCGCGCAGCGACGGCACTGCCCACGCGGCCGCGCGCACCGATGACGTTGACGCTCTCGATCATGTCGCTGGCTCCAGTTCCTCGCGGATACCGGGCACCGACAGCCTAGCGAAGACAGCCGTGTCACAGGTGAGGCATGTCGAACGCATGTGCTAACATGTGACCCACATGTCGAAGATGATCCAGGTTCGGAACGTGTCCAATCGACTCCACGACGAGCTCGTGCGACGGGCGAAAGCGCGGAACTTGACACTGACCGCGTACGTCGAGGAGATCCTGGAGCGCGAGATCGAGCGGCCGACGCGCGAGGAGGTCTTCAGCCGGATCGCGAGCCGCGAACCCATCGCCCTGGGTCGCTCGGCGCCGGAGCTGATACGGGCCGAGCGAGAGGAGCGGGAACGGCATCTGCACTCGTTGCTGACGCGTCGGCCCTAGGCGAGTACGTCCTAGGGACGACGAACGGGCGTATCCTCGCCGGCTGGATCGAAGAGCCTGAGATGCTGCTCCACGCCCCGAGCCACGTCGACCTCGAGGTGAGCTCGTTTCTGCGAGGGGTTGAGCGCGGACGACTCGCGTCCCGCGAGCGCGTCACCGAGTCGCTCGGGCTCTTTCTCGCGCTCCCCCTGGATCTCCACGAGCCGCGCGCCCTGGTGCCTCGGGCATGGGCGCTGCGTTCGAACCTGACCAGCTACGACGCCGCGTATGTCGCGCTCGCCGAGGCGCTCGACGCGCCGCTTCTGACCCTCGACGGCGCGCTCGCGCGAGCTGTGGCACGTCACACGCGTGTTCCGGTCATCGGGCTCTTACCCCCTTTGGCTGCCTAGTAGGCCGAGCTGGAACGCATGGGAGTCGGCAATCAATGGGGGCGACTCGAGCGCGTTTCCCGTGCTCGTTCAACAAGCGGAGAGTTCGTTCGAAGCCTTTGTCGGAACGGCTCAAACCGACCCCGCGTACCAGGCGCGGCTGAACACCGCAAGCGCCGCACTCAGCGCGCTCGGGAACGGAGTGGACGCGATCGATGACGACTTCGCAAGCCCCTGAGCCGCTTCTCAGCGTGACCGACTAGCGCTTCTACAGTCGTTCGCGGAGCCCGCGCTCGACCGCGGGCCACTCGTCGTCGAGCACCGAGTACCAGGCGCTGTTGCGGTTCTCGCCGCCGCGGACGAGCATGTGCTTGCGGTGGATGCCCTCGAACGTCGCGCCCATCGCCTCCATCGCGCCGCGGGAGCGGTCGTTCCGCGCGTCGGTCTTCAGCTCGACCCGGCGACAGCCCCAGACCTCGAAGGCATGGCGCAGCATGAGCAGCTTCGCCTCGACGTTCACTCCGGTGCCCCAGGCATCCGGATGGAGCCACGTCCAGCCGATCTCGACCGACAGGTGCTCGGGCCGCAGCGCGAGGAACCGCGTCGAGCCGACGACGCCGGCGCCCGCCAGCGTCACGAGCGGGAGTTCGGCGCCCCCGGCCGCTGCGCGGAGGGCGTCGTCGACCCAGGCGTCGAGGTCGGCCCGCGTCGACGGCTGGCCGATCGACAGCCATGTCCAGGTACGCGGGTCGCGGGATGCCTCCCAGAGCCCGTCGGCGTGTCGCGTCCCCATCGGCTCGAGCCTGATTTGGCGTCCCTCGATCGTCGGCGCGCGCCACGGGGTCACGTGTCTAGACTACGGCCGTGCCGATCTACGAGTACGCATGCATGAAGTGCGAGGAGCACTTCGAGGAGCTCGTCCGCTCCGAGGGCCAGGTCGTGAAGTGCCCGAGCTGCGGTGCCGCGAAGGTACTCAGGCAGCTGTCTGCGTTCGCGGTCCACGGCGCCCAGGCGAAGCCGAGCTTCACGTCGGCCTCGGGGGGCGGCGGTGGCTGCTGCGGCGGCGGCTGCGGCTGCCACTAGCCCGCGCCGCGATTCCCCGGCGCGTCGTCGCGGCGATCCCGCCGGGACGGGCCGTACAGTGTCCCGGTGAGCTCCGATCGTGCAGCCCACCTTCTCGAGGAAGCGGGACGGGCGGCCGGCTGCACGCGCTGCGCGCTCCACGCTGGCCGGACACAGGTCGTTTTCGGCGAGGGTGACCCGGACGCAGAGCTCGCACTCGTGGGCGAGGCGCCCGGGTTCCACGAGGATCGCGAGGGCACACCGTTCGCGGGTCGCGCGCGCGAGCTCCTCG
>Ga0068868_100004285_pt1 | contig 9989 bp, 8 predicted proteins | sample KBSMisM42_FD_64660 | JGI IMG/M metagenome (GOLD analysis project Ga0068868, IMG submission 64660) | Miscanthus rhizosphere microbial communities from Kellogg Biological Station, Michigan, USA - KBS Miscanthus M4-2 | ecosystem: Host-associated > Plants > Roots > Rhizosphere > Soil ...
AGCCGCCAGTCGAGCACGAACAGGAGGATCGCGGTGCCGAGGAGCGTGAGCGTGTTCTGGACGAGGCTCGTGACGCCGTCCGTGACGAGCTGGTCGATCGCCTCGACGTCGTTCGTGAGCCGGCTGATGATCACTCCCGCGCGGTTCCGCTCGTAGAAGCCGAGCGACAGGCGCTGCAGATGGTCGAAGAGGCGGTTCCTGAGGTCGGCCAGGATCCGCTCGCCGACCCAGCCGGTCAGGTACGTCTGCACGTAGCTCATGCCCCAGTTCATAAGGCCCGCGAGCAGGAAGAGGCCCACGATCCACGACAGCCGCGACAGGTCGCCGCTGAGGGCGTCGTCGAGGGCGTACTTCGACAGGAAGGGCGGCGCCAGGGCGGTTGCGGTCGCCAGGAGCAGGGAGAAGACGGAGAGGACGGTTCGCGTCTTGTAGGGCCGAGTCAGGCGGCCGAGCGCCACGAGCCGGCGGCGGGTGCGCTCCCAAGACCAGTCGTCGACCTGCGCGCCGCGCTCGCGCATGAGGTGCCCGCCGGGCTGCCAGACCCTCACGACGCAGCCTCCAGCGCATCCCCGGCGCGCGCCTCGACGGCGTCCGCGAACTGCCGCTCGAGCAGGCCGTGCTCGTAGATGTCACGGTAGACGGGACTCGTCTCGAGCAGCTCCTCGTGGACCCCGCGGGCCGCGATCCGCCCGTCCTCGAGCACGACGATCTCGTCGGCGAGCGCGATCGTCGAGAGCCTGTGGGCGATGATCAGTGTCGTCCGGCTCCGCATCGCCTCCCGCAGGCCGACGCGGATGCGGGCCTCGGTCGAGGCGTCCACGGAGGCGGTCGCGTCGTCGAGGATCAGGATCCGCGGGTCGACCGCGAGCGCCCGGGCGATCGCGAGCCGCTGCCGCTGACCGCCCGACAGCGTGATTCCGCGCTCCCCGATGATCGTGTCGTAGCCCTTGGGCAGCCTCGCGACGAACTCGTGCGCCTCGGCGAGCCGCGCGATTCGCTCGACCTCTGCGTCGTCGAGGTACGGCGCGCCGAACGTGATGTTCTCGCGGACGCTCGCGGAGAACAGGAATGGGTCCTGCGAGATCACACCGACCGCGTGGCGGAGCGACGTCAGCTTCAGGTCGCGGACGTCGGTGCCGTCCAGGAGCACGCGGCCTGAGGTGACATCGTAGAACCGCGGGACGAGCGACGTGAGCGTGGTCTTCCCCGAGCCGGTCTGCCCGATCAGCGCGATCGTCCGGCCGGGCGGCACGTCGAGCGTCACGCCGTCGAGCACCGGGCGGCCTTCGAGGTACTCGAAGCGCACGTCCTCGAACCGCAGCTCGCCCGTGCCGGGAGGCAGGTCGACAGCGTCCGGCCGCTCGCCGATCTCCTCGGGCTCGTCCATGACCTGGAAGATCCGCTCGCCGGACGCCGTCGCACGCTGCGACTGGCCGATCCACATCCCGAGCGACCGCAGCGGCATGACGAGCATGCCGAGGTAGAGGTTGAAGGCGACGAAGGTGCCGGCGGTCAGCTCGCCCCTCGTCACCATGCGTGCGCCCACGAGCAGGACGGCGGCCTGCGCCAGCAGTGGAACCCACGAGATGAGCGGGACGTAGGTCGCGCGCTGCCGGTTCGCCCGGATCGTCTCCCGGAAGACGTCCTCGGACCGTGCGTGGAACTTCGCCGATTCCTGCGGCTCCTGCGCGAAGGCCTTGACGACGTGGACGCCGACGATGTTCTCCTCGGCGACGGTGGCGACGTCTGCCAGCTTCTGCTGGACCTCGCGCAGGGTCGGGTGCGTGAGGTGGCTGTAGCGGTAGGCGAGCACGACGAGCACCGGCGTGATCGCCAACGCGATCAGCGCGAGCTTCCACTGGAAGACGAGCAAGACGACGGTCACGGAGGCCACCGTCAGCACGTTCTGGAACAGGAAGATCAGGCCGTAGCCGAGGAAGAAGCGGACCCCCTGCAGGTCGACCGTCGCGCGCGACATCAGCTGGCCGGTCTGGTGACGGTCGTAGAAGCCGAACGAGAGCTTGACGAGGTGGGAGTAGAGGCCCTGCCGCATGTCCATCTCGACGGCGAGCGCCTGTCGGCCCGAGATCAGCCGCCGGCCCGCCATCAGCACCGCTCGCACGAGGCCCAGTGCGAGGACCGCCCCGACGTAGAGCCAGAGCTTCTCGCGGTCGTGAGGCGCGAGCGCGCTGTCGATCACGTGCTTCGTGATCCAGACGAGGGCGATCGCCGCTCCCTGAGAGCCGACCGCGAGCACGATCGAGACGATCAGCGAGACCTTGTACGGCCGCAGAAAACCGAGCAGCCGAGCGAACGTCTGGCGATAGCGGGGCGCCTCCTGCACCGCCGAAATCTAGCCATCGGGCCACTTGCCCATGCACGCGCGGAGGCGGAAACTGTCCACGTGGACCGGCCGGAGACGAGGTATGCGCAGAGCGGCGAGGTCTCGATCGCCTACCAGGTGGTGGGCAACGGGCCCTTCGACCTGGTCTGGGTTCCCGGCTCCGTCTCGAACGTCGAGCTCATCTGGACGAACGAGCGGCAGGCGTCGTTCTTCCGCCGGCTGGCTTCCTTCTCCCGCCTGATCCTGTTCGACAAGCGCGGCACCGGGCTGTCCGATCGCGTGGCGGGCATCGCCGACCTCGAGACCCGCATGGACGACGTGCGCGCAGTCATGGACGCGGCCGGCTCCGCGACCGCGGCCGTGATTGGCGCTTCCGAGGGCGGGCCGATGAGCATCCTCTTCGCGGCCACCTACCCGGAGCGCTGCCGTGCGCTCGTCATCTACGGGTCGCTGCCGCGTTTCACGCGCGCGCCCGGGTTCCCGTACGGGATGACGCGCGAGGAGACGGAGCGCGACAACGCGGAGGACGAGCGGCTCTGGGGCACCGTCGAGCTGGCCCGCTTGTACCTCCACAGCGAAGGGGTGGACGATGAGGTCGAGGATTTCGCGCGCCGCATGCGACAGAGCGCGAGCCCGGGGGCTCTGCGCCAGCTCAACGTGATGAACCTGGAGATCGACGTGCGCGACGTGCTCCCGTCCGTCCGTGTGCCCACGCTCGTGGTGCATCGCGCCGAAGACCACATCCCGATCGACGGAGCACGGTGGATGGCCGAGCGGATCCCGGGCGCGCGATTCATCGAGCTGCCGGGCGGCCCTCACATGGTGTTCGCCGGCGACTGGGAGCGCGTCGCCGACGAGATCGAGCGTTTCGTCGTCCCGATCTGTACGGGGCCGGAGCCGGAGCCCCTCCAGGACAGCGTGCTGGCCACGATCCTCTTCACGGACATCGTCGGCTCGACCGCGCGCGCGGCCGAGCTCGGAGATCGCAGCTGGCTGGAGCTGCTCGAGCGGCACCACACCGCCGTCCGCCAGCAGCTTGCGCGGTTTCGGGGAGCGGAGCTCGACACGGCCGGCGACGGCTTCTTCGCGCGCTTCGACGGGCCGGCGCGCGCGATCCGGTGCGCCACGGCGATCAGGGAGGCGGTAGAAGGGATCGGCCTGGAGGTTCGGGCCGGACTCCACACCGGCGAGTGCGAGATCCTGGACGGCAAGGTCGCGGGGATCGCCGTCTCGATCGGGGCTCGGGTGGCGGCGCAGGCCGAGGCGGGGGAGATCCTCGTCTCGCAGACGGTCAAGGACCTCGTCGCCGGCTCGGGGATCTCGTTCGGGGACCGCGGTGCCGCGGAGCTCAAGGGCGTGCCGGGCGAGTGGCGGCTATTCGCGGTCGAGGGCGTCTAGCTCGGCGCGGATCAGGCCGGCCGCGCCGGCGACGCGCGCCCGGTTCGCGGGATCGTTGAGCCAGCTGCTGGCGCCGGACGGGTGGGGGAGTGGGATCGCTGTCGCGCCGTCGTGCTCGTAACGACGGCCGACACACTCGGTCACGCTCTTCAGGCCCAGGAGGCGGCGGGCTGCAAGGCCTCCGACGGGAATGATGAGCTGCGGCCGGAAGAGCTCGAGCTCCCAGTCGCGCCAGAACGCGCAGAGCTCCTGCTCCCGCGGGGACGGCGTGCGGTCGCCGCGGCCGCTCGGCGCCTTGCCGGGATAGCAGCGCGTGACCGACGCGCAGTAGAACGTCTCGTAGAACTCGTCCTCGTCGAGGTCGAGCCAGCGGCGCAGCGTCCGGCCCGCGCGGCCCCGCCAGGGCAGACGCTCGACTCCTTCTTGTACCCCCGGTGCCTGGCCGAACATGTACGCATGCTGGCCGCGGTACGGCTGGACGATCGGCAGCGACTCGAGCGGGAAGCCCGCCTCGACGCAGGCCCGGCAGACGCGGTTGTCTCGCTGCAGAGATGCCAGCGAGCGGTAGCTCGAGCGCCTGCGCGTCAAGAGCGGACGGCGACGAACCAGCGGCCGGCGAAGAGGATCTCTCCGCCGCCGAGCTCCGCGGCGAGGCCCTCCGCCGTGAAGTAGCGCTTGTAGACCTCCCAGCGCGAGCCGTCGTTCAGGATCCGCTCCTGCTGCTCCTCGGGCTCGACGTCGTCGCGAAGGGCCGAGTCGGCGACGACGAGCTCGCGCGCGACGCGCCGGGCTTCATGCAGGAAGCGCTCCCGGTCTTCGCCCTCGAGGTGGCCGTAGAAGTGCGCCGTGAAGATCCGGTCGAAGCTGCCGTCCTCGAACGGGAGCTCGAGCGCGTCGCCTTGGACGAAGGTCGCCTCCGGCGCCTGGCGACGGGCCTCGTCGATCATCGTCGCGCTCTGGTCGAGGCCGACGAGCTCGCCGAGGAGGTGACGGGTGAGGAAGCCCGTCCCGCACGCGATGTCGAGGGTGTGCGCGGGCGGCAGGGCGGCGAGCGCGCCCTTCAGCGCCTCGACTTCTTCCTCCCAGCCCGGCCGGTCGCGCTCGGCGAAGCGGCCGGTGCCGAGCCACCAGTCGTCGTACTCGCGGGCGCGACGGTCGTAGTAGGTCTTCACGCTCGTAGAGTACGCCCGTGTCGCGGCCGCTCGAGTCGGTGCCGAACTTCTCCGAAGGGCGCGACCGGGCGACGATCGAGGCCCTGGCGGACGCGCTCGGCTCGCCGGCCCGGCTGCTCGACGTGCACGCGGACGAAGATCACAACCGTTCGGTGTTCACACTCGTCGGCTCGGAGGACGAGCTGGTGGCCTCGCTGCTCGCGGGGATCGCGTGCGCGGTCGAGCGGATCGACCTCCGCCGGCACGAGGGTGCGCATCCGCGAGTCGGTGCCGCCGACGTCGTCCCGATCGTCCCACTCGTCCGCGAGGAGCTCGAGCGCGCTGCGGCGTGCGCCGACGCGCTCGCCGGGCGGGTCGGCTCGGAGCTCGGCCTCCCTGTCTTCCGCTACGGCGAGCTCGCCCCCGGCCGAGGGCCGGCCTTCTTCCGGACGGGCGGCCTGGACGAGCTGCGGCGGCGCGTCGGGTCCGGCGAGCTCGTGCCCGACCACGGCCCCGAGAGCGTCGACGAGCGGAGCGGCGCCGTCCTGGTCGGTGCGCGGCGGCCGCTGATCGCGTTCAACGTCAACCTGCGCGGGTCGCTCGACGCGGCCCAAGAGGCGGCGCGCGCGGTGCGCGAGCGGGACGGCGGCTTCCCGGGAGTGCGTGCGCTCGGCCTCGATCTCCCGCGGGCCGGGCTCGTGCAGGTGAGCATGAACGTCGAGGACTACGAAGCCGCCGCGCTGCACGAGATCGTCGCGCGTGTCGCGGCCGAGGCAGAGGCCCGCGGCGCCGAGATTGCCGGCTCGGAGCTCGTCGGCCTGATGCCGGCCGGCGCGGCGGTCGCGGCCGCAGGCGCGATGCTGCGGATCGACGGCTTCGACGCGTCGCGCGTCCTCGAGCTGCGCCTGCTCGAGTAGTCACACTCTCGGCACGGTTCCGTCACAGACACGTGCGCCTTTCCTCGATACGGTCGCCTCGGGGAGGAGGCCGGGCGAACCGAACTAAGGGGCGCTAGAGGCCGCGCGCGGGCCGGCAAACGGCGCAGGGATACACTCGCGACCGTGATCGAGAGCAGGGCGCTGACGGGCGACGACCTGACCGTGGCCGACGTCTGGGCGGTCGCCGTCGGCCGCGCTCCGGTCGGCCTCACGGACAGCGCGCGTGAGCGGATGGTCGCGGCACGCGAGCTCGTCGAGGAGGCCGCCCACGGCCGCCAGGAGCACACGTACGGCGTCAACACGGGCTTCGGCCGCTTCGTCTCGCGCTCGATCCCTGAGGAGCTCACCGAGGAGCTCCAGCTCCGCCTCCTCCGCAGCCACGCGTGCGGCGTCGGGGAGCCGTACCCGCCCGAGATCGTCCGCGCCGCGATGCTCTTGCGCGCGAACGCGCTCGCGAAGGGCTTCTCCGGCGCGCGGGTCGAGACCGTCGAGCTGCTCGTCGAATGCCTGAACCGCGGGCTGCTGCCTCACGTGCCGAGCCGTGGCTCGGTCGGCGCGAGCGGAGACTTGGCCCCGCTCGCCCACCTGGCGCTGCCACTCGTCGGCGAGGGCGAGGCCTGGTTCGACGATCGCCTGCTGGCGGGCGCCGAGGCGCTGGCGGCCGCCGGCCTAGAACCGATCCGCCTGCAGGCGAAGGAAGGGCTGTCGCTCGTGAACGGAACGCAGTTCATGGCCGCGTTCGGGGCGCTCGGGCTCATGCGCGCGCGCCGCCTCGCCAAGACAGCCGACATCGCCTGCGCGCTCTCGCTCGAGGCACTGCAAGGCTCGCGCACCAGCTTCCTGCCCCAGATCCACGCCGCGCGCCCGCTCCGTGGCCAGGCCGACTCGGCGGCGAACGTGCTCGTCTTGCTGGAGGACTCGGCCATCAACGAGGCCCACCGCTGGTGCGACAAGGTCCAGGACGCCTACTCGCTGCGCTGCGCGCCGCAGGTGCACGGCGCGACCCGCGACCTGCTCGACTACGTCGATTACACGGTCTCGACGGAGCTGAACTCGGCGACGGACAACCCGCTCGTGCTCGTCGAGGACGGCATGCTCGTCTCGAACGGGAACTTCCACGGCCAGCCGGTTGCGTTCGCGCTCGACTGCCTTGCGATGGCCGTCTCCGAGCTGGCGGACATCGCCGAGCGGCGCGTCGAGCGACTCGTCAACCCGAGCCTCTCCGGCGGCCTGCCCGCGTTCCTCACCGGCGACGGCGGGCTCAACTCGGGCTTCATGATCCCGCAGTACGTGGCCGCGTCGCTCGTCAGCGAGAACAAGGTGCTGTCCCACCCGGCCGCAGTCGACTCGATCCCGACCAGCGCCGGCCAGGAGGACCACGTCTCGATGGGGAACGCGGCGGGGCTGAAGGCATGGCAGGCGCTTGCGAACGTCGAGCTGGTTCTCGCGATCGAGCTGCTGGCCGGGGTGCAGGGCGTCGAGTTCCTCGCCCCACTCCAGCCCGGGGTGGGCGCCCGGGCCGCTCGCGAGCACGTGCGTTCCCTCTCGCCCAGGCTGCGCGACGACAGGTCGCTCTCCCGCGACATCGAGGCGGTCGCGGAGTCGATCCGATCCGGCGCATTCGTCGAGGCGGTCGAGGCCGAGGTCGGGGAGCTGCGATGACCGAGACGAACGGCAGCAAGCCGACCCCGAAGCGGGAGCCGAGGCCCTACCGCGACAGCGCCCTCGTCTACGCCTTCTTCGGCCTGATCGTGATCGTCCTCGCGGTGGTCACGGGCGGACACGTGCTCTGGGCGATCGTCGGCGCCGTTGGAGCGTTCGTGCTCGCGACGGGCTGGACGTGGCGGAATCTCCGTAACCGGGAGCGGTCGCGATGAGCACGACACGGTCGCTGGACTCAATCGTCGAGGACCTCTGCGGCGATCTCTCCGCGATCCGCGCGCCACGCGGCACCGAGCTGCTCGCCCGCTCGTGGTCGACGGAAGCGCCCCTGCGGATGCTCCTCAACAACCTCGACCCGGAGGTTGCGGAGCGGCCCGAGGAGCTGGTCGTCTACGGGGGCTCGGGGAAGGCCGCGCGCAACCCGGAGGCGCTGCGCGCGATCGTGCGGACGCTTCTGACGCTCGGCGAGGACGAGACGCTGCTCGTCCAGAGCGGGAAGCCGGTCGGCGTCTTCCGGACGCATCCGGGGGCGCCGCGGGTGCTGATCGCGAACTCGCTGCTCGTTCCGCGCTGGGCGACCTGGGAGGAGTTCCGGCGCCTCGAGGGGCTCGGCCTGACGATGTTCGGCCAGATGACCGCAGGCAGCTGGATCTACATCGGCTCGCAGGGGATCCTCCAGGGGACGTTTCAGACCTTCATCTCGGCCGCCGAGAAGCACTTCGGCTCTCCCGACCTCGCCGGGCGGACGATTCTCACGGCAGGGCTCGGTGGGATGGGTGGCGCGCAGCCCCTCGCGGCGACGCTGGCCGGTGCGGCGATTCTCTGCATCGAGGTCGATCCGTCTCGCATCGAGCGCCGCCTCGAGACCCGGTACCTGGACGAGGCGACGGAGTCCGTGGACGACGCGCTGGCGCGGATTCGCGCTGCTGCGGCGGAGGGCCGTCCCCTGTCGGTCGGCCTGCTCGGCAACGCTGCGGACGTAGTGCCGGAGCTGGCCCGTCGCCGTGAGCACTTCGACCTCGTCACAGACCAGACGGCCGCGCACGACCCGCTCAACGGCTACGTGCCGAGCGGGCTCGACGTCGCTGCGGCTGCACGGCTCCGCTCCGAGGATCCCGACGAGTACCTCCAACGCGCCCGGGAGTCGATCGCGGCTCACGTGCGCGGGCTCCTCGAGTACGTCCGGGAGGGTAGCTATGTTTTCGATTATGGCAACAACCTGAGAGGTGAGGCCGAAGAAGCGGGAGTTGAGGACGCCTTTACATACCCGGGCTTTGTCCCGGCCTATATCCGGCCGCTCTTCTGCGAGGGCATCGGGCCGTTCCGGTGGGCGGTGCTGTCCGGCGATCCCGCGGACATTCGGGCGATCGACGAGGCGTTGCTCGAGTTGTTCCCGGATGATCGCGCGCTGCAGCGCTGGCTGACGGTGGCGCCGGAGCGGATCGAGTTCCAGGGGCTGCCTGCGCGCATCTGTTGGCTTGGCTACGGCGCGCGGGCTTCCGCGGGGCTCGCGATCAACGAGCTCGTGCGAAGCGGGCAAGTGCGGGCGCCGGTCGTGATCGGGCGCGACCATCTCGACTCCGGCTCGGTCGCGTCGCCCTACCGTGAGACGGAGGCGATGCGCGACGGCTCCGACGCGATCGCCGACTGGCCGATCCTGAACGCCTTGCTGAACGTCGCGGCAGGGGCGACCTGGGTCAGCGTGCACCACGGTGGCGGCGTCGGAATCGGGAACTCGATCCACGCGGGGATGGTCGTGGTCGCCGACGGCACCGACCAGGCTGCGGAACGGCTGGAGCGGGTGCTCACGACCGACCCTGGAACGGGCGTGCTGCGGCACGTCGACGCCGGCTACGACGAGGCGATCGCCGCAGCAGCGCGGCATGGTCTCGAGCCGCCGATGCCTCCGTCCGGCGCGTGACGCCGGCCGCTGAGCCGGACGCGGCGCCGGTGCGTCTCCTCGTTCGAGACCTCGCGCAACTCGCAACGCCGAGCGGTCGCGAAGCGCCCCTGCGTGGCTCGGCGCTTCGAGAAGTCGACGTGCTCGAGGATGCGTTCGTGCTCTGCGAGGGCCCGACGATCGCGGCCGTCGGACTCATGCGCGAGCTTCCGTCCCTGAATGGCGACGTCGTCGAGGTCGACGGAACCGGACTGAGCGCGATCCCGGGGCTCGTGGACTGCCACACGCACGCCTGCTTCCTCGGCGACCGGGTCGAGGAGTTCTCGCTGCGGGCGGGCGGTGCGACGTACGAGGAGCTGCACGCTGGGGGCGGCGGCATCCTCTCGACGGTGCGCGCGACGCGCGCGGCCTCGCCGGACGCACTGCGGAGCGCGGTCGACACGCATCGCCAGTGGATGCTCCGCGCCGGGACGACCACGTTCGAGGCGAAGTCGGGCTACGGGCTCGATCGCGAGACCGAGCTCGCCTCGCTGCGCGCGATCGCGGCGGCCGGCGGAATCCCGACGTGGCTCGGCGCGCATGCGGTCCCGCCGGAG